>Ga0207794_100060_pt1 | contig 72553 bp, 77 predicted proteins | sample CeladaPassaB1F11_FD_187488 | JGI IMG/M metagenome (GOLD analysis project Ga0207794, IMG submission 187488) | Cellulose-adapted microbial communities from the Joint BioEnergy Institute, USA - Passage B1F11 (SPAdes) (version 2) | ecosystem: Engineered > Bioreactor > Continuous culture >... | reverse complement strand
CTCGCATAGTTTTTCTCGATTTGATGTGTCTACTCTCTTGACAGAGGTCCACAAAAGACGGACCCACTTGTTTCGCAAAGGCGAAAACACGAGCAGGTACAAGGCAAACAGCCCGAACGTGGCCGCCGGATAAAGAAACGGATAAAAATGGCCGATGATCAGACCGACAAGGAAGACAGCAGGTATGCCCAAGATATACAGTAACTGTTTCAATGCGATCACCCAAGGATTGATTTGAACAACAGCGTAATGTACGTTTCAATCCATGCGGCGGCGACAAGAAAGACGACGATGGTCATCAGGGACAGGCCGGTGTCTTTGATGCCGCACACGAAAACGTCCCTGGCCGGACGAACCATCGCCCGAAAAAGGATGTCAAGGCTCTTGAGCCCGACGGCACCGCTCATGATCAAGGCAGGAATTTCAAAGATGCCGTGCGGAGCCAACAACAGCACGATGCGGAACGGTTCCATACCTGTCGCCAGCTGTTCGGCAATGGAAGTGCCGAGCACAAAACCGTTCAGAAACAAATACAGAAAGGCCATCCATCCGAACGTGATAAATCCCGAAGCGATCAACAGGCAACCAGCAGCATCCAACGGTTGCGGTCAAGAAGTCCGATGAACATAGGCATCTTCGATGATTTCGGTGAGCTCCGCCAGCGTGTGCATCCGGGGGTAAACCGTGCGATCAATCCGGCCTTGATGCAAAATTCCGATTTCATGGCACAGCGCATGCGCCAGTTCGATCAGATGCGTGGAAAAAATGACGAGATTGCCCTGTTCCGCGTAACCGGCCAGCAATTGTCGAATCACTCTCCCGTTGATGAGATCAATGCCGGTTAACGGTTCGTCCAGGATCAACACCTTGGGCCGATGCATGATGGCCGCCAGGATGGACAACGTTTGCTTCATCCCGTGAGAATACGTTTTGATCAGGTTACCGCCCGCCGGTTTCAGTCCGGTCTTTTGCATGTTTTCTTCAATAAAATCCCGGGCTTCGCTCTTTTTTATGCCGAACATCTCGGCCACAAACCGCAAGTATTCCTCCCCCGTCAAATAGTCGTACAGATTGACGTGGTCCGGCACGAAACCGACCTTGTCGTAAAGGGTGTTGCGGCGAAAATCCAATTCCTCGCCGCATATGAAGATTTGGCCCGAAGTCGGCGGCAACAGGCCGGCCAGCATTTTCAGAAGCGTGGTTTTTCCGGCCCCGTTGGTACCCAACAGGCCATAAATCCGGCCGCCTTCGATCTGCGCGTTCAGATTCTGAATGACGGTCTTCTTGTCATATTGCTTGTTCAGGTTGCTGATTCTGATCATGACTCACAAACCTCTCGGCTAGATGTATGCGGCGGAGTACCAGCATGATCGCGACAAAATTAGCCAAGCTAAACAGAACGATCAAAAGCAAAGAGATGACCAGCACCCATGCATCATGGTATTGGGGACGGGTGGTCAAGAACGATGCAACGGACGTGATCTGCAAATGGACGATAAACGCGAACATGGTATACACGTTCACATAAGTTTTGGCTTTGCTGGACTCGCCGATTTCGTGTTCAAACTCCCAGTTTGGCCTGGGATACAGCGCCGTGCTGGCAAGCTGGATCAGCGAATAGAGGCCACCGGTGCAAAGAAAGACCAGGAACACATAAAGCGCCAGAAGGGGCCGCTGCGGCGCCGACGCCAGAAAAACCAGCGCCGCAAGAAAGGACACGGCCAGCGTAAAACGGCTGTACACTTTCCATTTTTCCCCGACGACCCAATCCGCCCGATGGAAGACGGGCCGAAACAAATGGAGATTGAACGATTCCCGGTCAACGGCCAGTGCCGTTTTGAGGGCTTCTCCCGCCAGCTGGAACCACAAACTGGCCAATAGGACGGACAAGGGCGGAACAACGGTTTCGAACGGCACCCGATCCAGCCGATTCAGAAAAGGCAAGCCGAATCCGAATGCAAAGGCCAGCAGGTAAAGCATGTTGCCAAAATGGCCCAGAAGAAAATCGTCAATTCTTTGCAGCAAGAGAATATCTTTCCGGTACAACGCCCGCCGTATCCGGTCTTGTTCGTTTTGCTCCCGCAGGTGAATGCCCGCCCGGTAAGATTTGCTGTTCAGCGAAAAATACGGGATGAGATCGACCCGGTTGAGCAACGCCATCCAAAACCGGATCAGGACAAAAGCAAGCAGGGCCAGAATGCCGAGAACCGGCACGACGGCAAAGCCGCCTTCCACGGCAAGACGGTAGGGCGAATAGGCATGAAAAAATTGCCCCAAACGGCTGTTGCTGACGGTTTCGATCCGTTCGCCGATGTTTCCGCCCACTGCCAATGCGCTGATTCCGTATCCGAGAAGAAACGGAATGATCAACCCGAACGCCAGGTAGACTATTTTCCACACTCTGGAATGGGACAACATGCCCCAAGTTCTGACGAGAACGAAGGGAACGATGGAAAACAAGGCTACCAGCACCACATTGAGCAATCCGTATCCCGCACCGGCCAGCAGGAGCCAACCGGTATGTACCGGGGCCCGGAAGAAGCGGTCCAGGCCCAGCACCAAAGGGGTGATAAAACCGTACCAGACGACCAGGGTTTTCAAGCATGTTTTGACCAGCACGACCGAGAACAATCGAAGGATGCGCATGTGCCGGTGCTGCAAAAGGATCACGCGGTGGTCCGAGTAAAAATACCGTTTGTTAGCGTTGAAAAAACGGAGCGTCCACAACAGTTGCTCGATCAACGCGAGATTCAACAAAAACGCCAGCCAGGAACGAAACGGAAGGTCAATCAGACCCGGCAACATATAACCGATGCCGTAAACCAACGACAGCCAGACCGCGACGGCGAGCGGCAAACCGTACATCCATTTCCTAAGGCGCAAGTTTTCCAGTCCCCAATTGTGCAAGATCTTACGGGTGGAGGACAACGCATGGTATTTGACGAATGAAACCATGATACGCAAATGGGACTTCATGTGTATGCTCTCAACCTACCCAAACGGATCTTGGGATGGGGGAGACAGGCGGCGCGTCCTTGTCAAACGCCGTCGAACACGGTCGGCTCACCGCGGAGTCGGGCTCGGCAAGGCGTACCGCTCCGAACTGGTCGAACCGACATACCAATTGCCCGAATAATCGCGCACCAGCACAATGCGGTATCCGTACCAGCGGGAGTCGTCCGGGGCGTTGACGTATTCCACCAGAAGCAGATACGCGTTGTCGCCGGTTTTTCTTACCTCGTGCACGACCTGGCCGGGAGCCGACAAGGCGGTTTCCAGGACGCGCCGCTTGGCGTCGTCGGTTTCGCCGACGATCAGACGGCCCTGAACGAGACGAAACAGCGGCTGTTCCGTGAAGCGGTGTTTGAGCATTTCCATGGAAACGTAGTAAGTGTTCGTGCGGACTTCACGGGAAATTTTCAGGCCGGACACGTCGATGCCCGCCGCCAGCACGTCGTCGAGCCGGATATAGATCACGTTCCGGTCGACAATGCCGAACCACGGCGTCGTCCGGCCGCGGTACTGGATTTCGTATTTGACGGTCTGGCGAAGCGTGATTTCCGACGGCGTTTCGGCCCACAGCTCATTCAGCGGCCGCAGGTCGGGCGGCGCATACGGCGTCGGTGTCGGCGAACCGCTCGGCGTCGGCAAGGGCGGCGGAGTCGGAATCGTCGGCGTAGGCGCGGGCGCCGTCGACGGCGATGGACGGGGACGTGCGAGCCGGATCGTTGCGGACGATTCGTCCCATGCGACCGAAACGCCGACCAGATCGCCGACGGCCCGAAGCGGCAAATAACTGAATCCTTCGTAAATCAGGATCGGCCGGTCGAGCCGAACCGGTTTGCCGTCCAGGGTCACGCGAAAATCCGGCCGCAAATATGCTTCGACGAGCCGTACTTGCTCCCCGCCCGCGGCGCCGACCGCTACACCCGAAGCGAAGGCGCAGGCGCAGAGCGTCGCGACCGCCCACGATTTTCGCCTAACATGCTTCATCATCGGCACTCCTTTCCTTCCTGTCTCTCAAGATGTTTATCGGCGAATCAGCTTTGCTGCAATACAATCGTCACAGATTTTTAAACTTCGCTTAATGCAGCAAACATTTTTTCAGGGTATAATGAAAACGCAATCAAACGGCGCCGAAGGGGGAAGCTGGAAGTGGACCTGCACCGGCACGCCTGCCGCATCACGAAGCTGTCGCTATCATTCTTGCTGAACAGCAGCGTTTGGTTTGCCGGACGGGATTTCGGGCTTTCCGAGGACCGCGCATCCCATAGGATCGAACGGCGCCGCTACTCGAACGTGCGGGCGTTTCCCGGCGATACGTTGATCGACGAATGCGCGGCCGCCGTAGGGCTGGCGCGGGACGAATTCCGACGCCTTCTGGCGAAGGGCTTCAGCCCGCGCGAGATCGCCGAATCCCGGGGAATCGGCGCGCAGGAACTGCGGCAACGGCTGCTGGAGGGCAGGCTTCGCCGTATCGAGCTCGCCGTGGCCGACGGACTTGACCGATCGCGTGCAGATGAAATCCGGCGCAGCGCCGAACAGGGAATCGACCGATTTTTGTCGTTCCGCGCAACGTCGTGCCGCTCGCCGTTTCGACCCGACTTGCAGGCCGTCGCTGAGCGGCTCGGGATGACGAAACGCGAGTTGCTTACCGAGCTGAAAGACGGGCGATCACTGGAAGAAATCGCTCGAGCCCGGAACGTTTCTCGTGAAGAGCTGATCGCCCTTCTCCGCGACCATTTGAAGCCGCGCATCCGCGAATGGATGAACGAGAGGCAACTTTCGCCGTAAAACTGTAATCGGGCTCTGAGCGATTTTTCGCGGTTGATCAGGCGGCCTTGCGGCCGGCCATGCGGTCCATGTAAAGGAATCCGAACACGAGCCCAAGCGACAGCAGATTGACAATTCCCGTCAGCGCATAAGGCAAATCGGCGTGCCGCACGTACAAGTAGCCGCCGACGAGAGGGCCGACGATCCTTCCCAGACTGTCCATCGAAGCGTTCAGTCCTGTTGCCGTTCCTTGTCCCGCCTTGCTTTTCAGCGTAATAAGCGACATAACGCACGGCCGGACGAGCGCGTTGCCGATGCCGAACACGCAGGTGAAAAGCACCGCGGTCGCCAAACTGCCGGTTTCCAGCAAAAGCCAAAAACCTGCCGCCGATAGCACGAGTCCCACCGCAATCGCACGCCATTCGTCACCGTGCCGAATCCATTTTCGGACGACGCCGCCCTGCACGAACGCTCCCACCAATCCGCTTACCGTCAAAACGATTCCGATTTCAAAACTGCCCGCCCGAATCCGGTTTTCCAGGAAATAAAACAGCGTCGCCTCCAATCCGGCCATCGAAAACGACACGACGAACGACAGAGCATACAGCATCCGCACTGGCCCACGAAATGCCGCCCAGCGCGACGTCCGTTCCGGCATCTGTTCGAGCCGGCTCCGCTCCAACGATTCCGGCAATTGCCTCCAGGCCAACGCCAGCGTTGCCGCCGTCAACCCCGCCGCCGTATAAAACGGCACTTCGACGCCGAATACGCTTAGCCCGCCGCCGATCGCCGGTCCGAACACAAATCCGAGCCCGATTGCCATCCCGACGAGCCCCATGTTCCGTGTTCGGTGGTATTCGGGCGACACGTCGGCGACATAGGCGACCGCGCATGAAGTCGTCGCTCCGGAAAAAAGCCCGCCCAATATGCGCGACAGGTACATCTGCCACAGCCGGTCTCCGGCCAAACCGAACAACAGAAAACTGAACGCAAACCCGGCAAGCCCGATCATCAACACCGGCCGTCGGCCGATCCGGTCCGACAGCGCTCCCCAAGCCGGCGACACCAGAAAGGAAATCAACGAATAGATCGCCAGCATCCAGGACAAATGCGAGGGCGAATTCACCATGTCGGGCATGACGGGGATGACGATGCCGAACCCGACGAACACCAGAAATACGATAAACACGATCAGCACGAGCGGCTTCTTCATCCGTCTTCTCCTCCGCTTGCGGCGATTCTTTTGCATCTGCGCACCGATTTGATATACTGTTTAACGCTGTTTGCACGTCTGACGGAAAGAAGGGACCCCCGCATGGACCAAAACCGCACGCCGCTTTTTTCGGCTTTACTGGAACACGCGGCGAAAAACCCGCTTCAATTCCATATTCCCGGACACAAAAAAGGCGCCGGCATGGACGAGGCGTTCCGCCGGTTCATCGGCGACAACGCGCTGTCGATCGACTTGATCAACATCGCCCCGCTGGACGACCTTCACCAGCCCGCCGGCGTCATCGCAGAGGCGCAAAAGCTGGCGGCCGAGGCGTTCGGTGCGGATTACAGCTTTTTCTCCGTACAGGGAACGAGCGGGGCGATCATGACGATGATCTTGTCGGTTTGCGGCGAGGGCGACAAGATCATTCTCCCGCGCAATGTTCACAAGTCGGTGCTGGCCGCAATCATCTTCGCGGGAGCCAAGCCGATCTTCCTGCAACCCGTCCGCGACCGGCGGCTCGGCATCGACCACGGCGTGACACCCCACGCGGTCCGCAAGGCGCTGGACATGCATCCCGACGCCAAGGCGGTGTTTCTGATCAACCCGACCTATTTCGGCGTGTGCGCCGATCTCGTCGAAATCGTCGAGCTGGCGCACCGTCGCGACGTCCCCGTGCTTGTCGACGAGGCGCACGGCGCGCTTTTGCATTTTCATGATAGCCTTCCACCGTCGGCGATGCAAGCCGGCGCGGATATGGCGGCGACGAGCGTGCACAAGTTGGGCGGTTCGTTGACGCAGAGTTCCGTTCTGAACGTCAAGGGACGCCGGGTCGATCCGAAACGCGTCCAGACGGTGTTCAGCATGCTGACCACGACGTCGACGTCTTATCTTTTACTCGCCTCGCTGGACTGCGCGCGACGACAGCTCGCCACGAACGGCCGGTCGCTTGCCGAGAAAGCGATCCGACTTGCCGAAGACGCACGACGCCGCATCAACCGAATTCCAGGGCTGTATTGTTTCGGCGAGGACATTCTCGACGCGGAAGCCGCTTTTGCGTTCGATCCGACCAAGCTGACCGTCCATGTTCGTCATCTCGGCATCACGGGATACGAAGCGGAAAACTGGCTCCGCGACCGTTTCCGCATCGAGGTCGAGTTGAGCGATCTGTACAACGTTCTGTGCCTTGTGACGCCGGGCGACGACGAAACGACCGTCGGTGCGCTCGTCGAGGCGTTCGAAGCGATGTCGCGCGAATTTTACCGAACGCGGCAGTCTCGGGAACTTGTCGTCCGCATTCCCGACATTCCCGAACTCGCGCTGCCGCCGCGCATCGCGTTTTATGCGGATACCGAAACTGTCCCGTTTACGGAATCCGCCGACCGCATCATCGCAGAATTCATCTACATTTATCCGCCTGGCATCCCGATTTTGCTGCCGGGAGAAGTCATTTCCGAAGACAACATCCGTTTTATTCTTGAACATCTCGACGTGGGACTGCCGGTTAAGGGCCCTGAGGACCCGACGCTTCGCACGGTCAAGGTGTTGGTTGAACAAAAACCGATCGCTTGATATGATGGGGAAGGAACGAACGAATTTACTTTGTGCGGAAGACGGGGGCTGCCGTATGAGTCAGAGCGCCTTCATCACGTTCGTCGAGGAATCCGCCGTGCAGGGCGTCACGCTGGAAGAACTGAAAAATCAGTTGCTGCACTACCGCGAGCAGCTGGAGCGGACCGGCCAACAGCTCGGATGGAATTATGCCGCCGCTGCTTTCCCTTATACGATCGTGGAACCGGAGGAAGGCAAGGGGCGATGGTTTTATTTGAAAGGCAACAACGAGCTTTATCGATACATTCTGTTCGGCGTCGGCAACCGCGAAGTCGACGGCGCCGTCCGGCGGCATGTTCAGGTGACGCTGCACGACGACTGTACGCACGGCGATAAGGCAAAAGCTAATGAATTTTGCAAATATCTAGCGAAAACGTGGAAGGCGGAACTGCGCTTGTTTAACGGACGCGTTTTTCATTACAACCATAAATGATAACCGGGGCCGTTACGCACGGCCCCCGGTTTGCGGGAAATGCAGGCGTTCATATGCCGATTCGACTCGCCGCCACTCCTCTTCGTCCTCGATGGCGACCGGACGAAAACTTCCGCCGGCGGCTTCCAACCGGCACAGGACGCCGTCGGCTTCGGGATCGGCCAGATCGAGCAGCAGCGCATACGTCCGTCCCTCGGCCTCGAAGGTAGCGGCGACCGCCATACGCCGCTCGACGCCGTTTTCATCTCTCATCAGAAAAACGTCTTGGTCTTCTTCCCAGCGCACGGGAGTCCCTCCCGTTCATTCCGCAACGATCGCCTTTTCTGACAGCGTCGCATACGATCCGCCGGGTAATTTGGCCAAAAACTGCACCCGGTATTCTCCTTTACGGTTAAACGAAATTTGGAAATCGGAACGGACCCAGAAATTGTCCTTGACGCCGGCGGCGGACAAATCGGGCGAATCGCCGACCGTTTCGCCCTTCGGATCGACGACGCGGACGCGGAACGATTCGAGATTCGTCTTCAGGTTGTCCACCTGGACGAGAACCGAAAATTTTTTCTGCAGTCCGCTTTCGATGCGGCCGAACGGGCGGCGGATCACGTACCCGTCGCCTTCCCGCGAGACGTCCTCGGCGACGAGCAGGTGAACGTTCGGTTTGTACAGGTTGGCGGTCGTATTGTCCCCGTCCCAGACGACGAGCGCACCTAGCGCTTCCGAGATCCGCCTGAGCGGAACCATGACGCCGTCCGGCGTCAAGCGCACGTCCGCACCGTCGAACTCAAGCGTCGTCCCGTTCAGATGCACCCGCACGACCGCGTCCGCCCACGCGACGCCCGAACCGGCCAGAAGCAGCGCGCTCAGGACGATCCCCCACGTCGACCGTCGCTTCACGATCCATCCCTCGTTTTCGGTTCCGTTTTGCAAGATCTTCGTTAGGTTATACTCGATTTTGTCGAAAGAGTTGCGCGGGCAGCCGGTTCAAAAAATGACGAAAAATTTTCAAAAATCGTTTCGCACAAATTTCCGCCGTTATGGTACACTAATTCGGAAAGAAGACGGCGGGCGTCCGGAAAAGGGAGGGAACGAGCGTGCGCACGAATCGCGAAAGCATCCGACTCGGACTTTTGCAGGAACTGTATCAGTTTTTTTTAAGCGAAAAGGGGAAACAGGCCCTTATTCCCGACAATCTGATCACCATCAACCCGGAAAAGTTTTTCGCCCTTGAATATTTGGCGGATCAAGGGTGGATCCGCATGCGGAAGAAAGGAAAGTTTTTTGCAGCGAAGATTACACCGCAAGGCATCGAACGGTTGAGGGCTTCCCAATCGAACCTGCAGACGTCTTGAAGGTTACGTTGAAGCAACACTTGCGAAAACGGGAGGATCGGCATGTACAAGTGGTCGTTATTCGCATGGTTCGTCGTTGCGAGCGTCGTCGGCCTCGTCGTGATGGGCGTTCAACTTGTCGACCAATACGAGAAGAAGAAACAAGAGGAGGCTGTCGCGGCCGATCCGAACGTCGTCACGATTACCGCTTCAAATTTCCAGTTTGACAAGCCCGAATACCGGGTCAAGGCGGGGCAGTCCTACAAGTTTCGCCTCGTCAACGCTCAAGGCAATCACGGCGTGGAAGTCGTCGGCACCGACCTGAAACTCGGCGGCACGCAGACGATGGCGGAATTCAAATTCGATGCACCCGGTACGTACGACCTGATTTGCAACATCCCGTGCGGCACGGGGCACGTCAACATGAAGGCGAAACTGATCGTCGAGTGACGTTAAGGCCCGACGGCCGCCCCAAAACCGTCCTTGCATGGCCGGGGCGGTTGCGCGGCATCCTATATGCCGAAGTCCCGGCACCGGCGAAGGTTCCGAAAGGAGTGAACGGGCATGCGGCTTCGCATGCGCAAAGGAACGATCTCCGCCCTGTTCGGTTTGGCCGCGGCGGCCGCGGGCGCCCTTTGCTGGATGCGCAACCGGACGCTCGCAAGCAGCATGCTCGGCTGGGGGGCCGCCCAAACGCTGCTCGGCATTCTCGAGCTGGCGTCGCGGCGCAACCGAACCGGACAAGATGTCGGCGCCCGCCCCTTCGCGCACGTTTTCCAGAAAGCTTTCAATTGGCGTTAAATCCATGCGGAAGACCGTAGAGCGGCCGCAGACGGCCGCTCAAATTTTTCCTGCCCGCAACCGATATTTGTAAATGAGATCGTAAAAGCGCCGAAAGAACGGGGGCGGGGACATGGACGGCAGTATGGTCAAGGAGATGCTCGGCAAAAGCGTCGTGGTCGAAAACAGCTCTTTCGTGTCGACGGGGAAAATTTCGTATCTCGACGGCGATATTTTGGAGATCGAAATCACCTCATGGAAGAATTTTTCTTTAGGCGAAAAAGTCAAGGCTGTTATTTACGCGAGGGGAGGGTTGGTTACGTTTGAAACGTCCGTCGTCGGCAAGAGCCACGGCGTGTTGATCGTCCTGGTGCCGCCCGACTGGCAGCCCGGTCTTCTGCAGCGCCGTCAGCACGTGCGCGTTCCGTGGGGAGCGCAGGGAGAGCTGCTGCAGATCGTCGAACGGCGCGGCGTTCACCTGCTGGACAACCCCGAACCGATCGTCGTGGAAAATATCAGCCTCGGCGGTATCGGGTTCAGGTGCGGTCAACGGCTGCTGGACGCCGGCACGATCGCGACCGTCCGCCTGCCGATCGAACAGTTTCCCCCCGTGCCCGTCATGGTGCTTCACGGTCGCGAAGAAAACGACGGACGTTTTCACGGCGGGCGTTTTCTCGAATTGCCGCAGAAGCAAATCCAGACGCTTCGCGCGTTTTTGTTGAATCGGCAGGTCTGGATGAGATTGCAGGAACGTCGGGCCGAAAAAATCGATTGACAACCGCTGCGGCCGCTGTTATAATAAGAACCGCTGTGAGTAAGTCAGCAAAGGACCTGTTAGCTCAGTCGGGAGAGCGCCATCTTGACAGGGTGGAGGTCGCTGGTTCGACCCCAGCACAGGTCATGCGGGAACCCTTGCGTAGCGAGGGTTCTTTTCGTTTTTTTGCCGTCCTTCGTTTTTTGCCGTCCGTTTCGGTTTTGCTGCGCGGACAGGTGCGCGGACGATTGCGCGGGCGACTGTACGGGCGACTGCACGGACGACTGCGCAAAGGAGGCACGCGGGCATGCGGCACTCCGTTCCCTCCGGGTTGGAAAACAGCCTCGACAACCGAATGGCTCCCGACGTTCAGGCCGCGTTTCGCGTCGTCGCCGCCCACCGGCGGGCGGTCGACCGCTTCTGGCGTTATCCGCCTCATACCCATCCGCTGTTCGAATTCAATCTCGTCCTCGAAGGCAGGCAGCGGTTCGTCGTCGACGGCAGACCGATCCTTCAGTCTGAAGGCGACATCGTGTTCGTGCGGCCCGGCGTCGTCCACGCCAGCGAAGGTTCGGCCGCGGGCGGAACGCTCATTTATTTCGCGCTGCACTTCGATGTGGACGATCCCGCCTTCCGGAGCGCCCTGCTCGGCGTGGAGCAAATCATCTGGCCCGCAAACGGCGACGCCGCGACTGCGGAAACGGCGCCGATGCGCGCGCTTCGCTCGGCGCTTTCGGACTACATGGCGGCCGTCGTCGAGGAAGCGGATTCGACGGCCGCTCCGCATGACGGCGGCGGGCCGAGGATCGCCCTTCTCGCGCGCGCGATGCGGCTGTTCGCGGCCGTCGGCGAATGGGCGCTGTCGGCGCGGCCGGAAACGGCGCCCGTCCGTCGCGAGCCGGAGCACGTTCTGGCGCTTGCTCGTACGCTGGAAGACGAATTGCGGCGTCGTGCGGTGTCCGAATCGTCCGACCCGGTGCGCACCTGCATCGCCGCGATCGCCGGGAGGCTCGGCTACAGCCCGGCGTATTGCACACGCGTGTTCCGGCGCGTCTACGGCGTATCCCCGCGCGGCTACTTGACCGGGCTGGTCGTGCGGCAGGCCAAGCTGTGGTTAACGGATCCCGCGCTTTCCGTCGAGGACATTTCGCGCCGGCTCGGATATCGCGATCCGACGCATTTCAGCAAGCAGTTCAAGCGGTGGACGGGGCTGTCGCCGCTCGGTTACCGCCGGCTGGTACACCGGCCGGGGTGAGGAGAACGTCGGCGTCGCTGCGGTCGTTCCGGAAGGGGCGTCGGGGCTGTCGCCGGGTCCCGGAACGCAGTGTCAAGCGTCTGTGAATATGTCAGGTTAACTGTTCAATGAACATGTCAGGGATAAGAGCTGATGCCGCCGCCGCTTCTTGCAGACGAGCCGGATGCCGTGCTACGCTATAACGGCTTGCTGGAGAAGGGTTTTCTCCAGGGATAGTTGGCAGCGGGCTTGCGCGGGGACGCAGGCGCCGCTTCTGGTTTGGCCGTTGTGGGCGCCGGGGTCGGGGTGGCTTGTGTCTCCACACAAGGCCAGGCCCGCCCTTGATCCCACAGCCACACTTGTCCATCCATGCCGACACGTACTTCGATGACGGCCTTCGCTTCCCAGCGCGGTACACCGGGGCCGGGTTTGGGCATGTAGCATTTCCCTTTCCAGGAGAACGTCTGCCCGCCGCTGATGCGACGGTAGACCCGACGCGTGAAGAGGTGCTCCAAAGTCGTTTCGGGCAGCGGTCGGTAGGTCGATTCCGCCTCCTTGGGCGCAACAGCAAACCGTCGGTTGTGCTTTTCAATCAACTCCGGCAACGCGCGATTGGCTTCCTCCATCGTGCAGACGTTGCGCAGCCGAAGTTCGATGACCAGGCGATCCTGAAAGGTTTGCCAGAGCCGTTCGATCCGTCCTTTGGCCTGAGGAGACAGCGCCTCGATATGGGTAATGCCCAGATCGGCGAGGGCCTATCCAAAGGTGGAAAGCGCCTGCGGCTGACCGGCCAGTTCCTGCTCCAGGGTGAGTTTGCCCTGGGGCGGGCAAAAAATGGAGTGACGATCGCTGTAGAGCGCAAGCGGCACTCCTTTGCGGCGCAGCCCTTCGATCATGACGGCGACGTAGCCTTCCAGGGTTTCGGTTGGGCGAAAAGTTGCCGCGATGACTTCTCCGGTGGCGTCATCGATGATGCCGTGCAGGGTAAGCTCAGGGCCGCGATCCTCCAGCCAGGCGAAGGGGGAAGCATCAATCTGCCACAGCATGCCCGCCTGAGGTTTGCGAGGCCGGAGTCGGTGAGCCTTCGGACGACGGCGCAGCCGCGCGGGACGAAGGCCGCCTTCTAGCAAAATGCGGCGGACCGAAGAGACGCTAAGGCGGATGTTCTCGTGTTCGGCCAACAGCTCGGCAAAGTGGGTGGCATTGCTTCCGGAGTAGCGATCCCGGTACAGGGACATCACGCGTTGTTTGAGCGAGTCGGCCAAGGTATGAACGGGCTTTCGACCCCGATTCCCATGAGCGATGGCTGGAGCACCTCCGTGACGATATTTGGCCTTGAGCCGATACGCTTGCCGGACGCTGAGGCCGAGCGTGCGCGCAACCTCCTGTTCCGTGAGGCGGCCGTCGATCCATGGTTCAAGGACCATCACGCGTTTAAGTTCGTTCTTCGTCAAGGTGATTCTCTCCTTCTCCATACTGCCATTTTCTCGGAACGATTACACCCTGACAATATCACAGAACGACGACACCTGAATGACCGCTGGTGCTTGACATTCGCCGGTTTTTGGTTTAGAATCGACGCGTGAAAGAGAAGGAAAAAACTTCATCGAAACGGAGGTTTATGATGTCAAAAGCAAGGTTCAGAGGGTTTGTCACGTTTTCCGTATTTGCAGCCATGCTGATCGGTACATGGTGCTATCCCATCCGGCAGGCAAACGCAGGCGGAATCGTCCAGACCTATGAGGGACCGGGGTATAGGGCACAGTTTCGCATCACGAATGATTGGGAGAAGGGCTTCACCGGACAGATTCTCCTTTTCAATACGGGTACGGCTCCGATGGAAAACTGGTCGCTGGCGTTCGATTTCGACCGCGACCTTTCTTCGTTTTGGAACGCCGACGTAGTCCGAAAGGAAAACGGCCGGTACATCATCCGCAATCGCGGATACAACGCGGACATTCGGCCGGGAGGATATGTGGAGATCGGCTTTTCCGGCGCTCCGGGCCGCGTCGAGCGGCCGCCGACGTTCGTACGTCCGGCGACGCGCGAAAGGACGGCGAAGCCTTCCGAATACCGCGTCGACGTTCGCGTGACGTCGGATTGGGGCGAGGCGTTGAACGGCGAGATGACGGTGACGAATCTTGCGAATCGCCCGCTTGAAGATTGGACGCTGGAATTCGGGTACGATCGCGACATCGAGCGGTTTTGGACGGCGGACATCGTCGGGAGAGACGCCGGCCGTTATGTCGTTCGGAATGCCGGTTATAACGCGGTGATCGGCCCCGGCCAATCCGTCAAGCTCGGATTTCGGGCAAAACCGGGGGGCGAAGTGAGGCCGCCTTCCGATGTGGTTCTGAAAACGTTTTACGTGACGAAAGGCTTTGACCGGACGGAAACATTGCGTTTGGAGATCGAAACGCGGGACGAAGGTTTTGTGCTTTCGTGGAGCGATCTGGATGACGCATGGAATTATCATATTTTGAGAAAAAGAGAAGGAGACAATGAATATACAAAAATTGCGGAAATCTCGTCGAGTACGAAGACGTCCTATACCGACACGGAAGCATTGGAAAAAGGTTTTTACGCCTATCGGGTGATCGCGTTCGATGCCTGGGGTTCGCTTCTTGAGTCGGAGGAAAGATGGGTATATGTCGACGAATCGGTGCGGGGAGTTTTGCCGGCGTGGAGCGACACCGACGGCGACGGTCTGACGGATGAGGAAGAGAGCCTCTGGGGGACCGATCCGTCTCGTGCGGATACGGACGGCGACGGTGTGAGCGACGCCGATGAAATCCGTAAGCTCGGTTCTTCGCCGCTTTCGCGGGATACGGACGGCGACGGCGTGCCGGATGCGGAAGAAGACCGGGACGGCGACGGCCTGTCGGATCGGGACGAGCTTGCGCGGGGCACGCATCCGCGGTATGCGGATTCCGACGTCGACGGCCTGGACGACGGGAAAGAAATCTCGCTGTACGGCACGAATCCGCTGGAAGAAGACTCGGACGGCGACGGCTTTGCCGACGGTGAGGAGTTGAATTACGGCACCGATCCGCTGAGCGTCGACAGCGACGGCGACGGCCTTGCGGACGGGGAGGAACGATATACGATCGACGTCGAAGTTCCCGAAGCGGAGAAAGACGCGGCGGCATGGCCGTCGGTGCGGATGAAAGTAGCCGGCAAGGACATCCGGAGAGTGTCGATCGCCAATGTCGGACCGGGCAATCCGTATCTGAACGAGGAGACGCCGGGCTACATCGCTGCCCCGTACGAATTTTACGCTCCGGAGTCCTTTGAGGAAGCGGAGATCGCCTTTCGGTTCGATCGCGCGTTGTTGAATCGATCGGATTTTGATCCGGCGATTTATCACTTCAATACAGAGACAGCTTTGTTGGAAAAAGTACCCGACCAGACGCTGCTGCCGGAGGAAGGCCTGGTCAAGGCGCGGGTCCGGCATTTCTCGACCTACATCCTGTTAAACGAACGGGAAGTCGAGGCGTGGCGCCGGAAAGAGATGAAACCGCCCCATCGTTCGGACAGCGGGAGCGTCAGCGTCGTCATCGGCTTCGCGATCGACTCGTCGGGCAGCATGGGATGGAACGATCCGAACGGGATTCGGAAGGAGACGGCCAAAACGTTCATCGATCGGATGGACGCGGATGATCAGGCGGCGGTGATCGATTTCGACGACGACGCCCAAGTCTTGGCTCCGCTGACGAGCGACAAGGAGATGCTCAAGCGGGCGATCGATCGGATCGACGCCAGCGGGGGCACAAGTTTGACGGCAGGAATGCGGGCGGCGATCGACGAATTAAAAAAGGCAGAGGCGGAATCGGCAAAAGTCGTCGTCATGCTGACGGACGGCGTCGGCGATTACGATCCGGCGCTGACACAGAAGGCGAAACAAGAGGGGATCGTCGTTTATACGATCGGATTGGGATACGACCTGGACGAAGCGTTGTTGCGGCGGATTGCGGAAGAAACAGGCGGCAAATATTTTCACGCATCGTCCAGCATCGAATTGGAAGAGATTTTCGCCCGGACATCGGCGGAAACGGTGGATTGGGGCAAAGACAGCGACGGCGACGGGTTGTCGGATTATCACGAGAAACTGGGCATGCGGACGAACGTGAACTGGTTATACACCGATCCGAACAAGGCGGATACCGACGGGGACGGGCTAATGGACGGGATGGAATTGGCTTATGTCGAGGCGCCGGAGACGAACGGCGGGTATTATCGGTTGGGGAGCGATCCCCGGAAGGGAGACAGCGACGGGGACGGGATCGACGACGGGACGGATCCGGAGCCGATGGTGTACAACATCACGGACAGGACGATGGCGCTGGCGGCGGCGTTAAGTTATACGAACCTCGGCGACTGGGTGGGCAAGACGGTGGCGGAGGCGGTGCAGGGCGGGCAGCGGTTTGAAAATCTGACGGCGGAAGGGTTGGAGGAGCTGCTGCCGTGGAGGATTGTGCATGTGAATGAGTCGGGAGATCCAGAAGATAAAACATATAGAGAATATATTTATAAATTTCTTGAAAACTATAAACAAAAAGGGTTTGGAAGTGTTGTAATTAAGTTAAACAGAATAAAAAAGCCAGAAGTTATTATTTTTGGATATAGAGGTACAGAAGCAGCAGAGCTCTTTGGGGCATTTGATTTAAATACAGATATTGAAGCAATTCTTTTAAGAGGTATAATTACTAGAATGATCAATCAAGCAACATTACAATCCAGTATAGCTTATTATGAATACAGAAAGTTAGCATTCATGCATGAGGAATCGGATTTTTATTTAACGGGACATTCATTGGGGGGAAGAATAGTTCAGGATGTTATGTATATGATCAGTAAAGACAAAATAAAGAAAGAAAAAATTAAAGAACCAGTACGTTCAGTTACTTTTAATGCGTTTGGGTATGACCGTATTTCGTATTTGTCTATGGATTTAAAGGCGAGAAGTTTGGCCGCATTAAAAACGAGAAATTATTACTACATGTATGATTTCGTAGGGGATGGATTGGGTAGACCTCCTTTATTTTGGAGAATAGGAATAGATATTGATCCTTGGGTGGCTATTGATGAAAATGGAAATATAATTGAAGCTCCTAAAATAAAAATTGGGTATTGGGATATTGAAATAAATATAATATTTACCAAAGTTCATGGAATATATCTTTGGATTAACGACGAAAGAATGAAATATCCAAATCTAAAGGTAATATATTAATCTTATATGAATTTAAAATGGAGGATCATAAATGGATCTATTGAAGTTTTTTATGAAAATTATACTTTCATTCTTTCTTTGTATTATAAATTCATTTATTCAATTTGTTTTTTTGGGTCTTTTCTTAGTTCATTATACTAAATCGGATAATTTTATAACAAAAATCCTTTATTTTTATATATTAGCTTCTTTTTTCATAAGTTTGTTTTTTATTCTTTTTATTATTATTGAATACATTTTTATTTTCAGAGCAAAAGAGATTATTTATCAAAATATTTTTTTGCAAATATGTCGAAGGAAGTTTATTTTTCTTATTTATCCTTTAATTTCTATATTTTTATTTATATTTATTTTCTTTGCTTCATATCATTATTCTTCTGGATCATTAACAATGTCGTTACAAAAAGAAGTCTTTTTGTCATTTCTATATATTTTAGTATTTTTTTTCCCTTTATTAATTTTATTTAATAAGGTTTTTATTAAGATGAAAGGGAATAAATTGAAAATAATTATCCTAAATTTTTCTTTATATCTATTTATAACACTTTTTTTCTCCTTATTTTATTTTTTCTTTTTTGAAGTTACATAAATAATAAAAATAGAACCTAAAGGCGTTCGTGTGTGCGTCGCCGGTGCTTCGTCATCACGCGGAAGGGCTTCAGAAACCAATTTATTGGAAAAAGTACCCAACCAGACGCTGCTGCCGGAAGAAGGCCTGGTCAAGGCGCGGGTTCAGCATTTTTCGACCTACATCCTGTTAAACGAACGGGAAGTCGAGGCGTGGCGCCGGAAAGAGATGAAACCGCCCCATCGTTCGGACAGCGGGAGCGTCAGCGTCGTCATCGGCTTCGCGATCGACTCGTCGGGCAGCATGGGATGGAACGATCCGAACGGGATTCGGAAGGAGACGGCCAAAACGTTCATCGATCGGATGGACGCGGATGATCAGGCGGCGGTGATCGATTTCGACGACGACGCCCAAGTCTTGGCTCCGCTGACGAGCGACAAGGAGATGCTCAAGCGGGCGATCGATCGGATCGACGCCAGCGGGGGCACAAGTTTGACGGCAGGAATGCGGGCGGCGATCGACGAATTAAAAAAGGCAGAGGCGGAATCGGCAAAAGTCGTCGTCATGCTGACGGACGGCGTCGGCGATTACGATCCGGCGCTGACGCAGACGGCGAAACAAGAGGGGATCGTCGTTTATACGATCGGATTGGGATACGACCTGGACGAAGCGTTGTTGCGGCGGATTGCGGAAGAAACGGGCGGCAAATATTTTCACGCATCGTCCAGCATCGAATTGGAAGAGATTTTCGCCCGGACATCGGCGGAAACGGTGGATTGGGGCAAAGACACCGACGGCGACGGGTTGTCGGATTATCACGAGAAACAGGGCATGCGGACGAACGTGAACTGGTTATACACCGATCCGAACAAGGCGGATACCGACGGGGACGGGCTAATGGACGGGATGGAATTGGCTTATGCGGAGGCGCCGGAGACGAACGGCGGGTATTATCGGTTGAGGAGCGATCCCCGGAAGGGGGACAGCGACGGGGACGGGATCGACGACGGGACGGATCCGGAGCCGATGGTGTACAACATCACGGATAGGACGATGGCGTTGGCGGCGGCGTTAAGTTATACGAATCTCGGCGACTGGGTGGGCAAGACGGTAGCGGAGGCGGTGCAGGGCGGGCAGCGGTTTGAAAATCTGACGGCGGAAGGGTTGGAGGAGCTGCTGCCGTGGAGGATTGTGCATGTGAATGAGTCGGGATGGTTTGAATGGTTTGATCCAATATCATCAGCTATTAATCCGTCATGGAAAGATTATGGATTAGGTAGTTTTGCTATTCAAATAGAGAGAATGGGGAAAAACCGTACTGCAATTATAGGGTATAGAGGGACTGAGTTTAGTGAGGATACGTTGAATGACATGTTAGCAGATCTAGTAAGTTATACATCTGATTACAATCCACAAGCTGACATAGCATATAAGAAGTACAAATCATTAATAAAGAAATATCCAGATTCAGAATATCTATTAAGTGGGCATTCATTAGGCGGCAGAATAGTACAAGATGTTTTGTATAAAGTTGTTAGGGATAATTTTTATGAAAAAAGAAGAATAAAAGAACCGGTACATGCGGCAACATTCAATTCATTTGGTTATATAGATCGATACTATGAATCTATAGAAAATATAATAAAAGATAAAGTTAAAAGTGTTTTGATCAACTACTATTATAGAAACGATTTAGTTGGGGAAGGATTGGGTAGTTCAGCAATTCTGATACCATTATTCAGTTTTAGAGGGGAAATGACCTATTTCGTAATTAAGTCGAGGAGATTGGGGGAAGACGTAGAAGGATGGGTTGCTTATGACTATAATGGAGTTCAAATAGATGGGAAAAGAATTGGAGGTTTTATTATTTCACAAGTTCATGGAATTAGGCTTTGGGTGAAAGATAAAAGACTTCAATATCCGAATACGAAGTTTATACATTAATGATAATGCTTAAGGAGAAGAAAAATGATGAACAGAATTCTTTATTTAATCTTTATTGCTTATATATTCTCAATTTTAGTACTTTATTCTTTTCTATTAGTAAGTTTTGTCCGCTCTTTTTCATTAATTTCTATTTCATTAATAGAAATAGATTTGGATCGTGATTATATAAATACTTTCTATAAATTATCTGAAACAAATTTTATATTTATTTCTTCAATTTCTTTATTTTCTTTAATATTTTTTATTCTTATTCATATTAATTCTAGGTCAAGAAATAGGTATATATATAAGAAGTGGATATTTTTATATTTATATCCAATTATTTCATTTTTTATCTATATCATTAGTGTAGTTATATATGTGAATGTAATAAGTTATATTAGTTCTATATTTTTATTTGTTTTATTTTTTTCTATTAACTTTCTTCTCGCATTTTTAATTCTTTTTAATTTTATGAAAGAATGGAGAGAAAAATGATGAAAGAATATCTATTAGATCTTTTTAAAATATTTTTATTCTTTTTAAAAGAGATTAGAAAAAATTATTATTATATCATCCTATTTATTTTTAATATTCCTCTAACTATATTTGTTTCGGAATTAATTCATTCCAAATATATGTTTTCGATAAAATTTTTATTTTTGATCATGTTTTCTGCTCCTCTTTCCCTTGTATGGTATAAGGTTATTGTGATAGATCGGGAAGATAAAGTAAAGAATTTGCTTTTCTGTATTATATTTCAAATTTTTATATCAACTATAGGTTATTTGTTATTCTTTCCCAATCAATCTGTAAATCATAATTAACTCTTTGCTGATACTGTTTCGACATCAGATTTGCTTCGACGATCGAGACGTCTTTGATGCCACTCAGGGATCGTGTAAAGTTTAAACAGGGGTTACCTTTTTGAAGTATCCCCGTGAACGTTCGATAGGAGGTGTCAGATCCATGGGGAGAAGACGATTGATATGTTTCGGATTAGGAATATTTTTGCTATCCGGTTTTCCGACCGGTGTGTCCGCCGCTCAGCAGATTACTGTCGTTCTTGACGGCGAGCCGTTTCAGCTTGATGTCCCGCCGGTTGTTCAAAATGGTCGGGTGCTTTTACCTTGCAGAACGATCTTCGAAGCATTGGGGATGGCCGTGGATTGGGATGCCGCCTTCGGCACCGTGACCGTAACGAAGGGCGGAAGTACAATGAAGTTGGCCGTAGGCAAACGGACGGCTTACCGGGACGGTTCGCCGATCGAACTGGACGTTTCGCCGAAAGTGATCAAAGGAAGAACCTTCGTTCCGATCCGGTCGGTTGCGGAGGCGTTCGGGGTTGCAGTAGAGTGGGACCCTCAAAAACGGACGGTTGGAGTCTATACAAAAAACAGAAAAATGAAGTTTTCAGATCAAGGAGTGCTTCGATTCAGAAAGTTTGAAAATACTTATCCTCCTTTGGAACAAACAGATAAAAAGGAGGCGACGATTCTTCGGGAAGACAAGCTTGACGAAGCGTCGTCGATCGTTCTTTATCGGATGAATACGGATCCTTGGTGGATATATGCGGCATATTCCGTTCGCGGAAAATGGTATAAAATAGGTGAAGTGGGTTATGGGGACCATGCGGAAGGCATACATGTTTCAAAAGTGAATGTTTTAAATCAGTCTCTGGTCAAAATTGAGGGGTTTTGCGGCGCCGCCTGTCCGGTAACCGATTATCTCGATGTCAAAAACGGGACGCCGTCCTTGTTTTTGCAAATTCAAATGAATGCAAGGGAAATGGATTTGGATGGGGACGGACAACGGGAGATCGTTGCATCCAGCGGATCGGCGGTTGTCGAGACGATTGTTCTGAAAGCCGAAGACAATCAAATTCTTTCCGCTTCTTTGAACGAAGCGCTCGGCGCATACTCGGTCGTGGTGTCGGAGGATGGGATCATCGAGGCGTTTTTCGGGGAAGCGAACTCTAGATCGAGATTTAGGCTGGTCGATGAACGATTGATGGTTCTCAGCGGGGATTGACGAGCGTCGGCTCACGGTATTGACAAATACCATACAGGGGTATACTATAAACATTGAAGGGGGTGAACGGCGTGGAAGCCGCGCATGAGCTCGAAATCAGCGAAGCAGAACGACATTGCCCGGCAAACGACGGACGGAAAAGTCATCATTCCGATAAAATCAAGGCGGACTTGCTCGCCCGTCTCAACCGGATCGAGGGACAAATTCGGGGAATAAAGGGGATGATTGAAAAAGATACTTATTGCGACGATGTCTTGAACCAGATTGCCGCGGTTCAGTCGGCGCTGAACGGCGTCGGGAAACAGCTGCTTGCGGCGCACATGAAAAGTTGCGTCGTGGAGCGCATTCGGGACGGAGATCTTGAAGTCGTCGAGGAACTGTTGAAAACCATGAGCAAACTTCTCAAATCATGACCGTCGGGGAGGGAAAACTCCTCATGAGAACCGAAACCTTGCGCGTCCGCGGAATGTCGTGCAGCCATTGCGTTCAGTCCGTCGAAGGAGCTTTGAAAAAGATCGGGGCGGAAGGGAAAGCCGATTTGGCGAGCGGTTCCGTTCAGGTTCGGTACGACGAAACGAAAGTCAGTCTGGAAGCCATCAAATCGGCCATCGAAGAGCAAGGGTACGAGGTGCAATCATGACGGCCAAAGCGTCGGTCGACCTGCGGATTACCGGCATGACCTGCGCCGCCTGCGCGAACCGGATCGAAAAAGGATTGAACCGCATGCCCGGCGTCGTCAAGGCGAACGTCAATTTCGCGACGGAAACCGCACATGTGGAGTATTCTCCCGCCGACGTTTCGGTTGCCGACATGATCAAAAAAATTGAACAGCTGGGTTATAAAGCCGTCCGAAAAGAGGAACAAAAGGATCAGGAAGATCATCGCAAAAAAGAAATTTCGATTCAAAAGCGAAAATTTATCGTTTCGGCCGTTCTTTCGTTCCCGTTGCTTTGGGCGATGGTCGGCCATTCTTCGTTCGCCGCTTTTATCCGGGTTCCGGACTGGTTCATGAACCCTTGGGTGCAGTTCGCCCTGGCGACGCCGGTACAATTCGTCATCGGGAAACAGTTTTACGTCGGCGCGTTTAAGGCGCTGCGCAACAGAAGCGCCAATATGGACGTGCTCGTGGCGCTCGGCACTTCCGCCGCTTATTTTTACAGTCTGGTTCTGACGCTGGAATGGACGCGCGCGGCGGAGCGGAGCGACAATCCGGCGATGTATTACGAGATCAGCGCGATTTTGATTACGCTGATCATTCTGGGAAAATGGCTTGAAGCTCTGGCCAAAGGCCGGACGTCGGAAGCGATCAAAGCGCTCATGGGACTTCAAGCGAAAACGGCCCTGGTGGTGCGCGACGGGCGGGAAGTCACGATTCCGGTCGAGGATGTGGTGGTCGGCGACGTTTTGATTGTGAAGCCGGGTGAGAAAATTCCGGTCGACGGTGAAGTATTGGAAGGCGTCTCCTCGGTCGACGAGTCGATGCTGACAGGCGAAAGCATTCCGGTGGAAAAGAGAGCGGGCGATACCGTGATCGGCGCGACCATCAATAAAAACGGCACGCTGAAAGTGAAAGCGACCCGGGTCGGAAAAGAGACCGCCCTGGCCCAGATCATCCGAGTGGTGGAGGAAGCGCAGGGCTCGAAAGCGCCGATCCAGCGGATTGCGGATCGAATCTCCGGCGTCTTTGTTCCCGTCGTCGTCGCAATAGCCTTTGTGACATTTTTGCTTTGGTATTCGGCGGTCGACCCGGGGGATTTCGGCGGCGCTCTGGAAAAGGCGATCGCCGTTTTGGTGATCGCTTGTCCGTGCGCCTTGGGGCTCGCCACGCCGACGTCGATTATGGCCGGTTCGGGACGCGCCGCGGAATTCGGAATCCTGTTCAAAGGCGGGGAACATCTGGAATCGACCCATCGCGTCCAAACCGTCGTTCTGGATAAAACAGGAACGATTACAAAAGGAAAACCGGAACTGACGGACGTGATCGCAGCGGATACCGACGAACCGACCTTGCTCAGGTGGGTCGGAGCCGCAGAGAAAAATTCCGAACATCCGCTTGCCGAAGCCGTCGTCGGCGGCGCTCTCGCAAGAGGGATCGACCTGCCGGCTTCCGATGCGTTCGAGGCGATCCCGGGATACGGCATACGCGCCGTCGTGGAGGGACGCGAAATTCTCGTCGGCACGCGCAGATGGATGGCGCGCTCGGGGGTGAGCGTTCCGGACGCAGCGCTGGCGGAGATGGAGCGTCTGGAAGAAGACGGGAAGACGGCCATGCTGGTCGCGGCGGACCGCAAATACGCCGGGATCATCGCCGTGGCGGATACGGTGAAGGAAACGTCCAAAAAAGCGATCGAACGCCTCAAAAGTCTGGGAATCGAAGTGGTGATGGTGACCGGCGACAATGAACGCACGGCCCGGGCGATCGCAAGACAGCTCGGAATCGATCGCGTGCTTGCCGAAGTTCTGCCCGAGGGCAAGGTGGAAGTGATCCGGAAACTGCAGGCCGAAGGCAAAAAAGTGGCCATGGTCGGCGACGGCATCAACGACGCTCCCGCATTGGCCGCTGCGGATATCGGCATGGCGATCGGCACCGGGACCGACGTGGCGATGGAGGCGGCCGACGTGACGCTGATGCGCGGCGATCTGAACAGCATTGCGGACGCCGTCGACATGAGCCGGAAGACGATGACGAACGTCAAACAAAACTTGTTCTGGGCGCTCGTCTACAACTCGCTCGGCATTCCGATCGCCGCGATCGGACTTCTGGCTCCATGGATCGCCGGCGCGGCGATGGCGTTCAGTTCCGTGTCGGTTGTGCTGAACGCGCTTCGGCTGCAGCGGGTGAAACTCGGATCTTGACCGTATAAAAAAGGCAGGGAACGGTTTTCCGTTCCCCGCCCGCGCGACGGGCCGGTCATTCCGGCTTGTTGCCGGCTTTCGGATCCGGGGTAAAATGGGGTTGATAATCCGTGTACTGGACTTCCGTCACCATCCCGGCCGATGCGTGATGCAGATCGTGGCAGTGGAACATCCAGTTTCCTTCATTGTCCGCACGGAAAGCGACGACGTATTCGTCTCCCGGTTTCAGGTTCAGCGTGTCTTTGATGATCGGGGTCCCTTCAAAAGGTTTCCCGTTTTTGCTCAAGACTTGGAAGAAGTGTCCGTGCAGATGCATCGGATGATCGTCCGTCTTGGAATTGTTGACGATACGGACTTTGACGGTATCCCCTTTTTTGACTTGAATCGGTTCCGTATTCGGAAACGTTTTTCCGTTAATCGTATAAACGGTTTGTCCGTTCCGGGTTTCCGTGTTTAAATACATCGTGTATTCCAGCGTATATTTTTGATCCAGGGTGAAATTCGCGGTCGCGGGCTGACCGTAACGGGTGAGATCGACCGCCGCCAGTTGCGCCTTTTCGTTCGGTTGATCCGTTCCGCCGGCTTCGCCTTCATAAGCGACGACGGCTTTCATCCCTTTGACGGCTTCGTTGTCTCCGTGGGCTTCGATGAACCATTGGCCGGGATTGTCGGCCTCGAACTCGATATCGTAGCGTTCCCCGGGTGCGACCGCGACCACCTGGTCTTTGAGGACGCCCGGATTGTTCAGCGGCTGGCCGTCGATTGCCGTAATTTTGAATTCATGTCCGTGCAAATGAATCTGATGGGTGATATATCCGGCGTTGATGAGCCGAATGCGGACTTTTTCCCCCTGTTTCACCGGCAGTTTATCGACGAGCGGGCCGGATTTTCCGTTAATCGTGTACAAATCGTACATGTTCATGTTGTGTTGCATATTGCCCATGTTGCCGTGGTCCATGCCGGACATGGATCCCGACATGTTGCCGCCGGACATGTTCATGCCGGTGCTGATCCATTCATCCAAGATCAGCGTATAATCGCGGTCGACTTCGGCTTCGTCCTTGGGTTCGACGACAAACGCCCCGTACAAGCCGCGATCGACTTGATTGGCGCTGTCTTGATGGGAATGGTACCAGTAAGTTCCGGGGACGGTCGCCTGGAACGTATACGTGAACGATTGTCCCGGTTGAACCGCGTTTTGGGTGACGCCCGGAACGCCGTCCATCGCGTTCGGCACCGGATAACCGTGCCAGTGGATGGAGATCGGCTCGGGAAGTTCATTTTTCAGGGTAATTTTTACAGTATCTCCTTGTTTAACCCTGATCTCCGGACCAGGGACAGAATTGTTGAATGTCCATACCGGAAGTATTTTTCCGGGTCCCAGCTCTTGATTACCTGCTTTCGCCGTCAGTGTGAACTCTTTACCGGTCATCACCGCCGTTTTGGTCGTCGTATTGGTTTGATTTTGCTTCGTGTTCTCCGTATCCCCCATATTCATCTTCATGTTGGAGTGATCCATGCCGCCCATCGAATTTCCGCCGGAGTTGAAACAGCCCGCCAGCAACACGGCGATGGCTCCGACCGCAGCGGCTCCCTTCAGTTTCCAACCGTTGATCATGGTATTCCCTCCGTTCTATTGTCTTTGCGGTGTCTTCGAGATCGATTATAGAACCGGAATGTGTAGAAGTTGTGAGGACGGCCGAGTTGACATCCGTTTTGATTTACACTACAATGTGTAGCGAGTCTTGGGCGCGGTTCGTTCCTCTTCTTCGCCGAAAGGGACGTGACGGATGGACGGGTTTATCCCTGTCGACGCCTTTGCGGAATGGCTCGGATCGTTCGGAATTTCGGTGCCAACGCCGTTGTTTTCGCGGATTCGGCGGCCTGAAGCGGGTGAAGCAGGAGAACTGGGAATGGTTGCGCAGGCTGAACGCGGCGAGCCGCAAGCGGCGGATGGCGATTGTTTTGCTGGCGCGTCTTACGCCGTTGATCCCGTCGGGTGTGGTTACCTTTGCCGCCGCGGTTTCCCGTATGCGGTTTTTTGATTTTATCGCGGTTTCTGTTGTCGGGAAAGCCCCTTCCGTCGCGATGGAAACCATGGTCGGACACGACTTGATCCGTCTGAATGAAGGGTACCCCAGGTTGCTGGTTTCGCTGCTGTTTTTCGTTCTGTTATACATTTTGTTCAGAAAGAGGCGTAATGAAAGCGGTGATCGACGGACATGACGAAAGTCAAAAAGCTGAACATGACCGAAGAAGGGCTCAATCGTTTTTTCGGCCCGCTCGAAGCCCGGATTATGGATGTCCTTTGGTCTTCGGGAAGGCTGAGCATTAAGGAGGTGCAGGAACGGTTGAACCGGGCGGCCCCGATTTCGTTCAATGCCGTCATGACGGTCATGAATCGACTGCGGGAGAAGGGGCTGCTGCGGAAAACGACTGAAGAGCGGGGACGATACCGGGTTTCCCTTTACGAACCGGTACAAACCAAAGAACAGTTTTTAACCGAGCAGACGAAGGCGCTCACGTTCGGGCTCGTCCGCGAATACGGCGATATCGTCCTCCATCACATGATCGAGGCGCTGGAAGACGCCGACCCGAATCTGATCGCCAAACTTCAGGAAAAATTAGACCGGATGAAAAGCGGGAAAACGCCATGAGATCCGTTTTGATGCCCAAATTGTCCTTCGGTTTCGCGTTGTTGATCGGTTTGTTCGTTCTGTTTCAGATGGGTTTGTTTGCGGTCCATCCGGTCTGGAACGCGCCGTTGCAATGGAATCTGTTTCAATATTGTCTTGCCGTCGTGCGCGAGACCGCAGTGGGGCACGATCTCGTCAAGACGGCGTTCCGTCTGTTGATCGTCTATACGGTCGGCCGGATTTTGTGGCGCATCATCCGGCAATGGGTTTCGACCCGGAAATGGACGCGGGTGATTCGTTCGAGAACGGACCGCGAATCGACCGAGCGGCTGAACGACAGATACCGGCACTGGAAAACCCGATTCGTGGCGGTGCGGGACGATGCTTTCGTGGCCGTGACGATGGGGCTGTTCAAACCCCGGATCGTGGTGTCGACGGGATTGTTCCGGATGTTTTCCGGACGGGAAGCGGAGGCCGTACTGCTTCATGAACGATATCACTGCCGCCGGTACGATCCGCTCAAATCTTTCTTGCTCGCGGTCATCGCCGAGGGGTTGGCGTATATCCTGATCATCAAAGCCGCGGCACGGCACTATAGGATCTGGAAAGAACTTTTGGCCGACCGGTATGTCATACGGCAGATGGGGACGGAATATTACCTGGGAAAAGTGCTGTTGCGTCTGTCGGACGGGAAGGTCCGAAAGGCCGAAGACGGCGTTTCTTTCGCCGATGCGGCGATTAACTACCGGATTTTGCAGGTCCTCGATCCGGGCAAGCCCGTTTCCATTTCGTTCCTGCGACCGAAACCGGTGATCGCGTCCGCATCGATTTTGTTGGCGGTGTTGGGCATGGGGATGGGCGGGTGTGCGTGAATCACTCGCACTACGTACCGTAGTGGAAAAAGGGGGAATGCGGGGTGAGTGCCGCGGACTTGACCGTGTGGCTTGCTTTCGGCGCGGGATTTCTGTCTTTTGTATCGCCGTGCTGTTTGCCCTTGTATCCTTCGTTCCTGTCGTACATCACGGGCGTTTCGGTCAAGGATCTGAAAGAAGGAAGGGGGATTTTCCAGAGGCAGGCGCTGTTGCACACGGCTTTTTTCATCGTTGGGTTTTCCGTCGTTTTTTTTGCGTTGGGGATGTCGGCCGGTTGGATCGGAGAGCTGTTTTCCGGATACCGGGATCTCATCCGGAAATTGGGTGGAGTTTTGGTTGTCGCCATGGGTTTGATGATGCTCGGCCTGTTCACACCGAAACTGCTGATGAAAGAAATGCGTTTTACGTTCGAGCGCAAACCGATCGGATATGCGGGATCCGTTTTGGTCGGAATCACGTATGCCGCCGGTTGGACGCCGTGCGTCGGTCCGATTTTGACCGCGGTGTTGACGCTCGGCATGACCCAGCCGAAACAGGCGCTGGTATATACCGTCGCCTATACGTTGGGCTTTGCCGTCCCATTTTTCGTCATGGCGTTTTTCATCGGGAAAATGAAGTGGATCGTCAAATATTCGGAACCGATGATGAAAATCGGCGGCGCGCTCATGGTCCTGATCGGCATTTTGCTTTATACCGACCGGATGACGAAGATTACGGTCTTTCTCATCGAACTGTACGGCGGGTTTACGGGATTTTGAGGGGTGTGACGGTGAACGCAGCGGCGATCGCATACTTAAGGGGGAACAGACGTTGAAAGAGGATAAATTCTGGCGACTGATCGGTTAGGAGGAATGTTCATGCCCGACGTTTTGCAAGTAGGTTTTCTGATGATCCGACTGGACTGGCTGCTTGTCGGAATATCCGGCGTTGCCGGTTATTTCGCCATGAAACACAAATTCAAAAAAACCGATTTTGCAGAACGTCCGGTTTTGGATAAATTATTTAACGCCTTGATCATCGTTTTTCTGGTTTGGAAACTCAGTCACATGCTTTCTACGCCGTCCATGCTTTGGACCATGCCTTTCGGACTTCTCGTCATTCCCGGAAATGCCGTGGGAGGCTGGAGAAGCTATTTTGTGTTTTCGCCGCCGCCTGTTCAAAAGAAAAACGCCCCCGCTCAAGAGGGCGCGAAAGCCGGTGTCCGCGGCGGACTTGCGTTTGCATCATCGTCCTTACATCGTCATGCCGCCGTCGATGATGATCGGACTGCCGGTCATGTAGGCGGCTTCGTCGCAGCAGACAAATAGCACCGCGTGCGCGATTTCCTCCACTTTGCCGAGCCGCCCCATCGGCTGGCGGCCGACGAACATCGCTTTCATCGCTTCAGGATCGGGAGCGGTCCGGATTTTTTCCTCGATCGCCGGCGTATACGTCGTGCCCGGACAGACGCAGTTGACGCGGATGTTGTCGCGGACGTAGTCCGCGGCCATCGCCTTCGTCATCGCGTAAACCGCGCCTTTCGAGGCGCTGTAGGCGAGCCGGTCCGTATGGCCCTTGATCGCTGCGACCGACGCGATGTTGACGATGACGCCTCCGCCCTGCGCTTTCATTTGTGGCACGGCGTATTTGCACATGAGAAACGTGCCTTTGACGTTGATGCGCATCGTTTTGTCGAAATCTTCTTCGCTTGTATTATCCGCGCGCCCGGGAAGGACGATGCCGGCGTTGTTGACGAGGATGTCGAGCCGGCCGAATGCCGCGACCGTCTCTTTCACGATACGTTCGGCATCGGATGCGTTCGACACGTCACCGCCGACGACGATGCCTTCCGAGCCGGCTGTGATGCGGAACAGCTGATCGTGGCGCAGCGCAAGATCGGCGCCCAGAAAGACGCACCACGCAAACAGGAACGTCGCCGCGTCGACCGCTCACGCCGCCGGATGGCGAAGGGTGCGGGCGACGCCTGAGTAAAACACGAGCGCCGTCAACAGCGCCAGGCCGGTCGCAGCGATCGCCATCTCGATTTTTCCGATTGTTTCATAAACACGCAGCCATTTCTCTTTCATCGCTCGGTTCACCCCGTCCGAACGGCGTCGGCGGTCGCCCCGCGGGGGATTTCGATTTCACGTGTCCGCGGGGCGTGCCGTCGTCGCTTATTGCGATTTGCCGATGTCCTTATAAACCTGATTACGCGCTTCAACCAGGTTCAACTTTTTATAGGCTTCCTCGCCGGCCTTGCGGAAGGCGTCGAGATCGACGTCAGAGACGATCGTGACGCCTTTGGATTTCAGTTCCTGCTTGATTTGTTCCGCTTCCTGCTCCATCTGTTTCGACACTTCGAGACCGGCGATGCGGCTTTCCTCGACCAGGATGTCTTGGTACTCTTTCGGCAAGCTGTCGAAAAACTTTTTACCGACGACTTCGAAGTTGTCGACGGCATCACCCCCTTAACAGGTCGATCAGATTTTCGACGGAGCGGACGGCCGTCCGTTCGACGGCTTCCCGCGTGTAGGCGCCGGCGTGCGGCGTCAGCACGAACTCGTCGAGCGAAAGCAGCGGGGCGCCGGGCGGCGGCGGCTCGACGGAAAACACGTCCTGAGCCGCAAACGCGATGCGCCGCTCCCGCAGCGCCTCGTACAGAGCTTCTTCGTCGACCAGTTCGCCGCGCGACGTGTTGACGAGAATGGCTGTCGGCTTCATCCGGCGAAGCTCGTCGCTGCCGATCATGCGGCGCGTTTCCGGCGTCAGAGGGACGTGCAGGGAGACGGCGTCGGCCTGTTCGAGGCCTTGATGCAGCGAGTCGCAAGCGACAATACCGTATTCCCGCAGGAACGTTTCGTCCTGCGCGTACGGGTCATAAAGCAGAACCTTCATCATCAACCCTCGAGCGCGTTTGGCCACTTCTTTGCCGATCATGCCGCCGCCGACGACGAGCAGCGTCTTGCCGGTCAGTTCGATACCGAGCTGCCGCTGCCAACTGCCGTTTCGCACCGAAGCGATCATCGACGACAGGCGGCGCGCCGCCTCGAACAACAGGGCGATCGTCAGCTCCGCCACCGAAATATGGTTGGTGGCGACGGCGCTGGCGATCTTGATGCCGCGGCGCCGCGCGGCGTCGACGTCGATGTTGTCCAGCCCGACGCCGTATTTCGAAATGGCGCGCAAATCCCGACAAGCGTCGATGACGCGCGCGGTCACCGGATCGACGCCGACGATCATGCCGACGACGCCGTGTTCCGCAAAGGCGATCAGTTCGTCTTCCGTCAGCGTACGCCCTTTGTCGTTTTCAATTACATTAAATCCCAATGTTTCAAGTAGAGGGAATGTTTTCGCTTTCGCCAAAGCGAACGACTTCGGCGTGATGAGAATATTCACGGCGAGGCGTCCCCCCGTTCGGACAGTTTCGCGTAGAACTCCAGGTATTTTCGATATCGGTTGGCGAAGAAATCCGCCTTGGACGTGTCCGGTTCGTAGCAATCCTGTGGCGACGGGCGGACGTCCCGGACGCTCGACAGGCTTCCCGCCGCCTTGAGCGCCAGAATGGCGGTACCGAGCAAAGAGGCGTGTGGCTGTCTTTCGGCGTAGACCGGCAGTCCGAGAACGGACGCGGCCATTCGCATCCAGAATGGTGAATGCTCGATGCCGCCGGAGACGCTGATGCGTTCGGGCGTGCGGCCGGCGACGGCGACGGTGATGTCGTAGCATTGTTTCAGGTTGAATAGGACGCCTTCCAGGGTGGCGTAGTACAGATCATGCCGGTCATGGGTGATTTTCAAGCCGACCAGGGCGCCGGTCCGCGCATCGTCCCATCCCGGGCATCGCTCGCCCGCAAGGAAGGGAAGAAACAGCGGAGCGTCGCCTTTTTCGAGCGCTCGCTCGGCGCCTCGGTCCAGTTCGTCGAAGTCGATGACGCCCTCGCATCCCAATATCTTTCTTCCGGTCCAGTCGACGCAGTTGCCCGCTCCGGCGATGGCGCTGCCGACGATCCATGTGTTTTCGACGCCGACGTAACACCAAGTCGACGGCGTCTCGGCCAGAAGCGGTCGGTCGGTCGTGAGCCGGAGCGCAGCGCTCGTACCGACCGAGATCGTCATGACGTTTTCGCCGACGGCACCCGAGGCGATTTGATTCATACAGCCGTCGGCGCCGGGTACAAGGACGGGGAGACCCGCCGGAATTCCCAGCTGTTCGGCCGCTTCCGCCGAAAGCGGGGCCGTATATTCGGAATCGACGAGTTCTGGGAGCATGTCGGGGCGTACGCCTGCCAGCCGCAGCGCCTCGTCGTCCCAGTCGAGCCGGTGGATGTTCAGAAAACCGCCGGCTGAGGCCGTGCTTCGCGAAGCGGCGAACCGGCCGGTCAGTTTCCAGTACAGGTAGTCGGGCATGGAGGCGATGTAGGCGGCCGGCGGCGAAAGCCGGTTTTCTTTTTCATGAATGTATTTCCAGATCGTATAGGTGGCGTGGATCGGACAGCCGGTTCGCCTATAAAGAGATGTGAACAGTTCGGCGTTTTTCCGGTAACGCGATGTTGTCACGGAAGCGCCGGTATCCGCCCATGTGCTGAGCCGGGAGATCGGTTTTTTTTCGCTGTCGAGCAGCACGAGACTGTGGCTCCAGATGCTGCAGACGGCCACCATGTCGATTGTTTGCTCCGGCGCTCGGGCCAGAACGTCGCGTCCGGCGCGGATCGTCTCGTCGACAAGGGCGTCGGCGTCGAACGTCATCGTGTCTCCGGTGTCGGACGAATACGGGCGGGCGGCGATGGAAAGGACGCCCCCGCCGCTGTCGTACAGCATCGCTTTTGCGGACGATGTCGACGCTTCCAAAACGAGAATGACCAAGGTTCACACCTCGTTTGGGTGCAACATCTCGAAGACGTTCTTTTTCGCGTTTTCGATGTGGATTCTCACGCATTCGCGCAGACGAACTTCGTCGCCAGCAACAAGGGCATCGAAAATATCGCGGTGTTCCTGGACGCCGCGTATCATGCCTTCACGCGGCTGTCGGCCGTAGACGTAATAGGCGTAGATGTGGGTGCCCAAGTTGTTGTAGATGTGGGCGAGCCGCGCGTTGCCGATGCATTGGATGAAGAGTTGATGAAATTCCTGGTCGAGATAGTAGTTTCGAAAATATTCGTTCAAATCACGAATGTTGCCGATCATGCGCTGATGTTCGTCCAAGTTGGCGGCCATTTTCGCGCGGATGTCGGCGTTTTGGTGAAATGTTTTTATAATCTGCGGAATATAAAACGATTCGAACATAAGGCGTATGTCCATCAGTTCTTCAATTTCTTTCCATGTCACCTGTTTGACGAACATGCCGCGGCGCGGGATGTTTTCGACCAACCCTTCGGTGATGAGTCGGTTGAGCGCCTGTTTGATCGGCGTTTCGCTGATGCCGTAGCGCTCCTGAAGTTCGCGGATGACCAATTTTTGTCCCGGAACGAGCGCGCGTTCGGTGATGTCTTTCTTGATGGCCTTGTAGACGACTTCGACGAGTGTTTCCGTTCGGTAGTCGATCAACGTCAAAGCGGGCGTCCTCCTTCGGTTCGGCCGTGTGCGGGGAGCGGTTTGAAACGGCGCCGAAAAAATTTTAGGTCTAAAATCTAAAACCGATTATAACGCTTTCAGTTCGCGGGCGCAACTGCTTTTTCGGACGAGGAAAGTTGAAAAGTTTTGCTTTTCCCGCGCGCTGTGGTATGGTGTCATTCGGAAAGGAGCGATGACGCCATGACGCCTGAAGACGAGGTTCGCCTGCCGCAAGCCGGATCGGAACGGCTGACGAGGCAGCTTGCGTTCTTTCTCGAGGCCGACCGTCTGAAAACCGTTTTGCGCAGGACGCTTGCGGCCGGCGCGTCGCGGAGGGAAAACGCTGCCGAGCACAGCTGGCATCTGGTGCTGATGGCTCTCTTGTTGTACGAACACGCCGCCGAACCGAAGCCGGATCTCGCCCGCGCGCTGAAGATGCTGGTCGTTCACGATCTGGTCGAGATCGACGCCGGCGACACGTTCGCCTACGACGACGAGGCGCACCGGGACAAGGCCGAGAGGGAGGAGCGTGCGGCGCGGCGATTGTTCGGCCTGTTGCCGGACGACCAACGGGAGGAGTTTTACGCGCTATGGAAGGAGTTCGAGGAACGCCGGACGCCGGAGGCGAAGTTCGCGGCGGCGCTGGACCGGCTTCAACCGATGATGTTGAATTACGCTTCGTCGGGCTATGCTTGGAGGCGATACGGGGTGACGGCCGAACAAGTGCTCGACCGCAACCGGATCATCGCGGACGGGGCGCCGGCGCTGTGGGAATTTGCCGAAATGCTGGTGCGCGAAGCGGTGCGTCTCGGATGGTTGCCGGTATAATCCTCCCGAAAAGCGTCAACACTGGTTGGTATGACACGGTGTCGACGCTCGATGAGGGAGGAAACGAGTCATGTGGACGCGTTGGCGAAACGGATGTCTGGCGCTTGTTGCGGCGTGGTCGATCGCTTGGCCGCATTGGCCCGAGGCGCGGGCCGAAGGGCCCGACGGCGCTTCCGAACGGCCCGACCTGGCGCCGAACGCGCGGTCGGCGATTTTGATGGATGCGGCGACGGGCATCATTTTGTACGAAAAAAACGCTCACGACCGTTTGCCGCCGGCCAGCATCACGAAAATCATGACGATGTTGCTCGTCATGGAAGCGATTGAAAAAGGAACTCTCGCCCTGAACGAGAAAGTGCGGACGAGTGAATATGCCGCCTCGATGGGCGGATCGCAAATTTTTCTGGAACCCGGCGAGGAGATGACGGTGGAGGAGTTGTTGAAAGGCGTCGCGCTGGCGTCCGGCAACGACGCTTCCGTGGCGCTTGCGGAAAAGATCGCCGGCACCGAAGGGCAGTTCGTCCGCATGATGAACGAAAAGGCGAAGGCGCTCGGCATGAATAACACACATTTCCGCAATTCCAACGGTTTGCCGGCCGACGGCCATTATTCGACCGCTTACGACATCGCGCTGATGTCGAGAGAGTTGCTCAAGCACGAAGCGATCACGAAATATACGGGACTTTACCAGGACTATCTGCGCAAGGATACCGACAAACCTTTCTGGCTCGTCAACACGAACAAGCTCGTCCGGTTTTACGAAGGAGCCGACGGTTTGAAGACGGGCTACACGAGCGAAGCGAAGTTTTGTCTGGCCGCGACGGCCAGGCGCGGTCATTTCCGCGTCATCGCCGTCGTGATGGGTGAACCGGACTCGAAGACGCGCAATGCGGAAGTGGCGAGAATGTTCGACTATGCGTTTTCGCAATACGACACGATTCCTCTCTACGATACGGGGGATGCGATCGGTTCGGTGCGCGTCGAAAAGGGAGCCGTTTCGTCGCTCCGTCTGGTTGCCAAACACCCGTACACGGTGCTCGTCCGCAAGGGCGAAAAAAAGGAGGCGCTCCGCACCGAGATCGTCTGGGAGCGCGTTCGCGCGCCCGTCGCCTATGGACAGCGCGTCGGGACGCTGAACGTCTATCGGGGCGAACAGCTCGTCGCACAGTTTCCGCTGGAATCGCCGGCAACGGTGGCGCGCGCGGGCTGGTGGACGCTCGTGAAGCGGACGGCCAAGCGGATGTTTTTTGTCGACTGACGACGGAGGAGGGCGAAGGAAAGAGGGGTTTGGGAATTTTGTTCTATTTTTGTCGATGAGCAGGAAAAGCACGTTCGCGCGTCGAATTCCTTGTTTATCCGTCCAAGCAAGGAGTGAACGCGATGGGCCTTGAGGTGGAGTTGGAACGCCGGCGCGGCGCGCTGATCGTCCGGCTCGGCGGCGAGCTGGATCACCATACGGCCGGCGAAGTGCGAGCGCGCATCGACTCAGCGATGGCGCGCGGCGATACGCGCGATCTGGTGCTTAGTCTGAAAAACTTGACGTTTATGGACAGTTCCGGCATCGGCGTCGTGCTCGGCCGGTATCGGCAGTTGGCCAGGCGGGGCGGCCGGCTGGTGATTTGCGACGTCAGTCCGGCTGTTCTCCGGCTGTTTGAGCTGTCGGGGCTGCTGAAGATTCTCGCCGTGGAAGAAAATGTGGAGCGGGCTTTGTCCCGGCTGGAGGGCGCGTCATGAGCGACCGAAATTATATGAGACTGGAGTTCGCCAGCCGCTCGGAGAACGAAGCGTTCGCTCGCGTCGCAGTGGCGGCGTTCGTCTCGCAGCTTGATCCGACGGTAGAAGAACTGACGGATATCAAGACCGCCGTTTCAGAGGCGGTAACGAACGCGATTATTCACGGCTACGACGGCCGGCCGGACGGCGTCGTCATCATCGAGGCGGAGATTGTCGGTGAGGAAGTGCGCATTTCCGTCGAAGACCGCGGCAAAGGCATCGAGGACGTCGAATTGGCGCGACAGCCGATGTATACGTCGAGGCCGGAACTGGAGCGCTCCGGCATGGGATTTACGATTATGGAACATTTCACGGATGGTCTGTCGGTCGAATCCGCGCCCGGGGAAGGTACGCGCGTTCGGATGACGAAGCGGATCCTTTCCAGGAAAGCTTTGTACAACTAGGGGCCGATCCGCCCATGGATCATCATCTGGATGACACGGAAGTCAGACGGCTGATCGCGCGAAGCCAGGCCGGTGATGCAGAGGCGCGGGAGGCGCTTGTACAAGCCAATATCAGGCTCGTCTGGTCGGTCGTCCAGCGGTTTCTAAACCGTGGCTACGAAGCGGACGACCTGTTCCAGATCGGTTGCATCGGCCTGCTGAAGTCCGTCGACAAGTTCGACCTGTCGTACGACGTGAAATTTTCCACTTATGCGGTGCCGATGATTATCGGCGAGATCCAGCGGTTTCTGCGCGACGACGGTGCCATCAAGGTCAGTCGGTCGATGAAGGAGCTGGCGCAAAAAATCCGCAAAGCGAAAGACGAACTGTCGAAGCGGCTGGACCGCGCGCCTACGGTCAGTGAGCTAGCGGAAGAACTGGGCATCAGTCCGGAAGAAGTCGTGTTCGCTCAGGAGGCCGGCAAGCCGCCGGCGTCGATCCACGAGACCGTTTACGAAAACGACGGCGATCCGATTACGCTGATGGACCAGATCGCGGACGATTCGCAGGAGCTCTGGTTCGACCGGCTGGCGTTGTCTGAGGCGATTCGGGGCTTGAGCGAACGGGAGAGGCTGATCGTCTATCTGCGGTATTATTGCGACCAGACGCAGTCGGAAGTGGCGAGCAGGCTCGGCATTTCGCAGGTGCAGGTGTCGCGGTTGGAAAAAAAGATTTTGCAGTCGATCCGTAAGCAGATCGCGCAGTGATGGTTTAGGAGGGGGCATGGCTTCCCCCTCCTATCGTTGTCCGTGTACTTCAACTTTTCGTCTCAACTTTACGTCCCGCCTCGATCGCAGCCTGGGCGGCCGCCACGCGTGCCAGCGGGACGCGGTACGGCGAACAGCTGACGGCGTCGAGACCGGCGTTGTGGCAAAACCGGATCGAATTCGGGTCGCCGCCGTGTTCGCCGCAGATGCTCGTTTTCAGATCCGGCCGCACGGCTTTACTGCGTTCGACGGCGAACCGGACGAGCCGGCCGACGCCGTCGGCGTCCAGCGTCTGAAACGGGTTGTCGGTCAAGAGGCCGCGTTCCAGATAGGCGCCGAGAAATTTGTTTTCCGCGTCGTCGCGGCTGAAGCCGAACGTCATCTGCGTCAGGTCGTTCGTGCCGAACGAGAAAAAATCGGCGTATTCAGCAATCGCGTCCGCGACGAGCGCCGCCCTCGGCACTTCGATCATCGTGCCGACCCGGTAGGGCGGCCGGCCGCGCGATTCGCCGAGTTCCTCGCCGGCGATCCGGTCGATCATCTCGCGGAAAAAGCGCAGTTCGCCGGGGATTCCGACGAGCGGTACCATGATTTCGGGCCGTACGTCGACGCCTCGCGCCGAACACGCCTTCGCGGCGCGGAAAATCGCGCGCACTTGCATTTCGTAAATGTCCGGCCGGACGACGCCGAGACGGCAGCCGCGTAGGCCGAGCATCGGGTTCGACTCGCGGTGTTGCCGGACGGCGCGGATGAGCCGGTCGAGCTCTTCGCGCTCCGGCTCCGCGTCGGCGCCGTCGGCCCCGTCGGCGGTGAAGTCGAGGCGCTGCCTGCGGAGAAGAAGCGTTTCCAGGTCGGGCAGAAATTCATGCAGCGGCGGGTCGAGCAGCCGGACGGTGACCGGAAGGCCGTCCATCGCCTCAAAAATCGCCTCGAAGTCGCTCTGCTGCAGTTCCAGTAACCGTGCCAGCGCTTCCTCGCGCCGCTTGCCTTCGTCGAGAATCATCGACCGGACGACGGGCAGCCGTTCCGGCGACAAAAACATGTGCTCCGTACGGCACAGCCCGATGCCTTCGGCGCCGAACCGGCGGGCTCTCGCCGCGTCTTCGGGCGTGTCGGCGTTGGCGCGGACGGACAGCCGCTTGACTTCATCGGCCCACGACAGCAAAAGTTCCAGTTCTTCGGACAATTCCGGCTCTTTCAGCGACACGCGTCCGGCGATGACCCTGCCGGTCGACCCGTCGATCGACAGCCAGTCGCCTTCGCGAAAAATGCGTCCCCCCGCGACCAGAACCCGTTCCCGTTCGTCGATCCGCACCGACTCGCAGCCGCAGACGCACGGTTTGCCCATGCCTCGGGCGACGACCGCCGCATGGCTCGTCATGCCGCCGCGCGTGGTCAGCACGCCTTCGGCAGCGATGACGCCGTGGATGTCGTCCGGCGTCGTCTCGGGACGGACGAGCAGGACCGGTTCGCCGGTTTTGGAACGTTCGACGGCGGTGTCGGCGTCGAACGCGATGCGGCCTGACGCCGCCCCCGGCGAGGCGGGCAACCCTTCGGCGACGACGTCGAGCGGGCCGTTTTCGTCGATCGACCGGTGCAGCAGGCCGTCGAGATGTGACGGTTCGATCCGCATGAGCGCCTCTTCTTTCGAAATCAGACCTTCGCGGACGAGATCGGCCGCGATGCGGACCGCCGCGCGGGCCGTCCGTTTGCCGGAACGCGTCTGGAGCAGGTACAGCCGGCCGCGCTCGACCGTAAATTCGACGTCCTGCATGTCGCGGTAACGGCGTTCGAGCTGTTCTGCGAGCCGGACGAGCTGCGCGTAGACATCGGGAAAGTCGGTTTTCAACCGCGCGATCGGCATCGGCGTCCGGATTCCGGCGACGACGTCCTCGCCCTGTGCGTTCGGCAAGTATTCGCCGAAAAGCGCGCGCAGGCCGGTGGAAGGGTCGCGCGTAAACACGACGCCCGTGCCGCTGTCGTCGCCGAGATTGCCGAACACCATCGCCTGGATGTTGACCGCCGTTCCCTGGTCGTCTGGAATGCGGTGCGCTTTCCGGTAGACGATCGCCCGCGGGTTGTTCCAGGAGCGGAAGACGGCTTCGACGGCCAAAAGCAGCTGTTCGTGCGCGTTCTGCGGAAAATCGCGTCTCGTCTTTTCCCGGATGAGCGTGCGGTAGCGTTCCACCAGCTCCCGGAGTCCCTCCTCGGGGATGCCGGTATCTTCGTGCACACGGTAGCGGAGCTTCACTTCCTCCTTCGCGCGGTCGAACGCCCGGGCTTCGATGCCGAACACGACGTTGCCGAACATTTCGATCAATCGTCGGTAACAGTCGCGGGCAAACCGCGGATTGCCGGTTTCGGCGGCGAGCCCTTCGACAGTTGCGTCGTTGAGCCCGACGTTCAGGATCGTGTCCATCATCCCGGGCATCGACGTCACCGCGCCGGAACGGACCGATACGAGCAGCGGGCGGTCGATGCCGCCGAACGCACGGCCGGTGCGGCGTTCCAGCTCGGCGACGGCCGTCCTGAGTTGTTCCGGCAGACCGTCGGGCAGTTTTTCTCCTTTCTCGTAAAAAGCGCGGCAAGCGTCGGTCGTGATCGTAAACCCCGGCGGAACCGGCAGTCCGGCGCGCGTCATGTCGGCCAGGTTGGCGCCTTTGCCTCCGAGCAACGGCTTCATGGACACGTCGCCTTCTTCAAACGCGTAGATCCACTTGCGCAAACTCACCGTTCGAAGTCCTCCCGTCGATTCGATTCGGCGTGGTTGTCCCGAGAACGGCAATCGTTCGGTTCGGGGCACACGCCGTAGTAGACGGTCACCTTTTCCGTGTCGAATGTGTCAAGAATCCGGTTGCACTGAGCACAGATCAATGTTCCGAGTTCGAGCTGCCGGACGTGCATGCGCATTCCCTCCTTTCCGGTTGCAAGTCGGAGATGTAACGGACGAGGTCGAGCACCCGGCAGGCGTAACCCCATTCGTTGTCGTACCATGCCAGAATTTTCGCCTGATCGCCGACGGTTTCGACCGAAGCTCCGTCGATAACGGCAGACTTGTCGTTTCCGATGAAATCGGCGGAAACGAGCGGAAGGTCGGTATAGCCGACGTACCGCGACCATCTTCCGCCCGAGGCTTCGCGGAACGCCGCCCGAATGTCGTCGGCGTCTACAACGTGGGTAAGGGTGACGGTCATGTCGACCAGCGAGACGTCGGGCGTCGGCACGCGGACGGCGATACCGCGCACGGAAGACGCCAGATGGGGCAGCACGTCGGCCAACGATCGGCCGATACCGGTCGACGTCGGGACGATCGACAACGTGCAAGCACGGGCACGGCGGAGGTCTTTGTGCGGGTTGTCGAGATGGCGTTGATCGCTCGTGTAGCTGTGAACCGTCGTGACCCAGGCACCACGGACGCCGAAGGCGCGATCAAGCACGGCGAGCACGGTCGCTGCACACGTGGTCGTGCATGAGGAAGCGGAAAGCAGGACGTGTCTCGACGGGTCGTACGCCGTTTCGTTGACGCCCATGACGACTGTCAGATCAAGCGATTTTCCGGGAGCAGTCACGACGACGCGCGAGACGCCGCTGCGCAAGTGGGAGGAAACCGCGTTTCGGTCCAGAAATTTTCCCGTCGCTTCGATCACGATGTCGACGCCGGCTTCCGACCATTCAATCTCCGCGGGGTTTTGCCGGTTGAATACGCGAACGGGCCGGCCGTCGACAACGAGGTTGGGGCCGTCGGTTCGGACGTCGGCCCCCCAGGTGCCGTGGACGCTGTCGTATTTCAGCAGATGGGCCACCGTTTCGGCCGGATGGATTGAGTTGACGGCGGTGACGCGCAACCCGTCGGGCGCATCCGGTCCGAACGCCCGGCGGAAGATCAGCCGCCCGATCCGCCCCATTCCGTTGATGCCGACGGCTGTTTCCATTGCGATGCTCCTTTCCGGTCGTTTATGGCGTCTTTATTATAGCATCTTGAATAAATATGACGCAATAAATATTGCGATATCGGCGAAATAAAATGATTTATTTGTGTGAAAGGTGTTATTTATAATGTCGTGATGGCGAAAGCCGTTTCGGAGCATCCTAACCGATGCGGGCGATAGAATGTCGTCCGGAGGAGGGATCCGAGCGGTGACGACGAAGGCGGAAGAAACGGTATTCGTGCGGATGCGCCGGCGAGCGTGTGTTACGCGGGGAATGCCGATCACCGTCGGCGACGTCGCCGGCATTTTGGCGGAGCGGCCGGAAACGGAACGTCGGCTGCGCGAAGTCGTCGTCCGCCGGACGGGTGCGGAAGATGGAGTTTGGGCGGTCGTCGACGCCCTGGACGTCGTCGGCGCCGTCCGTCGGGCGGAACCCGGTGTGACGGTCGAGCACGTCGGCGATCCGTATTCGCTCGTCGAAATCGTTCGCCCGGGGCGACGGCCGAACGTCGCATTGGTCGGCTTGATGTGGGTGTTGCTTTTTCTCGGTTCAGGGCTTGCCATCATGAACTTTCACGAAGACGTCGGCATGCCGCAAGTTCACCGGCGGGTGTACAAGATGATGACGGGCGTCGACGCCGAACGGCCGTATTGGCTGCAAATCCCGTACTCGATCGGTCTCGGCGCGGGCATGGTGCTTTTTTTCAATCATGTATTCAAGAAAAAATTCAGCGATGAGCCGAGCCCGCTGGAAATCGAAATGTTTTTGTACGAACAGGGCATGGATCAGTATCTGGTTGCAGAAGAGTACCGTCGAAGACGCGAGACGAACGGTCGGCAGGCACCGGATCCGGGGGAGGAGAATAGATGAATTTAGTTTCCTTCTTTTGTATCGTTATGGTCGGATTAGCAGGAGGGTTTGTCGTCGGCGGCGGACTCGTCGCCTTGCTCGTCGTGCTGGATATCGTTCCGCGATTGATGCGGCTGTGCGGCCTCGGAGGGCGGTACGCCTCGGTGTGGATGTTCGAAAGCGCGATCGTCGCGGGCGCGCTCGTTTTTACCGCGGCGGATTTTGAAGGCTGGTCGATCCGTCTGCCGCCGCCGACGACGGCATGGGTCGGCCTCGGTTTCGGTATGTTCGTCGGCATGCTGGCCGCGGCGCTGACGGAAGTGCTTAATGTTTTCCCGATAACGGCGAAACGGTTGCGCATGGAGGCTTCCGTCGGTTGTCTGCTGACGGCCGTCGTACTGGGAAAAGTGGCGGGTTCTCTGTTCGATTGGATTATTTTCCATTAATAGTAAAATAAGAGAGTTTGAAAGAAAGGAGTTCTCGGGACATGGCAGACGACATGGCGTCCGACCGCGGGCGGTCCGGTTCATCCGACCGCAGGCTGATCGACGAAGCGAATCGTAAGGCGCTCGAACGCGATCCTGTTTCGACGACGCGGCGGGAGTCGGAATGGAAACAGACGTCAGATATCCCGAAGTCGGTTGCGGAGATCCGGAAAGCGTTGCAGGAGAAGATGGGCCTGGACGTCAGCTTCGATGTGATTTACCGGGAAATGACCGTCGGCGGTCGCGACGCGGCGGTGCTGGTGCTGAACGGCTTCGTCAACGACGTGACGGTCGCGACGGTGCTTCACCGGTTGTCGCTGGCTCGGGAAGAAGACTTGCGGCCGTCTGTGCTGCAGACGGTCGTCCGCGAGCTAATCCCGCACGCCCAGGTCGAGGTGACGTCGGATTTCGACGAAGCGGTCGACGCCGCGCTGGTCGGTCAACTCGTACTGTTTCTCAGCCATGAGGAAAAAGCGGTTCTCGTCGACACGCGAAAATATCCCGCGCGTTCCGTCGACGAACCGGATCTGGAGCGCGTCGTGCGCGGTTCCCGAGACGGATTCGTCGAGACGCTTCTAACCAATGTGACGCTCGTTCGCCGCCGGCTACGCGACCCGAGGCTGACATTCGAGGTCATGCGGGTCGGCGAACGGACGAAAACACATATCGCCGTCGGCTATATCCGCGACATCGCCGATCCCGACCTCGTCCGGGCGATCAAGCGGAGAATCGCGGAAGTGAAGGTCGACGGACTGCCGGTCGCGGAGAAACAACTGGAAGAATCGCTCATCCGGCAAAGTTGGAACCCGTTCCCTAACGTTCGCTATTCGGAACGACCGGACGTCGTATGCGCGCATTTGTTGGAAGGCCATGTCATCGTGTTCGTCGACACGTCGCCGAGCGTCATGATGCTGCCGTCGACTTATTTTCATCACTTGCAGCACGCGGAGGAATATCGGCAAAGCCCGTTCATCGGCACATATCTTCGCTGGGTGCGTTATTTCGGGGTTCTGGTCTCGCTTTTCCTGCTTCCTCTTTGGTTTTTGGTCGTCCACATGCCGGTCAAGCCGGAAGGCCTCGAATTTCTCGGGCCGGCAAAGCCGGGAAAGGTGCCGCTGCTTCTTCAGTTCGTCTTGATTGAACTCGGCATCGATCTGATGCGGATGGCGGCCGTGCATACGCCGTCGCCGCTGACGACGGCGATGGGGCTGGTCGCCGCCATTTTGATCGGCGAAATTGCCGTCAAGACCGGATTGTTCAACAACGAGGTTATTCTGATGATGTCGGTCGCAGCCGTGGGGATGTTCGCCACGCCGAGCTACGAGCTGAGCCTCGGCAACCGGATCGTGCGGCTGAGCTTGTTGTTGGCCGCCGGTTTTTTCGGCGCGTGCGGGTTCGTCGTCGCGGCCGCCGTCTGGCTGACGTTTCTGGCGACGCGGCGTTCGTACGGTTCGCCGTATTTGTGGCCGTTTATCCCGTTTAATTTCAGGGCGCTCGTCGATGTCCTGCTGCGGCGGCCCGTTCGCTTTCAGGGCGACCGCCCGAGCGTAACCCGTCCCGTCGACCCGTCGCGGCAGCCGTCGTAGCGGGAAAAGCCGAGTGATTGCGATAAGCCGCCGATTTGTGATAAGGTTTTAAGGAAAACGGATTTCGGACGAGGGGAAATTTTATGCGGTTGCGCGGGACAAGCCGGATCAACGAGCGGGGGCATCTTGAAATCGGCGGCTGCGACGTGACCGAGCTGGCGCGGGTGTACGGAACGCCGCTTTACATTTATGACGAAGCGCTCATCCGGCAAAAATGCCGCGAGTTTGTCGACGCTTTTCGCAGCTCCGGCGTGCCGTTTCAGGTCGCCTACGCGTCGAAAGCGTTCTGCACGATGGCGATGTGCCGGGTCGTCGCCGAAGAAGGGCTGTCGCTCGACGTCGTGTCCGAGGGGGAGCTGTATACGGCGCTGCGCGCGGGTTTTCCGCCGGAGCGGATTCATTTTCACGGCAATAACAAGTCGCCGGACGAAATCGACATGGCCGTCGGCGCGAGGGTGGGCTGTTTCGTCGTCGATAATTTCCATGAAATGGAAGTTTTGTGCGACGTCGCTCGGCGTCGAGGCGTCAAGGTTCGGGTGTTGTTGAGAGTCGCGCCGGGCGTCGAGGCGCATACGCATGAATACGTGATGACGGGCCAGACCGACACGAAATTCGGATTCGATCTCGAAAGCGGGGCGGCCGACCGCGCGCTGGAAGAGGCGGTGCGGATGGAGACGATGGAGGTCGTCGGCGTACACGCCCATATCGGTTCACAAATTTTCGAAACGGCGGGATTCCGGGCGACTGCGGAAAAACTCGGCCAACTCGCCGCCCGCGCGCGCGAACGTACAGGTGTTACCTTTTCCGTCGTCAACGTCGGCGGCGGATTCGGCATCCGCTATACGGAGGAAGACCGGCCGCTCGCGGTATCCGATTACATCCGTGCCGTTACGGATGCGGTGCGCACGGCATTCGGGCGGATCGAGGGCTACCCGTTGCCGGAAGTATGGGTCGAACCCGGCCGAAGCGTCGTCGGCGAAGCCGGCACGGCGCTCTATACAATCGGATCTTGGAAAGAAATTCCAGGCATCCGTCGATACGTCGCCGTCGACGGCGGCATGGCCGACAACCCACGGCCGGCGTTGTACGGCGCCCGTTACGAAGCGATTTTAGCCAACCGCGCGAATGAACCGGCGGACACGGTCGTCACGGTTGCCGGAAAATGTTGTGAAAGCGGCGACATGCTCATTCGCGACTGCCGGCTGCCGGATCCGCGGCCGGGTGATCTGCTCGCCGTTTTTTGTTCCGGCGCTTATCAGTATTCGATGGCGAGCAATTACAACCGGCTGCGCAGGCCTGCGGTCGTTTTCGTCCGTGACGGGGCGGCGGACGTTGTCGTCAAGCGGGAGACGCTCGACGACGTCGTCGGCAACGATGTTTTGCCGGAACGATTGAAAGGGCGCGGGCCGGCTTGAACCCCGTTCGCGGCCGTGCGATAATGGCGATAACAGGCAAAAGGGCCGGAAGCGGGCTCGTTTCGCCCGATTACGTGCATCTTTTCACAAGGCGGACGGAAGAATGATTGTTTCGACGGAACTCGGCATCCGTCCGGTATCTCAATCGGGCGTCCGGGAAGGGGGAGTTCGGTGTATCGCCTGTGGGATGGGGAGACGCTCTCGGACGAGACATACATGCGGCTGGCGATCGAACTGGCTTCGACAACGCTGGGGCAGACCGGCGTTAATCCGGCTGTCGGCTGCGTCGTCGTCAAAGACGGCCGGGTCGTCGGCGTCGGTGCCCATCTCGCACGCGGCGGCCCGCATGCCGAAGTTCACGCGCTGCAGATGGCCGGACCGGACGCCGCCGGTTCGACCGTTTATGTGACGCTCGAGCCGTGCACTCATTACGGTCGGACGCCGCCTTGCTGCGACCGATTGATCGCGGAGGGCGTGAAGCGCGTCGTCGTAGGCTGTCTCGACCCGAATCCGGCCGTTGCCGGTCGAGGCGTTGAAAAATTGCGCGCGCACGGCGTCGAAGTCGAGGTCGGGTTGCTCGGCGGCGAGGCGGAAAAACTGATCGAAATGTTTCGCAAATATATCACGACGCGCATGCCGTTCGTCACGATGAAAGCGGCCGCGACGCTCGACGGCAAGATCGCCTCCAAATCCGGCGACAGCCGATGGATTACGGGGGAACGCGCGCGGGCGTTCGTCCATACGCTGCGTCATCGTCATCAGGCGGTCATGGTCGGCGTCGATACGGTTCTTGCCGACGATCCATTGTTGACGACGCGGCTTGCGATTCCGGCGTTGTCGCCGGTGCGGCTCGTCGTCGATTCGAGGTTGCGCCTGCCGCCGGACGCGCGTGTAGTGAAGGAAGGTGGAGCGCGGACGATCGTGCTGACGACGCGGCAGGCTTCGATCGAGCGCGCCATGCGGCTGAACGCCGCGGGTGCCGAAGTGTTGCGCTGCGGCGACGGGCCGCTCGTCGACCTGCGCGAGGCGATGCGGCTTCTCGGCGAGCGGGAGATCGGCTCCGTCCTGCTCGAGGGCGGCGGCCGGCTGAACGGTGCGATGCTGGACGCCCGACTCGTCGACAAGGTTGTGCTGTTTTACGGTCCGATTCTCGTCGGCGGAGGCGAACGCGCTCCCGACGTCGTGCGCAACGAAGGCGCCGACCAAATCCGCGACGCCATCCGGCTGCGCGACATCGAAGTGACGGTATTCGGGGAAGACGTCTGCGTCGTCGGGTATCCCGTTTACCCGGAAGCCGAAGTCGAAGAGACCGGGACGGCAGGCGTTCCGGCCGATTCGGCGCCTCGAGGTTCGATCGGCAGGCGGTGAGGAGGGATAGCCGTGTTTACGGGTTTAATCGAGGAAGTCGGCCGCATCCGGGACGTTCGACAGGCCGGCGAGACGTTGCGCCTGACGGTGGAAGCGCCTAGGGTGGCGTCGGGCGCTGCGGTTGGCGACAGCGTCGCCGTCAACGGCGTCTGCCTGACCGTCGTCGCCGTCGATCGCGGCGCGTTTACTGCGGACGTCATGCCGGAGACGTTTCGCCGTACGGCGCTGAAATCGCTTCGTCCCGGCGACGGCGTCAACCTGGAGCGGGCGCTTCGCGCAGACGGACGGCTGGGTGGACATCTCGTCCAGGGGCATGTAGACGCCACCGGCGTCGTGCGCTCCCGGACGCCGGACGGGAACGCCGTTCGGTTCGCGATCGAGCCGGATGACTTTTCGTGCATGAAATACGTCGTTCCACGCGGTTCGATCGCCGTCGACGGCGTCAGCCTGACGGTCGTGTCGGTCGAGGGGCGTTTTTTCGTCGTGTCGATTATCCCGCATACGCTGGAAAAAACGATGTTCCGACACCGCAAGCCGGGCGATGCCGTCAATCTGGAAACCGACATCATCGGCCGGTACGTCGAGCGTTTGCTCGACTGGCGCGGAGGCGGAGGGGGAAGCGGATTGACCGAGGAGAAACTGAGAGAAAACGGATTTTTTTAAAACCGTTACATGGAACGGGGAGGGGGCGCCCGTGTCCGACGGCGACATTCGCTTGAACACGGTGGAAGAGGCGATCTATGACCTGATGCTCGGCAAAGTAGTCATCGTCGTCGACGACGAAGATCGCGAAAACGAGGGCGATTTCGTCGCGTTGGCGGAGAAGGCGACGCCTGAAGTCGTCAATTTTATGATCCGCGAGGGACGCGGCCTCGTCTGCGTTCCGATCACGGAAGAGCGTGCCGAACAACTCGACCTGCAGCCGATGGTCGCCTGGAACACGGACTATTACGGGACAGCGTTTACGGTGTCCGTCGACCACGTTTCCACGACGACCGGCATTTCCGCGTTCGAACGGTCGCGGACGATTCGTGCGTTGATCGACCCGAACGCCAAACCGCAGGATTTCCGCCGTCCGGGGCACGTGTTCCCGTTGATCGCGAAAAAAGGCGGCGTTTTGCGCCGCGCCGGACATACGGAGGCGGCCGTCGACTTGGCACGGATGTGCGGGTCGTTTCCGGCCGCGGTCATTTGCGAAGTGATTCGGGAAGACGGCGCGATGGCCAGACTTCCCGATCTCGTGCGGATTGCGGAGAAACACGACCTGAAAATCGTGACGATCCGCGACCTGATCCGCTACCGCAACGAAAAAGAAAAACTGGTCAAGCGCGAAATCGAGGTGCGGCTGCCGACCGACTACGGATTGTTCACCGCCGTCGGCTATTCCAACGAAGTCGACCAGAAAGAACACGTCGCGCTCGTCAAGGGCAAAATCGATCCGGACCGGCCGACGCTCGTCCGCGTCCATTCGGAATGTCTGACCGGCGACGTATTCCGCTCGCACCGGTGCGACTGCGGGCCGCAGCTGGCCGCCGCCTTGAGCCGGATCGCCGAGGAGGGCTGCGGCGTGCTGCTTTATTTGCGCCAAGAAGGCCGCGGCATCGGCCTGCTGAACAAGTTGCGCGCCTATAAATTGCAGGAGCAGGGATTGGACACGGTCGACGCGAATCTTCGATTGGGGTTCGCTCCGGATTTGCGCGACTACGGCATCGGCGCCCAAATTCTGAAAGATCTCGGCGTCCGGAAAATGCGGCTTTTGACGAACAACCCGCGCAAGATCGTGGCGCTGGCGGGATACGGGCTCGAAGTCGTCGAACGCGTCCCGATCCAGGTACGCCCGAACGAGGACAATGTCGACTATCTGCGCGCCAAACAGCTCAAGCTGGGCCATCTGCTGCAGGTCGCCGACGATTCGGACGAAAGAGACAGGGGAAAGGAAGGTCCGCATGAACGTGAAAACGTATGAAGGCAGGCTCGTCTCGGAAGGGCTGCGGTTCGGCATCGTGGTCAGCCGTTTCAATGAATTGATTACGTCGCGGCTGCTTTCGGGGGCGCTCGACGCGCTCCGCCGCCACGGCGCGGGCGACGACGACATCGAGGTCGCGTGGGTGCCGGGCGCTTTCGAGATTCCGCTTGTCGCTCTGAAAATGGCAGAATGCGGCCGGTTCGACGCCGTCATTGCGCTCGGCGCCGTCATCCGCGGCCAGACGCCTCATTTCGACTATGTCTGCTCCGAAGCGGCCAAAGGCGTGGCGTCGGTGTCGCTGCGCACGGGGGTGCCGGTAGCGTTCGGCGTGCTGACGACCGACACGATCGAGCAGGCCGTCGAACGCGCCGGAACAAAGGCGGGCAACAAGGGCTGGGAAGCGGCGATGACGGCCCTCGAAATGGCGAACCTTCTACGCCAGCTGCGATGAAACATGCGGTACAGACTGAAATCGTTCGAAGGCCCGCTCGATCTTTTGTTGCATCTGATCGAGGCGAACGAAATCGACATTTACGACATTCCGATCAGCGAAATTACCGACCAATACTTGGCGTACCTCGACCAGATGGACCGGATCGAGCTCGATTCCGCCTCCGAGTTTCTCGTCATGGCGGCGACGCTGCTCGAAATCAAATCGAAAATGTTGCTGCCGCCGCCGCCGGTTCAAGAACCGGAGCCGGACGACGTTTTCGAAGAAGGACCCGATCCGCGCGCCGAACTCGTCCGTCAGCTGCTCGAATACCGCAAATACAAGCGCGCCGCCGAAGTATTGAAGGCGCTGGAGGACCGACGAGCGCTCGTCTGCTCGCGGGAACCGGCGGATTTGTCGGCTTTTCTCGCGCAAGAGCCAGACGAGCCGCTTCGGCCGGCGGCCGACCCCGTCCATCTCTGGGCCGCGTTCCGCAGAGTCATGCGCAACCTGGCGGCGCGGCGGGCGGTCGCGACCGTCCGGCGCGACGATATCCCGGTGCGGAAGCGGATGTGGGATATTCTCCGCCTTTTGAGGGAGCACGGCAGGCGTTTATTGTTTTCCCGGCTGCTCGGCGACCGTCCGTCGCGCATGGAGGTCGTCGCGACGTTTTTGGCCGTTCTGGAGCTGGCGAAGCGCAAGGCCGTCGGCTGCAGCCAGGAACGCTTGTTCGGTGAAATCGTCCTCTGGGAGCGGGAGGGGGCGCGGGCGTTTGAATTATTCCCGGATGAAATCGATTATTGAAGGGCTGTTGTTCGCCGCCGGGGAAGAAGGGCTGACGGCAAAACAATTGGCCGATGTTCTTGAGACGGACGTTTATGCGGTGCAATCCGCCGTCGCCGATCTGAAGCGCGAGCTCGAGGAAGGCGGCCGGGGCGTTCGCATCGCGGAAGTCGCCGGCGGTTACCAAATGACGACGTGCGCCGACCATGCGGAATACATCCGGCGGCTCGCCCGGTCGCCGCAGCGTGCACCGCTGTCGCAGGCCGCCCTGGAGACGTTGGCGATCATCGCGTACCGGCAGCCGATTACGCGCGTCGAGATCGAACAGATTCGCGGCGTCAGCAGCGAGCGGGCGATCCAGACACTGCTTTCCCGGCAGCTGATCGAGGAAGTCGGGCGCGCGGACGCCGTCGGCCGGCCGATTTTGTACGGGACGACCAAACGGTTTTTGGAATATTTCGGCCTTCGAGATCTGAGCGAACTGCCGCCGCCGGAAGAAGACCTTCCCGACGGCGAAAAACCGCTGTTCGACGTCGAGCAGATGACGATCGACGAATGGAAACCGCATGAGGATTCCGGTAACGGCGAACATTAAGGGCGGAGGCGATGAACGGTGCAAGGGGGGGCATGGATTTTGCTTCCGACGGCCGTCTTCGCTGCGGCGACCGTTCTGGCGGCGGTTTTGCTGTTTTCCCGCCCCATGTTTCGTTTGTCTTACGTTCGAGGGCCGGCAAAGGGCGAAGGGATGGTGGAAGCCATCTGGATGGGCCTTCATATCCCGGTCGTTCGATGGGAAGACGGCGGAGGTTTCCGTCGGACCGGCAGGTGGCGGCCGGGACGGTTCGTGCGCCGTCGGGACGCTGCGGTTCGTCTGCTCCGCGATGCGGAATGCACGGAATTTCGCTGGAAAACGGACATCGGCCTTGAAGACGCTGCGCTGACGGCGGTTGCCGCAGGCGTCTGCTGGGCGGTCACTTCATCGGTAGTCGGTTGGGGAAGCCGATTCGTTCGGCGGGTGGTCCGGCCGGACGTCCGAATCCGGCCCGTTTACGGGAAGACAGTCTTCTCCACGGAGTTGTCCGTCGCGATTCGAATCCGGATGTACCGCCTTGCGATCGAGGTGCTGCGAGCCATGGCAGGATCTGTTCTTCCGGCTGCCGGCGCGTCGACGTCGACCGACCGCCGAGAATAGCATTCGTCCGGTTCGGGGGAAACTAACTTGAACAATCGGCCGAAAGGAGCAGTCCCCGAATGCCGGAACACCCGATCCAAGGCTTGATGAGAACGGCCATGGAACATATCCGCGACATGGTCAGCGCTAACACGATCGTCGGCGCGCCGGTCGTCGCGCAGAACGGCACGACTGTCCTGCCGATCTGCCGCGTCTCGTTCGGTTTCGCGGCGGGAGGAGGCGAGTTTGTGAACGCGGATGGGCAGTCCGGTCAATCCGGCCAGTCCGGAAACCCCTCGGATAACACGGCTGTTTACCAGCCGCAGCAGCCGCCGTATCCGTTCGGCGGCGGAAGCGGCGCCGGCGTGTCGATCACCCCGATCGCGTTTTTGGTCGTCGGCGCCGACGGCGTCAATGTGTTGCCGCTCGGGCAGCAGGCGCACGTCATCACCCGCCTTCTCGACGCCGTTCCTGCGGCGTTCGACCGGATTCAGGCGATGTTCCGCAAAAACGCCGAGCCGGACCGTCTCCGGAAAGACCGCGCCGACGGAACGGGGAGCCGAGAATACCGGGAACCCGGAGAAGTCAGCCGGACTTCCGGTCCCCATGGGCAGTCGCCGGATCAGGACCGGATGATGCGGGAGATTTGACCGCCCGGTCGTACAGAAAATCGGCAAGGTAGACGGCGCGGACCCGGTTTTGAAGCCCGCGGAGGGCGATGCCCGCCCGAATTTGCAAAAGACACCCCGGGTTGCTCGTAACGACGACGTCGGCGCCGGTCGAAACGATGTCGTCCATTTTACGATCGCAGTCGGGCGGTGTTCGCGTTTGTTCCGGCGAACAGTACCGGCCATCAGACAGCCGCGAAACAGGCCGACCCGCCCGATCCTCGTTCCTTGTGCCGGCAAAAAACCGGTTCCGAGCAGCCGGACGACGCCGTCCGCCGCGTTCGGCAGCGCCTCTTCCATGCTGCGCGTGAGCGGGAGATGGGGCAACAGATGAAGAAGCGTCAAATTACGGATACCCGCGTCTGCTCAAGCAGTCGGCCGTAAGGGACGCCGGCGGGGTGACGCGCGCCTCGTCGTCGACGCGGAACCAAAGCTCGCCGACGGCGCGAATCTGTTGTTCGCGGACGGACGGGGAAAGCATTGCCGAGAGCTCTTCGCGGCCATTTCGATGGTAAGATCCGATGATCAGGTCATCTGATCACCGGTTCGCTGTTTCTATGGTATCATGCAAGCGGTTTGTTGTAAAATAAAAAAAACACGCGGAGAGGAGACTGGACATGGAGTTTTGGGGGTTGGTCGGTCTGGGCTTTTTGCTCGGCGTCAAGCACGCGACGGAGCCCGATCACGTCATCGCTGTGTCGACAATCGCCGCCGAAAGCCGCAGTCTTCGACGGGCGTCCTTGGCCGGGGTTTATTGGGGCGTCGGCCACACGCTGACGCTGCTTGTGGTCGGCACTGTTTTGCTTGCCGTTCGGGGGCAAATTCCGGAGAAGTGGTCGCTTTCGCTTGAATTTCTCGTCGGAATCATGCTTGTTGCGCTGGGAATCAACGCACTGAACTTCAGAACTCGTCGCGTGCACAGTCATGTCCACTGGCACGGCGTGCTGCGGCACACCCATTTTCACGAACACCCCAACGGCAGGACGGACGATCACCGGCACCTCCACATCGAATTGTCGTATATCAAGGCGGGACTCGTCGGCGTTGTGCACGGCCTGGCGGGAAGCGCGGCGATGGCGCTTCTGGCGGCGTCGACGGCGGAGACGATCTGGCAGGGAATGCTCTATATCGTCGTGTTCGGCGCCGGTACCGTTCTCGGCATGGGTGTCTGCACGACGGCCGTCGGGCTGCCGTTCGCGCTGACGGCCGACCGGCGCGCAAGCCTGAACCGCGCCCTCGGGATGGCGGCGGGAGCGCTCAGCGTCGTTTACGGTGCGTACTACATATATCACCTCGGCGTATCGGAAGGGTTGTTCCGCCTCTGGCTCGAGGCGTAGGACGCGGCCCGGCGTACTGCGGCGCGACTTTTCGCTTTGCGCACATAATTGGCGGCACATCGCGGCACATAATCGCCCGACCGGCGCATAGACATGGTAAAAAAGCCCGTCCACAGGGGGGCTAAGGCCATGTCCATGGGCCGGTTTCGTTTTCGGGCGGCCGTTTTTGTCGCGCTCGCCGTTTTTTCCTTCGCGGGGCCCGCGTTCGCCGTAGAACCGACTGCCGCTCGGCTTCGGCCGCCTGATTTGCGGGCGGAAGCCGCCGCACTGATCGACGTCTCGTCCGGCCGTCTGCTGTACGAACGCCATGGGGACCGGAAGTTGCCGATCGCCAGCTTGACGAAAATCATGACAGCCATCGTCGCCATTGAACACGGCCGGCTTACCGATCAAGTCCGGACCGGCCCAGCCGCCGTCGGTGTGGAAGGCTCGTCGGTCTATTTGCGGCCGGGGCAGACGATGAGTCTGAACGATTTGCTATACGGTCTGATGCTGCGATCCGGCAACGACGCAGCCGTCGCTATCGCCGAACACGTCGGCGGTTCCGTCGACGGCTTCGTCTATTTGATGAATCAAAAAGCCGAGCAACTCGGACTCCGCGATACCCGATTCCGGAACCCGCACGGTCTTGACGAAGAAGGCCACTATTCGACCGCTGTCGATCTGGCGCGGCTTACGGCTTACGCCCTGCGGAATCCCGTCTTCCGCGAAATCGTGAAGACGAAACAAAAACGGGTGCCTAACCCGAACCCAGACGAGCCATGGGACATCATCTGGCAAAATAAAAACAAAATGCTGTATTTTTACGAGGGGGCCGACGGCGTCAAAACCGGGTACACGAAATCGGCAAAACGTTGCCTCGTTTCGTCCGCGACGCGTGACGCCAGGCAACTCGTCGCGGTTACGCTGAACGATCCGGACGATTGGGTCGATCATCGGCGGCTGTTGGATTATGGATTTGCGGCGTTTCGCCCGCACACGGTGGTCGAACGCGGGCAACCCGTAGGTGCGACGGGGTATGTCGCGGCCGCATCGTTTCGTTATCCGATCCGGCCCGGCGAGGAGAAGCTGTTCGAACTCGTCGTCGAGACGGTGCCCGAACGTTCGGTAGCCTACCGACTGGGCGAGCGGGGAATTTTGGAGATCCGGTTTGCCGGTGTCAAAGTCGGCGCCGTCGCTTTGACGGAAAGCACGGCCGGGCCGGGCGACCGGGAGTCTGGCAGCGCTGTCGGCCGTCTGACAGGCACCGCTGGTTCGTCGACGTTTTTCGGGCTGTGGAAGGCGGTCTGGAAAAGTCTGTTGGTCGGCCGGGAAGGGGGAAAGCGCGGATGGTCAACTGGATCTGGATCTTCCTAATCGCTGGCGGTTTTTTGTTTGCGGCTGTCGGAGGGAAAATCGACGAAGCGTCGCAAGCGCTGTACGACGGGGTGAAAACCGGGGTGACGATCAGCCTCGGCATGATCGGCGTGCTCGCCTTTTGGATGGGCATAATGCGGATCGCGGAAGAAGGGGGCCTTGTGCGGGCGGCGGCGAGGGTGCTAGGTCCGGTCGTCCGCTTCTTGTTTCCAGATGTTCCGCGCGATCATCCTGCACTCGGTTACATTTTGTCCAATTTGACCGCCAATGTGTTCGGTCTCGGCAACGCGGCGACGCCAATGGGCATCCGCGCCATGCAGGAGTTGCAAAAGCTCAATCCCGATCCGACCCGCGCTTCCGCCGCCATGTGCACGCTGCTCGTCGTCAACACCGCCAGCGTGACGCTGTTGCCGACGACGATCATCGCGATACGGGCGAACATGGGAGCGACCAATCCTGCCGACGTCGTCGGCACGACGCTGCTGGCGACGGCGATTTCGACGGCGGCGGCGATCGTGTTGGACCGCTGGTATCGGCGGCGCCATTTCGGACGGCCGTTCTCCGGCGGGCCGAATCGCCCGGATGGGGGAACATCGTCCGGCAGTGCGGCGCAGAAAAACGGTCGATGCCGCGGGCCAGGGGAGGGCGACGGCCGTGTATGATACCGTCGCGGCGCTGTCGGGATGGCTCGTACCCATCGTGGTTGTCTCGGTTCCTCTCTACGCCGCGCTGCGCGGGGTTGCCGTCTACGAATCGTTCGTCGAGGGCGCCAGGGACGGGTTTGATACGGCGGTTCGCCTCATTCCTCATCTGGTCGGCATGATGGCGGCGATCGCCGTTTTTCGCGCTTCGGGAGCGCTTGATCTGCTGCTGGACTGGATTCGGCCGGCGCTGGACAAGGTCGGAGTTCCGGCTGAAACGGCGCCGCTCGCGCTCTTAAGGCCGCTGACGGGATCCGGATCGCTGGCGTTTGTCGTCGAACTGATGCGGCAACACGGCGCGGACTCCCTCGTCGCCCGAATCGCCTCGACCGTGCAGGGAAGCACGGAGACGACGCTCTACGTCATCACGGTTTATCTCGGCGCCGTGGGCATCCGAAACGGCCGGTACGCGCTGAAAGTCGGGCTGATGTCGGATGTGGTCGGTTTTTTCGCGTCCGTCTGGATTTGCCGATGGGTTTTCGGGCCGACTTGAGCGCCCCGTTGCCGTCGGTTATGATGGGAGATAAGTAAGAATGCCAACGACGGCGCGTCGGAGGGGCCGAAACATGCTCGAAAGGTTGCAGAAGGTGCTGGCGGCGGCGGGACTCGGTTCCCGGCGCAAATGCGAGGAATGGATCGCGGCCGGACGCGTCGCCGTCAACGGGAAAACGGTCACCCGGCTCGGCGTCAAGGTCGATCCCGAGCGCGACCGCATTTCGGTCGACGGCCGGCCGGTGCGCGTTCCGCCGAAGAATAAGAAAGTTTATTTGATGCTTCATAAACCGAAGGGGTATTTAAGCAGCGTATCCGATCCGTTCGGCCGCAAGACGGTCGTTGATCTCGTCCGCGACGTCGGTGCGCGTGTCTATCCGGTCGGCCGGCTCGACGCCGACACGGAAGGATTGCTGCTGCTTACGGACGACGGGGATTTCGCGCACTTGTTGACGCACCCGCGTTACGGCGTTCCGAAAACGTATCTGGCGACCGTTCGCGGCGTTCCGCACGGTTCGCTGTTGGAAAGGCTTCGGCGGGGCATTCGGTTGGAGGACGGTGTGACGGCGCCTGCGCAGGTCGAATACGAAGACGTCGATCTGGAACGCGACGAGGCCGTCATCCGGGTGACGATCCGCGAAGGAAGGAAGCGTCAGGTGCGCCGCATGTTCGAAGCGATCGGTCATCCCGTCGAACGGCTCGTCCGCGTCGGGATCGGTCCGCTTCGGCTCGGCTCGCTGCCGGTCGGGCGCTACCGGCCGCTGACGGAAAAAGAGGTCGATCTGTTGCGGGCGGCCGCCCGTCGGACACACAAACTTCACAATTCCGGCGACGGAAGCTGATATAATGGAAGACATGAAAAAGCAGAAGCGATGGTTGCAGGCCGTCATTTTCGCCGCCGTTGTCGTTCTGGGCGGCTATACGATCGTCGAGGGATTCCGATCGCCGACGAAAACGCCTGAAGTCGGGGATCAAGCACCCGATTTCGCGCTTTCCGCCGTCGACGGTCGGATATACGAGCTGAGCGGGTTGCGCGGGAAAGTCGTGCTCGTCAATTTCTGGGGATCCTGGTGCGAACCCTGCAAACGGGAAATGCCGGCGATCGAAAGCCAGTACCGGAAATGGAAGCCGAGCGGCTTCGAAGTGCTGGCCGTCAACATCGGCGAAAGCGCCGTGACGGTAAAGGGATTTATGGAACAGTACGGCTTGACGTTTCCGGCGCTTTACGATCCGAACGAGTCGGTCCGCAAAAAATACGGCGTCGTCGTGTATCCCACCAGCTTTTTTATCGACGCCCGGGGCGTGATCCGGTTCAAGCAGGAAGGAGAAATGAACGAGCCGATGATCGAGCGGATCGTAGTCTCGCTTCTTTCGTGATCGTTCGCCGACGGGGAGGATCGGGGTTGCTGATCGAAAACACGAAATGCGAGTGCGGACATCAAAATCCCCCGGGAACGGCGCTGTGTGAGGCGTGCGGAAAACCGACCGGTGAAGCCGACGGGAACGAGCCGTTGCCCATGCGGTATGAAGGGGCCGCCAGGCGTTCCCAGAAGGCGCAGAAAAACGCGGCGGATCGGATCTGGAGCTTTTTTTCGTCCGTTCGGACCGCCGTCGTGCTTCTTTTGTTGACGCTTCTCGGGGCCGCGGTCGGATCGGTGTTTCCCCAGGAAAATACGATTCTCAACGCGGACGCGATCGATTTGGCCGAATATTACCGCCGACAGTACGGCATGGTCGGATATTACTATTATCGACTCGGACTTTCGAGAACGTACGATTCGTGGTGGTTTCGTGGATTACTCGTTCTGCTCGGTACCTCACTCGTCGTCTGCAGTCTGGACCGCGTTTTGCCGCTGTACCGCGCGCTTTCCCGCCAGAAGGTGAGGAAGCATCCGACATTTTTGTCTCAACAGCGTATTTCGTTCCGGGCGCAGGTGGAAGTCGGCGGCCAAGCGGGTTCGGCAGATTTACTGGATCGGCTGGCCGAACGATTGAGGCGGCGCGGGTACCGCATCCGGAAGGACGGCGATGCGCTGCTGGCCGAAAAAGGCCGTTTTAGTCGATGGGGACCTTATATCAATCATGTCGGCCTGCTCATCGTATTACTTGCGGTTCTAGCGCGCAGCATACCCGGCTGGTCGATGGATCAATATTTAGCGTTTCCCGAGGGTGAAACATTGCCGATTCCGGAAACGCCATATTACTTGAAAAACGAACGGTTTACGGTGGAATATTACCGCGAGGACGAGCTTCCCGAGACGCTTCGGCAAAAAGGGGCGGTCGTTCCGAAAGAATATCGCACCGAGGCGGTTTTGTACGAATGCACGGCGAACTGCGACGATCCGATGAAACCGCCCGTCCTTCGGGAAGTGGTTCGGCACGACATTTTGGTGAACAAGCCGCTTCGATATCGGGACTTGTTGGTGTATCAGTTCGATTTCGCCGAAACGCCGCAAATTGTGAAAGTGCGCCCGACGCTGCGGAACGCAGTGACGGGGGAGACGATCGGAAAACTGGAGCTGCGCACGAAGCAACCGGAGACGGAATATCGGGTTGGGGCGTACAAATTGGAATTGGTCCGCTATTTTCCTGATTTTTCGCTCGATGCGGAAGGACGGCCGACGACTCGTTCTCCCGTGCCGCGAGCTCCCGCGTACGTCTTTCGCATTACCGGACCGAATTTGCCGGCCGATGGCGTCAGCCATCTTTATTTGGTCCGGCCCGCGGACAAGGAAACGTACCGGGAAGCCGACCTCAACCGTGCGGCGGGCAGCCCGTTTTCGCTTTCGGTGGAATCGATGCAGGAAGATTTGGAGTTTTCGCTCTATACCAGTTATCTGAATGTGCGCAAGGAAAAAGCGTTACCGTTTGTTCTGGCGGGAGCGGCCGTCTTCATCATCGGTGTATGTATCGGGCTTTACTGGCAACACCGTCGCGTCTGGGTGCAGGTTGAAAACGGCGAATTGCTGCTCGGTGCCCATACGAACAAAAACTGGTTCGGTTTTCGGCTGGAAGTGGCGCGGGTCCTGCGCGAGGCGGGATTTCCGACAGATCCGCGCGCGATCGACAAAGGAGGCAAACGTTCATGGACCTGACGGCGGTCAGCAGTGCGTTTCTGTTCGTCGCGTTCTTGCTTTATTGTTTGGCGTTCATCGGGTTCGCCGTCGCGATCACGGGGCGGCGATGGTCGAACCGTTCGCCCGAAACCCATTCCAGACGATGGGGGTGGTACAGCTACGGGCTTGCGGCCGTCGGCTTCGTGTCGCATGCGGTTTTTTTCGGAACGCGCTGGGCGGCGGCCGGACATATTCCGACCAGCAACATGTTTGAGTTTATGGCGTTTTTGGCCATGATGACGGCGGGGGCGTTTTTGCTTTTGTACGCGTTTTACCGGGCGCCGGTGTTCGGAGCGTTCGCGATGCCGGTCTGCGTCGTACTTCTGGCCTACGCCTCGGTTTTTCCGAAAGAGATTCAGCCCCTCATCCCGGCGTTGCAAAGCTACTGGCTGTACCTCCATGTGACGACGGCCGCCGCCGGGGAAGCGTTCTTTGCGGTGGGGTTTGCGGCGGCGCTCATGTATCTCGTGCGCACGGTCGATTTTCGTCGGACGTGGCCGCGCCGCGGCGTCGAATTCACGTTGTATCTGGGATTGGTCATCGCGGCGTTTGCGATTTTGGTTTATACGTTTCGCGCCGCGGGTTATGAGGCTGTTTTCCGCGAAGGGCAGCCGGCTGCGGACAAGCAGTCGACCGGTTCCGCGGTCCGGACGGTCACTTACACGTTGCCGCCGATCGTCGCGCCGGCAGACGGCGAACTTTTGTCGATGGATCCGTTTTTGGGGCTTTCGCGGCCGTTGTTTCGGGCGCCGTCCTGGATGAACGGCGTGCAGGCCGGCCGAAAGTTGAATACGGTGATCTGGTCGCTGGCGGGTGGTGCCGTTCTTTACGGCTTGTTGCGGACGGTGGCGCGCAAGCCGCTCGGCCAGGCGGTCGCGCCGCTCATTTCGGGGCTTGATCCCGAGGATCTCGATGAGGTCAGTTATCGCGCCATCGCCATCGGGTATCCGATCTTTTCGCTCGGCGCGCTGGTGTTCGCCATGATTTGGGCGCAAGAAGCCTGGGGAAGGTTTTGGGGCTGGGACCCGAAAGAAACGTGGGCGTTCATCACATGGCTGTTTTATACGGCTTATCTCCATTTGCGGCTGTCGTGGGGATGGCGTGGGATGCGGTCGGCCTGGCTGTGTGTTCTCGGTTTTCTGGTCGTCATGTTTACGCTGGTCGGTGTCAATCTCGTGATCGCCGGTCTGCATTCGTATGCCGGGGTTTGAGGCGTCGGACAAAAGGAGGTTTCGGGCGTTGAGCGAGCCGGTTCGGATTTTGGTGGCGGACGACGAGGAGCGAATCCGCCGTTTGCTCAAAATGTATCTGGAGAAAGAAGGATATCGCGTCGACGAGGCGCAAGACGGCCCGTCGACGCTTCGCGCCGCCTTGGAGACGGACTACCATCTCATCGTGCTCGATTTGATGATGCCGGGCATGGACGGCATCGAAGTCTGTCAGAGGCTTCGCCAGGCGAAGGCGACGCCCGTCATCATGCTGACAGCGCGCGGGGAGGAGTCGAGCCGAGTCCAGGGATTCGAAGCGGGAGCCGACGATTATGTCGTCAAACCGTTCAGTCCGCGGGAAATTGTCTACCGCGTCAAGGCTGTATTGCGCAGGTCGACGGCGTCGACGTTTGCGCCGCAGGATCGGGGCGGCAGTACGATCATGTTTCCGCATCTCGTCATCGAATATGATGCCCGTCGCGTCACCGCCTGCGGCCAGGAAGTGCATCTGACGCCGAAGGAATACGAACTCCTCCACTATTTGGCGTCGTCGCCCGACAAAGTTTTCTCGCGCGAAGAGCTGTTGCGCGACGTGTGGCATTATGAATTTTTCGGCGATTTGCGGACGGTCGACACCCACGTCAAACGGTTGCGGGAAAAATTGAACCGCGTCTGTCCAGAAGCCGCCGCGATGATCACGACGGTGTGGGGTGTCGGTTACAAGCTCGAGGTGCCGAAGTAACGTGTTTGTCTTCAACATCCGGTTCTGGAAAAGCGTCGTCGGCAAGCTATGGGCGACGATCATCGGACTTGTGGCCGTCGTCCTTCTGATCAACAGTCTGCTGCTCGGCCGGTTTATCGATTCCAACATGATCGTGCCGGTGGACCAGGAGCGCCATTTGCTGCGCGTTGCCTCGCGCGTAGCGGAACAGATATCCGCCCACCGCGACGCCGGGGACTATCTGACGCTCGTCGCCGACTTGCTGCACGCACAGGACGCAGGGCTCGTCCTGCTTTCGACAAATCTTGTTCCGGCTGCAGGCGATACGTCGGCCGCGCCGGCGCTGGTGCCGTTGTTCGGCGCCGACGCCCTGCGCCGGGTGCTCGAATCCAGCCGTCCGGAAGGGCCGGTCCGGTTTTGGAAAGAAGACGGCGCAGACTATTACCTTGCATGGGCGGTTCCCGTTCGCGGGGCGGACGGGTCGGCGTCGGGGCTTGCGATTGTTTATCAAAAGAGGATTGAGTTCGTCTATATACAACAATATTATACAAAATTGTTTTTTATTGCGATTGTCATTGGGTTTTTGTTGACGACCTTTTTCGCGTTTTTCCTGTCGACGCGCATTACGCGGCCGCTCTTGCAGCTGAAAGCCGGGACGGATGCCATTACCCGCGGCGACTATACGACGCGGGTTCCCGTTCCCTCGTCCGATGAAATCGGAGAATTGGCGCGTGCTTACAACCATATGGCGGAATGGTTAGAGCGGTCGATCCGCGATTTGCGCCACGAAAAGGAACTGTTGTCGGGCATTTTGCGGAGTATGACGGATGCCGTCGTGACGTTCGACGCGGAAGGCCGCGTGCTTCTGGCCAACCCGCCGGGGGAAAGCTTGATCGAACAGTGGAATGCGTTGGACGACGAAGACGGCGGTCCAGACGGCGTTGCGGGTGTCGCGCGCAGCGTCGAAGCAGAAGGCGGAAGGGAACGCGGGCGCCGTCTGCCGCAACCGCTTGCGCAGCCGTTTCGAACGGCGGTGGATGAGCGGCGGGAGGTGCACGCCAAGCTGCACGTCCGAAACGAGGTGTTTTCCGTCGTCGTAACGCCGCTGTCCGGAGACGGCGAAAATGCCGTTCGCGGCGCGGTCGCCGTCCTGCGCGACGTGACGGAGGAATACCGGCTCGACAGGCTGCGCAAAGATTTCGTCGCCAACGTCTCGCACGAGTTGCGGACGCCGCTGTCGATGTTGCAGGGATACAGCGAGGCGTTGCTTGACGACATTGCGTCGACGCCGGAAGAACGCCGGGAAATCGCCCGTATCATTTATGACGAATCCGTGCGTATGGGTAGGCTCGTCCGCGACTTACTCGATCTGGCGAGAATGGAATCAGGGCATATGGATTTCCGCTTCGCCCCAACAGACTTGCGGCTTATGCTCGACCGCGTCTGGCGGAAGTTTGCGGTTTACGGCAAGGAACACGGTGTTTCGGTCGAGCTCGACATGCCGGCTGACGAGCCTCTGACGTTGGAGGAGGCCGACGAAGACCGTTTGGAACAGGTGCTGACCAACTTGTTGGACAACGCGCTCCGCCATACGCCTTCCGGCAAGCGGATCCGGATTAGCGCGGCTCGAGAGGAGTCGGCGGCGGGAACGTATGTCCGCGTTTCGGTCGCCGACGAGGGACAAGGGATTGCGGCGGAAGATTTGCCGTTTATTTTCGAACGTTTTTACAAGGCGGACAAGGCGAGGACGCGGTCGTCCGGCGGCGGCACCGGGCTCGGTCTGGCGATCGCCCGGCAGATCGTCGAGGCGCACGGCGGTCGCATCGACGTCGAAAGCACCGTCGGACAAGGATCGACCTTTTCGATCCTCTTGCCCGTCCGGCGGCGGCCGTGACCCGCCCCGACGCCGGCGCCGGGCGAGAACGGGCGCGAACGGCGTCGAAGGCGGAAGAATGATCTTGTTGTTCGTGGAACAAAACCGGCTTACAGGTCGATTTCACGAACGGACCGGATTTCCGGCTGACGCGCGATTTCCGCCAGCACGTCTTTCGGCACCGGCTTGTCTACCGCGAGTACCATGATCGCCGGGCCGCCGACCGTCTTGCGTCCGACCTGCATGGTCGCGATGTTGACGTCGTTGGCGCCGAGCGTCGTGCCGAGGCGGCCGATGATGCCGGGTTTGTCGAAATGGGAGACGAGAAGAAGATGTCCTTCCGGTGCTACGTCGACGGGATAGCCGTCGATTTCGACGATCCGTTCGCCGTATCCCGAAAGAAGCGTTCCCGCTGCCGTCCGTTCTTCCCGATTCGAACGCAGCGACACGCGCACCAGGTTTGTAAAGCCGCGACTGGCCGACGATTTGCGCACCGAAACCGCGATGTCGCGCGTTTTGGCCAGGTATAGGGCGTTGACGATGTTGACCTCGTCGCCAAGATGCGGGGTTAACGCTCCTTTGACGATGTAACGCGTCAGCGGGTTCATGTCCCATTCGACGAGGTCGCCTGAATAATCGATTTGGATTTCATGGACGGCGCCCTGGATGACCTGGCCGAGAAAGCGGCCGATCCGTTCGCCGAGGCCGAAATAAGGCTGCAGTTTTTTCAAAACGTCCGGCGCTACCTGCGGCAGGTTGACGGCGTTTTTGAACGGTTCGTTGCGCAGCGCGCGCAGCATCTGTTCGGATACATCGATCGCGACGTTTTCTTGCGCCTCGATCGTGGAGGCGCCGAGGTGCGGCGTGACGATGATATGCGGGTTGCGGAAAAACGGATGATCGGGCCGCGGCGGCTCCTCCTCGAAGACGTCGACGGCCGCGCCGGCCACGATGCCGCGCTCGATCGCTTCTAGCAGCGCCTCTTCGTCGATGATGCCGCCGCGCGCGCAGTTGATGATGCGTACGCCGCGCTTCATGCGTTCAAATTGGGGTTTGCCGATCATATGCCGCGTTTCCGGCGTAAGCGGCGTGTGGACAGTGATGAAATCGGCCTGTTCCAAAATGTCGTCGATCGTGCCGAGCCGGATGCCGAGCTTTTCGGCGCGTTCCTCCGTCATGTACGGGTCGTAGCCGACGACGTCCATGCCGAACGCTTTCGCACGCTTGGCGACTTCCGAACCGATCCGGCCGACGCCGATGATGCCGAGCGTTTTGTTGCGCAGTTCGACGCCGACGAACGACTTCCGATCCCATTGGCCGGCGATCGTCTTGGCGTACGCCTGCGGAATGTGACGGGCCAGCGCCATCATCATCGCGAACGTATGCTCGCACGTGGTGATCGTGTTGCCGTCCGGCGCGTTGATTACGATAATGCCGCGCGACGTTGCGGCGTCGAGGTCGATGTTGTCGACGCCGACTCCCGCGCGGCCGACGACTTTCAGACGCGTGCCGGCCTCCAACACCCGCTTCGTCACCTTGGTCTGGCTGCGCACGAGCAGGGCGTCGTATTCCCCGATGATTGCGACCAGTTCGTCCTCGCTCAGGCCGGTTTTCTTGTCGACCTGGACGTCGGGCGCCTCGACCAACTGGCGGATGCCGTGATCGCTGACCGGGTCGGATACCAGCACTTTGAACATGACGTCGATTCTCCCCCGTCGTTTTCGAAGTCGTTGTCAAAAATGACGGAACCCGGGACCGCGCTGTTGTCCCGAGTTCGCAGCCGAATCCGCAAAGACGGCCGATCCGTCATCCGCGGCGTTCTTCATAACGTTTGACGCATTCTTCGTAGAGATTGCGCGCGAACGCGGCGTCTTTCCAACCTTCGATGACTGTTCGTTTGTTTTCTAGGTCTTTGTAGGTCTGGAAAAAATGAGCAATTTCTTTCAGCGTATGTTCGGGAACGTCGTTCAAGTCACGGACATGGTTCCAGCGCGGATCGTTTTTCGGGACGCCGAGCAACTTTTCGTCCTGGCCCTTGTCGTCCGACATGATCAGCGCGCCGACGACGCGCGCTTCGATCACGCATCCCGGAAACGTCGGGAACGTCGTCAGCACGAGGATGTCGAGCGGATCGCCGTCAAGGGCGAGCGTTCCTTTCAGACTGCCGTAGTCTGCCGGATAATGCATCGGCGAGTAGAGCACCCGGTCGAGAAAAAAGACGCCGCGCTCCTTGTCGTATTCGTACTTGTTCTGGCTTCCGGACGGAATTTCGATAAACGCCTCAACGACCAGTTCGGACATGATTTCTTGGCCTTCCTTTCGACATGCAGTTGTTCGGGTGGTGGTTTCAAATCGACTCCATTCTAGCGCAGTCGGGAAGGAATTGCAAACAGTGCGGGCGGTTTGCGACAATAAAATCTGCAAAATTGTTTCGGACATTCTTGTTTCGAAACGGAGGAAAAGCGGTGGGTGAAACTCGCGACCTCGATCCTGCTGAATTCGTAAAGCGTCTTGTGACGGGGAGACTGGAAGGCGCCCGCATCGTCGATGTACGGGAACCGGAGGAATGGGAGCGCTACGTCCTGGACCAGGCGGAACGAGTGCCGATGCGCCTTGTGCCCGTCCATATGCAGCGTTGGACGAAAGATGAGGACATTTACGTTCTATGCGCCCACGGGATTCGCAGCGCGGCGGTCTGCGACTATTTGCGGCAAAACGGATTCGCGAGCGCCGTCAACGTAGCGGGCGGTCTTGCCGCCGTCGCCTGGCTGAAGGACGGCGTGCTTTACGACAGGGTCTGACCGTCTTACGACGTTCGCCCGGCCGCCATTTCCGACGCGCCGCGGAAAAACGGCAGGTCGGGCAGCAGCTGGCCGGCGTACAGACGGTCCTTGCTCTGAGCGAAATCGTCCCGTCGTACGGCGTCGGTGTCGACGAGCAGCTGGGCAAGCCGGTCGACGGTCGACACGTTCCATTTCCGCGGCTGGTCGGAGCGGATGAGTTCGTCGACACGCGCGGTCAGGTCGTGCGGACGGACGGGGAGAAAATGGTCGTTGCGTTCCATGAGCGCGGCGACGTACACGTTTTTGGCGTTCAGGTTGAGCTTCGCCCAGTCGTCGAACGAAAGGTCGGTCTTTTCGAGCAGCTCCTGCGCCGGCACAGGATGGACGGTCTCCTCCCATTTCAGAATCGAGGCGTAATACAGCCGTTGCGCTTCGAGTGCGTACCGCTTCGCTTCTCGCAAAAATTCATCGGATGCGCTGCCCGCCGGAGCGGACGACCCGGCGGTTTGCAGAAACAGTTTGAGGCTTTTCAAATAGGCGACATGCGCCTGTTCGAGCAGCGGCGAAGGCGAGGAAACGCTGAAAGTTTCGATCTTTTGGTACGCCTGCCGCGCCGCGTCGGCGATGTCGCCAGGCCGTGGGGACTTCCCACTGAAAGAACCGGCTTCCAGTTCTTCCTGAAACGCGAACCAGCGGTCGACAAACGTCTGGAACGGCTCGTAAACGTTGTGGTAGAAGGAGACGAGATCCTGCTGACGGTAAGCGGCCGGCTTGGCGGCGACGTCCGGAGCGGGCGACGGGGCGAGCCGCGCTACCGTCCGGTCGACGCCGAGCCGGTATCCGAAAAAGAACGCGCCCGTCGCGCAAACGAGCATGAACACGAACAAAAGCGAAAACAGATAGTCCGATCCGCTCATTCGTTTATTCACGGCCGCTGCCTCCCTTGCGCGCCAGCGCGTTCGAGATTAGTATTTCTAGTATAAAAGAAACGGAGAAAAAAGGGAACGGGGATCGCGGCGCACGCACGGCGCGGCGGATTGGGCCGCTGATGGGAGGGTTGATCATGGCGGAATACGATTACAAAAGCGCGGGCTTTCCTTCCCGACGGGCGATACGGCTTTCGAAACGGCTGTTGAGGCGCCAGCGGATGGCCAGACGATTCGTCAACGGCCTCATTCTTGTGTTTTTGCTGCTGGTCGGCGGGCTGCTCTTGTGGGGGGTTCGTCTGCGCGATACGGCGGTTTCCTGACATTCCCGCGCATCCTTCCCGGCTTTCGTCCGAATGCTATGGATAGTTTCGGCGCAACCAGCGCAGGGAAGCGGGGGAAGCAGGATGCGGTTCGCCACTTTTCTGTTCGGTGGGGTCGTCGGAGCCTTAACGGCCGCGCTGTTTTCACGGCAGCGCTCCCGACAGTGGCTTTCCGTCGCCTGGAGCGGCGTCGGTCAGTCGATGGCGGACGCGCTGGGAAGGGCGATCGCGCGGGCGATCGAGGCGAAGGTGAAAACCGGCGCCGAAGAGGAACGCCCGAAGGAAACACCGGACATGTGAAAGATGCAGCACGCTCGCCGCGGGAATTCCCGCGGCTTTTGTTTGGGGATGCATTCTTGTGCGAGACGTGATAACATAATACATAAGCGAACAAGCCTTTGCGATTCCGGTCGTCCGTTTCGCCACGAAAGGCAGGGGAGGGTTCTGACTATGAAGATGGAGCGTTTAAACCAGGACAAGATCCGGATTTTCTTGACGTTCGACGATCTGATGGAACGGGGAATCCGGAAGGAGGACATGTGGCGGGAAATCCCGAAAGTCCACGAACTGTTCAGCGAAATGATGGAACAGGCCTATAACGAGCTCGGTTTCGACGCTTCCGGCCCTCTGGCCGTCGAAGTGCTCGTGCTTCCGGCGCAGGGCATGGTCGTCATCGTCACGCGGAACCGTCCCCAGCAAGAACCGCAGCCGGCGGACGAGGAAGGCTTTCTGGAGGAAGACCGGGAACAAGTGTACGAGATGGAAGTGACGCTGGAAGAGACCGATACTGTCACGTATGCGTTCCGCGACTTCGAAACGTTGCTGGAGGTTGTCAGGTGCATTCGCAGACTGGGAATCGAAGGCGGTTCCCTTCATGTCTATAAAGGCGTCTACGTCTTCCGCATGCGCCCGGAGGAAGTTCCCTCGGACCGGTACCATGCCGTTATCGCGCTGCTCAGCGAGTACGGCGAGGCGACGTCGGTCACGGCCGCGGTTTTGGACGAATATGGAAAAACGATTCTTTCGGAACGCGCCGTGGGCGAGCTGTGCGAACGGTTCGGGGCGGTCGGCGGGTAGGTGGCCGGCATGCCGACGGAATCCTCCGCGTTTTCTGCGGATGAGGGGAATCTGCTGGCCGCGACGCAGGCGACAATCCGGGAGGCGCTCTTTCGGCTCGGATATTCCGCCGACATGTACGAACTGCTGAAGGAGCCGCTCCGCTTCTTGACGGTGCGCATCCCCGTGCGGATGGACGACGGCGGGATCCGCGTTTTTACGGGGTATCGAGCCCAGCACAATGACGCAGTCGGCCCGACGAAAGGCGGCGTCCGCTTTCACCCTTCGGTGACGGCGGACGAGGTGAAGGCGCTGTCGATCTGGATGAGCCTCAAGTGCGGCATCGCCGAGTTGCCTTACGGCGGGGGCAAGGGCGGCATCGTCTGCGACCCGCGGCGCATGTCGGCAGGCGAATTGGAGCGGCTGAGCCGTGGCTACGTTCGGGCGATCAGCCAGATCGTCGGCCCGACCAAGGATATTCCGGCGCCGGACGTCATGACCAACGCGCAAATCATGGCGTGGATGATGGACGAATACAGCCGCATCCGCGAGTTCGACGCGCCGAACTTCATTACCGGCAAGCCGCTCGTACTGGGCGGTTCCCACGGGCGCGAATGGGCGACGGCGCGCGGCGTCACGATCGCACTGGAGCTCGCGTTGGCCAAAAAAGGCATTCCGCTCGAGGAGTCGCGCGTCGTTATTCAAGGATTCGGCAACGCAGGCAGTTATCTCGCCAAATTTTTGCACGACCGAGGCGCGAGAGTCATCGGCATTTCCGACGTGTACGGCGCGCTTTACGATCCCGGCGGACTGGACGTCGACGACCTGCTGGAACGGCGGGATTCGTTCGGCACGGTGACGAAACAGTTCCGCAACACGATTACAAACGCCGAACTGCTGGAAAAAGACTGCGACATTCTGATCCCCGCCGCCATCGAAAATCAGATCACGCGCGAGAACGCACCGCGCATTCGCGCAAAAGTCCTGGTCGAGGCGGCCAACGGCCCGACGACTGCCGAAGCGACCCGCATCCTCACCGAACGGGGCGTGATGATCGTTCCGGACGTTTTGGCCAGCGCCGGCGGCGTCATCGTGTCGTACTTCGAATGGGTCCAAAACAATCAGGGATACTATTGGACGGAGAAGGAAGTCGAGGATCGCCTACGGGAGCGGATGATCCGCAGTTTCGAGCGGGTTTACGAAATTCATCAGGAGCGCAAAGTCGACATGCGTCTGGCCGCCTATATGGCGGGCGTGCGGAGGATGGCCGAAGCGGCCCGTTACCGCGGCTGGGTCTAGCGCCGAAGGGAGTTGGCCAGAAGGAATGGTCACGGCGGCGGTGGTGGCGGCGGCGGTCGCCCCCGGCGTGGCGCTGCTCGCTTACGTCTACTGGAAAGACCGTTTCGCAACGGAACCGGTCCGACTCGTGTTCCGGCTGTTCGCGGCGGGCATGTTCGTCGTTTTTCCGACGATGGTCGTGCAGCGCATGTTCGTCGTCGCGCTGGAGCCGGGGATGTGGACGTACGCGTTCGGCATTTCGGCGCTGGCCGAAGAATTCGTAAAATGGTTCGTTTTCGTTTTCACCATATACCGGCATCGCGAGTTCGACGAGCCGTACGACGGCATCGTTTACGCGGCTGCCGTTTCGCTCGGATTCGCGACGCTGGAAAACGTCCTGTACGCTCTGTCGTACCGGACTTCGTTCGCCGATCTGTTTTTCCGCGCGTTGTTGCCGGTATCCGGTCACGCGCTGTTCGGCATCGCGATGGGCTATTCGTTCGGACAGGCCAAATTCGCCGGCAGTCGGCGCGCGGAACGGCTGCGGCTGTTGTTCGCATTGGCCGTGCCGTGGCTTTGGCACGGCGCGTTCGACGCCGTCCTGCTCGCGGATCGCGATCCGTGGGAGCTGGCGGTATTCATGGCGATCTGTTGGGGATACGCGGGGTGGAAGTTGCACCGCGCCAACGCCAGATCGCCGTATCATCCGACATTTGCAGATGATGAGGTGCGGATGTGAACGACCGGGCGGATCAACAGGGGGGTCTTCGCATGGGCGAAAAAGTGAAAGTGACCATTCGCTGTCGGAAATGCGGAGAGCAATTTATTCTCAAAGGCAGAAGGGAACGGGGCCGCGTCGAGACCGGCTTCAAACAATGCCTGTGCGACAATACCGACGATTTCGACATCGAGGTGCATTCCTGAACGCATAAATCGCCCGGCGGCAGACGAAAGCTAACGGTGACTCTTCCAATCCGGCGAAAGAAAGGAGCACCCCTATGGATCGCTATCGCCGATGGAGCGCCGTGCTGTTGCCGGTGGTCGCCGTTTTGCTGGTCGCCGTCTGGGGGTGGGGGTACCGTGCGGACAAGCTGAAGACCGCATTGCTGCTCAAGGCGGAAAACCAATATCAGCTTTCTTTTCACGAATTGGGCCACGATCTCGACCGACTTCATACGGAACTCGGCAATGCGCTCGCCGTGCACGCGAATTCCCACTCTTACCAGAAACGTTGCCTGATCAACATTTGGCGTCTGACGAGCCAAGCGCAGTCGGAAGTCGGCCGTCTGCCGCTGGCCATGCTTCCGGTGCAACAGACGGACGAATTTCTCGCCCGCGTCGCCCGGTTCGCATACGACCGGGCGATTCGCGATTTCGATCGGGAGCCGCTGTCCGACGGGGAACGTCGGACGCTAGAGCAGCTGTACAAGCAGTCCGGCCAAATTCGCGACCGCATTCGCGAACTGCAGGAAAACGTCATAACCGGCCGCTGGAGATGGGTTGATCTGGAAAAAGCGTTGGCGGCGAACCCGGACTTGTCTCAAAACGCGATCGCCGACGGTTTTAAAGCCCTCGACCGGCAAGTTCGGGAATTTTCAAGCGTCGATTTGGGCCCGGCGTCGAAATCGTTCGAGCCGAGAACGTTGAACGCGTTGGCCGGTCCCGAAGTTTCCGCGGACGACATCCGACGAAAGGCGGCGCGTTTTCTGCAGATGGCCGAAAACGAGGCGTCCGCGCTCGAAGTCGTCGAAAACGGCCCCGTCGACGGTTTCCGCACGTATACCGTAACGCGCCGTTCGTCCGACGGCGTCGAAATGCTGGACTACACGCGCAAAGGCGGCCAGCTGATCCGTTATCTCCACGATCGGCCGATCGGCGATCGGACGCTTTCGGGCGAGGAGGCGGGAGAGATTGCTTGGCGGGCGCTGGAGGAAAATGGGTTTTCCGAAGTCGCCCCCGTCTCGTACGACGAATACGATAACGTGGCGGTCTTCACGTACGCCGCGGAGCGCGGCGGCGTCGTTTACTATCCCGAAAGACTGACGGCCCGCGTCGCACTCGATAACGGCGAACTGGTCGGTCTGGAAGCGGTCGACTGGCTGACCGAGAAAAAGGGTGACGTTCCGGCGGCGCCGGTGTTGTCGCGGGAAGAAGCCGCAAAACTTCTTCATCCGGAATTCCGCGTCCAAACCGCCCGGCTTGCGGTGATCCGCAACGAGTCCGGTCAAGACGTGCTTTGCCATGAATTCGACGGCGTAATCCAGGGAATGCGGATGCGGGTTTTCCTGAATGCCTCGACGGGCGTCGAGGAGAAAGTGGAGGCGGTTAAGGCGTAAAGGACGCGCGATGGATGTCATTTTTTTGAAAAGGGGAAGGAGGGGCCGGGCGTTGCTGCCGCGGATCAATCAAATGTTGTTTTTGAGCGTGCCGTCCGGGGACAGCCGGAAAGAATACAAGACTCGCGTCTGCGACGAGGACGCCGACACGCTTGCCGTCGAAGTTCCGATCGAGGTGGGGACGGGGCGGTGGCATTTTTTTCAACCGGGAGAAGAGGTGAACGCCGCATTTTTCCACGAAGGCACGCGGTTCGTTTTTCAGACGGTCGTCGTCGGCCGCCGCGACGAGACCGTCAAGCAAATCCTGTTGCGCAAGCCGGACCCTCGCGAGGTCGTCAAGGAGCAGCGCCGCAGTTTCTTGCGCGTTCCGGCGTCGGTCGACATTGCGGTGCGATGGGACCGGCGCTGGCGCGCGGTGGCGTTGACGCGCGATATCAGCGGCGGCGGTGTTTCGTTTTATTATGAGGGTGTTTATCCGCTCGAACCGGGAATGTCGATCGACGGCTGGCTGCTCGTGCCTTTCCGCAACGGCCGCATCGATCATGCAAAGTTCGCCGGCGAAGTCGTCCGGGTGGAATCTTCGGGCGACGAGGGCGGCTCCAGGCGGCTGGTGATGGTCCGTTTCGACGAGATCAGCGAGGCGGAACGGCAGAAAATCGTCCGTTTCTGTTTCGAGCGCGAGCTGGAAATGCGCCGAAAATGAAAGCGTCGCGTATGAGTAAAATATTCGTGGGCAGGGTTAAGAGCAAGGAACGCGAGGAAGAAAAGGGGTAGACAAGGGCTTCCCTTCTTGGTAAAGTGATAGGCGGCAAAACCATCCACACCAGGAGGGAAGCCCTTATGCAGCAGTATAGCACGGAATGGCCCAC
>Ga0207794_100059_pt1 | contig 72929 bp, 67 predicted proteins | sample CeladaPassaB1F11_FD_187488 | JGI IMG/M metagenome (GOLD analysis project Ga0207794, IMG submission 187488) | Cellulose-adapted microbial communities from the Joint BioEnergy Institute, USA - Passage B1F11 (SPAdes) (version 2) | ecosystem: Engineered > Bioreactor > Continuous culture >... | reverse complement strand
CAATATTGACGCGTCAACTGTGCCCAACGCGTTTTGACCCGTGCAAGAGGGGACGGAAACCGCGCAATGTTCGTCGCGATGCGGACGCGGTAGTCGCGTTTTGACCCGTGCAAGAGGGGACGGAAACCAGCAACTCCTGTAATAGCTACGACATTTGCTTTTTTGTTTTGACCTGTGCCAGAGGGGACGGAAACGGTGCGTGGTGTGCCAGCGTCACGATAGTTCCTTCGAGTTTTGACCCATGCAAGAGGGGACGGAAACTTTCGTCCATCCTCTGGCGAGCATGTTCTGAATATCTGATTTGACCCGTGCTAGAGGAGACGGAAACCCAATCAGAACAACATGGTTCATGTTCGGTTCCTCCTGTTTTGACCCGTGCAAGAGGGGACTGAAACCCGGAGCCCATCGTTTCGTCCGTGGCGCCAAGCCAGATTTTGACCCAATCCAGAGGGGACAAACGCTCCATTCATGGTAGCTTTAAACCCGAAGCTAAAAAAATGAAACTTGATGTCCCACAAAGCTAGACCCCACCAGCCCCCTTCGAATCGCCTTCACCTCCGGTATAAGCCCCGCCCCACTCACTCTCCAAAAAAATTTTTCGAATTTTGCGATCTTCCAGAAGGAAAAAAGTCGCTTCCTGTCGAAAAGGAAAAGTATGTGGCACGATATTCCAATCCAAGACCTCCAATTCACTTGCCTCGTAACCGAATCCGTACGGCTGCCGCCGTTTCGCGGACATGTGTTGCGGACGGCGCTTCACGAAGCGCTTCGTCGGTCGGTATGCCCGTTTCCGGCGTCCAAACCTTGTGCCGGCTGCGAACTCCGCACCAGTTGTCCATATCCCCGTACAACAGGTGTCGGCAACGATCCGTCGGGCGACGGCCGGCCGTTGTTCGTCGCGTGGTTCGATCCGGCGACGCCCGACGTGACGGATGTCGGCGGCCGCATGACTCTGCACATGCGGTTGTTCGGTCCCGCTGTTTCTTCGCTGACATATTTCGTCTATGCGATGGAAAGCCTGTCGCGGTTCGGAATGGGGCTTCCGGATGAAAGCGGCCGGCGCGGCCGATTCGTGCTTGAACGGGTATCGGCCATGGATCGGGAAGGAAAACGACGTACTGTGTTCGACCGCTCCGGTCGTCGCGCCGAACCGTTGCCGATGTTGACGGCAGGCGACGTCGTATGCGTCGGAAATGAGGTGCCGGACGATTTTCGAACAGGCGTCCGCGTCGTGTTGCAAGCGCCGCTTCGCATCAAACGCGAGGGCCGGCTGACCGACCGGCTGCCTTTCGGTGTGTTGATGCGCGCGGTCGTGCGGCGGCTTCACGACGTGTATGAAGCGGCGACGGGCAAACCGTGGACGTTCGACGTGCGTGGGCTGCTGGAGCGGGCGGAGCGGGTAGAGACGCGTCGGCACGACGTCCGGTGGTTCGACTATAGCCGCTATTCCCGCACACACGGCATGCGCCTCAAAATCGGCGGCATGATCGGCAGCGTCACGTATGCCGGAGAAGTCGGCGAATTTCTCGAATGGCTGCGGGCCGGAGCGTTTTTCGCCGTCGGGCGGAGCATCTCGTTCGGGCTCGGCCGCTACGACGTCGTCCGGCCGGAGAAGGAACAGGAGGCGGCGGTATGCGCGGAGACGAACTGACGAGGCGGCACGTGGTGGAGGCCGCCCTGCTGCACGATATCGGGAAAGTCATTCAGCGCGCCATGAAGTCTTCGGGTTGGTCGGGCGCGGGCGAGCGATCCCTGACGCATCAGGAATTCGGATACGAGTGGGGACGGCATGTCGGCTTGGCGGAGCCGACGCTGCAGGCGATGCTGCGCCATCACAAGCTTCGTCCGGACCATCCGAAATATGAAAAATTGTCCTACGACCGGTACGGCGGTTCCGCAGCTCTCCGCAACCTGATCGCGATCGTCTATGAGGCGGACAACCTGGCGTCCGCGATGGAGCGGTTGGAAAGCGGCGCGGATACGCCGACGGAGCATGAGTTGCATCGCGGCATGGGCGTCGTATTCGACCGGATTGCGTTAGACGACGAACATCACGGCGGTTCGAGTGACGCCGGATGGAAGGGCCGAACGGCAAACGGGTGCCGGCATGTATGGTCGTGCGGGCTTGTCGAAGACCGTCCGTTTCCGGTGCCGGCCGATGACGAACGGGAAAATCGTCGCCGCCCCTCCCATTATGCAGAGATTTGGGACGGGCTTCGCCGGGCGTTGGAACATCCGTTCAACCGGACGGAAGACCGGCTGCTTCTGTTGCTGGAAAAATATTTGAGCTTCGTGCCGGAGACGACGATCAGCGCCGAAGGCGAGCAACCGGATACGTCGCTCTATCATCATCTGAAAGCGACGGCGGCGGTCGCGTCGAGTCTGTTCGTCCGGCTGCGCGATGGCGGCGCGGATTTCGACACCGATCTGGAGCGCTTCATCCTCGATCGGAAAGAGGAGCGCTATCTGCTCGTCGGCGCTGATCTGTCCGGCATCCAAGATTTCGTCTACACGATCGGCTCGAAGGCCGCGCTGAAGACACTGCGCGGGCGGTCGTTCTATCTTGATCTTTTGATGGAAAGCGTCGCGGTCCAGCTGCTGGAAGGTCTCGGGCTCGGACGCGTCCATCTCGTTTACGCGACGGCCGGGACGTTGCTGTTGTTGGTGCCGGATACGGAGCGGATTCGTCGCGGAATTGAGGAGTTTACGGAAGGATTCAACCGTTGGCTGTTTCGAGAGTTCCGTTCGAAGTTGTATCTGGCGGTCGAGTCGGTTGCGCTGTCCGGCCGTTCGCTGGACGCCGACGCCGTTTCGGCGAAGGGAATGGGGGAAGAAGCGACGTTGGCGGGCGCGCTTAAAACGCTGCACGGTCAGCTCGGCTCCCGAAAAACAGTAAAATGGAAGGAACTGCTTGAAAAAGACGGCGGTTTTCTGTTTACGCCGACGGCGGTGGCGCGAGAATGCGACGTATGCCGGTCGCACGAAGGGGTAGACGCTTATGTGGTCGGGCCGCATTTGCGTCCCGCTGCGGAGGATGCCGGTGAGGGCGAACGGCATGAGTTGTGCCGGTTTTGCGCGCAGATGATTAGGCTGGGGCAAGTGTTGCCGCGGGCCGACCGATTTTACGAGTGCGTTTCGGCCGCTCCGACCGAAGGACCGGGGGATTCCGCTCGTTCAGAGGAAACGGCGCGGCGGACGGGACCATCAGCGATTCGGCTGGAGGTGTGGAAAAAATCGTACTGGATCGCAACGCCGGATTTTTCGCCGAATACCGACTTGTCGGGGGCGAAGGTGCTGGCCGAATACCGGATGCGCGAGCCGTGGTCGTTGCCGCAGGCAGGCGATTGGGCGGTGCGGCCGTTTCCGACGGGAGCTTTTCTTGCGGAACCGGAATTCGTATCGCTGGCGCAGCGGGCTTGCGGGGACGCAAGACTCGGCGTGCTGGTCATGGACGTCGACCGGCTCGGCGCGATTTTCGCCCGCGGGCTTACGCCGCAGACGCTCGGCCGGTTGAGCGACTTGTCGGCGCGGCTGAATTTGTTTTTCAAATATTATTTGCCAGCGATGTTCGAAGAGGCGGCGCGCGGCGAAAGGGATCGGCTGTTGCCGCGGGGCAAGGAGGAGTATGCCGTCAATCTCGTCTATGCCGGCGGCGACGATCTCTTGCTCGTCGGTGCGTGGGACGACGCGTTCGATGCCGCCTTCGCGGTGTGGAGCGAATTCTGTCGATACGTCGGCCGAAATCCGGACGTGACGCTGTCGGCCGGCATCGCCGTCGTCGACGAACGGGCGGCGTTTTATCGTGCGGTGGAGGAAGCGAAAAAGGAAGAAAAGAATGCCAAGAATGATGGTCGCGACCGGCTTGGCGCGCTCGGGCTCACGCTGCAGTGGCGGGACGTCGCCGGCGAAGAAGGCAAAGAGGGGCTTAAAAAAATCCTGAACCATTTCGCCCAGGCGCTGGAACAAAACGACCGAACGATACGCCCGACGTTCATGTCCGTCTCGTTTTTCAGGCAGTATGCGGCGATCGTCGAGCGGGCCGGTAAGGATCTCGGGCACTGGTTCGCGCCGCAACTTCATTATGTCGTCGGGCGAAAAGCGGGAAGCGAGAAAAACGAAGATCGGAAAAAGTTTTATTACCAACTGGTGAACTTTGCGTTGAACGATGTTTTGCGCGGCGGGCCGCTGCTGCTGGCGCTGCGCATTTTGCAAATCCTGATGCGAAGGAGGAGCGCGGAATGAATGGAAATCATTTCGGAGCCGGGGCACGTTCTGGCCAAGACCGATACGGCCGGTCGGGCTACAGTCCTTCCGGCGAAGAGGGCGGTCGAAACGACGGACCGCTCGCGCCGGTTAAGGTAGAAATCAATAATACCTTTAAGAATGAGAAGCGTTGTCCCGCCGACATTCGCGTCGACAAATGGATTCAGTGGGCGGAGGTCATCGGTCGAAATACTCGGAGCGTCAAGGTGTCTCAAATTCGCAAGGTGTTCGGCCTGCTCGTCCGCATTGAAAACGACGTCCGGGCGAACAAAACGTTTTCGAATGAACCGGTCATTTACTTGAAGGCCCATCTCGCCTACGCGGTCGGCCGCAATCGCCAGAACCAACTGAAGGATTTGTACGAGATTTTGGTGCCGGTGATCGATCGCGTGCGCGACGGAGAAGACGGTTTGAAAGATTTTGAAAATTTGATGAAATTCTTCAGATCGATTCTTGCTTATCATCGGTTTTACGGAGGTAGGGAATGATGGCGGTGCAATCGTCGGCGGGAAAATACCGCATCAGCGGCGTTATCGAGTTGAAGACCGCGCTTCACATCGGGGGAGGCAACGATACGTCGGAGATCGGCAGCGTTGACAAGAGCGTCGTTCGCGATCCGGTGACGCGTGAGCCGTACATTCCCGGCAGCTCGCTGAAAGGGAAGCTTCGCACGTTGCTGGAGTTATATCACTATGCGCTCGACAGCAGTTTTTTCGACGACAGCCGGATTCGCGTCGGCGGCAATGATACACGTCATCATGAGTGCGGTGAACCTGCGTGTGTCGTCTGCCGGCTGTTCGGCGCTACGAGCGGGAAAAATGGTCGCAACCCCTCAAATCCTTCCGGGGAGGTCAAATGGAACCGCCCCGCCCGTCTGATCGTCCGCGATACGGAGCTGGCCGACGAATCGCGCCAGCTGCTAAGGGATGCGGACGAGCTGGACTTTTTCATGACTGAAGTTAAGTTTGAAAATTCGCTCGACCGCATCACGAGCGCGGCCAATCCGCGCCAGATTGAACGCGTGCCGAAGGGGACGAAGTTCCGGTTTGAGATGATCTACACGTTCTGGGGGTTCAATCCTGCGTTCGGCGAACGGTTTTCGGCGGTCGATGCGGGGCGGGAGATCGGTGAAGATCTTCGGCATTTGCTGCTTTCGTTCGAGCTTCTCGAAGGCGATTATCTCGGCGGCAACGGGTCGCGCGGTTACGGCAAGGTGGCGTTCGGCGGCTTGAAGCTGGAGATGCGGACGTTCGAGGCGTATCGGGACGGCCGGGAATGGACGTGTGTCGCGGAAGCCGCGACGCTGGGCGAGTTTGTGCGAAACATTCGCGGACAGTTTTCGCTCGACGGAGGCGAACGGGAGGAGGCCGTCGGCGGTACCGGCGGAGATACGGCGGCATGCGGCTGACGGTCGAGATGCGTTTCCGCGGGCCGGTGCGCATCGGCACGGGCGGATTCGGGATGGAGGGAAGCGGGCTTATCCTTCATTCCGATACGCTGTTCAGCGCGCTGTACATCGCTTGGCTACGGCTGTACGGCGGACCTGTACCGAAGATGCGCGTCAGTTCCGCGTTTCCGCGGGCAGGCGGGGTCGTCTATTATCCGCGGCCGCAGTTGCCGATTCCCGGTCTTACTCCCGACGATGCGCTGGCGTTCGGCAAGTCCTTGAAGGCGTTGAGATGGGTTGCGGAACCGTCGTTCTTCCGCTGGATTCGCGGAGCGGCGTTTCGAGCGGAGGACGTGCACGCCATGTTGAAGGCGGAAGAAGTCCTCGACAAGCAGGCGGCCGTCCGCGACCGGCCCCGCGCGGCTGTCGATCGGTTCGGCGCGGGGACGAACTTGTATTGGGTCGGCGAAACGTTTTTTGCCGACGGCGACGGGCTGACGTTTTTCGCGGAAGTGCCGGACGGGGAGGCGGACCGGTTTTGCCGGGCGGTCGAATGGCTGGGCGACGAAGGGATCGGCGGTCGGCGGAGTTCGGGTTACGGGGCGTTTGAACCGCGATTTTCGGCGTCGTGGCCGTTTGAAGCGGCGACAGCGGGCGAAGCGGCGGGCGGAAGCGCCGGGAATGCCGCGGGATACGTGCTGCTGTCGCTTTACGGGCCGAATGCGGACGAGCGCAGGCGGGTTGTGGCATTGCTTCAGGCTTACCATCTGGTCGAGCGGACCGGCTGGACGGAAAGCGTCGGCGGGCAGCCGGGGTTGCGGCATCGGCGGGTCGTCATGGTCGCCGAGGGCAGCGTATTGCGGGAACCGGTCGAAGGCGGCATCGTCGATGTGGCGCCGGACGGCTTTCCGCATCCGGTCTACCGGTACGGCAAGGCGTTTTTGGTCGGCGCATCGGCGTCGGACGGAGGTGCGGGCGATGCAGGCGCGGAATGAAACGTTTGCGGCCGTGTACGGACTTCGCGTCACGGCGCTGACGCCGGTGCACGTCGGTTCGGCGGAAGGCGAGCTTGCCCCGTTTGAATATGTCCAGGGCCGCGAACGCATATGGCCGGTGTCGGCGCACGCCTTGTTCCGATTGTTGCGCGAAGAAGGGCTGTTCGAGGATTATGTGCGGTATACGGTCGAAACGCCGGGCGGCCGTGCGGCCTCATTAGACGGTTATCTCGATTGGAAAGGGCGTCCGACGTTGCGCGAAGACATCGTGCGGCGGTGCGCGTTGCGGGCGATTGCAAAGCCGGAGCGGATGGACATAACCGGTGCGTTCCGGACGATGACGACTGCGGCGGTCGCGGGGGAAAACGATCTCCGGCGCGTGCCGTACATTCCCGGTTCCAGCCTGAAGGGCGCCGTGCGGACGGCGGTGTTGTACCGGATGCTCGGGGAATCGGAAGAGCAGCGGCGCGGTATTTTCGCGGAAATCGCCAGAGCGGAGGAAATGCAACGCCGTGCGTCGGCTGAAATGAACAACGACAGACGCAAACAGCTGAAAAACAAGGTGGATGAGACAATCAAAAGCGCCGGCAAACGCATGGACCGGCTTGCGCGATACGGCGCCGACGAGCCCAACACCGACGGATTCCGCGGCCTGCGGTTCGGCGACGCTTTGCCGGCGTACGGATCGAAGGGTGAATCGGCCGAATCGCTGACGGAGGCAGCGGAAATCGCAATCGTCAGCCTGAATCCTCCCGGACGCGGCGGTTGGCATTTCAGCAAAGCGCGTGTTTTTGCCGAAGTGTTGCCGGCCGGAACGGTCTTAAACGCAGAACTCGAAATGGCGGATTACGTCTGGAAAGCGCTTCGATCGGAGTCAGCGAGGGGGCCGTCCGGCGACCTTCGCGAATGGCTGCGCGACGCCGAAGCGAAAACGGTGCGGCTCTTAGAAGAAGAGATCGCGTTTTACCGCGAGGCCGGGCTGTCGACGATCGTCCGTCGGCTGGAGGCGTTGCGTGAGCAGAAGCCGACACTTCGGCTCGGTTGGGGGACGGGGTTGCTCGGCACGACGCCCTCGGCGCTGCATATGAACGCGGCGGAGCGGCGTATGGTGCGCGAGGTCGGACATTTTCAGAAAAGGCAGCACGACACGTTTCCCCAATCGCGGAAAGTCGTCGTCCGCTCGGGGGCGCCCGCCGACGTGCTGGGGTGGGTGAAGCTTGAGATCGAGGGGGAACGCCGGCTTTGACGGAGAAAACGGTAAAAGTGATGATTTCCTATGTCGGGATGCGTGATCCATTCGCACAGGACAACAACCAGGCGGGACCGGTGTTGACGGTCGCGGAGAGCATCCGGCCCGACGTCGTTTTTCTGTTGCCGACGAGTCAGATGGGAAACGCCCGAAGTTCGACGGAGGAAAATGCGTGGAAAACCAAAGAGTATTTGGACATCTTGGATTGGCGACCGAAAGTTTCGGTTCTGCCGTTGCTCATTCGCGACGCGGCGAACGTGCAGGACGTGCTGACCGTGACGAAGTCGGAGCTTCGCCGGGTGCTCGACGTGCTTCAGTCCGACGGGGTGCCGTTTGAGCTGCATCTGAACGTTTCGTCGGGAACGCCCCAAATGCAGCAGACGCTGCTCGTTTTAGCGCATAGCGGTTTTTTTCCCGCGCCGACGTCGCTGTGGCAAGCGCTCGATCCGAGGCTGGCGGTCGGCGATCGGGTGCGGTCGGTGACGACGCATTTTCTGGAGGAAGAAAATATTTTGCACGCCATCCGCAAATATGCCGACCAGTACGCGTTCGGCGTCATCGCGTTGGAGTTCAAGAGACTGGCGGAAATCAGCGCGTTTCAGGCGAGGCGGTCGCTGGCGGAGGAGTTTCAGCGGCTGTTTCTGGCATATGCGGCGTGGGACCATCTTCATTACCGGCACGCGCTGGATCGGTTGCGTTCGGTGTGGCGGCGGTTTCAGGGAACGGAAGCGAAGGATCTCGATGCGGCGTTCGCGGAGCAGGCGGCTTTTTTGGAGCGTCTGTGCCGGGAGCCGACGGAAACCGTTCCGGTGCTGGTCGATCTTTATTACAACGCGGATCGCGCGTTCGCGCGGCAGGCATATGCCGATGCGTTGGCTCGTTTCTGGCGGTTGTATGAGGGGGCGCTTCGGCTGTGGATCCGCGAGGTGTACGGCATCGACCCGGACCGGTTCCGGCTGTCGGCGCTTCAGTCCAGTCGCGAGGACGTCCGGCGGTGGGCGGCGGAAGCGTATCGGCAGGGGGCGGTCCGCGCGGCAGATGTTTCGGTTGGAAATCATGTCGCGGTTCGGTCGGGCGATGGAGGGGAACATGCTGCCGGGGAGGGATACGCCAAACTGTGGGAAATGGTTCGATTTTTAGAGGAGATCGGGGATCAACATTTTCGTCAGTTGGCGGAGCAGGACGTCGACGTGCCGACGACCGGCGCCCCGACGAAAAAGAAATTGGGGATCTTACTCGAAGAGTTGCGGCGGAAACGGAATGTCTCGATCGTCGCGCACGGGCTGGAGCCGGTCGAACGTTTGGACGCCGAACGTGCGCTGGTCGCCGGCAGGACGCTGATTTCGGCTTTGTTCGAGGAAGGCGCTCGGCTGCTGGAACATTATCCGTTGACGCGCGAGCGGTTGGAGGAGGTGTTTGAGTGGATCGGAAGGTCGTGAGGAAGGATAAGGCATCGAGTTGAGACAAGAGATTGTGTTTGTTTATGGTTTTGGTAGAATGAAAGAGGGGCGGTTGTCGTCGATCCCCGGGGGTTTATGCCGTGTGAGCGATCGACGACAAAAATAAGGCGGTTTGGCAGTAGAAATGCCGGTGAGAACGGCATTTTGGTTTGGTTTTGACCCGTGCTAGAGGGGACGGAAACATCTACCATTTTTTACCTCCTTTTCCATCCTCTCCGCGTTTTGACCCGTGCTAGAGGGGACGGAAACAATGGGTTCGAAATGAGATCGAAGAGGTGAATACTCGAGTTTTGACCCGTGCTAGAGGGGACGGAAACCGGACCAGAATTTCATACATCTCTGGTCCGACAAAATGTTTTGACCCGTGCTAGAGGGGACGGAAACTTGTTAGGTCTGGTGATCGCCAGACACTGGAAATAACGTTTTGACCCGTGCTAGAGGGGACGGAAACGATGAATCCTTGTACCCGATCGCGCTGGAAATGGTGGTTTTGACCCGTGCTAGAGGGGACGGAAACGGCGAGACAGGCAACGGCGGCCTCGAGATTCATATGGTTTTGACCCGTGCTAGAGGGGACAGAAACATGATAACGATCCGGGTCTAGTTGTTCAGAAGACTGTTTTTGGCTCATTTGATTGAGAAATAAATTCAAAGAGATAAGGCGTCCTCATATAATCGGAGACGCTTAGGGTTAAGGCTAGCTGAAACTCTCTTCGCTCTTTTCTTGGGATGACAACTAACGCGAATGGGATGAGATTTGTCTGCGCTGTGAGTACAGGCGGAAAACCCGATCGGCGAAATCGCGATGCGGAGGTTTGCCCGGGGCAGGAGCAAATTCGAATGTGCGATAGACGGGGTAGAACTTACGAAGGAAGTCGAAAGTAGGCGGCTGACGAAAGCCTGTCAAAATCCTGTCAATCAGAGGTTGTATCTAGAGACAGGGATGAATCAAATGAAAAAAGCCCGATTTCTCGGGCTTTTCGCGTATGCGGTCGGTGGGACTTGAACCCACACGCCCTTACGGGCACTACCCCCTCAAGATAGCGTGTCTGCCAATTCCACCACGACCGCGTGGACGGCGATGAGCCATGGAGGAATCGAACCTCCGACACCCTGATTAAAAGTCAGGTGCTCTACCTCCTGAGCTAATGGCTCCCATGACCCGTAGGGGATTCGAACCCCTGTTACCTCCGTGAAAGGGAGGTGTCTTAACCACTTGACCAACGGGCCGCACGGGCGATATTATATCAGCTTTTCGGCCCGGAGGCAAGCGGTCGAACAACAGGCGAACGGCCGGCAAGCGATCGAACGCAATGTCGACGTTTTGTGCATTCGCACAAGCCGTTCTTCACACATCCGCGCACACCATTTTCGCGCGTCTGCGGCCGCGCCCGGCGGACATGTCCGGCTCCCGAGAATCCGGTCGACGACGGACCACATACAGAGACCGCAGCGGCAATCGGCTGCGGTCGTCCGAACACCGGTCCGGGTGATCCGCCCGGGCGCCGACGGAGAGAGAGGGATTCGAACCCTCGCGCGCTGTTACACGCCTAACCCTTTAGCAAAGGGTCCCCTTCGGCCTCTTGGGTACCTCTCCAAAGGTTGAATAAAAAAGCTCCCCGAACAGGACTCGAACCTGTGACACCTCGGTTAACAGCCGAGTGCTCTACCGACTGAGCTATCGGGGAACGCAAGTATTAATTTAGCACGGGCGGCCGTCGGAAGTCAAGAGGGGGAAGACAAATTTTTATCGGCGATTTTCCCGTCGGCGGTTTTTGCCGTGCCGGTCGGGCGGCCGAGGCGTTTCGCCGGCGTCCGTTGCGGGAGCGGAGGCGACGGTGCGAAGCGACAGCCGGCCGCCGCACCGGCCGCAGGCGTAGCGAGCCGGGTTCATTTTCCGGCGGCGCGGGTAACGCATGCCGCAGGAGCGGCATACCAGCTCGTACCGGTACGGCAGGCTGCGGCGCGGCGAGACCGACCTGCAATGGAGGCTGCCGCCCACGCGCTCCAGCAGCCGGCGGAAATCGGCGTCGCGGTGTCGGAAACCTTTCCTCTCAAGGTGAAGATGGTAATGGCAAAGCTCGTGCTTGATGATCTTCTCGATTTCTTCGCGTCCGAACGCCAGGTAGTGTCGCCAGCTGATCTCGATGTGATGCGTGCGGGTGAAATACCGGCCGCCGGTCGTCGTCAGGCGGCGGTTGAACACGGCGCGGTGACGGAACGGTTTGCCGAAGCAGTCGAGCGAAATGCGTTCTACCCACTGTTGCAGTTCCTCGTCGGTCAAACGAAATCACCGGTCCTTTACGTTCCGATCGGTTGTGCTCAAAAGACTGCCGCAAACCTCCGCTCGGCGAGTCGCGATTGCCGCAAGCCCGCCGCGCGACGCGTCGGCGGCTCCCACCACGACTTGAAGCCGCCTGTCGTCTTCGTCTACACTGGTTCTGAAATCACGCGAAGTATACGGCGAAAAGGAGACGACACACCGATGCCTGTGATGCGGTACCATATTTTTCAGATAGGGGAACGCCTCGAATTTGTCGAAATGCCGGCAGATTACGCGTACCAGCTGACAGCGCTGAACCGACGCCTGGAAAAAGAGATCGGCAAATTGACCGCGCCGAATGTGCCGCAGCTCGCCCGCATCGTCGCCGAGTGCGACAACCTCGAACTGATCGACGATTCGCGGCGGATCGTCTCCGGCCTGGAATATGTCGAGCGGCTGGAGCGCGAATTCGCCGCCGTCCATGAGACCGCTTACCCTCTGATCTCGCTCTTGACGGAAATTCGCGCGCTTAAGGCACAGCTCGAGCATTGGCGCGAGGAAACCGGCGAAGACGGTTGATCGCTCATCGATAGTCCGGCGGACGGCGCGGCGGCCTCCTTGGCGCGGCAACATGCTTTGTCTGCCGCATTTCGCATGAAGAAGTAGGACGACGTCGGAAAGAGCGAACTTGCGAAAGCGTACACGCACCCGCTATCCTGACCACCATACAATAGTGACAGGTCAATCGGCCTTTCCCGAAGCGTTTGATTGCACGAGGAGAGGTGTCGGCGGGAGGGATCGGTCGTGCCGATCTGGCTTCGAAATCAGCTGAGCCGGGCTTTTTACCACAAAGATCGCCGACGGATTCGGCTGCTGAACGAATGCTGGTTTTTCTATCACGCCCGGCTCAGCGGCGCCGCCGACGGGAATGCCGTCAAAAGGCGCCGCAACCGTCGCGATTAGACCGTGCGTTCAGGCGCTTTTCAGATTCAGGCGCAAGTCGCGGATGCGGCTTTCGTGTTCGAGTACGAGCATTGCCACGGTTGCCAGAATGTGCTCGTGGCGCTCGAGTCGCTGTTCGATCCGCTTGACGGTTTCGTTGATTTCGAGGACGGCCTGCTGCACTTGGGCGACTTCCATTTCCAACCGTTCGACGCGTTGTTCAAGGCGGTCGAACCGCGCTTCGAGTTGATCGAGACGCGCTTCGAGGCGGTCGACCCGCATTTCGAGATGACCGATCCGCGCTTCGAGATTTTCGAGCCGGGCTTCCACGCGATCGAGTCGCTGCTCGACGTGTTCGAGGCGCTGCTCGAACCGGTCCATCCGCTGCTACAGAACGTCGAATCGCCGATGGATCGAGACGAGCGCCTCATCCAGCACCGACACGAACATCTCCCTCAACTCCGCCATTGAAAACATCCCATCACTCCTCCGCGAGAGATAACACCATCATACCAAACAGACGTTCGAAAGTCAACATTTCCAATAGAGTTGCCATCGACCATTCCAGCCGACATCATATCGCGGGCGACTACACATGACAAGCATCCAGTCGAGCGCCTCATTCGGGGCATACAATGTCGGCGAGATCACGCGAAGGGGTGAACCGCATGCATCCGAAAGACTGCCATCCTCACGGCGAGTTTTGCTGTCCACCGGCAAGGGCGATCGTCGATCCGCCGGAATACGTGTACCGCGACTTTTTCCATCCGCAGATCGTGCCCGTGATTCATCCGGTGGAGATCATCAACCGGCATCATTGCGTTCCTGTTCCGCACCACATTTTCACCTTTACTTGCAAGGACGTCTGCGTGTCTTCGGAAAAGAAACACCGCCGAGCCCGGGCGTAAAACGTCCGTGCCGGCGGCGCGGTGCCGACAGGCCGCCCCGGCGCCCGCAGACGCTGCGTGCCGACGCCGTCGGCGTCGGGCATCGTCGGGGCCAAAGGCCGCAGGCGTCCTCCGCGCGTCCGTACCCGGAAAACGGCGTCGGGCGACGGTTCGCTGAGACCTCATGTCGACCGAACCGTATGTTCCGGCGCCTTATCCTTTGATCGAGCCAGCCGTCATGCCCTCGACGATTTTTTCACTGAGCGCGAAATAGGCGACGAGCACGGGCAGGATACTGATCATGAGCGTCGCGCCGATCGCCCCCCAGTCGCGCATGTACTGGCCGGTGAAATTTTGGATGCCGACTGTAAGTGTTTTCCAGTGATCCGAACTGATGAACGTGTTGACAAAAATGAATTCGTTCCAATTATAAATCATGTTGATGATCGCTGCAGTCGTCGTAACGGAAGCGGTGATCGGGAAAATGATCCGAAAAAATAGCCGATGAACGGAACAGCCGTCGATCACCGCGGACTCTTCCAGTTCGCGCGGCAACCGCATGTAGAAGCCGAGAAAAATCAGTACTGTCACCGGCAGATTAAACGCCGTGTAGCTGAGCACGAGCGACAGCGGATTGTCTTTCAGTCCGATCCGCGAAAACAGCCCGAACAGCGGAATAAGCGTCGAATGAACGGGAATCATCATACCGACCATAAACAGGCCGAGCGCCAGCGGGCGAAGTTTCCACCGCATGCGGGTCAGCGCGAACGTTGCAAGACCTGCAAGCAGTACCGTCAACACGACCGACGCGGCCGTGATCCAGACGCTGTTCAAAAAGTAAACGCGAATATTTCCTTTCGTCCAAACTTTCCAATAATTTTCCCATCTCGGTTCTGTCGGCAGTGCAAACGGCGGGAGTTCGAACACTTCCTGGCTGTTTTTCAATGAAAACAGTAAAAGCCACACGAGCGGCAACAGTTGCAGGACCGCCACCGCCGTCAGGATCAAGTAAAACAGGCTCCGCGCCGCTAGCCGCACCACGTTTTCCAGCGTCAAAGCCGATCCCCCCGCGCCGTCAGGAATATTGCACCGTGTCGCGCGACGCCGTCGATTTGCGGATCGCCCACGTCGCCGCCAGGCAGATCAGCAGCAGGAAAAACGCGATCGCGCTTCCGTAGCCGAAGTCGAAACCGCGGAACGCCTTGCGGTACATGTAGGACGCCATCACTTCGCTCGCGCCGTTCGGACCTCCGTCGGTCATGACGTAGATCAGATCGAAATATTTCAGTGAACCGACGACGGCGAGCACGACCGTCACCTTGAAGACTTCCGCGATGAGCGGGATGCGGATGCGGATCGCCGTCTGCCAGGCGTTCGCCCCGTCGATGCGCGCCGCTTCCAGCAGGTCGGACGGGATGTTTTTCAGGGCGGTGTAGTAAATCAAAATATAAAACCCGGCGTACTGCCAAAGAATCGGAGCAAACACGGCGTACAGCACGATATCCGGGTCGGCCAGCCAGTCGGGCGTGCGGGCGACGCCGAGCGATTCGAGCAGGCGGTTGAGAATGCCGTTAGAAGGATGGTACACTTTCAGCCACAATTGGGCGATTGCGACAGACGACAGCAGCATCGGAATGAGGTAAATTTTCCGAAACAGATTCGCGCCGCGAATGCGCGAGGCCAGCACGAGCGCCACGCCGAGATACAAAAACAGCGCGGCCGTTGAAAACACGGCCAGCAAAAACGAATGGTACGCGCTGTTCCAGAAAAGCGGATCGCGGATCAGCCGGGCGTATTGGTCAAGTCCGACGAATTCCATCCGACCGATGCCGTCCCATTTCATCAGGCCGTAATAACCGGTCAGGACGATCGGTACGTAGATCAGCACGAGCACGAGCGCCAATGCGGGCCAGACGTATAGGGCGACGACGGCCTTGTTGGACATCATGCGTTCCATGGCGGACGACACCTCCGGTCGGCGGAAAGGTGGCGGTTATGCCGGCAAAGCCGGCCGGTCGCGTCCGATTCCGGACGAAAACCGGCCGGCGCCTGGCGTTTCACGATGTTTCCGGGCGGGAAGCGCTCAGGACGAAGCCGCCTGCTTGAGCGCTTCTTCTTGTTTTTTCGCAAAATCTTCCGGCGTCGTCGCCTTGCCGAACAGCGCCTGAATCTGGTTGAGGTGCACGTCGGCGGCGGCCGGCTTCATCTGCACGTCGGCGTACAGGATCAGGCTATGCGCGTTGTTCAGTTCGTTCAGCAAGTCCTTGTACAGCTGCGGCAGGTTTGTGCCGGACGTGTCGACTTTCGTCGCCGGGATGACGCCGGGACCGGTGACCGACTGTTCGCCCCATTTCTGGACGAAAAACTTGACGAAGTCTTTGGCCTGTTCTTTGACTTTGGAGTTCTCCGCGACGAACAGGCCGACGCCGGGACCGCCGACCCAGTCGTTGACGTTGCCTTTGCCGCCGGCGACGGTCGGGAATTTGAAGAAACCGACTTTTTTCTTGAAATCTTCGGGCGTTTCGGGGTTCGTCGTGTAGTTGGGCAGCTCCCATGTTCCCATCAAGTACATGGCGGCTTTGCCGCTCATGAATTCAGATTTGGCTTCGTCGTTGGACAGGCCGTTGAACCCTTTGATGAACGCCTGCAGGTCGACGAGTTCCTGGACGCGCTGGGCGGCCTGGACGATCGACGGGTCTTCGAACGAGCCCTGACGCGCGATCGCCTTGTTGAGCGCGTCCCCGCCGATGCGGTTGGCCAGGTACATGAACCACATCGAACCGGTCCAACGGTCCTTGTTGCCGAGCGCGATCGGTGCGACGCCGTTTTGAACAAGCGTTTTCACGATGTTCAGAAAGTCGTCGTACGTTTGCGGCGGATTCAGATTGTATTTTGCAAAAATTTCTTTGTTATAGTAGATCGGACAAATATTCAACTCGATCGGAAGTGCATACGTTTTACCGTCGAACTGATAGGCTTCGACGGTGCCCGGGACGAACTTGTCTTTCAGCCCGTCGGCGAGGACGTCGTCGAGCGGCGTGAACAGTTTGCCTTTCGCATACGGTTCCAGGAAGCCGGCCGCCCACGTCATGCCGACGTCGGGAAGCGCGTTCGAGGCCGACAATACTTTCAGCTTGTTTTTGTACTGTTCGTTTTCGAGCACTTCGACCTGAACGTCGACGTTCGGATGCGCCTTCTCGTATTCATCGATGATCTGGTTGACGAGTTTGTAATGCTGAGCGGAGCTGCCCTCGGGCCACAGGTGCATCAGCTTGATTGTCGCCTTTTCCCCGGACGTTCCGCCGGACGAAGTCGACGACGCCGCCGGCGATTGGCCCGCCGAGCCGGTGTCGCTGTTCGACGACTTGCTGCCGCCGCCGCAGCCGGCCAGCGACGCGGCCAGCAACAGGGCGGCCGACAGCGTTGCAAGCGTTTTCCGTTTCGACATGTCGGACGAGTCCCCCTTCTTTCCGAAAAGATTTTGTCGGTTGATCAACCTGACGATTCCACTATAGCACCGGAAAGAACGGGGGATAAGGCTACGGTGATCGGGAAAAATTCCAACGTTTTTAGGTTGCGCGGCGTTCGCCAGCCATTTCCCGACGGTATCGGCTCGGGCTCACGCCTTCGTAATCGCGGAACACTTTGATGAAATATTTCGCCGTCCGGTAGCCGACGCGTTCGGCGATGTCCTCGACGGGCAGCGCAGTGGACAGAAGCAGCTGTTTCGCCTTGCGGATACGGCTGCGCGCGACGTATTCGCTGAACGTCAGGCCGGTCTGTTCCTTGAACAGCGCGCTGAAGTAGCTCGGGTTCAAATGAACGTGCTCCGCCACGTCGCGCAGGTGGAGCGGTTCATGTAGCCGTTCTTCGACGTATTGCAGCGCCGCGCGGACGGACGGGTTGGCGGGGCCGTCGTCTTCGGCGGTGATCAGTTTTTCGTCGACGAAGCGCGACATCCGCTCGATGCGTTCCCGTTCCTCGCCAACGGCCAGCGCCTGCTCGACAGCTTCGACGAGTTTGCGGCGGTCGACCGGCTTGAGTAGGTAGTTAACGACGCCGAGCCGGATGGCGCGCTGCGCGTATTCGAATTCCGGGTAGCCCGAGATAAGCACGCAGACGGGCGGTCGAGGCCGCTGCCGGACGTGCTCGATCAGGTCGAGCCCGTCGACGCCGGGCATGCGGATGTCGGTGACGAGCACGTCGACTGGAGCCTGGTCGAGAAGACGGAGCGCCTCCGCGCCGTTATCCGCGCACAGGATGCGGTGGCGTCCTGCGCTCCAGGCTTCGAGCGTTCTGCGGAAGCCGTCGCGGGCGCGCGGTTCGTCTTCAACGATCAGGATGGTTTTGGGCCGGGCCATCAGGCGCCACCTCCCGGTATGGAATGGAAAACGAAACGGTCGTGCCACGTCCGCGTTCGCTCATAACGGCGAGCCCGGCGGAGGCCGCCGGGTCGTCGGGAAACGACAGCGCGAGTCGGCGATGGACGTTGCGCAGGCCGATGCCTTTCGGCCCGCTTTTTCCGCCGCTTTGCGGCCCGTCGGCGCCGGCGGGTTTGCCGGGGTCTCTTCCGGCGTTCCGGAGCCTGTCTTCTCCTGCTGGGGCGCGGTCGTCGGAGCGTTCGAAGCGGTGGTCAGAACGTCCTGGGCTATCGGCGCCGGCTTCGGGCGAAGCTTGGCGGAAGCCGTCGTCGGCCAGCCGCGCGAGCACTTCGCGCAGTTTCGCTTCGTCCATGCCGACGCCGTCGTCGGCGACGACGACGGAGACGTGGCCGGGCGCGTCGGGCGACGGGCCGACGGCGACGGACACGGAGCCGCGGCCGATTTTCGGCTCGACGCCGTGGCGGATCGCGTTTTCGACGAGCGGCTGGATGAGCAGCTTCGGCAGCACGGCGGCGCGCACTTCCGGGGCAAGCGCGATGTTCCATTCCAGCCGGTCGCCGAGCCGCGCTTTCATCAGGCGCAGATAGCGCTCGACCTGTTCAAGCTCTTCGGCGACCGTCACCCATTCGCCGCGCTCCGGGCCGCCGGTCAGGTAGCGGAATAGTTCGGACAGCGCGACGACGAGATCGGCGAGTTCTTCCTCGCCTTTTTCCTGTAACGACCAATAAAAAGCTTCCAGAGTGTTGTACAGAAAATGCGGGTTAATGCGCGCCTGAAGCGCTTGCAGCTCGGCGCGGCTGCGCAGCATTTCCTTTTCGTAGACGAGCCGGATGAGCCGATTGAGATCCTCGACCATCCGGTTGTACGTATGGGTGAGCTCGCGGATTTCCCGGGTTGACGAGACGCTCGGACTCGTCTTCAGCTCGCCGAACCGGGCGCTGCGCATCGATTTGATCAGTTTCAGGATCGGCCGCGTGATCATCGTCGAAAGCAAAAGCGACAACAAAAGAAACAGCACGGCCCCGGTCGCGCCGGACAAAAGAAGCGCGGTGCGCAGCACGGCGACGCCTTCGGTGATCGCCGACACCGGGGTCAGGACGACGAGCGTCCAGTCGGTGACGTCCGACCGCCGTTTCGCCATGATGTATTCTTCGCCGCCGGCCGTGACGACCGGTCCGTCGTCGGCCAGCAGCGTTTTCGGGTCGACGAATTCGCCGGCGGACGGTAAGCCGTCTGCGGCGACGAGACGGCCCTCGTCGTCGACGAGCAGCATGATTTCGGCGTTACCCGCTCCGTCGGCCGCTTCGCGGAAGCCAAAGTACGACCGGTCGATTTTCGCGAGCAGGTAGCCGCCCGGCGCGAACGATCGGTCGATCAGCCGGACGACGCGCAAGGCGAACACGGCGCTTGCGTCTTCCGGATCGGCGGCGAACCAGACGAGACGGCCGTTTTGCTCGTCCGCCCGCCGGACGGCGTCCGCGCCTGCGCGGTCGATAAGCCGTTTGTCGTCGAGCGGAAACAGCCGCGCGTCATCCATGCCGTAAAGCTCGATCGCGCGCACGCCGGCGGAAAAGACTTGCGCCTTGTTGGCGATCGGCGTCAGCGCTTGCCGTTCGGCGAACGACGGCCGCCTTCCTGCGAGAGCGTCCGAAAGCAGTGCCTGCACGTACGGATCGGTGGCGATCTGGAGCGTGAGTGTGTCGATCTGGCGGACGAGCGCTTCCAGTCGCCCTTCGGCCTGTACCGTCGTCAGGTGGATATGTTTTTCCGAATTCGTTTTCAAAAGCACGGATACCGAACCGAACGTCATGACGCCGACCAGGGCGAGGACGGCGGTCATGACCGCCAGAAAGCCGGCCAGCATCTGGTTTCGCAGCGTGTTCAGACGCATCGCGGGACGCCTCCGTCACCATCTTATCACAAAGTCGGAGGCGTGAGGCGTCCCAGATCGTGCCAGACTATGATAAAGTGGTCGTAGAACGGCGGCCGGCCCGCATTCCGAGTCCGTTCCCGGCCGTGTCCCGAGTCCGTATCGCACGGTGCATACCGGTTGTGGCGGGATCATCAGCGGACGTCGGTCGCGCCGCCGTACCGGTGGCTGTGCGGGACGCGGCCGGCGACGGTGGTGACGCCGCCGAAAACGTGGTAATGCCTGCCGTCTGGTAGCGGAATCGCCGGACCGGTGACGCCGCGGATGCGGTGCGTATGGCCGTCGTCGAACGACGTTTCGAAGGCATACGCGTGGACGTGGCCCGGCACGTCGTCGGCCGGTTCCGTCATTCCCGCATAGCGGTGGTGATGGCCGACGTCGTAGGACGTGACGCCGGACATGTTGTGCTCGTGGGCGTCGGGCGGGCGGTAGAGGTTCCACCATTCGAGATAAAACGGATGTGCGTGCTCCATCGCCTCCGGTCCCCTTTCTCGGAAAAATCGCTCCGTTTTACGAATACGACGCCCGGTTGCGTTCCGGCACGGTGAACGCGGAAGTTTCAGACGAAACGGGAGGCGGAATCGAAAACCATGCACGATCGGCTCGAGCTTCTTCGCGGCATCGCGATGTTCCGCGACCTGCCGCCGCCCGAACTGGAGCGGGTGGCTTCTTTCGCAGCTTTTCGCACGTTTCAGCGGAGAACGGTCGTGTTCCACGAAGGCGACCGGCTGGAAGCGGTCTACTTCATCCGCAGCGGCATGGTCAAAACGTCCAAGACGGACGAAGAAGGCCGCGAGCACATCGTGTCCCTGCTCGGCGCGGGCGAAATGTTCCCGCACACCGCGCTGTTCGGCGCGTCGGTCTGTCCGGCGACCGCGACAGCGCTTGTCGACACCGACATGGCCGTGTTCGCGCTCAAGCCGTTCGAGCGGCTCCTCCTGGAGGCGCCGACCGTGGCCGCGCACGTCATCCGCGCGCTCGGCGAGAAAATCCGCGACCTGCAGCAAAAACTGCAGCAGCTGACCGGTTTCGACGTGCGGCGGCGTATCGTGTCGTTCCTCGTCCATGCGGCGGAGACGCACGGCCGTCCGGAAAGCGACGGCGTCCGGCTCGACTGGCCGCTGACGCACCAGGAACTGGCCGACATGCTCGGCACGTCGCGGGAGACGGTCAACCGCGTACTGAGCGACCTGAAGCGGGAAGGATTCCTTGTGTTCGACCGACAGTCGCTCGTCCTTCGCCGTTTTGCGGAGTTCCGAAAACTGTCCGACTTTTCGTGACGCCCGTCACATGCCGTGACGGACGAAACGTTTATGATGGCGGTGAAAAATGTGCGGGGAGGACGCTCGCCATGGCGACGGATCGGAAAAACGCCGGGGGCGGTCGGATCGTCGAACTCGACGTCCGGCCGCACTTGCGCAACAAACTGGAACCGTTCCAATTGATTATGGATACGGTGAAAACCGTCGGCCCGCTCGATACGTTCGTGCTGCACGCGACGTTCAAGCCGACACCGCTTCTCGGCCTGATGAAAATGAAAGGGTTCGCGCACAGGGCGGAGCGGCTCGCCGCGGATCACTGGAAAGTGACGTTTGTGCCGAAGCGGAGAAAACACGAGCTGGGCGAGGGAGCCGACGAGGCCGACGATCCGGCGGAAACGCCGGCGCCGGGCGGCAGATCGGCGGGCGCATCCGGCGATTCGGCGGCTATGCGGACTGACGATTTCGGCGATCCGTCGACCGGACCGGAACCCTGGGTGCAAGGCCCGCGGACGATCGAGCTCGACAACCGCGGGCTGACGCCGCCGCAGCCGATGGTCAGGACGCTCAAGGCGCTCGAGCAATGCCGGCCGGGCGACCGCGTCGTCATCCACAACGACCGCGTGCCCGTTTTTCTGCTGGAGGAGTTGAACGCGCTCGGCTATCCGTATCGGGTCGAACAACTTCCCGACGGGTCGGCGCGGGTGACGATCGAGAAAAAATAAGCCGCCGCGTGCTTTGCGCAGCCGGCATCCGAAAAGAAAGGGGGACGCCCGATGTTCCGGCTTCCCTTTCTGTTTATGGCGACGGGGATGGCCGCGTTCGCCGTCTTTCACGCGATCGGACTGGCGATGTGGGCGCGTTGGCCGGCGGCGCCCGCCCGGACGCCGGACGGCTGGTTTTACGCGCATCTGTTCGTGCTCGGCTGGGCGACGATGATCGCGACGGGCGCGATGTACCAGCTGTTGCGCGTCATTTTGCAAAAGGAATATACGAACCGAAGGCTCGGGTACGTGCAGTACGCGGTCTTTGTCGCCGGGCTGGCGGCGCTGCTGGCGGGGTTTGCGCTCGGCGACGTCGGCTGGATCGCGTCCGGCGCCGCGGCTGCCTGGTGCGGCGTCGTGCTGTTTGCCGTCAACGTCGGCTCGGCGCTCGTCCGCGCGCGCAGGTGGGAACCCGTGACGCTCGGCGCGGCGGCCGCCGTCGGCTATCTGGTGCTGACCGGCGCGCTCGGGCTGGCGATGGGGGCGGACTTCGCCTTCGGCTTCTGGCCGCAGGGTCACGAACGGCTGTTCCGCGCCCACGTCTGGCTCGGCTCCGTCGGCTGGTTCGGCGTGCTGATTACCGCGTTCAGCTTCAAGCTTTTGCCGATGTTTCATCTGTCCCACGCGAAAACGACGAAGCTGGAATACGCGGTGTTCGCGCTGTGGAACGCGGCGGCGCTCGTCGGGGCGGCGGCGTTTCTTGCTGGATCGCCGCGGGCGGGCGTCGGCGTCGCGCTTGTCGTGTTGACGACGGCGGCGGTCGTCTATAACGTGTATGTTTCGGTCGTCCGCCGACATCGCCACAAACGCTCGCCCGGGGCCGGGATCACGGCGGCGGTATGCGCTTCGCGGGCGCTCGGCGCGGTCGCCGTCGGCGCGTGCGCGTGGTTATGGTTCGTTCCCGAACGCGCCGGGGCGGAAACGGCCGTGCTCGCGGCGACCTGGGCGTATCTCGGCGGGTGGGTCGGCACCAACGTGCTCGGGTATTTTTCAAAAATTTTGCCGTTTCTGTGGTGGACGCACAAATACGGGCCGCGGGTCGGACGGGAGCGCGTGCCGACGATGGCCGAACTGCTGCCCGATCGTGAGTACGCGGGGTGGCTCGCGGTATCGGCGGCGGCTGTAGGTGTGCTGGCGGTTTTGCTCGGTGTCGGTGTTTCGGCGGCGGCGGCCTGGGCCGGGATGTTCTGGTCGGCGGCGTCGCTCGGCTACGCCTTTCGGCTTGCGCTCGTGCTGAAACGATAGGCCGAAAGACGCAAAAAAGTTACGCAATTGCGATAAACACTCTCCAAAGAGGTGGCTTTCATGACGAAAGAACAAGTGCTCGAAGCGCTGAGACAGGTGATCGACCCCGAACTCGGCGTCAACATTGTCGATCTCGGGCTCGTCTACGACGTGCGGTGCGGCGACGGCGGCGACGTGGTCGTCCGCATGACGCTGACGACGCCGGGATGCCCGATGCACGACTCGATCGCCTGGTGGGCGGAAAAAAGGTTGTCGGACCTTCCGGGCGTGCGGTCCGCGCGCGTCGACGTCGTCTGGGATCCGCCGTGGACGCCGGAGCGGATGTCGCCGGAGGCGAAACGGATGTTGGGGATGGCGGATGCGTGAACCGGAAAATTTTTGCTCTTATTTGCGTCTATGATTGTGATTTTAATCACAATCTCGTTGCGAGCTCGGCGATATGATGAAGATGAAAAGACAGTCGACCCTATGAGACGCCTTTGGGACGAGCGAAGGAGGTGAGTCGGGCGCCGGCGGCAGGTCGATTTTCGAGTACGAGTCGAGCGGCGATCGGTCGTTATCCGGAATTATGTGAAAAAAATCACAAATGAAAGGGTGAACGGTTATGCGGACTTTCCTTCTGCGCATCATGCCGGCTATTGTCGTCCTCGGACTGGTTGCGGCCGCCTGCGGGCCGGCGGGCGGCGAACGTGCCGTCGTCGATCCGCAGCCGTCGCCGTCGGTCGAAAAGCTGAATCAACCCCCCGTCGAACCGATCGTCCGCCGCGAAGGCAATGCGGTGTATATCGAGATGACGGCGCAGGTGACGAACGTCGAGATCGCCAAGGGCGTTTTCTACAACGCCTGGACGTTTAACGGAACGGTTCCGGGACCGGTGCTTCGCGTGCGACAGGGCGACGTGCTCCATTTTACCCTGAAAAATCTCGATCCTTACGTGCCGCACTCGATGGATTTCCACGCGGTGCACGCGGCGCCCAGCAAAAAGTTCGTCGACGTCATGCCGAATGAATCCGGTACGTTCGTCTATCCGGCCAATACGCCCGGCGTCTTCATGTATCACTGCGGAACGAAACCCGTCCTGGCGCATATCGCCAACGGCATGTACGGCATGATCATCGTCGAGCCGCAAGGCGGTTTCCCCGGCGACGGCGACATCGACCGCGCGTATACGATCGTCCAGAGCGAATGGTACAAGGAGCACGATTTCGAAGCGTTTCTGAATGGCGAGCCGCAGTATGTCGTTTTCAACGGCAGCGACTTCGCTCTGAAGGACAAGCCGCTGAGCGCCAAGCCCGGCGACCGGATCCGGCTGTATGTCCTTAACGCCGGTCCGAACGAGGTGTCGTCGTTTCACGTCGTCGGAACGACGTTCGACCGCGTCTATCTCGACGGCAACCCGAAAAACACGCTGTACGGCTTGCAAACCGTCATGTTTCCCGCCAGCGGTGGCGCGATCGTCGAGTTCGTCTCACCGGCCAATTCCTGCTCGAGGGTTGGCTTGCCCTTGGGCGGGTGAAACATGGCGTGTTGGTCGCTGTAGAGCGCAAGCGGTACACCTTTACGCCGAAGCCCCTCGATCATGACGGTCACGTAGCCCTCCAACGTCTCGGCAGGACGGAAGGCGGCCGCGGCGACTTCCCCGGTGGCGTCGTCGATGATGCCGTGCAAGGTCAGCTGCCGGACCGCGATCCTCCAGCCAGGCATAAGGGGAGGCATCGATCTGCCACAGCATGCCCGCTTGAGGCTTGCGCGGCCTGGGTCGATGGATCTTTGGACGACGGCGCACGCGTGCAGGACGCAAACCGCCTTCAAGGAGAATGCGAAGCACGGAAGACACGCTTAAGCGAATGTTCTCGTGCTCGGCTAACCGTTCGGTAAAGTGGGTTGCATTGCTTCCGAAGTAGCGGCCTTGATACAGGTGTTGGACGTGTTGTTTGAGCGAATCGGTCAAGGTGGGAGCCGGCTTACGGCCCCGATTCCCATGTGCGATCGCTTGTGCACCTCCGTGACGATATTGGGCCTTGAGCCGATACGCTTGACGGACACTGATGCCCAGGTTGCGTGCAACGTCCTGTTCCGTGAGATGGCCGTCGATCCATTTTTCCATGACCATCACGCGTTTCAATTCGTTCTTTGTCAAGGTGATCTGCTCCTTGTTCATACTGACATTTTCTCGGATCAGTTACACCCTGACAATATCACAGAACAACGACACCAAAAAAGTTCCTACCTTGAAAGTTCCCAAGACCTTAATTACAATAAATAATAACAATAAGAGTTTTAGGAGGTGTTGAACAATGTCTAACACGCGTCGATTGAGTATCGATATCGAGCCGCTGGTGGTTTATTGTAAGATTAAAAACTTTATACCTCTCTGAATGCTCTTACCGTGTTATTAGTATCAAAATTATTATTCGAGGAGGCTCTAGTAATGTTTAAAAAAACATTCGTTCTTTACACGCTTATTGCCGTGCTTGTTTTCGGTGCAATTCTTCCAGCCGAACAAGCTTCTGCCGCCTATGTAGCAAAGCCGCCGACAACGGTGAACGTAGCGTCGACGACAGGCGAAGGTGAAGTTCAACCTGCTGGTAAGCTTGGTCTAGGGGTTCGTGGAGCGTTGATTGTCATTAAAGTTGCCATCAAAGAAGGCGGCGAAGTGTTGTCTTATGTTGTAAAGTGGCTCGATAAAGATACTGCTAAATATTTGGCCGATAATTCATCGAAAATTGCCAATGGGATTGACAACGCAATTGAAAAAATAGATGATCTAACGGATTACACTACAGCGGTCATTAGGCAAATCGTTCTCGATGGTTTGCGTATTGCAGGAGTACCGGATAAATATGGAGTGGGTATTGCAGAGGCGATTGCAGCAGCAGTTGACTTTCTCTTACTTTAATCTTATTTAAGTACAGTAAATAGAATATGAGGAAGGAAACTCCTCTCCCTATATTCTGGAAAATTGAAAAAGTTTATTTAAATAAAACATATAATGGTGGGGATGGTTATGGAAGAAAAGCTTAATCAACTGATGGAATTGGTGGACAAACAAAATGCCATTATTGAAGATCTTAAGAAAAAGATCGAAACTTTAGAAAGCATGATCCAATATCTGTCTATTTGCAAAGTATCCAATGAGAAATATCCTTTTTATGATTTCGTTTTATCTTATGGTATTACAACTGAACAGCAATTTCAATTAAGAAGATTGTTCTTGGTTCTATCAGAAAAATTGTCTGGAAAATCGATACCTGAAAAATTTAGGGAAAAGGAGAGTTATTCAACTGACTTTCTGTTTCGTGACCTGCCTATCGAATTTGACGACGTAAAGAAGGCTATTTTAAAAATATGGCCAGTTGAAGATGAGCAATTACCTGTTTTATTGATAAAGGCAATGAAAGGCCAAGGAATGCTGATTGACGTTTGTGACTATCTATTGTCGCAAATTGATGAGAAAAAACCTTAAATCCCAGAACCCTTCCCCGCAGCGGCCGGTCCTCGCTTCCTCCCGCTGACCGTCACCGAGCCGTCGCCTTTGCTCACCGTTCAGGTCAGATCGGTCCGAATCGACCTCAAGCTCGGCTTTGATCCCCAGCTCAAAGCCGTGGTGCGTGCCCTGGAGGACGGCCATGTTCGAGCTGCGAAACCTGATTGTGGTCACTCAAGAAGCATCAGCGCCTCAATCAAAAACATCCATCACAATACCGGATGCATGTCGGGCTCATCCGCTCACGTCAATCGACGTATTTGAGCGGCGCCTGAATATCAGGATCTGACTGTTCTCCTGTTCACCATCGGTCCGACGCGAAGGGGAAGATGATCTGTAAGGAGAATCAACCATGATCCGCATCATCATCAAACTGATTCCATACGCACTCTGCTTGACGGTCTTAGTCTGCGGTTTCCTCGGGCTGAGCTGGTGGTATTACCACCGCACCTTTTCCGGCATCCTGGAATCGCACGGCATTCGCCCCCAGGACGTCAAACTGTCGCTGGAAACTTCCTACGCCACCTACTACCTGTATGAAAGAAAACGAAGCGACGGCCTCGCCGACATCGGCATCCTGAGCATCCAAAGCGCCTTCCAGCCGATCGCCGAAATTCGGTCGGGATATAAATTGGCCAATCAGTTTGAAAACACCTTTGATTCCACCCGTAAGGTCCAACATGTCCAGGCTTTTGGCCGCGTTCTTGTAGTGTCGAGTATCAAATTGTTCCTCATCACCGGCGGCGTCGTCCGGGACACGACGCCCGAGACGAAGATTCGCATCAAGAGCCCGAGCCGGAACCGGCTATACGAACCCGAACAGTTCGCTTACCTGAACGGCGACACCTATTTTCTCCACAACCTCGGCGTCTACATTGAAAATTCCGATTTCGAGATCGACGCCAACCGTCTGGAAGTGGTCTATGAATAACCATCGACGGGGCATCCTTACGGCCGACAGACTTCGACCGGGCAATCGGCGCACCGGCAGATCGACCGAAGATAGGACAGATCGCGGACGGCGACCGTCCCGTGGCGCACCGAGACGGCGCCGGCTTTTTTCAGGTCGGCGAGCATGCGGTTGACGCTTTCGCGGGCGGCGCCGATCATGTCGGCCAGTTCGGCGTTCGTGATCCGGATGCGGTCCGCACCGTGCATGTTGGCCAACCGGATCAGGGCCGAACAGAGTGCGCCCGTTTTGCCGTACAGGATCGCGTCGCGATATTTCGTCCGCATCAACCGGTTCATGTATCCCGACCACCGTGCGAACTCGACGGCCAGATCGCCGAAACAGGCGAGCAGGCCGTCGAGTTTTTCTTGACGGATCCAAAGAAGGCTCGTCGGTTCGGTCGTTCGTGCGGACGTATCGTGCGGCGCGCCGTCGAACGGGTCGAACTTGCCGAACAGATCGCCGGGATAATAGAGCGAAAGGGTGATTTCCCGGCCGTCTTCGGAAAGCAGCGTTTCCTTGACTTTTCCCGCCAGGACGAAAAAGAGTCCCGTCGGGCGTTCGCCTTCCCGGAACAGCACGGATTGTTCCGGCAAGGCCGCCGGTTCGCCGTTTTCCCGCAGAAGCCGCAGGCTCGCTTCCGAAAAACAGAACGTGTTCGCCGGTCCGACGATCGCTGCTTTCATCGCATGTCCAGTCCTTTTTGCGCGTCTGGGTACCCATTCTCATCATACGCGATCGGCGGAGCCTCAAGTGTGACGGATGTCACACCTCCTTCAGCCGCTTGCGGCTCTGCCAATCCCAGCGGCGCGCGCGGCTCCAGAAATTGTGCTCGCCTCGGTAAAACCCGTCCTGGTCCGCCCGCAGTCTTTTTCGCGCGATCATTTTGACGTAGCCGATGACGCGGCTGAACGTCGCGATGTCGTCGCTTTCGCAGGCCGGACAGTTCGCAACGCGGACGCCGTCTTCGGCGGGAAACCGCCGGCCGCACGCCAGACAGGCGGCAAGCGTCGGCGAATTGATGGACAATGATGTACACCCCCTTGGCGTTTGGTGAAAGAAGGCCGGATGCTTGTGCCTTTTGAGCAAACTCCTTTGGGCAGCAATCGCGGTTGAACGCGAAAAAGGTCGGGAACAACTCGCGGTATCAATAACATAATATGTTGTGCCGACATTGTCACACCACACGGATTTGCATGTGATTTTTATCACAAAACTGGTTCGTCCAGACGCGCTATGCTGAAGATACAAGCGAGGTGACTGAAAACATGCAGAAATTGTGTTCGTAGGCGGACGTGTCGGACGGTGGACGCGTGTGAAAAGACGTTTATCGCCAGCGGTGGCAGCACGACAAAGTCGTTCGGTCGACACACGGCTTTTACTAGGCATGTTCAGCGATTTGACGGACTATCGGCGGGGCGAAAGGAGGGCTGAACCGCGATGATCCGGGTGCGGCGCATGCGGATGGGCGACGACCGCGTTTACCTCGTCGTCGGCGGGGACGCGCACATCGGCGCGGTGGCGACGGCGTACTGGGACGGCGCGGCGGTGAAGGTGAAAAAAACGGTGCTTCCCGGCCATCGGGAGGGACCGCTGGCCGAAATGTTCGCCGAGCGCGTCGCCCGGCGGTTCCGCTGCACGGTGACGGTGATGATGGGCATTCACGTCGACGGGGCGAGCCGCGACGACATCCGGCGGATCGAGGAGGAAGTCGTGCGGAGAATCGAACGCGTGTGCGGACGGGAGGACGTGCGCCGGTGGGTACCTTTTATGACGTGATGCGCGGGTTGAAAGGGATGCCGTTCGAGGAGGCGTGGCGTTCGGCGGGCGTGCCGGACGTGGAGCGGGTGTTGCGGAAAACGTTGCGGAAAACGGACCCGGACGCGGCGGATTTTCTCGTCTTGCTGTCGCCGGCGGCGTCGATTTGCCTGGAAGCGATGGAAGAGGCGGCGGCCGAAAGGCGACGGGCTGCGTTCGGGGCGTCTGTAGCGCTGTTTTCGCCGCTTTATTTGTCCGACGCGTGCGTCAACGTCTGTTTGTATTGCGGTTTCAGAGCCGACAACCGGTTTCCGAGGAAAACATTGTCTGAAGACGAGATCGCCGCGGAAGCGGACGCGATCCGCGCAAGCGGCATCCGGCGCGTGCTCGCGGTGACGGGCGATTCACCGCGGGCGTCCGGCGTCGGTTATTTGAAAAGGGCCGCCGGGCTGCTTGCGCGCCGGTTCGATTCGGTCGCCGTCGAGGTGCAGGCGCTCGATGTCGGCGATTACGCGGAGTTGGCCGCTTCGGGCGTCGACGGCGTCACGGTGCATCAGGAAGTGTACGATGAACCGACTTATCGGTCGGTTCACGCCAAAGGGCCGAAACGCCGCTATCGCTATCGGCTCGAGGCGCCGGAAAGGGCCTGTACGGCCGGGATGCGGCGCGTGACGGTCGGCGCCCTGCTCGGGCTGGCCGACTGGCGGAAAGAAATTTTTTTCGCCGGCATGCACGCGCGGTATTTGCGCGATCGTTTTCCCGGCGTCCGCGTCGGCGTCGCGTTTCCCCGCGTTTGCCCGCATCCGGGCGGGTGGAAGGCGCCCTGTCCGGTCGGCGAACGGGAGCTGGTGCAGGCGATGCTTGCGGTGCGGCTGTTTTTGCCCGACGCGGTGATTGTGCTGTCGACGCGGGAGCGGGCCGAGCTGCGCGACCGGATGGTCCGCTCGGCGGCGACGGATTTGTCGGCCGGTTCTTCGACGGAGGTCGGCGGTTACGCGGGCGAAAGGGTCGGGCGAGTTCCCCAGTTTGAGATCGTCGACCGGCGCAGGGTGGAGGAGATTCGGGCCGCGTTGATCGCGGCGGGGATGGATCCGATATGAAGCGTGTAGCGCGTCGGCGGCGAATCCGGGCGCGGATGCCGTGCGGAGCGGGCGTTTTGAAGATTTCTTCGGACGCCCGCACCGCTGGTTTTTGAAAGGCGCGAAAACCGGCGGCCGGTCACGGCGACAGGCCGTAGGCGCGGGCCAGTTCCGCCTTTTCCTCCGCGTTCAGGAGTCGTTCCGCCATCGGAAAAAGGACGTTTTCTTCTTTCATGAAATGTTCGGTCAAAATCGCATGCGCCCTTAACGCGTGTGAGGCGATTTCCCCGGCGCGCGCGGCGGACGCCGGCCGCGGTTCCCGTTCGGCGGCTTCGAGGAACGTTTTCAGCAGTTGCTTGGCGGTTTCGTGTTCGTATTCCATGACGGCGATCGGGCCGCCTTCGCGGCCGATGTAGCGGGCCATCATCGGAAACAAATGGTCTTCTTCCCGCGCGGAGTGCGGGTCGAGTTCGGCAACGAATGCTGCGACGCGCGCGCGGAGGTCGGCGAGCCTGTCGGCGGCGTCGGCCGTCCCGGCGGGATCGGCGGATGCGGCTCCGGCGGTGATCGTTTCGGCCAGGCGCGCGAAATCGTCCATTTGTTGCCGCAGCGGGCCGTGTTCGCGCTTCAGAAGAGCAAGGGGTTCGCAAAGCGACGTGTTCGGGTCGGCGAATCCGTACATGGCGATCGCTCCTTCGTCGTAGGATTTATCCGTAAATGGCGCCGGCGAAAACAGAGACGAGAACGGAGTAAGCGATTTCCAACATGCCGGTCTGTTTGACGGTCAGCCGCGTGCGCGGCGTCCAGGCGGCGCGGACGAGCAGGACGACGAGCGGCGGCAGCATGCCGGGCGGAAACCAGACGGCGGCGACGGCGACGACGGCCGCGTGATAGGCGACGGACAGCCGGTAGAACCGCCGGTTGTGCCGCTCGCGGATGATCGTTTTGACGAAAAACACGGTGCCGGCAAAATACAGGACGCTCAGCCCGAACAGTTCGCCGGCGAGCGGCCAGTCGCGCCCGCCGCCGGCGTCGTAGGCGACGAAGACGATCAGGCTGAACTGGACGACGGCCGCGATGTCGTTCCAGAAGGCGCGCTCCCGGTTTTTGGCGGCATAAGCGACATTGACGAGAAAAAGCGGTGCGAACGCCGGAAGCCAGCGCGCCAGGTCGGGCCGGACGGCTGCAAGCGCGGAGCCCGACGCCGCCAGCAGTGCCGCATACACGAACGTCGGACGGCCGTAAAGCGATTTTTTCCCCGTGCGAACCCATTGAAGCAGTGGATACGAGAGCAGATAGGCCGACAGCCAGACGGCGAACAGGAGTGCGTGTACCGGTTTCGGGCCTGAAGCAATCATGCCGAACCAGAACGGGACGGCGAGCATCGCCCAGGCGCCGTGCTGTTTGGGCACGTAGGCGCGGCGGGAGGCGCTCATGGTGTGTCACTGCCCAAAGCCGGCGGCCGGGCCTTCTGGGCTGCGGTCGTATCGTCTGCGGCGCGGGCGTTCGGGGACGCGTGGGGATGTCTGGATGCGAAGGAGCCTCCCGATCCACCGGCAGCCGTGTGGCCATCCGTGCGGATGCCGGCCGCCGCAAGAACGCGCGGAAACAGCACGTTGTTTTCCAGGTGGACATGTTCGTGCATGTCCGCTTCCAGCCGGTCCAGCCGGGCGAAGGTGTCGGCGTACGTGCGGCAGGCGTCGGCCGGCAGCTGATAATCGCGGGTAATGTCGCGCATTTCGGCAAGTTTGCGGCCGGCGTTTTCGTGGTCGCGTTCCAGTTCGTCGATCAGACGGGCGGCTTCCGCATACAGTGCGGCGTCGCCGGAAGACTCGGCGCGGCGGACGAGCGGAAAGAGCCGTTTTTCTTCGGTGAACAGATGCTGTTCGAGATCCGCCTTCAACTCGTGAAACGTCCGGTGCAGCTCTGCGAGTTCAGGATGAGCGTCGCCGTGGACTCGCAAGAGTTTCGTGACCGCCGCGGCGAGTTCCGGAAGTTCATGTTCCAAGTACGCGTGATGTCGGCGAACGATATGGTCGACGAGGCAAGAAAGCGGTTCTGTCCGCCAGTCGGCCTGCCGTCCGTCTTCGGGCGAAGTTGCCTCCGACAGAAGGCGGTTCAGTTCGTCGAGGAACGGTTGGACGTCGAGGCCGCGCTTCTGCAAGGCTTCGCCGAGCGTTTTTTTACCGCCGCAGCAATAGTCGATGCGGGCTTCGCGAAATACGGCGGCCGCTTCCGGCAAGCGCGCGACGATATCGCCGACGGTGTCGGCTGCAGTGAACGGTTTGCGCCCGGTCGGGTCATCCGGCCGGTTAGGCGGGGGAGTGATCGGGTTCGGCATGGGAAGTCCTCCTTTCTCGTCTGGTCTTCAGTATAAACGTTTCGGGAAAGGAGGGTTGTGATCGGGATCACAAGTGGGGGCGTTCGTAACGCGTCGATGTCGATGAAAATGAAACCCAAAAAACGAACGGCACGGAGCTTCTTTGCAACTCCGTGCCGTTCGTCATGCTGATGAGAGGGATCGAACCTCCGACCTACGCATTACGAGTGCGTTGCTCTACCAGCTGAGCTACATCAGCATGTATCTGTGCGGTCGAACTCTTACGACCGCGTCCGCCTTTTCATTATAACCGGGTCGGGCGCGTTTGTAAAGACCCCGCAGTCGCTTTGCATTCAAAATCATTCCGGTCGATCACGGGTTGCCTTTCCGCCCGTCGTTCAACCGCCGCACTTCGTCGATCGACAACTCCGTCAGCTCCGCCACCTCTTCCGCCGACCTCCCGCGCGACAACAGCTTCTTCGCCAACGCACGCTTCTCCTCTTGATGTACCTGCGGTCGTGGCGGGATTGGGGGCGGTCGACGACGGAAAACGGCGGCCGCCGGCGAACAAAAAGCACCGTCCGGCGCGGGTCCATTCTTTTCGGTTCCGGCAAGGAATGCGAAGATAAGAGAACGCGAAGATAAGACCGTCGCCGAACGGTGCTTCCGTTCACAACATTTATGAATTAAGGATTAAGGCTGCAGATGTACGATTTCCCATTTGCCCGGTTCCAACTTTTCAAGCCGGCGCGCGATCGTCCACCGGTGACACAGCCGGGGATCGCGCTCGAAACAGACCAGGCAGGCGGTCTCGCCTTCGACGATCCGGGAAAGCTCCCGCAATGCGTCTTCCTGGTCGTCGAGGTATGCCTCAAACCGGTGCATGAAGGCGTCGACGTCGCGGTCTTGATGGTACCGACGGCGCATGTCCGGCGGCGTCCCGAGCTGCGGCAGATGGACGTAGCGGATGCCCTGCGCGGCGAGCAACGATTGCAGGGTGTTTTTGGAAAAGCCTTTTTTCCGGCTGGCCGTCCGTTCCCGCACATCGACGACGAGCGTCACGCCGGCGGAGCGGAGGCGGGCGATCCACGCTTCGACGTTTTCACCCTCATAGCCGGTCGTCAGCAGACGCACGGAGGGACACCTCTTTTTTCGGATGATGGCGTTCGGTTTCAGTTTAGCGGAGAACCGTCCGCATCGGCAAGACGGTCGTGAAGCCGTCCGTTTTGGACCGGATTCCGCGATTCTGGTACAATCGGAATCGGTGCCGAAAATTTGCACCGGCACAGGGCCGCATGCTTCGGGCAAAGATGCGATGCGCCGGAAACACGACGGCGAAGAAAAGGGGTGGGGGCGTTGGCTGCGACCGATACGGCGACGGCCGTCATCGAGGCCGAAGGGCTGGTCAAGCGGTACGGCGATCTGCGCGCGGTCGACGGGGTGTCGTTCGCCGTGCGGCCGGGGGAAGTGTTCGGGCTGCTCGGCCCGAACGGCGCGGGCAAAACGACGACGATGGAAATGCTGGAAGGTCTGCGCACGCCTGACGAAGGAACGGCGCGCATCGCTGGATTCGATGTCCGCCGCGATTTGCGCCGGGTCAAAGAGGTGATCGGCGTTCAGCTTCAGCTGACGTCGCTGTTCGAATTGTTGACGGTCGAAGAAATCGTGCGGCTGTACGCCAGTTTTTACCGGAAAGCGGTGCCGATCGGGCCGCTTTTGGAAGACGTCATGCTGACGGAGAAACGGCGCGACCGCGTCAAACATTTGTCGGGCGGGCAGAAGCAGCGGTTGGCGATCGCGCTGGCGCTCGTCAACGACCCGGCCGTCGTGTTTCTCGACGAGCCGACGACCGGTCTTGATCCGCAGGCGAGGCGTTCGCTGTGGGACATCATCCGGAGGCTGAAGGAACGCGGCAAGACGGTCGTGCTGTCGACGCATTACATGGACGAAGCCGAGGCGCTGTGCGACCGGATTTGTCTGATGGACCGCGGCCGCGTCATCGCGCTCGATACGCCGCGCGCGCTCGTGCGCATGTTGCGGTTCGACAGCGCCGTCGAGTTCCGGCTGCCGGCCGGGGAAGCCGTTGCGGAGACGGAAGCGTCCGCGGAGGAGCATCTTGCGCGGATCGACGGCGTAACGCGAGTCATCCGACGCGACGGCCTGTTCGTGCTCTACACCGATCGGTTGGAGGAGACGCTGGCGGCGCTCGTCCGCTGGAGCGCGGAAAACGGCTTTGCGCTCCGCGAACTGGCGACGCGGACGGCGACGCTGGAAGACGTTTTTCTTCATTTGACCGGAAGGGGGCTGCGGGAACCGTGAGGGCATATTGGCAGCTGACGCTGGCGCAGCTCCGGTTGTTCGTCCGCAACCGACAGGTGTTGTTCTGGTCGTTGTTTTTTCCGCTTTTGTTTATGGGCGTATTCGGTGCGTTCATGGGCGACGGCGGCGTCCGGATCGAAGGGCTCCTGGTCGACGAGGACCGGACGGACGCGTCGAAGCAGGTGGCGGAAGCGTTGAGCCGGTATCCTTCACTTAAGCTCAAGCCGGCGTCCGACCGCGCGGAGGCGGAAAAGGCGGTCAGGCGCGGCGACGCGCAGCTCGTCGTCGTCGTGCCGTCGGGGTACGGCGCCGCTTTGGAACAGGCATTACGGGGAAAAAGCTCGGGGCCGGCGCAGCTCCTTATTTTGTATGACGAAACCAATCAAAACGTGTCGCAACTGGCGATCGCGGCCGTCGGCCAGGCGGTCGACGGGATCAGCAAGGCGGCGACCGGCTACCGCCCGGCGGTCGTCGTCCGGCCGGAAGGCGTGCGGGCGGTGCGCGTGCGCTACATCGACTTTCTCGTTCCCGGTATCGTCGCCATGATGATCATGTCGAACAACATCAACGGCGTCGCGGGGCAGATCGCGTCGTGGCGGGAGCGCGGCGTCCTGCGCCGCATGCGGAGTACGCCGCTGTCGGCCGAGACGTTCATATCGGCGCAAATCACGGCCAGGCTGTTGTTGAACGGCGTGCAGGCCGTCGTCGTGCTGCTCTTGGGCCGGCTCGTATTCGGCACGGAAGTGCGCGGGTCGTGGGCGACGGTATTGTTTTACGTCGTGCTCGGCACGCTGACGTTTATGGCCATCGGGTTCATCATCGCGGGGGTCGCGAAAACGCCGGAAAGCGCCGGGCCGATCGCCGGCGTGGTGTCACTCCCGATGATGTTTCTCGGCGGCGTGTTTTTCCCGGTCAGCGACATGCCGGAATGGTTCCAACCGGTCGTGAACGCGCTGCCGCTTGCTCCGCTGGCGACGGCGCTGCGGGAAGTGATGAACGTCGGCGCCGGTCTGGGGGACACGTGGCGGGAAGCGGCGCTGCTCGGGTGCTGGCTGCTCGTTTCATTTGCAGTCGCCGGCAGGACGTTCCGATGGGAGTGAAGGAGGGGGTGGCGGCCGGTATGTCGCTGTCCACGGTGATCAAACCGAACATCGTCGTACTGGACGGTTTTGCGCTGAATCCAGGCGACTTGTCGTGGAAACGGCTGGCCGATCTCGGTCGTTTGACCGTTTACGACCGAACGCCGGCGGACCGGATCGTCGAGCGCGCGAAAGAGGCCGACGTGGTGTTGACCAACAAGACGCCGCTTTCGGCGGAAACGTTGGCGCATCTGCCGCGGCTGAAATTTGTCGGCGTCCTGGCGACGGGTTACGACGTCGTCGACGTGCGCGCCGCGGCGGCGCGCGGTGTGCCGGTCGCGAACGTGCCGGATTACGGGACGGCGTCGGTCGCGCAGGCGACGTTCGCCCTCTTGTTAGAGCTCGTCAACCGCGTCGGGTTGCACGACGCTGCGGTCCGGTCGGGCGAGTGGACGCGCGGGCCGGACTGGTGTCTGATGAAGGCGCCGCTCGTCGAGCTGGAAGGAAAAACGATGGGCATCGTCGGCTTCGGCCGGATTGGCAGGCGCGTCGCGGCGATCGCCGAAGCGTTCGGCATGCGGGTGATCGCGGCTGCACGGGAATCGTCGCGTCCGGCCGTCCGTTCCGGATCGGAGGATCGCGGCATCGACGGCGGCCAAGAAGCGATCGGCCGGAGCGGAACAGATATCGGCCCTTGTGTGTTGCGCGTTCCGCTGGACGAGCTGTTGGCCGAGTCGGACGTCGTCAGCCTGCATTGCCCGCTGACGTCGGAGACGCGCGGGCTGATCGACGCGGACCGACTGGAGCGCATGAAGCCGACGGCATACTTGATCAATACGGCGCGGGGAGCGCTCGTGAACGAACGGGATCTGGCCGCAGCGTTGCACGAAGGCCGGATCGCCGGCGCGGGCCTCGACGTGCTTTCGGTCGAACCGCCTGGTCCCGATCATCCGCTTCTGAACGCGCCGCGTTGCGTCGTGACGCCGCATGTCGCCTGGGCGACGCGTGAGGCGCGCCGGCGTCTGATGGACGCGGCGGCCGCGAACGTCGAGGCGTTTTTAGCGGGAAGGCCGACGAATGTCGTCAACGCAGCGCTCATTTCCCGGGAAATCGACGGCGTTTGCGGCTGAGAGACTGAAAGGGAGTGGGATGATGCGTGTCCGTCGTGTTGGAAAACTTGCGGCGCGGCTGATCGTTTTCGCCGTTCTTGCGCTTGTCGTTTCCGGATGCGGAGTTTCGCCCTTTGCGGGGAAAACCGGCTCCGCTCCGAAAGGAGCGGCCGTTTGCCCGGACGGTTCGAAGCCTTTAACGAGCTTCGAGGAAGTCGCCGACTATATCCGTCGGTACGGACGGTTGCCGGACAATTTCATCACGAAAGCCGAAGCGCGGCGTCTCGGCTGGGACCCGGCGAAAGGCAACCTGCACGAGGTGGCGCCGTGCAAAAGCATCGGCGGCGACGTGTTTGAAAACCGCGAGCGGAAGCTGCCGGATAAGCCCGGGCGCATCTGGTACGAGGCGGACATCGATTACCGCGGAGGGCCGCGCGGACCGAAGAGGATCGTGTTTTCAAACGACGGACTGATTTACAAAACGACTGACCATTACCAAACGTTTGAGCCGATGGCGGGCTTCGAAAACAGTGGCGCGGCGGGCGCATCGACCGGCGGCGACTCAGGAGGCGGCGGCGAAAGGAGCGTCGAGCGGCGATGAAGCGCGTCGTCATCGACGGCCGGACGATCGCGGGCGAAGACGATTTGCACGACTTGCTGGCGCGCGAACTCGGTTTCCCCGATTATTACGGCCGCAATCTCGACGCACTGTGGGACGGTCTGACGGGATGGGCGCCGATGCCGCTCGAAATCGTCTGGACGCACGTTGAGGCGTCGCGGCGGGCGCTCGGCGGGCGGCTGGACGCGTGGCTGGAGCTGTTTCGCGACGCGGAAGCGCGGATCGATGGATTTCGATTCATCGCTGCGGACGGCACGACATGACGGGAAGCGGTTGCGGCCTTAGCCGGACGGCGTTCGATCCGTTTTTCAGCGTCCGACCGGCGCGCGCGCCAGCCGCAAGGCGTTGAGCGTGACGAGCAGCGTCGCGCCCATGTCGGCGACGACGGCGAGCCACATGGTCAGGCGACCGAACGGCGCCAGCGCGAAGGCAGCGGCCTTGAGTCCAAGCGCCAGCGCGACGTTTTGGCGGATGACGCGGACCGTTCTTCGGCCGAGCCGCACGAGGGCTGCCGCGGCGGTCAGGTCGTCGTCCGCCAGCACGATGTCGGCGGCTTCCGCCGCGAGGTCCGCGCCACCACGACCCATGGCGACGCCGATGTCCGCCGAGGCGAGCGCCGGTGCGTCGTTGACGCCGTCGCCGACCATCATCACCGGGCCGTCTGCGCGCCATTCGCCGACCAGGCGAAGTTTGTCGGCCGGCAGGAGTTCTGCGCGGACATCGTCGACGCCGAGACTGCGGGCCAGCGACAGCGCCGCCTGCCGGTTGTCGCCGGTCAATACGGCGATACGGCCGACGCCAGCCTTTCGCAGTTCTTCGATTGCGCGGTGGCTTTCCGGACGGACGCGGTCGGAAATGCCGAGCGCCATCCAAACGTTCTGTCCGTCGCCGAACAGCACTACCGACATTTTTTCGCGCTCGAACCGGTCGATTCGGGCGCGCACGTCGTCCGGGATCGGGCCGTTTTCTTCAAACAGCCGGACATGGCCGACGAGGCAGCGGACGCCGTCCGCGACGGCGACGACGCCCCGGCCGGGGACGGACGTTACCTGTTCGACGTGTAAAGGTGCGGCCGAAAGGGGAGCGATGTATTCGGCGGCTTTGCGGGCGATCGCGTCGGCCAGCGGATGACCGGCGTCGCGCTCGATGGATTCCAGTATTCTCCAACACGTCTCTGCGTCGGGCCCGCCGAAATGCGCCCACTCGACGACTTCCGGGTACCCTTGCGTCAGTGTGCCGGTCTTGTCGAAAACGACCGTCCGTACGCGGGCAAGCGTCTCCAGATGTTTGCCGGCTTTGATGAATACGCCGTCGCGTGCCGCCCGGCCGAGCGCCGAGACGACCGCCACCGGCGTCGACAGCACGAGCGCGCATGGGCAGGCGACGACGAGTAGCACCAGTCCGCGGTAAAGCCACTCCGTCCACAATCCGCCGAAAGCGATCGGAGGAACGAAGGCGACAAGCGCGGACGTCGCGACGACGACGGGCGTGTAAACGGTGGCGAACGATTCGATCAACGTCTGCACGGGCGGCTTGTCCGCCTGTGCGCGCTCGACGAGCCGGACGATGCCGGCCACGACGGATTCGTCCGGCCGTTTGGTTGCCTCGATCTCCAGCCGACCGTCCAGGTTGACCGTGCCCGCATAGACGGAATCGCCCGGCGACTTCGGAGCGGGCGCCGATTCACCGGTCACCGCCGCTTGCAGGACGGTCGATGCTCCGGAGCGGACGACGCCGTCGACCGGAATTTTTTCACCGGGCTTCACGACGGCGATGTCGCCGGGCCGCAGGTCGTCGACCGGCACTCGGACGGTGGCGCCGTCTCGGACGACGGTCGCTTCGGCGGGCAACGATTCCGCCAGCTCACGGACGGAGCGGCGCGCCGAGCGGACCGACCACGATTCCAGCGCTTCCGCCGCAGAAAAGAGCAGCACGATCGTCGCTCCTTCCCTCCATTCTCCGATCGCGGCGGCACCCGCCACGGCCATCGTCATCAGGGCGTTCATGTTAAAACGCAGCCGCATAAGGCTGCGGACGCCGCGGGCGAGCATCGCGCCGCCGCCGACGGCGATCGCCAACGCGAGCGGAATAGCGGCCGCAGCCGACGATTCGCCGCGCCATTCGCCAAGGGTCCAACCGACGGCCAAAAACATGGCGGCGACGGCCGGCCGCAGCCAGACGCGAACGCCGGCCGCCCTCGGACGGTCCGACCGGCGATCACCGTTTGTTTGCTGCGGGTTCAGCCGCAACCCGTCGGACGCCGCAACACGCGCCAGATCTTCGATCGAGGCGGTGCCTTCGACCGTCAGCGTCGCCGCGGCGAAATCGACGTGCGCGCGGACGACGCCCGGCAAAGCGTTGACGCGCTGTTCGAACTTGGCAGCACACCCCGCGCAGTCGAGCCCGCCGATGCGATAGACCGTCTTCATGGCAGGATGGCCTCCGCGCCGTGTTCCACTGCGGTGCTCAAAAAATCGCGGACGTGGTCGTCCTGCAGCGAATAATAGACCGTTTTGCCCGCCTTGCGCGATTTGACCAGTCCGGACTGCCGCAACACCCGCAAATGATGCGAGGCGTTGGCGACCGTCGTGCCGACGGCCGACGCAAGGTCGCAGACGCACAGTTCACGTTCGCCGCATAGTGCGATCGCCATTTTCAGGCGCGTTTCGTCGGACAACGCCTTGAAAAATTCCGCGACACGCAGGGCGTCGACCGTCGCCAGCCGCGTTCGCACGCGCGCTACCGTTTCGGGCTCCGCGGTGAAAACTTCGCAAACGTCGTGGTCGGCGCATGTTTTTATCGGATGCATCGGACCGGTTCCGCCTCCGTTCACTCAAACGTTCGTTTGAATATTAGAATAAGCGAACCTCCGGCTCTCGTCAACTCCCTCTTTCCAGCTCCGCCGCGAACCGGACGACGGCCAACGCCGCGAGATGCGCTGGATAAAACGACCGCCACAACCAGAGCGGCACCGCCGGCCGACGGTTGTCGGCGATTGTCGCCGGACCGAAGGCTAACAGGATCGTCGGCACGAGGCTCCATAGCTGCAGTACCCACGATTTGGCGACCAACGCAACAAGGTTAAGCGCCGCATGTGCCGCAACGGTCGCGTACGGTCGCCCCGCTCCGTAGCGGTAAATCAGGATGAGCGACAAACCGTACGCGCCGTAGTCGAACCGCAGTGCCTCGAGCAAAACGCCCACCGCGGCGAACATCGGCCATTTCCAGAACGGTTTGCCGGCGCGGTCGAACCGGTCGGCCGCCGCCATTGCCAGCAGCCCGGCCAGCAATGTACCGACCGTGTTGACGCCCATGATGCGAAACGCCGCCATGTAGGGAAGCTGGGCCGCCAGGCCGATCAAGGCGAGCCGGGCGGCATACCGTCGAAACGAGCGCGTTCGGGCATATCCCTGAACGATCGAATAGGCATAGACCGGAAACGCCAGCCGGCCGACGATGCGCCAGGCCGGCTCGTCCGGAAAGAAAACAAGGCCGACATGATCGACGAGCATGGACAGCATGGCCGCCCACCGCATGCGTTTTCACCCCCGCGAAACGACGGCTCTTGTCTGAAACCATAGCATGTCCGCGAACCTTTGGAAAGTTTCCCGATTACAATTGTTTATAAAAGGAGGTGTCGTTCGTGCTGGTGGTTGTCGATCCTGGACACGGCGGAGCGGATCCGGGGGCGGTGTCTGCCGCTCTGCGGGAAAAAGACTTGACGCTCGCCGTTGCGCTTGCCGTCGCGCGCGAATTGTCGCTTTTCAGAGCAGCCGTTCGGCTGACGCGTCAAACGGATGCGGCCGTTTCTCTGGCAGATCGGGTCGAAATGGCGAACGCGGCCGGTGCAGATTTGTTTTTGAGCGTCCACATCAACGCAGGGGGCGGTACCGGCTTCGAATCCTACGTGCACCCGTCCGCTGACGAACGGACGCGGCAGATCCGCTCGGCGGTCCATCGCAAAGTCGCCGCCGTGTTTACGGAAGCCGGGTTTCCCGACCGAGGAGAAAAACAGGCGGACCTGTACGTTTTGCGGAGGACACGCATGCCGGCCGTTCTGCTGGAATACGGTTTTATCGATCATCCCCGCGATGCTGCATTCCTTGCCGATGCGGAAGTGCAAGGACGGTTGGCGCGCGCGACGGCCGAGGGGGTCGCCGAAGCGTTCGGCTTGCCCGCCGACCCGTCGCCGCCCGCGAGTTCCGGTTCCGTCGGCGGGCCCGATTTGTCCGAATGGGCGAAAGAGGCGCGGGATTGGGCGGTTCGCTCGGGCATCTCCGACGGCGAACGGCCGAAGGATCCGGCGACGCGGGAAGAAGTGTGGGTCATGCTGCATCGTCTTGCACAAAAATCGGGCGCAAGCGGCTGACGACCCGATTTTTCTTTTCATAGGCTTTTCATTCGAAAAGTTTTGTAGTAAAATAAAGACAGCGTTCGATTTTCCGCATGAAGATGCCGCCTGTCGCAGGAATACTGCCCTGATTCGCCGCTCGCCCTTCAAAATGCCGATTTTCGGCTGTCGCCTTCGGTTGCGTTCGGGAAAATGGCATTTCTATATTGATATTTAGCAGTCACTTCGATCGAGTGCTAACAAAACGGCGTGATCGCCTGGGCACAAGTTTTCGTCAAAGAGGAGGGATGTCCCCAATGTCTCGCAAAAGGCGTGCCCGCTGGAAAAAGCGGTGGCTGCGTTCCGCGCTTGCACGCTGGGGGACATGGGTTCATTGCTGATATATCCAAACTTTGACCGCGGGAGGGTTGGTCCGATGAACGGGGTTGTCTATGTCAGCACATATGTGCCGCAGCGATGCGGTCTCGCGACGTACACGCGCGATTTGCGGGCGAGTGTGATGGCCGCGAGGGGATCGCGCGTACCCGATCCGGTCGTCCGCGTCGTTCCCGCCTCGGATATGGCGACGGCGGCGGGAGATCCTTCCGTGTGGCCGCTCGTCAAGGAAGACCGTAAGGATTACATTCGGTTGGCGGAAAAAGTCAACCGCAGCGGTGTGTCCGTCGTATCGCTGCAGCATGAGTTCGGCATTTTCGGCGGAGAAGCCGGCGAATACGTTCTGGAATTCGTCCGCAGGCTGCGCAAGCCGCTGGTGACGACGTTCCACACGGTTTTCGAGAAACCGGAAGAGCCTTACCGGAGCATTCAGGAAGAGATTGCGCACCGCAGCGACCGCATCGTCGTTATGAACCGCGAGGCAGTCCGGTTTCTGGAACGGTCGTTCGGCGTGTCGCCGGCGAAAACGGTTTTTATCCCGCACGGGACGCCGGCACCCGACGCGCGCGGCAGGGAGGCGGCCCGCAAGTCGCTCGGCTGGGACGGTCGGCGCGTGCTGATGACGTTCGGCCTGCTTTCGCGCGGTAAGGGAATCGAACTGATCCTGGATGCTCTGCCGGCCGTCGTGCGCCGAGTTCCGAACGTGCTGTACGCCATCGTCGGCCAGACCCATCCGGAAGTTTTGAAATACGAGGGCGAGTCGTACCGCGACGAATTGCGGCGCCGCATCCGCGAGCTCGGCCTTGAAGGCAGCGTCGTCATGGTCGACCGTTATGTCGAAAACGACGAATTGGTGCGGTACTTAACCGCCTGCGACATATACGTTACGCCCTATCCGGGCATGCAACAGATCACGAGCGGCACGCTCGCCTACGCCGTCGGGCTCGGGCGGCCGGTGTTGTCGACGCCCTATTGCTACGCCCGCGATTTGCTGAGAGGTTTTGAGGAAGAATTGCTCATTCCGTATGGCGACGTCGAGCGGTGGGCGGACGCGATTGCGCGCCTCTTGTCGGACGAACGCCGGCTGCGCGTGCTGGAGGCACGCATTGAGGCGATCGGTCGGACGATGAGATGGCCGGCGGTCGGCACGGCCCATGCCCGTCTGTTTGCGGAAGTCGCAGCCGATGTCGCGGCCTCGGCGGCAGGAGGGGAGCGCGTTGCGAGGGTTCAGCGTTAGTTTCCGGCACTTGTCTCGCTTGACCGACGATACCGGGGTGCTGGAACACGCGCTGGGCCGGATTCCCCGACGCGGTGAAGGGTATACGACCGACGACAACGCCAGGGCGCTCTGGGCGTGCGTGGAAGCGATCGACGCTTTCGAGGGGCGCGTCCGTCCGGACGACGCCCGGCCGTTACAGCTCGCCGACCGGTACCTTGCGTTTCTCGCTTGGGCGCAGCGGCCGGACGGCACGTTTCACAACAATTTTCGTTACGACCGGACGCCCGAACCGGAAACGCCGTCGGACGACTGTTTCGCGCGGGCGCTCTGGGCGTGCGCCGTCGCCGGCGTTCGTTTGCCGGACGAAGACAAGGCGTTCGCCGCCGCCGATGTCGTACGCCGGGCGCTTCCCCGCGTGCAGGAACTCGTCCACCCGCGCGGCTGGGCCTATGCGCTTGCCGCCTGTTGCCTGCTGCTGGAAGACGGCTGGCTGCGCGGCGCTCGGTCACCGTGGAGAAATCGGGAAGACGAGCTGTATGAACTCGTGAAACGACTCGAGGAACGGCTCATTTCCCGGTTTCGTGAATATTCCGGACCCGGCTGGGCGTGGTTCGATCCGGTCATGACGTACGGCAACGGCGTCCTGCCGTGGGCACTGTTTGCGGCGTACCGCGTAACCGGTTCGCGCGGCGCGTTGGAAACCGCACGAACCTCGCTTGATTTTCTCATTATGAAAATGACCGCACCGCAAGGGTGGATCCGGCCGATCGGCAACCGCGGATGGTGCACGCGCGAAAGCCGGGCGATGTGGGATCAGCAGCCGCTCGAGGCGATGAAGCTAGCGCTGGCGTGTTCGGCCGCCTACGACGTGTTGGAAAGGGCGTACTACAGACAGGTTGCGGAAAAGTGTCTCGACTGGTTCTACGGCGACAACGAGTTACAGACGCCGCTGGCCGATCCCGACGAAGGATCCTGTTGCGACGGGCTGACGCCGGATGGTCCGAATCGAAACCAGGGCGCGGAATCGACGATCGCCTATCTGCTGACTGAATTGATCGTTCGGAAAATGTCGGCCGGTTCGCTTAACCGACCGAGAGAGTCTGAAGCGTTCGGGAGATTGCGATGACGGTCCGCAACCGGAATTTTGCGGCGGTCATCGCGATTTTCTTTTTTTTGGCGTTCTGCCGGAACGTAGACGAGACAGGAATTCGGACGTGGCTGTCGAATGTCCTATCCGAAGGAATGTTTCGTGGCATTGGCGGCGGAAAAGAGGGGCGCTTTCGTGTTGGGTCGGTTACGGAAATACGGGCTTAACCGCATACCGGCCGTTTCGGTCGTCACGGCCGTGGCGACGCTCTTTGCCGCTTCGGCCGGCTTTTTTGCGCCGGTCCGGTCGTTGGCCGCCGAACCGCCTTCCGGATGGACGGCAGTGGGATTGTCAGCGTCGGGTTCGTGCGCCGAAACCGAGGCGACGGCCGGGGCGTTTCTCGTTCGCTATCGCCCCGGTGCCGACGGTCTTTTGCCGGAAACGGTCGAACGGCTCGAAGCGATGTCGGGCGGCAAAGTCCGCGCGCAGTCGCCGAACGCCGCGTCGGTCGGTTCGGTGTCGTTCACCGCCCCGGTACCGGCGAAACGCGTGGCAGATGTTCTGGGCGATGATCCGAACGTCGCGTTCGCTGAACCGGCCTGTCCGGTCCGGATTGCGGACGGCCCGGCCGCCGCGGGCGATCCGTATTTTCCGTATCAGTGGCAGCTTGCCGCCGTCGGTCTGCCGGACGTCTGGCCGCTCGTTTCCCGAAAGGCGCGCGCGCGGGTGACGGTGGCCGTGCTCGACACTGGCGTCGATCTGTCGCATGAGGATCTGGCGGCGGCGCTCGTGCCGGGGTACGATTTCGTGGCGAACGACCCGGTTCCGGAAGATCGGCACGGTCACGGGACGCATGTCGCCGGCGTCGTCGCGGCGGTCGCCGACAACGCGGTCGGCGTCGCCGGAGCCGCTTCCGGCGTCCGCCTGATGCCCGTCAAAGTCGTAGACGATTCCGGTCGCGGCAATACCGCCGCTCTCGTTCAAGGAATTTACTGGGCTGTCGATCACGGCGCCGACGTCATCAATCTGAGCGTCGGTTCTCCGTATCCGAGCTTGTTTCTGGAGGAAGCGATCCGGTATGCCGTCCGCCACGGTGTCGTCGTCGTCGCGGCTGCGGGCAATGGAAGCGATAGGTATCCAGAGGGAAATCCGGGAGATCTGGGTCGGCCGCCCGGCGTGCCGGACGGGAAAACGGCGGGGGCGATGGTCCGGCCGGTCGAATACCCGGCTGCGTATGTGGAGGCGATCGCCGTCGGCGCGCTCGACCGCGCGCCGGACGGAACGTGGCGGCCGGCCGATTTTTCCAACGGCGGCGACGAACTGGACGTTTCGGCGCCCGGAGTGGACGTGCTCGGTCCCGACCTGTCGTTCGGGGGCATTTCGCGTTATGCGTTCCGTTCCGGCACGTCGGCGGCTGCGCCGATCGCAAGCGGCCTTGCGGCGCTCCTGCTTGCCGCGGACTCGTCGCTCCTGCAGGCGCGGGATGAACGACGGGTTGAAGCGGTCCGCAGGCGACTGCAGGAAACGGCGCGCGACGTCGGGCCGCCGGGATTCGACCCCGATACGGGGTTCGGGCTTTTCGACGCGCGCGAGGCGTTCGGCAGGCCGTCGCTTCGGCCGGAGCCGCCGGCCGACCGGGTGGAAGGCGAAGTGCCGCTGCGCGTTTCCGTCCGGGCGTACGACGGGTCGCTCGTGGAAAACGCTTCCGGCGCCGGCGAGCTTGAAATCGTCGGCGCAAACGGCGAAACGGAACGATCGGTCGCCCGGCTGCCGTTCGTCGTCCGAAACGGAACGGCCGACGTCGTCTGGGACGCTTCCGGCGTCGATCCCGGCCGTTATCTGCTGCGTGCGCGGGCGGTCGACGGAGGATGGGTCAGCGGCTGGACGGACGTCACGGTCGTTTCCGGCAATGGGATGACGCGGCGGACGAGCGTCGAAGGCGGAAAACGCGTTCTTCGCGTCGTCTATTCGGAAAACGCTGCGGCCGGACGTCCCGACGAGGCGGGCGAACGTCTGCTTGATGCGCGCACGTTGCCCGGTGAAGCGCCGGCCGACGCCGTCGAAGTCGAATTTCCCGCTTCCTGGCGTCCGGCCGCTCAAGTTTCGCTGCGCATCCGCACGGACGAGACCGAATGGCGGTTCGGTCCCGGCGTTTTCCCGGCTGAGACGGAGGGGGGGAAGATCATCTGGCGCGCGGAGCGGGAGTCGGTCGCGCCGGCTTCGGTCGTTCCGGATGGTTTCGTTCTTTGTTCGGACGTTTGGCATGTGTTTGTGCGGGTCGACGATTCGCCGGTCGTTTCGTTCGGTGCACCCGCCGAGGCGCGCGTGGCGAACCGTTACGGCTGCGGGCGTCCGGAGCGGACGGCGGCATTTGTGCGCGCGGACGCCGAAGCGCTTGCGCCGAAAGAGGGTTGGCGTTGGGCGGGCGGCGATCGGGCGAGCGAGGGGAAATGGGCGTTCCGAACCGAAACGCCGGGTCGAATCGCCGTCATGTCCTACGTCGGCTCGTTTGCCGACATCGCCGGACATTGGGCGCGGGAAGACGTCGAGGCTTTGGCGGCGCGCATGACGGTCGGCGGAACAGGCGGCGGACGGTTCGAGCCGGATCGCGCCGTGACGAGAGCGGAGTTCGTCGCGATGCTCGTTCGGGCGTTCGGCCTGTCTGCATCCGGCGAAACCGCAGCGGGAGATACTCGTTTCATCGACGTCCCGTCCGGGGCGTGGTATGCTTCGGCTGTGAACGCGGCCGCCCGAGCGGGATGGATCGAGGGATACGGCGACGGGCGTTTCGGGCCGGGCGACCCGATGACGCGCGAGCAGATGGCGGTCGTTTTGGCGCGCGCTTTTCCCGCCGGAAAAGCCGATGCGGGCGGCGCCGACGCGAAAGAGCCGATCGTCTTGCGATTCGTCGATGCGGGCGACGTTTCCGATTGGGCGCACGATGCCGTGGCCGCGGTCGCGGCCGCGGGACGGCTGAACGGTTATCCCGACGGCCAGTTTCGGCCGCGACAGCCCGCCACGCGCGCTGAAGCGGCCGTCGTCGTCAAACGATTGGCGTCGGAGCGGAGACCGTAGCGCGGCCCCGGATACATCACGGCTGCAACAAATGCCGGTAACGACTGTAATCGATGCCGTTTTTCTCGAGATGCCGGACGAGATGACGGTGATCGCGCTTCGGCGTGGCGAGGATGTATCCTTCGATACAATGGTCGAGCGTGATGCGTTCTGCGCCGCGCTCCAGCGCGATTTGGCCGATTTTCGCGGCGATCGCGTGCCGCGCGGCGTCGCGGAACGGTTTCGGCACGGGCGATACCAGCTGTTCCAGAAACGCCTTCGTTTCGTCCGTCCACAGGTGGCGCGAACGCTCGACCGTTTCGATCTGGCGGTCGAGAATCGATTTTCCGTCCGCCTGCGGCATGAGTTTGAGAAATTTTCGGAACATGAAATAGCCGCCGATCCCCATGAAAAAGAGCAGGACGAACGGCCAGACGACGAACAGCCACTGGAGCGGTTCCGGAGTGGGCGGCATGCCGCTTCACCTCCCGGAAACATTATACCACGGGCCCGGCGGGAGGTAGAGCCGGGCCCGTGGATGAAACGGCGGACGGTCGGATCAGTTTTCGAGGAAACCTTTGTCGACGAGGAACTGACGGGCGACGTCTTCGGCTTTCAAACCTTCCGAATCGACTTTTGCGTTGAGCGTCTGCATGTCGGTTTCACTGATTCGTCCACCGAGTTCATTCAAAATTGTAAGAATTTCTGGATACCTTTCTATTACATCGTCACGTACCAGTGTTCCCGCATCGTACGGAGGAAAGAAGGATTTATCATCTTCCAGAATGACCAGGTCGAATACCCGAATTTGTCCGTCGGTCGCGTATGCGTCAATAACGTCGACTTTTTTCTCCGAGATCGAACGGTATTTCAGGCCGTGATCCATCCCGACGACGTCTTTAAACTTCATGCCGTACACCGACTGTAGGCCGGGATAGCCGTCTGGGCGGTCCATAAATTCGAATTCGCAACCAAGCACGAGCTGATCGGCCACTTTAGCCAGGTCGCTGAACGTCCTGAGATTGTATTTTTGCGCCGTTTCCTTGGTCACGGCCAAAGTATACGTGTTGTTGAACCCGTAAGGTTCCGTAAACGTTAAACCGTCGTTTTTCAGGAGTTCGCGGGCTTTTTGAAGCGTTTCCTCTGATTTTCCTGTTTTTTCCTGATAATAATTGGCGACAATCGTTCCCGTGTAGTCGGGATACAGTTGTATGTCGTTATTCCGTAGCGCTTTCCAGGCCACGTTGGAGCCGCCGAGATTGACTTTGCGCTCGACGTTCAGATCTGTCTTCGCTTCGATCAGTTCGGCGATCATGTGGGCGAGAATGATGTTTTCGGTGAAATTTTTCGAGCCGACGACAAGGGTGTCCTGCCCGGCCGACTTGGATCCGCAAGCCGTAAGCCACGCAAGCAACACCAGGGCCGACAGCGCCCGCATCCAATGTTTCATGGGTCGACATCCCTCCTGTTTTGCGGTTTGGCAGTTGTTATATTTTCAAGCCGCGCGGTACTGTCAGACGCTCCAGTAATCCAAGAAGGAAATCGAACAGGAGCGCGAGTATGGCGGCAGGAATTGCGCCGAGCAGCACGAGTGCGTCGATGTTGCGTGAAATTCCGAGAAAAATGAAATCTCCCAGTCCTCCGGCGCCGATGAAAGCGGCCAGGGTCGCTGTTCCGACGTTGATGACTGTGGAGGTCCGGACGCCTGCCATGATGACGGACAGCGCCAGAGGTAGTTGAACTTTGAACAAAATTTGCAGATCGGTCATACCCATGCCTTTTGCCGCTTCCAGAATCGATTTATCGACGTCTCGGATGCCTGTGAAGGTGTTACGGATAATCGGAAGAAGCGAGTATAGAAAAAGGGCGACGACGGCGGTCCGGACGCCGATGCCGAACAGCGGGATCATAAAACCGAGCAGCGCAAGGCTCGGCACCGTCTGCAAAACGCCGGCGGAACCAAGTACAACGCTCTGAAGTTTGGAGAAACGGGTAATGACGATGCCAAGAGGTACGCCGATGGCAATTGCGAGCATCATCGACATGAAAACGAGCTCCATGTGTTGAACGATGGCACCGAACAGATCGTCGCGGCGCATGTCAAGCTGACGGATCAATTCTTCGCCGAGCGATCGCTTCATTCGTTCAAATGCACCTCCTTTCCTTCTTCTTGCTTGACCATCCGCGCAAACAGACTCAACAAGCTACCGCGCGTGACGACGCCGACGATTCGGCCGTCCGCGCCAACGACGGGAATGACGCCGAATCGCGCGCCGTCCAACGCCAGCAACGCGTCTTTGGCCGTGGCCGACAGGTCGAGATATGCTTCGACTGGACGCATGAGCTCGCCGACCGTTTCGGCTGATTCCATACCGGCCTGAAGGTCGTAAGCGGAGACGATACCTCGCAGTTTGCCGTGTTCATCGCTGACGAGCAGAGTGTCGGTCCGGCGTTGTCGCATAACCGCCAAGGCCCTTGCCGGCGATCGGGATTCCGGTACGACGGCCGGATTCTCTCTCATGACGTCTACGACATGAACCAGTTCGGGATTTTGATAGATTCGTTTTTTGCCGATGAACTGCTCGACGAATTCGTGTACCGGTTCTTTCAAAAGTTTGTCGGGTGTATCGAACTGCAAGAGAACGCCGTCTTTCATGACGGCGATCCGGTCGCCGACCTTGAGCGCCTCGTCCATGTCGTGCGTGACGAACACGATCGTCTTGTGCAATTTGCGCTGAAGTGCGAGCAGTTCATCTTGCAACTGTTCGCGCGTAATCGGATCGAGGGCACCGAATGGCTCGTCCATCAGGATGATGTCGGGATCAGCGGCCAAGGCGCGGGCGACACCGACGCGTTGTTGCTGTCCGCCCGACAGTTCCTTCGGATATCGCCGAGCAAACGTCCCCGGTTCAAGACCGACCAGTTCCATCAACTCTTCGGCGCGTTTTTTTCTTCGGGACCTGCTCCATCCTTTCAGCGACGGCACGAGTTCGATGTTTTCCTCGACGGTCAGATGCGGAAACAGTCCGATCTGCTGAATGACGTAGCCGATATTCCGCCTGAGAACGACGGGATCGGTGTCTGCGACGTTTTGGCCGTCGATCGTGATGACGCCTTCCGTGTGCGGCACGAGCCGGTTGATCATTTTCATCGTCGTGGTCTTGCCGCAACCGCTCGGGCCGACGAGGACGACGAATTCGCCGCGGCCGATCTCCATAGTGAGCGACTTGACGGCTTGATGTCCGTTCGGGTATGTTTTGGTAACACGTTCAAATCGGATCATGACGACCTCCTTGAATTTCAGAATGTTAAGGGGGGAAGGTGCGGAGGGTTTATGTTTTTTAATGTATGAAAAGTATTTTATTTCTCGTAGAGGAAACATAAAAGAAAAATCGATAATATTCAAATCATTGTTGATTTGAATTCGATTTTCCGAATTCCGCTCTCTATTCTGGGAATTAAGAGGTAGTTTCAGTATACCAAACGAAGGGGAGGAGCGTCAACCACTTGGAAGAAAAAACCTTCCCCGCGTAGAGGAAGGTGCCGAATTCGTGCATTAGGGAGAAAGGGAACGGCGGTAAAAAACGACGCCGACCTTGTCGATGTTTTCTTTCAGTCTCGGATTGCTCAGCGACCGATAATCCACGATGTCGACCTAATAAGGAATCGGCAGTTCTTCATTGATGAAGCCTTGCAGTTTCCATGCCAGCTCGGCGGAGCATCGTTCGCCGCGAAGGGCGAGATCGATGTCGCTGCCGGGTTTGTAAGTTCCTTTGGCTCGGCTTCCGAACAGAATTACCTCCTCGATTTCGGGGAATTTTCTGAAAACGTCGACTAACCGTTGGACGGTGCCGTCCGGCAAACCGTAGTCGTTCATGCTTGATCCCTCAATTGATCCAAGGTCTTCTTCAAAGCCGGATAGTACTGTTCCGCCAATCAATTGGAATGCCAGTTCGGCGGTCTCTTCGTCGTACGTATGAGCCATCAGGTTTCTTTTTTGCAGCATGTCCAGCCACAGTTCCCCGTCTTCAATCAGCTCATACCGGAACGCTTCTTTGATGGTGTCCCTAGGAAATTTGACGATAACGCCTTTTTCTTCCAGATAATCTTTCAGTGTTTTCCAAGCTAATTCAAATGTGAATTCATACGTTTGGATCACTCCTGCTTTTTCCAGTTTCGAAAGTTCTTTTTTCGTGTTAATGCTTCTTCAAGATTGCGAAAAGCTTTTTCCCAGCTGAGAAGGCTTTGCTTCCATTTCGTTTCTTCGTTGTTCATGGGAATTTCCCCCTCCGAACGATCAAGTTATCCCGCCACCAGCAGCGCGCAGCACACCACATGCGCCGTCTGCGGGAGTTCCGGAAGCCGGCGGTGCGCTTTAGCGCATCGGTACTGATCGGCATACATTCCTTCAGTAACATTTCGACGTGAGTGCTCTGATACCTCTTCAGGTAACATTTTAGCTGAATGATCCTGAGTGATCGCAGCCTCTTGACAGAGGTCTAAAGTTTAAGGTAAAATCATCCTTGGGGCAAGAAATCACCAGAGAAAAAATCAAGAAAATTTTATAATATAGAGTAAATCATAGCTCAGTAATACATAACCATACTTCATTCACAATTAAGGAGGGATTGATGGTGAAAGGAAAGAGAAGGATAATTTTTCTATTATTCGTTTTTCTCTTTATCATTCCTGTTGTTATTACTGCAGAGAGCATAGATGAAATAAAGTTGAACAAAATTAAATTAAAAATGCCTAAAGAACCAACTCCAGGAGAATTGTATGGGATGGACGAGAGCTTCTTTAAGACTAATGTCGTTTTGAATGAGCCGCCTGAGAGCGTTAAGGAAGCAGATAAAATCCCTCTAGAAAAAAGAAAAAGTTTTTTTATGGGTTTTGAGGGCCGGTTTGCAACGGATCAAGTTAAAGGTGATGAAGTAATTATTCTTCAAGATACTCTGAACATACCGGATTCGGGTAAATGGAAGATAAAAGGGCTTGTTCGCAATGAGATGACATTTCTTGTGAAAAACATTAAAGTAGAAGCCGTTCTTTATGACGAGAACGGCAAGATATTGGATAAAGTGAATGGAAATTCCAAAATCAAGAATATTCGTCCTGGGGAAGCAGCTCCCGTCGTTCTCGAATCCGATATTGAGACTTCCAAAGTCAAACGGGTGGAGTGGAATGTTAAGGTTGTCGGAACGTCTGCTGAAGTCGACCGGGACGGGATCGTTCTTATTGCGGATGCTATACCTTTCGGTGTACCAGAGTACAAGGGCTTCAAACGCCAGGATCCGCCAAATCCTTATACACTCATCACAACCCTTCGAAATTTGTCAAAAAAGGACTGGAGATCGGCCGAACTCGTCGTTGCATGGGTGAATCCGGAGGGCAAGGTGGTTGAAGTTCAAACGGCCCCCCTTGCGGAGGATTATAACGGTGTGGTTGCCGGCGGATCCGCCGTATTTCAAGACATCATCATTCATGATCCGACCGTCGGTTTGCAGTTGAATGAGAGTGAAATCATGACTTGGGTGGTTGGATATCCATGATAAAGAAATATTTCGTATTAATAATGTCAATTTTTATTTTACTCAATAGTCCTTTTATAGATAAATTTACTCAATCTGCATCAGCGGCGACTTTTGGAAGTATACCATTAGATAAAGTAATTTCTGCTGCAGCCCAATATAAAGCCGATGCTGGAATCTCTTCGACATATGAGTTTGCGGCGATTATTCTCGCGCCTACTTGGTTTGAAATCGGTGCGAGTCAAACCAATAGAGCCCCGGCCCCTATGGGAGTCGGTCGTTCGGATGTATCGGTATCTAGTGGTTATCAATTATGGGTTGATGGTAAAATAGGATACGAAAGTTGGAAAGCAAATGGGTCATACTATCGACGTTACCATTGGACCGCAGGAGTAGGACTATGGCAATTAGATAGTGCTGGACTTGGAAAACAAGTTGCTTTTTATGAAGCAGTGGACGTTGAATTTGCTGCCAAGTTAGTTGCAAAAGAAATGGCGAGGTTGTATAAAGGGTCTTCCGCGACAACGGCAGCCGGGAAAAGAAAAAGTGCTTGGACACATTGGTACGCATGCAGACAAGATGCGGACAATAACGGTATATTGAATTGTGAACAAGTTTTTAATGAGATATTTAAAAATGGTGTGTTAAATATAACAAGAGATAGCACAATATCTCAAAAAGGAGGATTACAGACCAAAACATGCTATTATGACGCACCTCAACCTTCATTGCCTTTCACATGTTATAAATTTGATGCCACACTGGCTGAAGGAAATCTATCATTTTGGACGACGATTCCAGACGGATCATATAGTGCTGGATTGGAACCTCTTCCTGCTCCGTTTTATGTATATACAGCATCATATTATGATTCATACACAGGAACATACAAAAGAAGAGAGATCCGTGTTTGGCTAAAAACGCACTCAGGATATGACAAAAGTAAACAAGCTGAGTGGGCGGGAATGGACACCAATGCAAGGGGTTCAGTCTATTGGTCTTCAATTGAGCCTTATCTAAGGGAATATTGATCATCGTAAACACAAGAACTCGAGATAAAGACAATCGTCGGTCATTTGCGCCTACGCTGCCAACATCAATGTATTTCATTGAAGGTGATTTTTAGAGGATATAAGGATGATGAGGAAATAGAGTTTCGAAATCAATTATCCCGTGAAAATAGAGGGGACCTAGGCATACGTTTTGGAAGGTATGGTTTTTATATGGGAAGAAAAAAATAGCTCTAGTAACATATATATGCAATTTTTTGGAAAAAGATATAGAAAGAAATAAAATTGAAGAAATGGTTGATTCCATTTTTTTTATGATGACATTCCTGCTGCTAACGCCTGAAGAGCCTTGGACCACACTGCCGCCTCATGCTCTTCGAGACCGTTGACGTTTGTAGTGGAGGCAACAGAGAGTGCCTTTTCTCGTTCTCCACATTCCAAATATAGATAAATGAGCAATACCTTTTTATAAAGAGGACCATACGGAATCAAGGGATCATCGTTCAGAATCATGGAAATGAACTTTCGTGGATCTGACCAATCTTCGGTCTGGGCGACGACGTTCAGTAAAATCGATTTCAATTCGTCTTGACGCTTAGGAATCCATTTTCCTGCATTAAATAGCATTCCGTGTCCCTTTTTATCTCGTACATAAGTTTTAATTTGACAATGGTATAGTTTTGGGCGGTCTATCGTTTCAAGCGTTGAGAATAAAGGAATGGTCGAACGATGAACACCGTATTCAATGATAAAATTTTCAGGATTAAAACGATATGGTGTAACTGCGATTATTCTTGAGACAGAGTCGGTCTTATAGATAAATTCGCCTTGTTTCATCAGGAATCCATGTTGTTTGAGCAGAGGGGCGACAAAATTTTTCTTCCACTCTTGAATAATCGACATTTGTTGCATCCTTTCCTCGCAAATTGAAGCCTTGTTATGTAGTCAAGTCGCGTGGAGCGTCGATGACCTCGGCTTCCTGCGTTTGACGGTATTTCAGCCCATGGTCTATGCCGGCAACGTTTTCATGGGAATTTTCCCCCTCCGAACGATCAAGTTATCCCGCCACCAGCAGCGCGCAACACTCCACATGCGCCGTCTGCGGGAACATGTCGACCGGCTGAAGCCACTCTAGCCGGTAGCCGCCGTCGAGCAGCCGCCTGCAATCTTTCGCCAGCGTCGCCGGATTGCAGGAGACGTAGACGAACCGCGGCGGGCGCATGTCCAGCACGGTCCGGAGCAGCGATTCGCCGCAACCGGTGCGCGGCGGATCGGCGACGACGACGTCGGGGCGGAAGCCTTTCTTTTCCCAGACGGCCAGCCAATGTTCCGCCGTTCCCTCGAAAAAGAACGCGTTGGCCGCGCCGTTCGTCCGCGCGTTTTCACGGGCGTCGGCGACCGCTTCGGCCACGCTTTCGACGCCGCGGACTTCGGCGGCGTGCGGGGCCAGCCAGAGCGCGATCGTGCCGGTACCGCAAAAGGCGTCGACAACTCGTTCCCGACCAGTCAGGGCGGCGGCTTCGAGGACGGTGTCGTACAGCCGCACCGTCTGCTCCGGATTCAGCTGGAAAAACGCGCGCGGCGACAGCCTGAGCCTGAGTCGGCCGAGCGTTTCGTCCAGCCGGTCGTTGCCCCACAGCGTCAGCGTTTCGTCGCCGAAGACGAGCGGCGTCCGGTCGGGGTTGATGTTTTGCGCGACGCTTGCAAGTTCCGGCAGCCGGCGGCGCAGTTCTCGGATGAGCGCGTTTTTGCCCGGCAATTCGCGGCCGGCCGTGACGAACGTGACCTGGACGCGTCCGTCGGCGCGCGAGGCGCGGACGACGACGGATTTGAGCGCGCCTTCGCCGGTTTTTTCGTTCCAGACCGGCACGCGCACTTCGCGCAGGGCGCCTCGGACGGCTTCGACCGCGCGGTTGACGACCGGGTGCTGAACGGCACAGGCGGGCATTTCGATCAGCCGGTGCGAGCCGGGCGCGTACAGGCCGAGGATCGGACCGTCGCGGCCGACGCCGACGCGCAGCTGCGCCTTGTTGCGGTACCCCCACGGGTCGTCGGCGCCGAGGATCGGGCGGATGGGCGGCGACGCCATGCCGGCGTAACGCTCGAACGATTCGCGGACGAGCTCTTCTTTGGCGCGGAGCTGGGCATCGTACCGCAGATGCTGGAGTTGGCAGCCGCCGCACGGCCCGTACACCGGGCAGGGGGCTTCCGTCCGGTCCGGCGAGCGCCGTTCGTATTCGAACGCTTCGGCCTCGAGGTGACGGGGATGGACGGCCGTCACGCGCGCCTTGACGACTTCGCCGGGGAGCGCGCCGGGGACGAAAACGGCCTTGCGGCGGAAATAGCCGATGCCTTCGCCGTTGATGCCGATCCGTTTGACGGTCACGACGACGACGTCGCCGGGGCGCAGCTGTTCGGCGGAAGCGGCGCGGCTGACGGACGCGGCGGTTCCGGTGCGGTCCAAACGAGCGGCAGGCGCGTGGTGTTCGCGGCTTTTCGTGCGAACGTCCGACCGGCTGTTCGGGTGTCCACGCGTGCGGCGATTCGCGCGGCTGTCTGTACGGCGGTCCGTGCGGCCGTTCGGGAGCGGACGGCTGTTCTTGTGCTCGCCCGAAAAAGGGTTGTGTCGCATGCGGCCGGTCAGCCCTCCGCTTTCAAACGGATTTCAATGCCGGACGGGTCGCGGAACGACCAGACGGGATCGTCGTCGGCTTCGGCGTCTTCAAACGGTTCGGCGTCGACGCCGTTTTGGCGCAGGCGCCGGACGACCGATTCCGCCGCGGTCCGGTCCCGGGAGACGAGTGTATAATAGACGAGCCCGGCAGCGTCCGGCGGCGGCGACGGCGCATTCCGGCCGGCCCACACGTTCAGGCCGATATGGTGGTGATAGCCGCCGGAGGCGATGAACAGGGCGCCGTGCCGGGACCAGTCGAGCATCAGGTCGAAGCCGAGAACGCCGCAATAGAAAGCGCGCGATGCGTCGAGGTCGCGGACGTGCAGATGAACGTGTCCGACGGCCGTGCGCTCCGGCATCCCGTCCCACGACGCGCCTTCCGCTTCTTGCAGCAGGCCGTCGGCGTCGATCGGTACGGTTCCCATTTTCACCTGTCCGCGCGCGTCGTATGCCCATCCGTACCGCGGCCGGTCGCAGTAGATTTCGATGCCGTTGCCGTCGGGGTCGGAGATGTAAATCGCCTCGCTGACGAAATGATCGGCGTGTCCGAACGGCATGCGCGATTCCAGCAAGCGGGCCAAGAAGGCGCCGAGAAAGCGGCGTTCCGGCAACAGAAAGGCGACGTGATAAAGCCCGGTATGACTTTGCGGCGGCAGTACCGTCGCGCCGGGCCGTTCTTCCAGAACGACGAGCGGCGTTACGCCGTCGGCCGACAGTTCGGCGAGGCGCGGAGCGGTGCGTTTCGCACGAAAACCGAGAAAGTCTGCGTAAAACGCCAGCGATCGGCCGAGGTCGGGTACCCTCAGCCGGATTTCGCCGGGGACAAGGCCGTTGTCCATCGGATGTGCCTTCTTTCGTGCAGGTTTTGTTGTAAACGAGTGTACCACGAAAGGCGAAGGGTGGAAAGAGAAGGTGAAAAACGGCCTCCACGTCGTTTTCACGGGAGGCCGATCGTCGGAGGCGTGACGGCGGATATTGGATATCAAGCCGAAGTTTCATGACCCGACCGTTGGCGGATGTTCGTCGATCAGGAGAAACTCAAATCGGCCTTTCGCCATGTCGAGTATCGCAAAACCGAAATGACCGTCCGAATTCATGATTTTCGTGACCAGTTCGGATGTGTCGAGCACTTTAAACAGTTTGCCAGTGTCCAGATCCAGCTGAAAAATGATGCCCATGTCTCGCCGAAAATAAAGCTTTTCTCCCGAAATGATCGGCGAATCAAAAGACAGTTCAAGCGGACGTCCGTTGTACGTATCGACAAACTCATACCGAATCGCCCCGGTCGCGCGATCGATCACTTTCACCTTGCCCGTCTCACATAAGACGAACCATCGACGGTCGGCCGTAAAATCGACAAGATTCGAATCGGTGTATCGGGCGATCGACAGCGGTTTGGCCCCCGGATCGTACGGGTAGTGGACCAGCTCGTACGTTTTGAGGCTCTCGCCTTGTGCCTGCCGCTCGAACACGGATTGCTGGATGAGCATCCCGTCCTCGACAGGGCGCTGGATAATGTAAAAAAGGCCTTGGCGGCGGTTTTTGTCGTGTTCGTCGAGTTTGGCCGAGGCGATCTCGTCGGTTTTTCCGGTCGACGGGTCGTAGACGTAAGCGCCGTTAACCACGACATGGTCGACGATTTTCTTGTCCAGCCACGTCAGGCGATCCCGGTACACCTGGAAAACCGGCGGCAACATTTGGTCTTCGGCCACACCCTGCCGGAACACGCGCACCCGACGGTCGTCCAGACTCATCGTTTTCATCTGCCAGGGCATGTTGTCCTGGAGTCTGCGCGGGTATTCGACCCAGAACAGCTGGCGGTCGATGCCGACGAGCGAATTGATGAAGACTCCAACCGGCGCCTGATAGATGATCTCATAAGCACGGCTTTTCCTGTCCAGGGCCACGATATGACTTCTCGTGACGTCGTAAGCGAAGGCGATCGTCCGATCGTCGATATAATGTGGTGCAGCTGTGGCGTCTACAAAGCGCGGATCCTGGATTTCGATCCGTTGGGTGATCGGATCGACGGGGATGACGGGTAAGTCGGTGAAGTTCACATCGATCGAGCTCGAAACCGGAGTGCCGGCCGGCGACGGGTTTGCTGCGGCAGACGGTTCTGCCGCGGAAGGGCCGGCGGCGGATGCGGAAGGTCCGACCGTGGGGACGGGTTTCGTCTCAAAAAAATCGACGGCCAGAAAGCCGATGGCGGCCGAAACGAAAACAAGCGTGCCGGCGAGCGCCAGTCGTTGTCGGGAGGACATGGGATTCACCTCAAAGGAAGATGGAATGAACGGGACGGTGACTCAAAATATCTATGCTGCCGTGATGCCGGAAAGACACCGTCCCGTGCGCTTTTTCGGCTGGATGGATCACCAGATGATCGCTTTTCGAAAATGAGCTTGATTGGCCTTCCAAACCTTCTCCATTTCATACCATTTGTTTCCGAAAGTTGCGCCGCGGTTGCCTTGGTCGTAGGGGGCCGTGACGCGCAATCGATACGAAGTTTGGTTGGGGTAAGAAGAAGTATCATATCCGGAAGTATTTAAAATATGCCCTTCAACAGTTGAAGTATAATTAGGCAATAAATCTCGAGAAATCCTCAAATCCAATACCGCTGGAACTCCCCAGTCGATCGTTAAGATCATCGCTGTTACCCAGGTGCTATACTCATTTGAGCTGAAAGATCGATAAGTGTAGGTATGAACGGACTGATGGCTGTTCAAGACATCATCGACTTTTGAAAAATCCGTTCCGTCCGTTGTTGTGCCCAGTTTGCTCGCGTAATAACTCTGGGGTTGCGACGTTCCGTTTAAGAAGTGAAGAACTTGCTTGACTGTGGCAGGTCCGCACCAATAAGGCGTCTCTTGTTTAAAGGGCGTCACATTTAATGTTCTCACTTCTCCTAACGACATAGGCGTAATCTGTTTTTTTGAGTCTTTATTTTGCATGTATTGGCGGATCATTTCCTCTTTCGCTTTCGCAGCCGCGATTTGGGCTTCCGTCGGAATGTCGCTGGTCGGGTTCGGATCATCGCCGGTGCCTGCAGCGAAGAGGGAGGAAGGGATGAAGAGAAACGACAGCAGAACGGTAAGCATGATTTTGCGGGACGTCATTTTGATTCCTTCTTTAAGTTATGGTTACGGATTTCATAATAAACCTCTTTTTCTTCCATGTCAAGAGTGTGGGGAAGAGGATGATTTTTTAAAACCCGTTCAAAACGCTGTTGCACCCGGGAGGAAACAGAGTATAATTGTGAAAGGCAATTTTCCGTTTACAAGAGAGGTTTGGGGGATTGGGAAGATGAAAATCATATTCAAAATTCCCTATAATCCTGCTTTTCCTTCAGAACCAGGATGGAACATGCTAGGAGGGAAGATGGACACAAAAAGATTTCTTTTAAATCAATTGATCCTTTTTCCTTTTGGAATACTTATTATATTTATATATGATGTTTTCTTTTATATGTTTTTCCAAAAAGCCGTCGACTGGACGATCGTTTCTTTTGTTTCGTTGAGTGTTGTGACGATTGTTCTGCATGAACTCCTGCACGCTTTGATGTTGCCCGGCGGCATAGGTTCGTCCAGAAACCGGCTCATCGCGGTCACGCTGGTTCCTTTCGTCGCCTTGTCGGTCGTGCCGGTCGCCGTCGCGGCCGTCTTGCGAATGCCGCATTTTCGCTTTATGATCTTTATTCGGCCGTCTACATATTGAAAAATTTAAGCAAAAACACCTATCTTCGCAGCAACGGACTTCAGACCTACTGGAGGCCCATTTGACCCTTGACCCTTATTGCCGAACCGGTTCGACATTGAGCGCGCCCCGGCGCGAAGCCGCTTTTCCGAGCGGGTGAGACCGAACGGCGGAGTCCCACGCCGGGAAAAGCGGTTTTTTCGTGATAAAATAAAACCGTCATCACCGATTCGGCAAGACGGGCTGTCCCGGACTTGACGGCCGCGGCAAAGCGGAAGGGGCGCACTGGAATGAACGTCGTCGTGGCGACGCTGAACGCCAAATACATCCATATGTCGCTGGCGCTGCGGTACTTGAAGGCGTTTTGCCAACCTGCGTTCGATGTGCGCATCGCGGAATACACGATCAAAGACCCGGTTTATCACATCGTGTCCGATCTGTACCGGCTTCGGCCCGATGTGGTTGGGTTTTCATGTTATATATGGAACATAGAAGAAACGATTTCCGTCGTTTCGATGTTGAAAAAGGTGATGCCCGGCGTCGTGATCGTGCTAGGGGGGCCTGAAGTTTCTTACGACACGGAGTATTGGATGCAGCGGGTGCCTGAAGCGGATTTCGTCGTCATGGGCGAGGGAGAGGAGACGTTTTATCATTTGCTGGAGGAGCTGCGCGGCGGCGGGGCATTTTCAACCGTGTGGGGGGCGGCTTACCGGAAAAACGGCCGGCCCGTCCTCAATCCACCGCGGCCGAAGCTCGACCTGAACCGTTTGCCGTCGCCGCACCGGTTCGCCGAGGACGTGCCGCATTTGCCGAACCGCATCGTCTATTTCGAGACGAGCCGCGGATGTCCGTTCAGCTGTCAGTTTTGCCTGTCGAGCGTCGAGTCGGGCGTGCGGTATTTCGACCTGGATCGGGTGAAGGCCGACCTGTTGTATCTGATCAAGTCGGGCGCCAGGCAGATCAAGTTCGTCGACCGGACGTTCAACCTGCGGCGGGACTATGCGCTCGACATTTTCCGGTTTTTGGCCGAGCATCACGGCGGCTGCGTGTTTCAGTTCGAGATTACGGCGGACATCATGCGGCCGGAGGTGCTGGACTTTTTGACGGAAAACGCGCCGCCGGGCCTGTTCCGGTTCGAGATCGGTGTGCAGTCGACGAATGACCGGACGAACGAGGCGGTCGGGCGGAAGCAACATTTCGCCAAACTGGCGCGCACGGTGACGCGGCTGAAGGAAAGCGGCCGGGTTACGCAGCATCTCGATCTGATCGCCGGCCTGCCGGAGGAAGATTACGAACGTTTCCGGCAGACGTTCAACGACGTGTTCGCGCTTCGGCCGGAGGAGCTGCAGCTTGGTTTCCTGAAAATGTTGCGCGGCACGGGGCTCCGACGCGACGCCGAACGTTGGGGATACGTCTATATGGACCGGGCGCCGTATGAAATTTTGCGCAACGATGTTTTGTCGTTCGACGACCTGCTTCGGATCAAACGTGTGGAGGACATTCTGGAAAAGTACTGGAATGCGCATCGGGCGGATTATACGATCGAGTATTTGGTTCGTTGGGAGTTTCCGAGTCCATGGGATTTTTTTCAGGAATTCGGAGATTATTGGGAAGAACGCGGTTGGCCGCGCACGGGACATCAGCTGGAAGATCTGTTCGTTCGGTTGCGCGAGTTTCTGGAGAGTCGAAACATCCGTCGCCCCGACGTCGCGGTCGGGCTGATGAAGCTCGACTATTTGCTGCAGCATCGCCATCGGCCGCGAGCGTTCTGGTGGGACGACGCGCCGGACAAGCGGTTGCTGGCGCGCTGGTTCGGCGCGCTTTCGGGCAGCGCGGCCGTCCGCGAGGCGCTGGCGTTGTCTCGTGCGGACGCGGCGGAATGGCCGAAACGGGCGGTGGCGACGGTGGTGCCGTTCGGAGCGGAGTTGCTGAGAGAGCTGGAAACGTTGCCGCCGTCGGCGCGGGCGTCGACCTGGGCGGATGCCGGGTCCGGCCGTACGGCCGCGAAGGGCGGCGACAAGGCGGAAGCCGGATTTGTCGGGGCGAAAAGCGCCCGGGTAGAAGCCGCGGAAGCCGGGAGCTTTAGCTTCGACGGCGTTGGGGCGGAGGTGTCGTCCGGTCCGTCGCTGCTCGTCGTCTTTTATCCTATAGACGGGTCGGGGGCGCGGCATGCGGTCGTGCCGCTGGACGCGGCGACCGGGGAGATCAGGCCGGAGGAAGCCCGCTTCGCAGCACGGTAAGGCGGCCCGCCAGCGTGTATTCGCCGAGCGACGCCGGCAGCAGGTAGCATTCGCCCGGGCGGACCTGCCGCTCGCCGCCGTTCCAGCGGAGCGATCCTTCGCCTTCGCAGAACATCAGGATCGCGAATGAATGCGGAGAGGTGGCGCTGATGCATTCGCCGTCGACGAGGGCTTTGTCCGTGACAAAATAGGGCGATGCGACCAGACGAATCCATTCGTTCGGCCTTGCCGGCGAGACTTCGACGGCGGAGCGATAGACGCCGCTTTCGCCGTAGCGGATGACGTTCAAAGAATCTTCCACGTGCAGTTCGCGCGGCTTGCCGTCGAGGCCGAGCCGACCGTAGTCGTACAGCCGGTAGGTCGTGTCGGAATTTTGCTGGATTTCCGCGACGAGGACGCCGGCGCACAGCGCGTGGACGGTGCCGGCCGGAATGTAAAACGTGTCGCCGGGCCGAACGGTCGTCGACAGGAGCGCCTCTTCGACGCGGTTTTCCGCCACGAGCCGTTCGAGCTCCGCGCGGTCGACGCCGGGTTTTAAGCCGTAAACGATGCGGGCGCCGGGATCGGCGTCGAGGACGTACCACATTTCGGTTTTGCCCCATTCGCCGGGCGCAAGCCGCTCGTACCGGTCGTCGGGATGGACCTGGACGGACAGGTCGTCCTCGCAGTCGAGCCATTTGATGAGCAGAGGAAAACGGCCGTCGGGCCGAAAGCGGTAGGCCGTGCCGAACAGTTCGGGCCCGAACCGTCCGCGCAAGTCCGCGAGGGTGAGCCCGACCAGCGGTCCGTCGGCGACGCGCGACGCGCCGTTCGGGTGGTCGGCGATCGCCCATGCTTCGCCGATGCGGCCTTCCGGCAGATTGAAACCGTAGCGCGCGAGGTTGCGTCCGCCCCAGACGCGCTCTTTGAAGTCGGGAGAAAATTTGATCGGTTCAAGCCGAACGTTCGTCATGACGCTCCACTCCTTTCCGAGAGTCCGCGTTTTCGTTTTTCTACCGCGATCAGGTACGGCGAACGATCCGCACGGTTGCAAAATCGGTAAAGCAGCGCTTCGAAGCGGTCGGAAGGCAAACTCCGCGCCCACCTCTCGACCGCTTCAGCTTCCGCGTCGCCACCGGGGTGGCCGGGATAGGCGACGACGGTCAGCACGCCTCCCGGGGCTAGGAGCGTTAGCGCGGCGTCGAGCGCCGGCAGCGTCGTTTCCGGGCGCGTGACGACGGATGGATCGCCGTGCGGCAGCCAGCCGAGGTTGAACATGACGGCCGAGACGCGACCGCGGTCGCGCGCATCGACGATCTCGTCCAGCTCGTGATGGCTGCGCCGGACGAGCACGAGCCGCTGCGGCGGTTCGCTCAGCCGTTCGGCCAGCCGGCGACGCGTGCGCTCGATCGCTTCTTCCTGGATGTCGCAGCCGTATACGGTTCCCCGCCGCCCGACGCGAAGGCACAAAAACAGGGTGTCGACGCCGTTGCCGACGGTCGCGTCGACGGCGACGCCGCCGGGATGCAGGCGCTCGGCGACGAGCTCGTGGGCGGCGTGCAGCACGGAGCGGAAGCCCATGGCGTCGCGGCGGACTCCTTTCGAAAGTCTGTTTACTTATGCGCGGCCAGCCAGTCGGCCAGCGCGCGGATGTCGGCTTCGCTCAGACGTCCGCCGAAAGCCGGCATGCCGTCGCCGCCTTGCGCGATTTGTCGGGCGATGGCGTCTCGCGACAGCCGACCGCCGACGCGCTGAAGGTTCGGTCCGACGCCGCCCTGCAGTTCGGCGCCGTGGCAGGCGACGCAGTTTTGGCGGTACAGAAGCTCGGCGCGCTCCGCGGCCGGTTGGCCGGCCGGCGAAGCGGGTGAGGCGGCACCGGCCGCAAGTCCTGCGGATGCACCGGCCGAACGAACGGGCGACGGCGAAGGCGGACGGGCGGTCGCCGCCGTTTTAGACGGGCCGCTCGGCTGTTTCGCCGGCCCGGCGGAAGCCGGCGCATCCCTCGATCCGGCGAAAGAAGACGGCGCCTTCACGGACGGCGCGGATACCGAAGGCGCCTTCGGCGCGGCGGCGGGCGACGGCGTCGAAGCGGCGTCCGGTTCCATCACGGCGGCGGAGACGAACGAATCCGACGACGGCGCGGTCCGCACGGATGCGGAATCGGCCGGGGAGCCGGGGGAGCCGCCGTTTCCGCCGGAACTGCCGCAACCGGCCAGCGCTAGGGCGAGCGCGGCCAGGACGGTCCACAGACGGCCCTGAATCCGGTCGATCGCGCTCGAACCTTTTGCGTTCCGATTCAAGTCGCACTCCATGCGGCGTTTTCCCCTTTTCCGGCTTCCCGCGCCGTCCAAAGACGTCCCTGCCAGGTGTTTCGGCGTTCCAGCTCGGCGTCGATCGCGTTCAGTACTTCCCATTTGCGCAGACTCCACATCGGCCCGATGAGCAGTTCGCGCGGCGCGTCGCCGGTCAGGCGGTGGACGATCATGTCCGGCGGCAGAAGTTCCAGGGTGTCGACGACGAGGCCGACATACTCGTCCATCTCCAAAAACCGGACGAGACCTTCTTTCCATTGGCGCACCATCGGCGTTTTCCGCATCAGGTGGAGCAGGTGGATCTTGACGCCCTGCACGTCCATGGCGGCGACCGCCCGCGCCGTTTCCATCATCATTTCGCGCGTTTCCAGCGGCAGGCCGTAAATGATGTGCGCACAGACGCGGATGCGGTGGCGGCGCAGTTTCTCGACCGCCCGGTAGAAGCAGTCGGTATCGTGGGCGCGGTTAACGAGCCGGGCCGTCCGCTCGTGAATCGTCTGCAGGCCCATTTCTACCCACAGATACGTTCGCTCGTTCAGTTCGGCCAAATAGTCGACGACGTCGTCGGGCAGACAGTCGGGGCGCGTGGCAATCGACAGCCCGACGACGCCGGGCAGTGCGAGCACCGTTTCGTAATATTCGCGCAGCGTCGCCACTGGAGCATACGTGTTCGTAAATGCCTGGAAATAAGCAATATATTTGGCGTTTGGCCATTTTTGATGTTGGCGGTCGCGCACCTTGCAAAACTGCGTGACCAGGTCGTCGCGCCGGCTGCCGGCGAAATCGCCGGAACCGCGCGCGCTGCAAAACGTGCATCCGCCCGTCGACAGCGTGCCGTCGCGGTTCGGGCACGTGAAGCCGGCGTCGAGCATCACTTTGAACACTTTGGTGCCGAATTGCCGCCGCATTTCATAATTCCAACTGTGAAAACGTTTGTCGCCCCACTTGCGCGGCGTTTCGCCGACGGGGCTTTGGCCGGCGCGGTCGACGGCTTCGGCGATCGTGGCGTTCATCGGGTTCCCTCCTCGCAATTTTTCATTTTAACAAAGTTTCGGGCAAAATGCGATTTGTGAAAAACCTCTTGCAACCGTGTAAAAGCCGAATACAATGAAAATGAAAAAACAATCGAGAACGCAGCGGCTGTTGCAGGGAGAGAAAAGAACCGTGATCGTTCCGGGCAAACGGGAAGCCAAACCTTGCCGCGTGTTGTTGCAGGAGTATCTGGCGACGGGCCAGCCGGTTTTTCACACGGTCAAGTTGAAATTCGGGGGAGTGGGGAACAAGGACGTCTATAACATTACGGCTCCGTTCATCGACGAAGGAGAGCCGGTCATCGCCGGCCGCGTCGAAGATCGCGACAGCGAATCGTCGCAGGTCATGTTCTTCGTCGAGCGCGGCGGCGTCTGGGTGCCCCGCGACGGGGCGCCGACGTTTGAACTTCAGGATCCTTTTTATAGCCGCATCCATGGGGAACTGATCGTCGGCGGCGTCCAGACGTATCCGGATCCGCTCGTCGCCGGCCGAATGGCGTGGAGAACCGTCTTTTACCGCGGCGAGCGGATCGTCGACTTGCGGCCGTTTCTCGTCGGGCCGGACGGCATGAAAGATATTCGGCTCGTAGAACTGGCGGACGGTTCGATCGGCGTGTTCACGCGTCCTCAGGGGCAAAAGGGCGGCCGCGGCAAAATCGGCTTTACGAGGATCAAAGCGCTTTCCGAACTGTCTGCCGAGTTGATCGAACAGACTCCGATTCTCGAAAATCTGTTTGTCGACGAAGAATGGGGCGGCGCGAACGAAGCGCACCTTCTCGCCAACGGGCTGATCGGCGTGCTGGGACACATCGCGTGTTTCGACGAGGTCGGCCACCGCCATTATTACCCGATGGTGTTTGCGCTCAATCCGGAGACGGGAGGATATACGGGCATCCGACTCATTGCGGTGCGGGCGATGTTTTTGCCGGGGGCGATGAAGCGCCCCGACGTGGAAGACGTCGTGTTCAGCGGCGGTCTGATCCGTAAACCAGACGGAACGGCCGACCTGTATGCCGGCGTCAGCGATGCCGAGGCGCACCGGATGACGATTCCCGATCCGTTTTTGCCGTACGAACGCGGCGAGGAATGGGCGTAAGGGCGTCGGAGCCCGGTTTTTTTTCGTCGTCGCGCCTACTGGTCGGCCGATTGGTTGCGAAAACGTCGGATTTGTTGAGATTTCGCCGTATCCGCCGAACGGTCCCCGGTTTTACAATGGTCCCGAACTCAGTGCAAGAGGGGGGACCGTCCGTGGCCTTTCGGATACGACGGGTGGCCGCGTTGGTGGCGGCCGCGGTGTTGTTTTCGACGATGTGGCCGGCGATCGGGGTAAAGCCGCTGGCGGCGGAGGAAGCGCTTTCCGACCCGGCGACGTTCATCAAGGGGGTCGATATTTCGACCCTGCAGGCGATCGAGGAACACGGCGGAAAATTCTATGACGGCGGCGTCGAACGCGACTTGCTCGACATTTTGCGCGACCGCGGCGTCAATTATGTCCGGGTGCGCGTTTGGAACAATCCGGTCGAAGCGGGCGGCTACAACGATGCGGCACATCTGGTTGCGCTCGCACAGCGCGTGAAGGCGAAAGGACTCGGCCTGCTCGTCGATTTTCACTATTCGGACTTTTGGGCCGACCCCGGCAGGCAGACCAAGCCGGCGGCGTGGGCTTCACTTTCGTTTGAACAGTTGAAGCAGGCGGTGTACGACTATACGGCCGAAGTTTTGAGCGAGTTGCGCAATGTCGGCGCCTACCCGGATATGGTGCAAGTCGGCAACGAAATCAATAACGGCATTTTGCATCCGGACGGCGCGGCTTCCAATTTCGGCAATCTGGCGCAGCTGCTTGCCGAAGGGATCCGCGCAGTGCGCGACACGGCTCCGCCGGGACGAAACGCGAAAGTCGTGCTTCATTTAGCAAACGGAGGAAATAACGCGCAATTCAGATGGTTTTTCGATAATGCCGTTAATTTCGGTCTTGATTTCGATGTGATCGGCGTTTCGTATTACCCGTACTGGCACGGGTCGTTCCAAGACCTGAAAAACAATTTGAATGACCTGGCCGTCCGTTATGGCAAAGAGATCGCGGTGGTCGAAACGGCGTATCCGTACACGCTTGCGGATTGCGACGGTTGGGAAAACGCGGTGCGGCAGCGGGAAACGGACGCGGTCGGTTTTGCCGCATCCGTCGAATCGCAGCGGCTCATGCTGCTGACAGTGATGAATACGGTCGCGCACGTCGCGGGAGGAAAAGGGCTCGGTGTGTTTTATTGGGAACCGGCGTGGATTCCCGTGCCGAGCCGTTCGTGGGACGGCGTCGGGTGGAAAAGCGGGGAAGGGAACGCCTGGGAAAATCAGGCGATGTTCGATTGCGACGGAAACGCGCTTCCGTCGCTCGATGCCTTCCGGTTTTTGCCCGGAGATCTGGACGAGCGGCGGCCGATCGGCGCATTGCCGGCGCAAGGCGTGACGACGGTGGCGCACGAGGTCCCGGCGTTGCCGGCTGCGGTGGACGTGCTCTATGACGACGGCAGTGTGGAGGCGCTGCCCGTCGCGTGGGATGCGGTCGATCCGGATTTACTTTCCCGTATAGGTTCGTTCGTTCTCGGAGGGACGGTCGAAGGGACGGGGCTGCGCGCCAAAATCGGCGTCACGGTCGTTCCGTCGGCCAATCGGGTGGTCAATCCCGGTTTTGAAGACGGTTGGACGCCGGTCGGCTGGAACGTCTCCGGCGATACGGCCGCTGTCAAGATCGACGGCAACGCCGGCAATCCGCATACCGGAAACAAGGCGCTGAATTACTGGTTCGGTTCGCCGTTTGCGTTCACGCTGTCGCAGACCGTCACGGGACTAAGAAATGGGCAAAAATATGTGTTGCGCGGTTGGGTGATGGGGCCGTGGCCGGGCGATACGTCCCAGCCGCAGCCGACGGTCTACCGGATGTTCGCGCGCGATTACGGAGGCCCGCCGCTTTCGGTCGAGTTGGCGAACGCCGGCTGGCCGAACTGGCAGTCGTTCGAGATCCGCGGCATCGTGCCGCAAAACGGTCAGGTGACGATCGGGTTCGATGTGCAGGCTCCGGGCGGCGCATGGGGGTTTATCGACGACGTCGAGCTGCGGGAAGACGTCACCGTCCCGTCGTGGCCGCAGGACGCAAGGTTGTCGGTTACGTCGGTTTCGCCGGAGTCCGTGCGGCTCGAATGGACGCCGGCCGCCGACGAATCCGGCGTCGTCGGCTACAAGGTGTACATGGACGGCCGGCGGATCGCCACCGTTTCTGGAGATACCTACGGCTACACAGTGACCGGACTTGCGCCGGGGTCGACGCACGCGTTCAAGGTAGAAGCCGGCAATGCGTTCGATTTGTGGACGTCGACGGGCCCGTCGGCGACCGCGACGCTGCCGTTTCCCGCGTCGTCTCCTGCTCCGTCGCCGTCGGGCGGAACGCTGCCTGCGGCGCATGTCGGCGATGAGAATGTTCTGACGGTCACGCCGAACCGGTTGGAGCCCTCTGATCGGTCGAAAGGACCTTGGTCGGTTGTTCTGCCGGACTCCCTCCCTGAGGTGAGGCTTACGCCGGAGGCGCTTGCTGCTATAGCCGGCAACGGCTTGAGGATTCGGGCGCGCAACGTTACGTTAGTTCTTCCGTCGGCCGTTTTGCGACGCGCTGCGGACGAATCGGTTTCGCTGGCAGTCCGGATCAGGTCGGTTGTGGCCGATACGGATTACCGGATGAACGGTCCGGGGTGGGGTACCGTCTCCGCTTACGACGGCGGGACGTATGCGGTCGAACTGACGAAATGGAGTGCCGACGGGCGCGCAGTATCGCTCGATACGTTCGAAGAACCGGTCGAACTGCGGCTGAAACCGAGCGGGCTAGTGTCGGCTCTCGGCGGCATTTACAGGATCAAGGAAGGTCGCGCCGTCGAGTACGTCGGCGGTCGGCGGACGTCTGACGGCGAGATAGCGGCCTTCGTGCGGGAAAGCGGAACATATGCGCTTTTGGAGGTGCGGCCGGCGCTTGCCGACGTGACCGACGGTCATTGGGCGTACGAGGCCGTGCTCGGGATGGTCGCGAAGGGATTCGCCGAGCCGGCTGCCGTCGACGGATTTATGCCGGAGCGGCCGGTGACGAGGGCCGAATTCGTCGAATGGCTGGTGCGGGCGCTCCGAATCGGGGAAGAGTCCGGCGGCGCGACTGTGGAACCGTTCGCGGACGTGCCGCGGGAAGCGTCGTATGCGCGGGCGGTCGCGGCGGCCCGCGCCGCGGGAATCGTCGAAGGAAAAGAAAACGGGATGTTCGCTCCGGACCAGACGTTGACGCGCGAAGAGACGGCAGCGCTTCTCGTGCGCGCGGTGAAAGCGGCGAACGTCGGAACGTCTTCCGGCGGAATTGCCCGGACGTTCACCGACATGGCCGACGTCGCACCATGGGCGGTCGAGGCCGTCCGTGCCGCGGCGGATGCCGGTCTGTTCGAAGGAGGACCTGCCGGACGGTTCGAGCCGAAACGAGGGATGACGCGCGCCGAAGCGGCCCAGGTGTTGTGGAGACTTTATCGTTCGGCGGAATGGTAAAAGTTTTAGGGATACGGCCCCCGTGCGGGGCCGTATTTTTTTCTTCGAAACGCGCAGCCTAAATTCCAGAAAGCCTCTTGCAAAACCTAACACATCGTGTTATATTGAAATTGAGCAAAATCAACGATTTCGCCGCATTCGTCGCAGTCGAAAATGGGCAGTCCGCCGTCAAGTTGTGTTGGTAAATCTGGATGAAAAGAGGTGGAACCCATGAGCGCGGCTCAATTTCAGTTGCCGCACGGCGACGACGTCATCACCGTCCGGCTGACGGTGCGGGAAGCGATCGCTCTCGGCATGGGCGAAAAGTTTCATCTTCGTCCCGATATCGCCGCCGGCGCCCGCCGTAAGCTGAAGCGCTCCGTCACCGAGAAGCTGCTGAATGAAGCGCGAAAGAGTGAAGTCGAGTTTTCCTACCTGTGACAAATGCTGTGAGCGAAAACGGATTTTCACTCACCGGCTCCGCGGATGGTTTCGCGGAGCTTTTTGCATTTTTCGGCCGGTTGCACTATCATGCAGGAGGAGGGATCCGGCATGAGGCTGAGGGGACGAAAAGGGATCCGGGAAGATTTGGAGAATCAGCCGGATCTGGTTGTTTTGCAGCCTTTTGAATGGCGCGGCAGGTGGCGTGAACGGTTCGGAAACGACAGGCCGATTTACGTCGAACTCGGCATGGGCAAAGGCAAGTTTATCGCCGAGATGAGCCGGCTTCATCCCGACATCAATTTCGTCGGGGTAGACATGTTCGACGAACTGATTCGCCGCGCCAGCGTCAAGGCGAGGGCGGGAAGTCCGGACGGCCGCGCCCCGGGCAATTTGGTGCTTGTTTTGCTCAACGTCGAGAGAATCGAGGAAGCGTTCGCCGAAGGCGAGATCGAGCGCATTTACCTCAATTTCAGCGATCCGTGGCCGAAGAAGCGGCATGCCAAGCGGCGGCTGACCCATCCGCGGTTTCTTGAAAAATATTGCCGCCTGCTCAACGAATACGGCGAAATTCATTTCAAAACCGACAGCGCGCCGTTTTTCGAATATTCGCTGAACGCATTCGCCGATATGGGATTGCGGCTGCGCAGCATTTCGCTCGACTTGCATGCCGGCGGTCCGGCGCCGGGGCATGTGATGACGGAATATGAACAAAAGTTTGTATCGCAGGGGTTACCGATTTACCGGTGCGAAGTGCTGGTCGGACGTGAAGCGATCGCCGCGCACGAGCGCAGCGTCCGGGAAAAATGGGCCGCCGACCGAACGATGCGCGTCCGCAGCGTTCAGCCGATGAGTCCGAACGCGGCGATGCCCGCGACCGTTCCGAGCAGTGCGCCGACCAGCACGTCGGAGGGGTAATGCAGTCCGAGAACGATGCGCGATATGCCGACGGCCAACGCGATCGGCAACAGCGCGACGACGGCCGGAGGAACCGCAAGCGCGAACGGCACGGCGACGGAGAAGGCGGCGGCCGTATGTCCCGAGGGGAACGACGGATCGCGCAGCGGGTTGCGGCACGCCAGGGCATCCGGCCAAACGAGATACGGCCGCCGGCGGCGGCACAGACGCTTCAGGACGGCGACCGGCAGATGACTGGCCGCCAGCGCGATCAAGGCGGCATTGCCTGCGGCTGAAAGCGGCGGCGGCGCGAATAGAGCGAAGCCGAGCGCCGGCAGCACGGTAGCGGGGGCGGCTCCGAGGCAGGTGACCGCACGGAACAGCGCATCCGCCCGTCGGCGAAGAACGCCCCGGTTCATCCAGGCGAACAACCGGCGTTCGCTGGTCTGCATCCATGAAACAAGACGGGTCACGGTTTCTCCCTCCCGAAAGCTTGAGACGACCGGTTCGGCGGCGCGGACTGACACGCCCCCGGCCGTCGTTGACGAATTCATTTTACCACGCCAGTATTAAGCGAAGATGAAATCGCGAACGCAGGTACCGACGGGCGTTGTGGAGCGTGTAAAGTTTAAGTAGGGGATGCCCTTGGCAGGATTTTCGGGGGCGGAAAGCGAAGAGACCTCACATCCCAAATCCCAAAAAGGAAGCCGCGTAGCCTCGCGGCTCAAAAGGAGTGTGAGGT
>Ga0207794_100021_pt1 | contig 183976 bp, 168 predicted proteins | sample CeladaPassaB1F11_FD_187488 | JGI IMG/M metagenome (GOLD analysis project Ga0207794, IMG submission 187488) | Cellulose-adapted microbial communities from the Joint BioEnergy Institute, USA - Passage B1F11 (SPAdes) (version 2) | ecosystem: Engineered > Bioreactor > Continuous culture >... | reverse complement strand
AGCGCCAGCCGGAGCTTTTGCGCAAGGCGTCGCGGTTTTTTGCCGACATGACCGGCGGACGCTACGAACGCGTCGCGGCGCCCGTCGGCGAAAACCGGCTGTACGCCGTGCGCGCCGACGGACGGCGGCTGGATCCGGCCTTTCTGAGCCGGGGAACGGCGGAACAGATGTACCTGGCCATGCGGTTGGCCCTCGCCGAACATCTGGCCGAAACGCGTTCGTTCGCGCCGCCGCTCGTGTTGGACGATGTTTTCGTCCATTTCGACGGCGAGCGGCTCGAGCGGGCGCTCGGCGCCGTCGGCGATCTCGCGCGGCGGCACGGTCTGCAGGTGCTGATGTTCACTTGTCACGACCACGTCCGGTCGGCGGCCGAACGGCGCCTCGGTCCGCTCGCGGAATTCGTCCGACTGGACGGCGCCGATCGCGGTCATTCTTCGTAGATCATTTTGACCGTCATGCCGCCGTCGACGATCAGGTTTTGGCCGGTGACGAAGCCGGCGGACTCCGTCAGGTACATGACGGCGTCGGCGATGTCGTCCGGCCTGCCGACGCGGCCGACCGGATGCTGCAGGCGGTCGCGTTCGGAATGGACCGGCGTCGTCGCGCGTTTGGAATATTGCCAGTCGCGCGTTTCGATCCATCCCGGGCTGATGCAGTTGACGCGGATGCCGTACGGGCCGAGGCTGATCGCCATCGCGTGGGTGAGCGCGACGATGCCCCCTTTGGAGGCGGTGTAGGCTTCCGTCCCGGGCTCGGACATGAACGCCCGCGTCGAGGCGATGTTGACGATCGAGCCGCCTCCGGCTTCCGCCATCATTTTCGCCGCGGCCTGCGAGACGAGAAACGTGCCGCGCAGGTTGACGGCGACGACGCGGTCGAAGTCTTCCGGCGAAAGTTCGAAAAACGGCGCGTTGCGCGCGATGCCGGCGTTGTTGACGAGCGCCCTTGGAATGCCGAGCGTCTCGCGGGTTTTTCGCATCCAGGCGCGGACGTCGTCCGGATCGGAAACGTCGGTGCGGACGAACAGCGCGCGGGCGCCGAGCGACTGCAGCATGCCGGCGGTTTCTTCTCCGGCTTCGACGTCGACGTCCGCGATCGAGACCGCGTAGCCCGCGCGGGCGAAACGGAGGGCGACGGCGCGGCCGATGCCTTGGCCGCCGCCGGTGACGGCAGCGATGTTCATGTCGGGCGGACACTCCTTTCGCGATTGATCCGCTTTACTCAATACCATAACACGAAACGGCCCGCTGTGGTAAAATGTTGGTGTCGTCCCGAAGGAGGAATGCGGTCATGACTACGCGCGGCGAAACGTCCGGCGGCCGTGAAACGGAGGGCCGTGCATCCGGCGGCCGCGGGTCCGGCGGTTGTAGAACCGGCGGCCGGGAAATCGTCTACCGCATCGGCCGGCGCACCGGCACGATCCGCGTGCCGGTGCGGGAGGAGGCTACGGCCGACCGGTTCGGGGTGCCGGCTCGTCCATCCCGCACCGGGCGGCTGTGGCGGCAAGCCCCCGCGCCGGGGAAGCGCGCGACGGCGTTGGCCGCCTGTGCGTTGCCGGTCGCGGCGCTTTGCGCGTTTCTCTGGCTGATTCGGACGTTGGCGGCCGTATGACCGGCGCGCGAGGTCCGGGCTCGGTCTTGCTTTAGCGGGGAGGCGGATCTTCATGTACGGATGGCTGACGGTCGTTGCCGTTGCGGCCGGCGCGGCCGCACTAGCCGTAACAGCGTATGCAGCGTGGGAACTGGCGTCTTTTCGCCGCCGTACGCCGCAGAAGGGCCGCAAGGGCGGTTTTATCGCGTTCCGGATACCGAAAGAGTCGGAACATGTCGTCGTCTGGACGTGGGCGGACTGGATCGCACTGGGGCTGGCGGCTCTCGGCGGCCTGTTTCTGCTCGCCGATGCCGTCGCGGTCGTCCGCGACCGGGACGCTTATCCGTTTTACCATCTCGGTTATTTGTTGTCGGGATTCGTGTACGTCGCCGTCGCCGTTTTGTTTCTGACCGTCCGGTTGGCCGCGCTGTTCGGGCTCGTCCGGGCAGGCCGCCAACCCGAACCTGCCGGACGACAACCGGGTGTTCGCGAACCGGTCGACGGCGGGGAGGAGTCGTCGGGAGACGGCCAAGACGGCCGCCCGTCCGGCCGCAGCTTAAGCGGCGAGCCGGCGGCGCGCCAGCATGAGTCCGAGCCAAACCGCGCTGATCAGTCCGAATAGCGGGTACAGCACCGACAGCAAGGCGCTGAAGCCGAATTGGCCGGCGGCGAAACAGAGGGCGAGCAGCGCGGGAACCGACCGCTCCGGCGGCACGCCGAAACGGTCGCGGATTTGCAAAGACAGCCCGTAGAGGTCGGCGATCAGCGTCGTGAAAATTTCGCCGAGGACAACCAGCGAAAACAGCGTCGCCGCCGTCGGCCCGACGTCGCCCATGACAGCGCTCATCGGCACCTCGAATTGGGACACGTCCGGCATGTGCGCGCTGAGCGCAAAATGCATCCCGAGCAGCATGGCGCCGATGCCGACGCCGCCGATCGTTCCGCCGAAGAGCAGCCGGCGGCGGTCGCGAACGGATGCGCCAAGCGGCACGAGCACCGCCTGTGCCGTCGCCAGATTAAAGGCGCCGTAAAGCCAGGGCGACGCCCAGGCCATAAGCGGGGATTCGTCGGATTCGAGCGAAAGCCAGTTGTCCGCCTGCGGTTCGCCGACCGTCCGCCACACTGCGAGCGCCACGAAGACGGCCATCGCCGGCACGACGATGCTGTTGGCCGCGATGATCGCTTGAAGTCCGCGCCGAAGCGCCGCATAAGCCGCCAGAACGGTCGCCAGCAGTCCTGCCTCGAGCGGCAGGCCGAACTGTTCTTCCAGAAGCGAACCCGCTCCGGCCGTCATGACGACGGAAATGCCGAACAACGCCGCCATCAGGAACAGACCGATCCATCGGCCGGCGCGGTCGCCGAACAAACGCCGGTTCAGCTCCTCGTACGATTCGACGCCGAGGCGGTGCGCCGCCAGCAGCAGGCGGACGCCGATGCCGACGAACAGACCGACGGCGATCAGAATGCACCATGTCGCCGTCGCTCCGTATTTTGTAAAAAATTGAAATACCTCCTGACCGGACGCAAAACCGGCGCCCACGACCGTGCCCATATACGTGAACGCGATCCGCGCCGTCCGCTCCGTTCGTCTCGGTTCCTTCAACGCGCGTCGCACCGCCTTTCTTCCGTCGGACGTCGTCCATCTCCAGCGTATGTCCGACGGCGGCGGGACATGACGGCCGACGCAGCGAAAAAAAACGGTGCGGCGGACGGCGCCGACGCGCCGTCCGCCGCTTCCCCTTCCGCGTACGCGTCGGCTTTACGGGCGCGCCGGGCCCGGCGATGCGGCGAACAGCTTGATGGAAAGCACGCTGTCGCGGCCGGGATCGAGGTCGAACTTGAGCACCGCGCCGTCGCGCTCGTAGGTCAGAACGCGGTCCGTCCGGGAAGTCGGCCGCCCGAGCGCGCGGACGACCGCGTCCGCGTCGGAGCGCACGCGGATGCTGCCCAGCCCGGGGTCGGTGTTTTCCGACCGGACGTCGATGAAAACGATGCGCTCATGCGGATCGAAGCCGACCTGGTATCCCCCGTATTCGTAGACGAGAATACCGCCCGTTTCCTCGTCGTTCAACACGTAGGTCGACGCGGGCGGTCCGAGCCTGGCTTCGGCCGAATGTTTGGGATCGCCCGGTTTGAGGCCGAACAGCGCGAACGGCCGCCGTCCCGCAACGGGCGTCGCTTGCGCGGCGTTCCCGTCGGGCGAACGGCCGGTGTCGATCAGGGAAGAAGAAGGATGGGACGCGATCTCGGTCGCTTCTTTCAACGTCGGGGAAGGTTCCGGCGAGACCGGTTTTGCGGTCCGGAAGCCGTCCGGCGTCGTCGTCGCGGAGAGTTTCGTCTGTTCCGCCGAAGGCGTCGGACGGACGGTCTGTTCCGCCGTCCCACCGGATGCGGCGCAGCCCGCCGCCAGCCCGGCCGCCAGCGCGACCGGGAGCGCGCGCGCCACGGCATACGTCAATGTATATGTCAACGGGATGCGACCCGCCTGCGTCCGTATCCGCGTCATGATCGGCGACCTCTTTTCGGTGTCATTCGACTCTCTCTAAAAAAATAGACGTCGGAAAGCATCCAAAAGTTTCATAAAATTTTGCGCTGCGGGAGGACGATCATGAACCGGCGAACAAACCGGCGAACCGACGCCATCCGGGAACTGTTTTTGAAGGAAGCCGTCGCGTTGAATGACCGCGTGCTCGAACTCGACAGGCTGCTGACCCATCTCGTCCGTCCGGACTGGGTCCGGATGATCGGACAGGAACTAGCCGACCGATTCCGCGGCGATGCTCCGACGAAAGTGCTGACCGCCGAATCCGCTGGCATCGCTCCCGCTTTTGCCGCCGCGGAGGAACTCGGCGTGCCGCTTCTGTTCGCCCGCCGGCGGCAGACGCTGCTGACGGGCGAGGACGTCTGGCACGAACGCGTGCCGTCGTTTACGAAGGGCGTCGTCACCGACCTGCTCGTGCCGCGCAACCTGCTGTCCGCGGACGACCGCGTGCTGATCGTCGACGACACGATCGCCCACGGCGATACGGCGCTCGGCCTCGTCCGCATCGTCGAAAACGCCGGCGCCCGCCTGGTCGGATTCGCCGTCGTTGTAGAAAAATGTTTCCAAGAAGGCGCACGCCGGCTGAAGGACCGCGGCGTCCGGGTCGAATCGCTCGTGCGCGTCCGTTCGCTTGAAAACGGTCTGGAACTGGAGCCGGAAGCAGAATGACCAGCGTTTGGACGCTTTTTTCGCTAAACCGGTTCCGCTATAATGAAGATAACAAAGCAGACCTAGGGGGAGGCGCCGGCGATGAGCAACAAGCGGCTGACCGTCGAATATTTGCTCGGCAAGCTGGCGGACGCCAAGACGCACTTCGAGCGGGCGCTGGACTGCAAGCATACCGAATTCGACGACCTGTACCCGTATATGATCGAACACCCGCAGTTTTTCTGGTACAAACGCTACGTCGCGTGGGCGGAACTGCTGACGATCGTGAAAATGTGCGACGAGCTTTCGATCGACTGGGAATCCTGTTTCACGCCGCAACAGGTCGAATATATCCGCAGACGGGTGATGTCGAACCGCGTGCTGGACGGCTGGTACGAGACGAACGACTCGAAGGAACACGTCGGTTGAGGTCCGGCCGTCGGTTAGAGCCGGCGGTATCGTTCCGAACGGCCGGCGGCGGGATCGGACGCGCAAGCCGCGCAAAGCGTCCGTGCCCGTCGTCCGGCTTTTTTTGAGCGGCGTAAAAGTGTGCGCGATACGGCGGGTCGGACGGCTGGACGAGTTCCGGCGCGGGGGTAGCCTTTTGGGAGTCGGAGGTGAGTCTGCATGATTACGGACGAGGAACTCGACCGGTACCGGATCGAGGGGACGCTGCTCCGTGTCGTTCGCGACGCCGATCCCGCCAACGACGTGTACGGCATCGTCGTGGCGTGGGACGAGCGGTCGGTGCTCATCCGCAAGCCGAACAGGAAAATGGTCAAGCTCGATCGTGCGTATACGTATTTGCCCGCACAACAAGGAACTCAATAAAGCCGAATCGGCAGGCCGTGCCGACGCTTTAGATCCGTCACGAACGTCGCGACGAACTTGATGAGCTCCTCCGCTTCCGGAACGACCGGCTCGCGCGCGATCTCCGCTCCCGCGCCGGCTTCATCCGCTCCGGCGTGCCTGATAAGCAGCGATACGAACTCCTGCGTGCAGTCGTCGTTGAACCGCAAAAAATCATGCTGGATTACGAGCAAAATTTTCAGCGCGGCGCGGAGCACGTCGGGTTTTTCCCGCCGGTAATAGTGTAGGTAGCTCTTCGAATACGCCCATGCGAAAAACAGAACGTAGCCCGCCCGCGCGCTGTCGCACCGCGCGTCTTCCAGCCGCCGGACGAACCGGCCGGGGTCGTCCCCGTCTTCTGCGGGCGAGCGGCCCGCAAACCGGACGGCCATGCGCTCCAGATATGCGCGGAACGCCCGCATGTACTCGCTTTCCGGCAAAACGCGGCCGTTCATCTGTCCCGCTCCTCCCACAAGCTTTCGTAAATGCGGTCGATCTCGTTCCAGGCGGGGTACCACCGGCTTTTCCATTCGCGAAACAATGCGTCCATGACGGTTTTATAGACCAGGCCGGAGCGGATCATGTCGCGGATGTCCTGCAGATCTTTCGGGCGACCGGCGTCGAGTTTAAGCAGAAACAGCAAATAGCGGTAACCCTTCAGTTGATGAAGTCTTGTTTGGTATTGGGGGTGGAAATGAAATCAATGTTTGGGTAAAACATGAATTCCGTGCTGAAGCAAAAGGCGCGAATCCGAAGTTTCGAGTGCGTTGAGGTCGTCCGTGCCGCGTTCTGCCCACCAGCCAGCAGGATGGCGCTGTAACCGATCAGCACGAGATCCATGGTTTGGTTTTTGGCCGCAAGGGTGCGGTCGATTTCGGAGAGAATCCGTTCGATTTCGGCGCGGTTCACGGCGATCACGGCGGCGGGTTCCGCCAGTCCCGGTTTTTCACCATTATAACGGTTCGAAAACGATACGGGCAAAGAAGAAAATGTGTGGCGTGTAGCGTCCCGTTCGAGCGTGCGACAGGAATTCCGGGGGCGAAACGAGGACGTCCAACACTTCGCCACGCTGAGGAAGAAAGCCGCGACGGCGGCCCGCTGATTTGGACCGTGTTCTACCGAGTCTTGACGCGGACCCGGTCGATCCTCAAACTTGATCTACAGTCCGAACTTGTGCTATATTGTTGTCACCGCGTGCAGGCACATTGGATTCAGGCGAAGCGAAAAACGAATCCAATCAACCTGACGAGGGGAAACGGTCGACATCAGCCTTGACTTCTGGCGATGACCTGTGGTATCATCAGCTTCGCACGCGACATTCTCATGCGGTCGTGGCGGAATTGGCAGACGCGCTGGATTCAGGTTCCAGTGGGCTAACAACCCGTGGAGGTTCGACTCCTCTCGACCGCATATTCTGCTTATTTTTTGTTTTTTTAACCCTCAAAAAATTCAATCCTGAGCATCAAAAAAATCAATTTTCGATGCTCAGGAAGCGTAGACGATCCCCTCAATCAAAAGGAGGGGATTTTTCTTTGGGAAAAAAAGTTGAACTGCAAAAAGCACTAGAAAGGTTTTTGCTTGTTAAAAAAGCTGCTGGGCTAAGTGAAACGACTCTCGAAGATTATCGCCGCCATGTCAACTACTTTTTTCGACGTTATCCGGAAGCTTGGGACGACCAGGACGAACTAAAAGAAGCGACTCTCCGCCACATCTCCGAAGCCAACCAACCCGCGACTCGAAATCTTCGTCTGATCTATCTTCGCGCTTTTTTGAAGTGGTGTAAACAGGAGGGATATATCGCCGAAAACCCACTCGAAAACATCAAGCCAAAAAAAGCACAACCGCGTATCGTCGATATTCCAGTCGAAAAGCTGAAAGAACTGCTCGAATTACCCGATCAGCGCACATTTGCAGGACTGCGCGATTATGCTTTAATCCTTTTTCAACTCGACACAGGTATTCGTCCAAAAGAAGCATTTCATCTATTGATCGACGATTTTGACCTAAATCGCGGACTCGTGCATGTTCGCGCAGAAATCGCGAAAACCCGCATGTCGAGGACGTTGCCCATTTCGCCGACAACGGTTCGAGCGATCGAAAAACTAATCGAAGCACGTCATCCGAAGTGGCCGAAAGATTTACCCGTTTTCTGCTCGGCAGACGGGACTATCATGAACAAAAACACGTGGAAAAATCGAATGAAAAAATATGCTGAACAACTCGGAATCAAAATCCGACCCTACGATCTGCGCCATGCCTTTGCACTCGAATTTCTTCGCAGTGGCGGACATGCTTTTGCGTTGCAGGCTTTATTAGGCCATACAGATTTGAGCATGACGAAGCGATACTTAAATATCACTCAAAAAGACCTGCGCGACCAACATGCTGTAGCGACACCACTGAAAAAAATCCTCAGCAGTAGAGCAGGCGCCTTGCGGGTAAGAAAAATCGAAAAATGAGGAGGAAAAGCGAAATGCGCAAATACGCGACATTGACCATTGCGCAGGCCCGAAATCCGCATAGTGTGCCTAGGGTGACGACTTACTTTGGCCATCTCGAAAAAATTTACGCTGAAAGGCGGAATATTCTCAGTGATTTAGCAGGTAGGTATCATATTTGGGAAAAAACAGGGACATGCGCGGAATGTTTTGAAGTTTTTAGAGAAAACCTTAAAGAATTAATCGACCGATATTTTGACGATGACGCTAACCTGAAGCGTAGTCTGCGCGAAGATTTTCATTTCGTTTTCTTCGACGATGAACATCAAGATTACACTGTCGCAAGTTGTTATTACTTCTCTGATTTTGAGAAAAAAGAAATCGAAAGAATAATGCTTTTTGGACAAAAAAATTCAGTTGTTGAGCAAATAAACGATATAAAGAAGAAATATAAGATCAGAAATGTATTTGAAAATTTTCATAAAAATGAAGAAAAAATGTTTAAAGAAGTGTTTAGTCTTTTGGCGCTCGACATTCTATGCGATGAAACAAAAGAAGAAGCATTACGCGATTTAGCGAATGTTTACTTTATAAAGGAGGAATAAAAAATGACAAAGTACAACTACTCCCCTGAACATCCTTATTTCGCTGGGACGCTTTTCGTCGAAAAAAAGGAAAAAGACAAATTTTTCAAGTCAGTATTTTTCGTCTGCGGCGAACGCGATGAAGTCGAAAAATTCGAGCAAGAACAGAAGCAGAATTTTCGGGTACGTACTTATGGGTATCTTTTTAGAACATGGGAGGAAGCTTTTGAAGGGTTGAAAAAGGAACTGATCGAATGGGTTAAATTTTCGCATTCTGTTGACGAACTTGTGGACTCATTAGAAAACTTGAAAGAAAAAATTAAAATCTTTCCAAAAGCATCATAATCATTTCTTTAACAAAAAAGTGCAAAAAAATCAGTCGAAAAAAGTACATTTTAACACTTATGAGGGGAATTTTTTCCCCGACAAAAAACTGCAAAAAAATCGGCAGAAAAATGCACATTATAACACTATTGGGAAGGAATTTTTCCTTCCCCCTTTCTAATTCAATACCTGCTTCCACAACGTCTTTTTGTTCTTGTGTTTTTGTTGGGGGCGACAAAATCGTCGCTCCCAAAAAATTTTTTCTTTCAAAATCAAAAATTTTCTACGGGAGGAATAAGGATGTCCGAAGAAATCCAGAAGGAAGAAGGAAAAGAAGTAAAAAACGAAATTCAAAACCAAAACCAAAACCAAAACGAAACCGAACAGCTTAAATCCGAAGTCGAACGTCTGAAGGCTGAACTTCTACAAACGAAAGTCGTCGCGACGCTCAGTAGCATGGGCTTAGAAGAATTCGTCGATTTTTTCGACGTCAATGACGAAAAAGAAATCGACGAAAAAATCAAAAAGCTAAAAGATGCGCTTGAAAAGCACAAAGTGAAAAATCGTTACATCCCAGCGGATCATCGCCCGTCTGAAGAAAAGGGCGACGTTTTAAGCCGGATCAGCGGCAAGCTAGGCCGTCTTTTCGGTTGATTTTAGTTTGAGAATTTTTTCACAAGGTTTAAAATTGAGTGCGACCCCCATTGCTCACACTTGCAAAACATTTAAATTTATAAAAAAGGTGATGAATCATGCTCAAAACATCAAACTTTACATCTAAAGAAGTAATCAGTCTTTCCGACGAAATCGCGGTTGTAGGCGTCCAAGATACGCCGCTAGTATCCTTACTTTTGGCCAACCGTCGAGTTGAGCAGGCAACTGCGCCTGTCCATAGCTGGCGCGCTAAGACGCTAGACGATACAGCGGACATCAGCGTCGCCGAAGGTAATGAGAATGTTACAGTATATAGCTCAGCACGCGCTGAACTTTCCAATGTCTGCCAAATTTTCGAGAAAGGCGTCTCTATCTCTGGTTCCGCCTTAGCCTCATCCGTAAAAAGCATTGGCGATCTATTCGCGTCTGAGGTTGCCGACCGGCTGGTTGAGGTTAAAGTAGCCATTGAAAAGGCTGTGACTTCCGGCGTCTACAATGATGGCAGCACAACGCCGTATATCCGACGCATGCGCGGCATTGAGAACTGGGTAGACAGCGCGAATGTCGTTAATGCGGCAACAACAGGAGTTGTCGATGAAAATGAATTAATCGAGACTGTACAAAAGCTTTGGGATAACGGCATTAACGGCACATATATTGCTGTTTGCAATGCGACAATTAAAAGCCAAATCAATGCACTATACAAAAATTCTCATCGATATGTAAATCAACCTACCCAATGGGGCGTTGTAGTTGACGTTCTTCAGACTGATTTTGGCAATGTTCAGTTTGTGCTAAGCCGCCATGCAACACCAAATAAGCTTACTATCTTCCCGCTTGAGTATGTCGCATTAGTTTGGCTACGCGATCCGACCTTCGAACTTCTAGGAAAAATCGGCGACGCTGAACGCGGTCATGTCGTCGCAGAAGCAACGTTAAAAGTCGCAACGCCTAAGGCTGTCGCGCAGTATGTGATTTAATCATGAGGGGGATTAACTCCCCCTCTTTTTAATTTAATTTTTAATCAAAAATTTTCCGGGAGTGATTGACATGAACGAAAGAGAAGAATATCGGTTAAAGCGTTTACAGAAAAGAATTAAAATCGTCGATGTCGCTAAAAAACTGGATAGAAGCCCTTCAACCATCAGTAAGTATGAAAGCGGTTACCTTAATTTTCCAAAATATGTATGGTTTAAGTATAAACAGATCATTGACAATTGGGAAGGGGATCGTTGATGAGTGTTTGTGTTGCAATTATTGAAAAAGACGGAAAAACATTGCATTTTGCGGCTGATTCTCGCGTTTGCGCGAAAATCAATGGGATTTATTACAAAATAGATGATAATCAACAAAAAATTTATAATTTTGACGGATTTATTGCTTATATATCTGGAATTACGGAACTAGCAGAAAACGTTGCTAAGAAAATCAAAAAAAAGAAAACTACAAACATCATGAAAATTTCTAACTTTATGAAAGAAGAAGGAGAAAAATATATCGAAGATAGAGGAATTCCCGAAAACCCGCATTTTTTACAGGCGATGATCCCAATCAAACTTCAAGATCAAAAATGGCGAATAGCACTTATCGACAGTGCAGAAAATTTTCAAGTAAAACTGTACTGGAATAAACCAGAAAAACATTCAATTTACACAATAGGAAAAGGCGGAAAAACAGTTTTTTCAATAGTAGATGCTAATTTCGGAAAAAAAGATATAGTAAAACTACTAGTGGAAGGTTTTAGCGCTGCGGCAAACGAACAATGCGGAGGAACGATGACGTACTATCGTTTAGGGCGCAGGGGAATTTTTTCCTGTCAAAAAAAAATTCCAGATCTACGACCGATTCGCACATGGCAATCTCAATGTGAAGGCGATGGTATGTACACTAGACCTGATGGGTATGAATCTGCAGTTGCTTACATCGAAAAGTATAATGGAGGATTGGATGTTAAATATTTCAACAGCAACTATGCAAAAGAAAGAAGTTTAAAATTAACAGATGATGGAATTCAGATTTTTTCCGAAGAAGCAAAAATCGAATTAAACAGCACAGACCTAAACCTTAACGTCACAGGCCGCGCGAAAATCAATCATGCGTCAGGTACAGTGATTGAAGTCGATGCTACCGGCGATAACGTAAAAATCATGCATAAAAACGGATCATACTATGAACTATCGCCGACAGGCCGAAAAGAATATATCGTCGGCAACGCAGAAACGGTTTGTACTGGAAATTTCAAAGTAACAGCGTCTAGAATTGATCTAAACTGATTTGAGGATTCGATTACGGTTTGTAAGCCTTAAACATTGACAAATAAAGCCAAGATATGCTATAATATTACGCGAAAAAGGAGGGGAGCCTATGCCGAGAAAGAAAAAGCAGAAAAGTATTCTTGATGATTTTCCGCTTGCTTATGTCTATGCTTTTTCATGGAAAGAAAAGAAATTTTTCGAACAACATGGCGCGAAGCCGTTGTTTTACGCGGTTGATTTTAAGGCGAAAAGTTTAGACTACATCGCCTATCCTGTTACAGAACAGAATGTGGAGTTATTTTACGAATTAGTTGACTTAAAGGAAAAAGAACGAAAAAAAGGAACATGGCAGTCCGGGTTTGAATTAAAATTTTCAAAAAAGCGAGAGCGTCAAGAGTGGGTCATTTAATTCCCGCTTATTTTTTTCAGTTTTTTTAAAGGAAATTTTCTTTCAAAAATAAAATTTCAATCCGAAATTTTCTTCTTTTTTTGAAGTTTCAAAGCGAAATTTTCTTCAAAATTCGCAATTTCAATCCGAAATTTTCTGCTAAATTTGAAGTTTGAATCCGAAATTTTCTTTCGAAAAAAGAAGAAAATTTCACAGTTAAATATTATATACTACATTTTTAAAATACATTTTTTAATACACTAATTAAAGAAACAAAGAAAAAAACAAAACATTAACAGGAGGAAAAAAGATGTCAACAGATTTTGTGATTAAAATTCCGAATCAATTTTTACGCGAATTAAATGAAGAAGAACTTTACTTTTATTTCTTTTTACGCGTGCACGAAAGCAAGCATTTCAGAAACCGTGTAATTACAAACATTCAGCTACTAGAAGAACAGATACAGTTTTTAGCATCTAAATAGGAAAATAGAAAAAGAATCATAAAAATTATAAAAAGCCTGAAACAAAAAGGAATTATTTCGATTGTTAGAGCGAAAAAATTAAATTTTTTAGAAATTGAATTAAAAGATGAAAAGGAATACATTAAACAAGGATATGAGAATATATCATATTCATTTTTTGAAAAAATTAGTCGTAAAGCAAAACCAAATGAAAAAGGGCTTTTCTTTAAATTAGGTTGTTACGTGAAACGAGCGAAACGACCAATGTCATTTGTTGAAATTGCGGATGTCTTAAATATCAGCGATCGACAAGCGAAAAATATTATCAAGAAAATGGAAGAAAAAGAATTGATCATTAAAGAAAGCGGAAGATATTATCTGACAGAAGAAGGAGAAGTCAGACAAGAAAAGAATAACTATAGAACAGATGAAAAAAGTATAAAAATAAAGGAATTTAATGAAGACATAAAAAATGATGTTAATAGTGAAAGAGAAGAAATGATCAAAAAGTGGAAATCCTATGGCATCATACAGGTTGATGAAATGGTTTACTATTTGAAAAATAAAGAAAAAGATGAAGAATTAAAGATGGTAGCAGAAAGGAAAATGAAAAAAATAATGGAAACTGAACGCGGTCAGAAAGCTATCGAATCATTGATCAGTGAGGCAAAAACCATCATAGCAAGACAAGAACGTGAACAGAAAGGAAAAGAAGAATCAGACGCGCTTAAAATGGGCTATAGAACGAATAAAACGATAATTAAAACTAAAACAGCGGAACTAAAACCTTATGATGGTGAAGATATTAGCGATATTGAGGCAATCTTTTTTACACTTGATCGTGGAGAAAATCCGGAGGATTATGGCGATTGTCTTGTAAAGGTGTTTTATTTAAAGTATATCAAAACGCCAATGCAAAAACAAATAGTAAAAGAATTTTTGAATAAAAAATCTAAATTAAATTTAAAAGATTATTTTGAATTTGAAAAAAAAATAGAGAAAGCAGATTATGCCTGGGCTGAAGCATGAAAATTTGTCACTTTTTTTAGTGACAAATTTTTTAGACGCTCCGTTTCTGCGGAGCGTTTTTATTTTTCAATTTTTTAAAAAAAAGGAGGAAATCAAAAATGCGAGAAAAATATCGTAACATTTTAGACACATTACCCAAGCGTAAAAAAGTATATCTTTTCTGGAAACTAAAAATCGACCCAATTTTAGCGCAAAAATCGGAAGAGGAATTCCTAAAATACATCCAGAGAAAATCCTTCGACGCCTATCGTGCATGGGAACGAACCGAAGAATACAAACATGCTGTTGTTGCTGCACTAAATATGAAACTTTCACAAGACCTGGTGTCGATGTATCAGCTTTTAGAGTCGAAAGTAAAAGAAGGCGATTTGAAGGCGATAGACGCTTACCTGAAACTTTCAAAAGAAGTCGCGTCGCAGTTTTCAGACGCGAAAAAATTCTTCGAAAAAAATAAAAAACACAAACAGGAAGAGGAAGAAGATGAAAGTGATGATTTGATTGTATGATGAGGTGTTTATGATGGGAAGGACTCCGATGACCAAAGAACAAAAATTAGAAAAAATATTAAATGATTTTGAGCTGTTTTGTTTAAATTTTGTGAAAATTATAGATAACGATGGTAATATTGTGCCATTTAAATTTAACGAACAGCAACGTTATTTTGTTGACAATGCGAGCAGATTTAATATCATCTTAAAACCGCGACAATTAGGCTTTACGACATTAAGCTTAGCCTATGCGTTGTGGGTGGCTGTGACAATGCCGTATTCGACATCTTTGATTGTCTCATATGTGGGGACAAGCGCAAAAGACCTTTTTAACAAATTAAAACGAATGAATGAGCATCTCCCGCGTCAAAAATATAAGGGTGTATTTCCTGATGTAATCCGCGATAATCGCGATGAATTAGTTTTTTCTAACGGAAGCAAAATTATTAGCACTACCACAAATCAAAAAGACGGCAACGAAATAGCCAGAGGAATGACGCTGACGTTCATCCTGCTGTCTGAGTGCGCTTTTTACGACGACCTTCAGGGTGTATTGAATGCGCTTGAGCCTGCCTTAATGAAAAATCAGAAAGCGCGAATTGTGCTTGAAACGACAGCGAATGGTCATAACTTTTTTTGGCAATTATATACGAAAGCCAAAAAAGGAAATTCAAAGTATAAGGCATTTTTCTTCCCGTTTTTTTCTAGCGCGTTCGAAAAGCAGTTTAAATATGATATTGACCAGGCTGTGGATTGGTATAAAAGCCAAAACAAAGGCTTACCTTTGAGTAAAAAAGATTTAGACAAGGAAGAGCGTCAATTACACGAAATGGGATGTACGCTTCGCATGTTAATGTGGAGGCAATGGATATTGCAGGACAAGCCAAAACATATGTTTTATCAAGAATACCCCGCTACAGATACGCAGGCATTCATCAGTACATCGCGGACAGTGTTTAGTCAGTCGAAAATTTTGGAACATATGAATGCTGCTTTGCCTGCATTAACCCATGATGAATGCGCGTCTATTTTGCCCGCGTCTTTAACCCAATACATAGGACGCGGGTTGAATATTTTTCATCTACCCAAACCAAAAAAACGCTATTACGCAGGCATTGACGTCGCTTCAGGTGGCGGAGTAGACGCTAGCGCGATAAGTATTGTCGATGAAGAAGGGGAACAGGTAGCGACGTTCAGTAGAAATGATGTGCCTGTGTATGAATTTACCGAAATTATTAAGGATTTGGGTTTGTTTTTTAATTATGCATTGTTAGTAATCGAAAGAAACGGACTAGGCACTGCGGTTTTAGAAAGACTGAGGAAGGAAACTGAAGAGCCTTATTTAAATATTTTTAAACATAGAATTTTCGAGAAAGGGCGCAATAAATTACAATTGGGCTGGACTCAATCATCAGTAACAAAATCAATGGCCATCACAGACCTAAAAGAAGCCTTCGAGAAAGGATTAATTCGAATTCATTGCAAGGATACTCTTCAACAGATGCAACTGTACGGCGAACGCGGCGAAAACCGAATGGAGGGGCATCACTTTGACCTTGTGCAGGCATTAATGCTTGCTGTGCAAGGGTTGAAAAGTGGGAAATACTATGTGGAGGTGGATGGGTGATGTCGATTGGTACTTATGTTTATAAATATTATGATGGGAAATTTGATTGGTTTGTGGATGAAGTGAAATTGTTCGAACATCAGAAAAGGATTAATACAATTTTAAATATTAAAGATTACTTAGAGGGGAATCATAAAATTTTAAACAAGAGACCTTATAATTTTAATGGGAAGCTATATAATCCAGCTAAAATTGTTTTAAATTACGCAAAAACATTGCTTAATTTCATGGTGAGTTATGTGCTTGCTAATCCAGTTACAATTACAGGAAATGAGGAAATAACATCAAAATTTCTAAGCGTCTATAGAAAAGGTAATTATGAGAAAACAGACTGGGATATTTTGAGCAATATGCTCAAATTCGGATTTTGTATTGAATACGTTTACATGGACGAGAATAACGTAATCCGCTCCAAAGTATTCGATCCGATAGATAGCTATCCTGTTTTCGATGATGATAATCAACTCATCGCGTTTATTGAGCACTATATCGTAGATGGAATTCCATATTATACAGTTTTCTATGACGAATATGTTGAAAAATACATCACAGTTAACGGACAGATTAGCCTTAACAGTACACATGCGAATCCTAGTGGGTTGCCTATCCTCTATGTAAATGAGTCTGAAACAAGCCTATTAGGTAGAAGCGAGCTTGAGGATTGGGTACCTATTCTTGACGCGATGGAGGAAGTTTTAAGCCGCACATTTGACGCCTATGATCATTACTTAGTAGGTATTCCCGTTTTAGTTGGTCAGCGATTGACGAAAGCAGACATCCCAAAAGACATCATCGGAAGTGGGCTTGTTCTTGATGATGGCGCGGATTTTCGTTTCGTCAGCAATAACTTTGATGTGAAAGGTTTTCAGGAATTGTGGAAGACCTTGACCAGTGTATTGCTTGATCTAGCCCATGTTCCGGCAGTGTCAATGAGTAAGACAGACATTAGCAACCTTAGCGAAGTGAGCATTAGGCTTCTTTTTAGTCTAGCTGATATGAAGGCTGCTTTAAACGCAAGGCAACTAAAACAGGGGATGAAACAGAGGTTTAGTGTTTGGGCTAAATTGTTGGGGATTGATGATGATATTGATGTCGATGTGCATTTCCATTTCGCCAGGCCGCAGAATGATGCTGAAATTATTGAAAATCTAGAAATTTTGAGAAAACTTAATATGATTAGTCTACAGACTGCGCTAGAACGGAATCCTTACGTTTCTGATGTTTCTTCAGAATTGAAGCGCTTACAAGAAGAAAAGGGTTGATTGATAAATGGTTATTATAAAGTTTTTTTATAAGGGTTATAAAAAATTTTTATTAAAAAAGTATGTTCGCCCGCGCGCGCTTTGTTACGGATTTCACAAAGTTGTTGAAAATTTTTAAGATGCTCGATTGCTCAGAAAATTAATTTTTTTCAATTCGATTATCAATAAAACGCTTTCAGACCAATAAAAAGCAGAATTCCTTCTCTAATTTTCTTTGCCAAATAACAACATAAAAGAAAGTTTTTATTTGAATTTTTAATGAAAATCGGATGAAAATGATATGCTGGATTTTAAATCCGACGCATTTGTTTCATTTGATTTTCAAGATTTTTCCCATTTCGAGGATATACGTTAATGTATGTTGTCGATTTTGGTAGCAATACCCCAAAAATGGTTTTCAGCGCCTAACTGCTTCGTTTGCACGCACAGGAATAGAAAAAATTTAAGATGGAGGTTTCGGAAAAATGGAGGTAATGATCCTAATTAACTTTATGCTTCTTTTTATTTTAACTTTAGCTTCTTTAGAAAAATTAGAGGAATTAGGAGATGAAAAAAATGAACAATCTTGACAGACTAAAAATGGAAATTAAAGGCATCAACTTCGCGGACGACGAACTGTCCATTTTCCTCGAAGAAGTCGGGCTTGAGCCCGCAGAAACCTATCTTCCTACCCAAAACCGGCGACAAATCTGCGAAGCCGCACTGCATGTGTTGGAGTCGATCGCTAATCAACCACATCTTATGCGGGCGTACAAACTCGATGACATGACAGTATCAGAGTTTGCGGAGCATCTGCAGAGCCGCATTGATCAATTAAGAGCAATGTTGCGGACAGCAACAGCGTCCATGCAAGAATATTACAATCGCATGTTTATGTTGTTTGGTGGGAGTGATAAATGATGCGTGATATTATTGATCTAGTAAGATCCTTAGCAAAAAACGCTTGTGCCTGCTTTTATGGAGCGGATAGATGCCGCTGGTATCCGCAGGACCAAGAGAAGTGCATTTTTTTCCTCGACGATGTTGATGACCAAAAATGAAAATATTTTGAAAAATATGTTTTGCCTATCGACCCTCAGCTTGAGGCCGCTTATTTTGCGGCTGAGGCGGACGATACCTGCGAACATTGCAGTTTGCCGATGATTAAATCGTCAAACCGTCAAAAATACTGCTCCGCCTGCGCGGACGAAATCCGACGAGAACGCGACCGCAGACGTAAAACCAACCGAAAATTCCACATTTAGACCGTAAAAAATGCAGTAAAATCAAGGGTTTTTTGAGGGTGTTTTTGTGGGGGGAATATAAATGTATTCCCCCCCTTAATTTTGGGCTTCTAAAGGTGGAAAATGAGGTGAAAAAATGCTTAATTTTTTCGATTTTTCATCAAACGATGATTTTTCGACGCTGTTGATGCTGGCTGGTGAAGATGTTCGCGTGAATGGGGAAGAGAAAAGAGTAATCATTACGAATGAAGTTATCAATGAAAATTTCGACGATAGGCGAATACATGCTTTATTTGCGCTTAATCGCGGCGATGTGATTGAGTGGGAGGGGAAAAGGTTTGTCGTAATTTCGGAGCAAAATGCGACTCGATACAGCAAGTATAAGGCCATCATGCGTCGGATGCCGTTTGAAATCGTTTTCAATAATAACTGCTATTTCGTTCGTTCGCCTGCTTACGTTGAAGCGCTTTCATTTCGCATGTCGTTTGAAAAATTTCTCGATTTAAATGAAAACCGTATCGTTGTCGTCGTTCCTGAGAATACAGAGACGAAAAAAATCAAAGAAAATGCGCGGTTTTTTGTGAATGATGATGTTTTTATCGTTAAAACAATTGATAATTACACAAAACCAGGATTAATCAACATATACGCGGAAAAAGATTTAATCGGAACTGACGACGTCAATCACATCGCAGGCTATGGCGCTTGCCGGATTAATTTTGCGGATGAGGGTATCGCGTTAACTGTCGGACAGTCTTATCCGTTGGCTGTCAATGGGTTAGGTCCGATTCGATTTGAATCGTCTGATGAAAATGTCGCTGTCGTTAATGATCAAGGCATCATTACTGCAGTCGGAGCAGGTACAGCGACGATTACGGCCCGGAATGCGACGATGACAATGATTTTTGACACTGTCATAGTTACAGTCAGTAATGCGGTTACCTACAGCATTTCGATTGAAGGCTCAGCAGAGATTTACAACAACCAAACCAAAACCTACACAGCGCGAGTCTATGCGAATGGCGTCGAAACCACAGAAAAGGCCGTATCTTGGGCTTTATTCGCGGACGATAGGGTATCATCAACAACCTTAGCGACGATTACGTCGATCAGCGGAAATAGCTGTACGATTAAGGCCGGATCAAATCAAATCGGATATGTTCAATTGCGGGCGTCACTGGTTGATGACCCGGCAGTGATGGCGTGGTTAAGAATTAGGGTGAGATCGATTTTGTGACTTGACTTTTTGATTAAATCGCAGTACGATCTCTTCTGCGCGGGTTTACTGGAGGTTGGGTTGGAGAAGAAGAAAAAGTAAAATCAATCCAGAGTCGCTAAACGAAAACAAAATAGCAGGGGAACGTCTACAACTGAATTTTTTGAGGGAAACGGATTCAGGTTCCAGTGGGCTAACCACCCGTGGAGGTTCGACTCCTCTCGACCGCATATTCTGAAAGGGACGTTCCCGGTCTTCATGAAAATAGATTTTTTGAGGAAAAGCGTGCGAAGCCGGTTGGTGGCTTCGTTTTTGTTTATTATGAACATTTGCAACGCGTACGGCTTGTGACCTCACAGGGGCGGCAACCCGCGCCGCATGGCGTTGCGTCGCTTGCCCGAACGGCGGAGACCTTTTTCCTCGCACGGCATGCATATCGCGTACCGCCTTGCCGCTTGCCGCATGACGCTGCCCTCGGTAGCTCCCGGGAAGCCGCCTGCGGTGCGGCGGCAGTCGAACGGCCGTCCACACGCCCCAGGTGATTCGGCCGTTTCCAGCTCACGACAGCCGCCGTTTGGCCTCCTCGTACAACCTCGCCATTCCCCCGTACAGCGCGTAAAAAAAGCGTCAGGGGCCTCCAGCGAAAACGAGAGGTACTCCTTCGGATCGACGTCCAGCATCCGCTCGAACAGCCTGGCCGTATCGTAGGCGTAAAAACAGAAAAATGTGTGGTGAAATTCCGGCATTTTTTCGTAAATCGTCACGATTTCGGCCGCGTATTCGTCGAGACGGCGCGCCGCTTCTTGCACCATGGCGACCGCGTCTTCGAGCGACAGATGGATTTTCAGCGTCTTGTCGTCGATTTTTTCCGCTCGGGCCATCGGCGCTCGGCCTCCCGGGTCACTTTTTTCCGATTTTCACCCGGAATGTAACGGGACCGCGTTCGAGATATTCCCAAGAAAATTTTCCCGGGTGCATCGCTTCGAATTGATAACGCAACGGCACCGGATCGTGGTCGTTGATGAGCAGCATCGCTTCGGACGGTTGCAAGCGGTCGAACGTTTCGAAAATGACCAGGTGTTTCAGATGCGGCGGATATTCCGTCGCGTTGACGGTGGCGGCGAATTCGCTCATGGCTCGTTCCTCCCCGTTTTGTTTTGGAAAACGGCGTTTGGGCTCGTTTGCGCCCCGATTATAACGGGAAAAGACGACACGCGGTGTGACGATGATCACGTTCGGAAGCGCACGGGCGGTTCTGGCTTCTGCATTTTCGCCTGCGGAGTGTTCTCGTGTATAATGCTTGTATAATGCTTGGTAAACGGGGCTGCCGTACGGGGGATGCCGCATGCGCGTGTTCCAGGTCGTCGGTTACCATAACGCCGGCAAAACGACGCTCGTCTGCCGACTGATCGAACGGCTTCAGGCGGCGGGATACCGCGTGGGCGTCGTCAAGCACGATGCGCACGGCTTCGAGGTCGACCGCGAAGGCAAAGACACGTGGCGGCACCGGCGGGCCGGCGCAGATCCCGTCGCTATCGTCTCGAAGACCGGCACGGCATGGATGTCTTTCCGTCCGCTTTCGCTCGCCGAGCTGCTTGCGCGGATGGACGGCGCCGACGTCGTGCTGGTCGAGGGGTTCAAGGAAGAAGCGTATCCGAAGATCGTCGTCGTCCGGTCGCCGGACGACTGGGAGCTCGCCGGAAGGCTGCGCGGCGTGATGGCCGTCGCCGCATGGCCGGAAGCGCTCGGGAACCGGTCGGGCGTCGAATGTCCCGTTTTTTCGGCGGACGATGTGGAAGAAATTTTCGGCCGGCTGGTCGCCGGAATGAAAGATGCCGGTTCCTGCGGGCGTTTCGAAAGAGAGGAGGGGCGTCCTCATGAAGGCTGATCCTACCGTCACGGACAAGTTTCGCAGGCACGCGATCCGCGTCGAGGAGGCGCAGGAGCGCGTCTTGCATCGCGTCGTCCCGCTCGGGATCGAGCGTGTGCCGCTTGAGGACGCCCGGGGGAGACGGCTGGCTGAAGATGTGCTTGCGCCGCATCCGCTGCCGCATTTTCGGCGGTCCGGCATGGATGGGTTTTCGGTGCGGTCGGACGATTTGCGCGGTGCTTCGCCGGAGCGGCCGGTCGTGTTGCGGGTCGTCGAGGACGTGCCGTGCGGTCGCGTGCCGCGGCGCCGGATCGAGCCGGGGACGGCCGCGCGGACGATGACGGGAGCGCCGGTGTCGGAAGGGGCGGACGCGGTCGTTCGCCTGGAAGCGGTTCGGGAAGTGACGATCGACGGGCAGCCGCATATTGCCGTGTCCAAACCTGTGGCATTGGGCGAAAACGTGTCGGACATTGGTTCGGAGGTCGCCGCGGGAGAACGTCTGCTCGCGCGCGGGACAAAAATCCGATCCGGCGAGACGGCCGTGCTGGTGGCGTTCGGTTTTGCGCGGGTACCGGTGTTCCGCCGCCCGGTCGTCGCCGTCGTTTCGACGGGGGAAGAATTGACGGACGTCGACGCACCGCTTGCGCCGGGTAAAATCCGGAACAGCAATGCTCCGATGCTCGCCTGTCTCATTTGGGAAGCCGGCGGCGTTCCGAAGATGCTCGGCCGGATCGGCGACGACAGGGAGGTGGTGCGGCGCGCCGTCGAACAGGCGCTCGCGGAAGCCGATCTCGTCGTCAGTACGGGCGGCGTTTCGGTTGGCGATTACGACGTTCTGGCGGACATGTTTTTATCGTGGCGGGGCGAGACGCTTTTCAACAAAATCGCGATGCGCCCCGGATCCCCGACGACGGCAGGCGTACTCGACGGCAAACTGATCTTCGCGCTGTCCGGCAATCCATCTGCGTGTTTCGTCGGGTTTATGCTTCTAGTCCGGCCGGCGCTGCTCGCCATGCAGGGGTGCGCCGACGGACGCTTGTCCGAAGTCAAAGCGATTTTGGAAGAAGATTACACGAAAACGGACGCCTATACGAGATTCGTTCGGGGAAAACTGCGCGTCGGCGATGACGGCCGTCTGTTCGTCCGGCCGGTCGGTCCGGACAAGTCGAGCGTGCTGTCGTCGCTCAAGGACGCCGACTGTCTCATCCGCATTCCGCCGGGAAAACGGATGACGCCGGCGGGCGGCCCGGTGGACGCGCTGCGGTTGCCGGAGGCGTGATCGGCGGCGGAAACAGGCGTAGGGAGTCGGCGTTGGAGTGCGCATGTGGGAGGGCGCGCTTCGAGAAGCGCAGTATCCATATCGCACGGCCTGTCGTGCGAAATCGGTGCGGCCGGCCAAATGAAAAAAACAAGAAGGAGGAACAACCATGAGAAAACTGGAAGGGCGAGTGGTTATCGTTACTGGAGCGGGTTCCGGCATGGGCAGGGCGATGGCGATCCTGTTCGCGCGTGAAGGCGCGAAAGTCGTCGTGTCCGACATTAACGGGCAGACCGCCGAAGAGACCTTGCGGACGATCGAGGCCGAAGGCGGCTCGGCGGCCGTTTCGATTGCGGATGTGGCGAAAGAGGAAGACGCGCGGCGTCTCGTCGATTTTGCCGTCGAGCGGTACGGGACGCTGGACGTCCTGGTCAACAACGCGGGCATCATGGACGGCATGTTCGCGGCGCACGAAGTGACCGACGAGCTTTGGGAACGCGTGTTCGCCGTCAACGTGACGGGCCCGATGCGGCTCATCCGCAAAGCGCTTCCTATTTTTATGGAAAAGAAGAAAGGCAACATCATCAATATCGCGTCCATCGGGGGGTTGCAAGGTTCCCGCGCCGGCGCGGCCTATACGGCGTCCAAGCATGCGCTGATCGGTCTGACGAAAAACGTCGGTTTTCAATACGCGGGGCTCGGCATTCGCTGCAATGCGATCGCGCCGGGCGGCGTCAGGACGAACATCGGCGTGGGCAGTGCAAAACCGAGCGAGTTCGGCCTGGACAAGGCGACCAAAGGCATGGCGCTCAACCCGCGGCTGGGCGAACCGGAGGAAATCGCGAAAGTTGCGCTATTCCTGGCGTCGGACGATTCGTCGTTTGTCAACGGCGCGGTTCTGACGGCCGACGGCGGCTGGACGGCGTACTGAACGGGCGGTTTGTCTGCTTGACAGTTGCATGAAAACTTGTTATAATAACGGCCAAACGGAAGGAACGAGGACGGAGAACGATCATAGTTTCGTTTGCGAAGGACGCAGACGTACGGGCAATGGTCCGTCGGTTCGTCCTTTTTTTATTTTTCGACCGAAAGGAGAAGCTTGTATCGGTGTCGAACGATGTTCCGGGGGTGGAAGAATCGTCATGACGACGATGATGGTGGGCAAAAACGGCACCGGGCTGCAAATCATCAGATTCGTTTATCGAATCCAAAAAAAGCGGCCGACTGTTTCGACGACGGACCCGGCTGTTCCGAACGGCAGCGTCGTTTGCTTTTGCGGGACGACGCCGAACATCGGCACGACAGTCGTCGCGTTCGGAACGGCGATCGAATTGGCCCGGCGAATGAAAGACGACGTCGCATACATTTGTTTGAATCTAAAAAGTTCAAAAATTCATCGGTATTTGGGTGTCGACGAGCCGGCCGACTCGATCGACGCGTTTCGGGCCGAAATCCGGGCAAGGGCGTTATCGCCTGATCGGTTGCGACGGAAGGCGTGGCGGGATCCTCGCCGTGAATTGCCCGCCAATCTTTTCGTCGTGTTCGGCAACCGGTTGCGCGAACAGGCGGATTACTTTTCGGGGGAGGACGTTTCCTATTTTTTAGAAAACGCAAGACGGGCTTTTCGGCTTTGCGTGGTCGACGTGCATGCGTTTTGGGACAATGCGGCGACGGTGACGACCATGAGGAAGGCGAACGTTCGTCTGCTCGTAACGACGCCAGATGTTACCCATTTTCAAGAAGATATGGATCGATGGTTTAAAACGTTGGCGCCTTACGCGGATATCGCAACGTCGGATATGCGGCTCGTTCTCAATCATCCCAACGCTCCGGGCGGCGTCGGGGTTGCGGCGGCCGACGTCTGCAGGGAGACCGGGATCAAGCTTGCGGCTGTCATTCCTCATTGTTCAGAAATGTTGTCGGTTCTGAATCAGGGGAGAATCCTCGACATTTTTCGCAGATTTTCCGCTGTCGATGAAAGTGTTCGCAGTTTGGCGGACAGACTTGTGACCATGTTTCGGCAGGAGGAAGGATCGGGGGGCGGTTGACGTTCGGGGCTGCTCTCCGATGATGCGCCGCCCCACATGTGTCTGCCGGCGGTCGTCGGCCGATCAGCGCGGGGAAACCATCGATTTCGTTCCGCCGTTGCGGTGTGATATGATGGATTCGGGTCGAATATCGGCGGATGTTCCGACTGTTCGGCGATATCGTCGGGATCGTCGGCGTTGCGCATGAAGTGATGGCACCTGGCGCGCCGGCAGGTGAGAGGAGGGAAGCCGGTTGACGGCTGTCGATCGGGAAATCGTCGCGAGGACGGACAGGCTGCGCGCCGCGATGCGCGCCCGGCGGATCGATGCTTTTTTCTTGACTCGCAATGTAGATGTTTACTATTTTACCGGTTCCATGCAAAACGGCATCGCAGTCGTTCCGGTCGAGGGTGAACCGGTTTTTTGGGTGCGCCGAAGCGTGACGAGGGCGGAGAAAGAATCTGCGTTCCGAACGAAGCCGCTTTCGCTTCGGACGTTCGAACGGGAATTGGCGGAACACATGCCGGAAGTGTTCGTATCCGGACGTCGGCCGGTTTTGGCCGCGGCATTCGAGGCGTTGTCAGCCCAGTTGTTCATGCGTCTGCAAGAGGCGCTGCCCTCGGCCGAATGGACGGATGGTTCGGCGGTCGTACGGGAAGTGCGTGCGGTCAAGTCAGCCGCGGAACTCGCCGCGCTGAGGCAATCCGCTGCGGTTGCCGATGAAGCGTTCCGGGAAGGGCTTAAGTCGATCCGGGAGGGAATCGCCGAGATCGACGTCATGGCCGTGATTGAGGCGCAAATGCGTCGTCGGGGTCATTTCGGCGTCATGCGGATGCGGGCGTACAACCACGAAATTCCGACGGGCGTCGTCGCCGCCGGCGAGTCCGGCGCGGAACCGACCTATTTCGACGGCCCGGTCGCCGGATGTGGCTTTCATCCCGCGATGCCGCAAGGCGCCTCGTTCCGCGCGATCCGCCGGAACGAACCGATTATGGTCGACATCGGCTGTACGGTCGAAGGCTATGTCACCGATCAGACGCGGACGATCGTTGTCGGCGAACTGGATGCCGATCTCCGCGAAGCGTACGGATGGGCGGAACGTATCATGCGGGAAGCGGAAAAATTGCTCCGTCCCGGCGTTCCTTGGGAAGAGCCTTATTTGGCGGCCATGGCGCTCGCCGAACGCGCTGGGTTATCGGATCATTTTATGGGGTTCGGCGCAGACCGCGTCAAGTTTCTCGGCCATGGCATCGGCCTGGAAGTCGACGAATGGCCGGTGTTGGCCAAAGGGTTCGCGCAGCCGCTCGAACCCGGAATGGTATTGACGCTCGAGCCGAAGTTTGTGTTTCCCGGTCGCGGTGCCGTCGGCATCGAAAATACGTATGTCGTAACGAAAAACGGCTGCGAAAAACTGACGTTGACCGAAGACCGCCTTGTGGTGTTGCCGATTCGTTGACGGGCGTTCTTTTGTTCGGATTGGACACTTCGCCGTTTTTTTAGTACGATATTCTTAATAGGGGGGTTCCAATTCCGAAAGGGTGAGGGGTGAATGGCGATGCTGCGATTGGGACAGAAGGTCATCATCGTTGCGGACACGTTCGAGCAAAACTTGCCGATCGGGGAATACGGCTACATTATTGCGTACGACCGCAACGCTGACACCGCATTCGATTATGTCGTCCGGGTGCCCAAATACAACAAACAAGTGCTAGTGCCGGCGCAGGACATCGAATTGGAAGAAACGCTCCTTGCCCGGGAAGCGGAACGAATCGAACGGGAAGCGCTGATCGATTATGCGCTCGCCACGCGGAACGAAGAGCTGTTCCGAAAAGTGATGAGTGAGGCGGGGAGAGAACCTCTCGTCGATAAGGCGAAAGTGCAGAGTCGGGAAGATTTCATCCGGCAAATCAACCTAAAAGCTTGGATCTGAAGCGATGCCGGCCCGTCGAACCAAGGAGGGTCGGTTTTTGTTTGAAATCGTTCGCGGGAAGGAGGGAGGAGGGGTATGACCATTACCATCCGCGATGTGGAGCGGGTGGCCTCTCTTGCTAGAATTGAGTTATCGGATACAGAAAAGGAAAAGTATGCACAACAATTGGATGCGATCCTAAAATTTGTCGATCAACTGAATCGACTGGACACGAACGGTGTCGATCCGACGACCCACGTCATTCCGCTGGCGAACGTCATGCGCGAAGACGAGGTTCGCCCGTCGTGGCCGCTTGAAGACGTATTCCGCAACGCTCCCGACGAAGAAGACGGGCAGTTCAAAGTTCCGTCCGTTCTGGATTGATCGGAAAGGAGGATGGCGGGGCGTGGAGTTGCTGGACGAACCACTCTCAAAAATCAGGAAATATTTCAGCAAGAAAGAATGCAGCGTTTCCGATCTGGTCGACGCCGCTTTCCGGCGCATCGCCGTACTGGACGGCCGGATAGGGGCTTTTTTGACGCTTGACGAAGAACGCGCGCGTGCCAAGGCGAAGCGCCTTGACGACGCGCTCGCTTCCGGCGAGGCGGACGGTCTCTTGTTCGGCTTGCCGGCCGGCATCAAGGACAACATCGTCACGCGCGGCCTGCGGACGACATGTGCAAGCAAAATCTTGGCGAATTACATACCGATCTATAACGCCACCGCGGTCGATCGGCTGGAAGCGGCGAACGCGGTGACGATCGGCAAGCTCAACTTGGACGAATTCGCAATGGGGAGCTCCAACGAAAACTCCGCGTTTTACCCGACGCGTAACCCGTGGGATCTCGAACGCGTTCCGGGCGGTTCGAGCGGCGGGCCTGCGGCGGCAGTCGCAGCGGGCATGGTGCGGTTTGCGCTCGGGTCGGACACCGGCGGGTCGATCCGCCAGCCGGCTGCACTATGCGGCATCGTCGGCCTGAAGCCGACGTACGGTCTCGTTTCCCGGTTCGGGCTCGTCGCGTTCGCGTCGTCGCTCGACCAGATCGGGCCGATGACCCGAACGGTCGAGGACGCCGCCGCCGTGCTGCAGGCGATCGCCGGACACGACCCGATGGATTCGACGAGCGCCGATGTGCCGGTACCGGATTACGCGGGGGCGTTGACGGGAGACATTCGCGGGTTGCGCGTAGCCGTGCCGAAAGAATATTTCGGGGAAGGCATCGACGAGGGCGTCAAATCGTGCGTCCGAGAAGCGCTGCGTGCGTTGGAACAGCTCGGCGCGGCCGTTGGGGAAGTTTCGTTGCCTCATACCGAATACGCCGTCGCGACCTATTACTTGATCGCGTCGTCCGAGGCGTCGTCGAACTTGGCGCGTTTCGACGGCGTTCGTTACGGCGTGAGAAGCCCGAACGCGGCCGATTTGGCGGAGGTTTACCTCAAATCCCGCAGCGAAGGATTCGGCCCGGAAGTAAAACGCCGCATCATGCTCGGCACGTTCGCGCTCAGCGCGGGGTATTACGACGCGTACTACCTGAAGGCGCAGCGGGTGCGCACACTGATCCGGCAGGACTTCGACCGCGTGTTCGAGTCGTTCGACGTGATCGTCGGCCCGACGTCGCCGACGACCGCATTCAAACTCGGTGAGAAAATCGAAGATCCGTTGCAGATGTACATGAACGACGTGCTGACGATACCCGTCAGTCTGGCGGGCGTTCCGGCGATCAGTGTGCCGTGCGGATTTGCCGGCGGTCTGCCGGTCGGGCTACAGATCATCGGCAAACCGTTCGACGAACCGACCGTGCTGCGGATCGCACACGCCTACGAACAGCACGCCGGCCATTGGCGGATCAAACCGCCGATCGCCGAGGAAGAAGGGAGGGCGACGCCGTGATCGGTGCGACTGCGGACGCGACGGCGAAAAAATACGAAACCGTCATCGGACTCGAAGTCCATGTCGAACTGCACACGCGCAGTAAAATTTTTTGCGGGTGCGCGACGTCGTTCGGCGCCCCTCCCAATACGAACACGTGCCCGATCTGCCTTGGTCATCCCGGTGTCTTGCCGGTCGTCAACCGCAAGGCGGTCGAATACGCGATAAAAGCAGCGATGGCGCTCAATTGCGAAATTGCGTCGGTGTGCAAGTTCGACAGGAAGAATTATTTTTACCCTGATCTTCCGAAAGCTTATCAAATTTCGCAATACGACAACCCGATCGGTCGCAGCGGCTGGGTGGAGATCGAGGTGGACGGCGTGACGAAGCGGATCGGCATCACGCGCGTCCATCTGGAGGAGGACGCCGGTAAGCTGATCCACGCGCCCGGCGGCGTCGCCTCGCTCGTCGATTTCAACCGCGCCGGCACGCCGCTGATCGAAATCGTGTCCGAGCCGGACTTGCGGTCGCCGGAGGAGGCGCGCGTCTTCCTGGAAAAACTGCGCGCCGTCATGCTGTATTGCGAAGTGTCCGACGTCAAGATGGAGGAAGGATCGCTGCGCTGCGACGCCAACATCAGCCTCCGTCCATGGGGCCAACGGGAATTCGGCGCCAAGATCGAGATTAAGAACATGAACTCGTTCCGCAGCGTCCAGCGCGGTCTTGAGTATGAGGAGCGCCGCCAGGCCGACATTCTCGACCGCGGCGGCGTCGTGGTTCAGGAAACGCGCCGCTGGGACGAGGCGTCCGGCAAGACGGTCGCAATGCGCACGAAAGAAGAGGCGCACGACTACCGGTATTTTCCCGATCCCGACTTGGTCGCGATCCGGATCGACGAGGCATGGAAGGAAAAAATTCGTGCCGAAATCCCCGAGCTTCCCGACGCGCGCAAGGCGCGGTACATGCGCGATTACGGGTTGTCCGCCTACGACGCCGGCGTCCTGACGTCGTCGAAACGGCTCGCCGATCTGTTCGAGGAATCGCTCAAGCATACGAACGACGCAAAGGCGGCGGCGAACTGGATCATGGTCGAATTGCTCGGCTACCTGAACGCGAACCGTCTGGAGATCACCGACGTGCCGATTACCGGCGAGATGCTCGGCGAACTGCTCGGCCTGATCGACGCCGGCACGATCAGCGGCAAGATCGCCAAAAACATTTTCCGTAAGATGTTAGAAACCGGCCAACGTCCCAAACAGATCGTCGAAGAGGAAGGACTCGTCCAGATTACCGACGAAAACGCCATCCGCGAGGCTGTCGACCGGGTGATCGCCGCCAATCCGCAGTCGGTCGCCGACTACCGATCGGGCAAAGAGAAGGCGCTTGGTTTCCTCGTCGGCCAAGTGATGAAAGAGACAAAAGGCAAGGCGAATCCCGCGCTCGTCAACCGGCTGCTCAAGGAACGGCTGCAGCAACCTTGATCGCGGCGGCCGTCGTCCGCGATGGAGGTCGAGTTTCGTGAAACCGCGCGCGACGCTCGTCCTGTTCGCCGCCGTGGTCGTTTCGTGGATGCCGGCCGTCTATTACGGCTTTCGCCTCTGGTCGGTCCGCGACGTGGAGCCCAGCGGGCAAAAGGAGCCCGACCCCGCGTTTCATTTCGTTCTGATCGCCCAAGACGTCAACAACCCGTACTGGCGCGTCGTCTACCGCGGTGCGGCCGACGCTGCGGCCGCGCACGGCGGGGCGGTCGAATTTCTAGGCCCCGTCGAGGCGAACATGGAACGGCATATCCGCCTGATCGAGCGATCCGTCTCCGCCGGCGTCGACGGCATTTTGACGCAGGGGCTCGACGAGACGACGTTCCGCCCCGTCATCGACAAGGCGATCGAACGCGGCGTGCCGGTCGTGACGATCGACACCGACGCGCCGACATCGAAACGCCTGGCCTACGTCGGCAGCGACAACTATCTCGCCGGCGTCCAGGCCGGTCGGTTCATGGCGCAGGCGACCGGCGGCGTCGCCCGTATCGGCGTCGTGACCGGCAGTTTCGAAGCAACCAATATGAAACAACGGCTAAAAGGTTTCGAAGACGCCATTCGCCCGTTTTCCGGGATGCGGATCGTCGCCGTCGAGTCGTCCAACATCAGCCGCGTGCGGGCGATCGAGAAAACCGCCCTGCTTCTCAACCGCTATCCGGAAATCAATGCGCTGTTCGGCGCCAGCGCCCTGGACGGCACGGCGATGGCGCAAGTCGTTTCCGGCCGGGGCCGCCGGGACGTGTTCATTCTTGCGTTCGACGACCTGCCGGAAACGATCGAATGGATGCGCAAGGGCGTCATCGCCGCGACGGTCGTCCAGGAACCGTACCGGATGGGTTACGACGGCGTCGAGCTCTTGTTGCGCGCCGCCCGGAACGAGCGGCTGGAGTCGAATTACTATACGGCGACCCGTATTTTGACGGCCAAGGAAGTATCCTCTAGAGGACCGGCGTCCGACGGAGCGGACTCGGGCGGTACGGAGGCAACGAACGCGGATGCAACGAAGATAGGCGCGACGGGCGCGATCGCGACGGACGCGGGCGCCGCAGACGCCGACGGGTAAAAGAGGGTGACCGCCGTGCGCATCCGCACGAAGCTGCTCGTCTTTTTCGCCTGTCTGTCGCTCTGGATGGGCGCTGCGACTGTTTTCGTCTATGCCGGAAAAGAAGCGACGGAACGCGAATACGACCGGATCGTGCGACGCCTGTTGTTGCTCAACGGCGTCTCCGGCGATGTTCACCGCATGTTGGCGACGTTGACGGAGTTTATGAATCGGCCGTCCGAGCGGGCCGAGGCGGAATTCCAGATCGTCTACGCCGAGCTGCTGCAGAAGCGCGCCGGCTTGTCCGCCGTCGAACCGGCGTTTCCGCCGCTGGTCGTCCGCAATTACGGCCGCATGATCGATGATTTTTTGCGCCAGTCCGATCTGTTTCTGACCTATTACCGCGAAGACCGGATCGAAGCCTATACCGCGTCATATCAGGAACTTTCCAAAATTGCTGAATTTATCAAGGAAACGACGTTCGATCTGACGGACAGCGCGCTGACTCAGTATACGCGCCTGTACGAAAGACTCCAGAAACGCAACGACGACTTTCGCCGGTTTTTGCTGTGGTTTGCCGTCGCGACCGCGTGCACGGCCGCTTTCGTCATGGCGGTGTTCGCAGAGCGGTTGACCGGCCCGATCCGTCTTCTGGAGCGGGAGGCGAAACGGATCGGCCGCGGCGATTTCGGCGGCGACGACGTGCTCGTCTCGTCGCGCGACGAAATCCGCACGCTCGCCCATGCGTTTAACGTCATGAAACGCGGCTTGAGAGAACATGTGCGCGCCATCCGCGAGCAGGCCGAAATTCGGCGCCAGCTGCAGGAAGCCGAGCTGAGAAGCTTACAAAGCCAGATCAATCCCCATTTTCTTTTCAACACGCTGAATACGATCTCCAAAATGGCCTATCTCGAAGGCGCCGAAGAGACGAACGACTTGATCCAGACCGTCTCGGCGATGCTGCGCTACAGTCTGCGCAAGCCCGACGGCGCGGCGACGGTTGCCGACGAAATCGAGCAGGCGCGCCGCTATTTCCGCATCCAGGAAAAGCGTTTCGGCGACCGCGTCCGAACGTTCGTCGAAGTCGAAGAGGCATGTTTGTCCGTTCCGTTGCCGAATTTGACGCTTCAACCGCTGATAGAAAACGCTTTCATTCACGGCGTGGAAAAATTCGAGGGACCTTGTTCCGTCTCGGTGCGCGTGTATGCCGACGACGGGTGGTGTCATATCGAAGTGCGGGACAGCGGTGCGGATGCGTTTCCGGTAAAAGCGGGCGGAAGCGTCCGGACGACGGGCGCCGGCGGGAATGCGTCCTTCGCCGTTCCGGAGCGGCGCGGCCACTCGACCGGACTCGGGCTGTCGAATGTCTGGAGACGTCTGTCGCTTTTTTATCAAGGGCGCGCGTCATGGTGCATCGAGGCCCCTGCCGAAGGCGGCACGGTCGTCGTCCTTTGCGTGCCGATGGGCGCGCACGGATCGCCTGCCGCCTGAAACATCTGCAGAAGGAGGGAAGAAAGACCGTGAAACTGGTCATTTGCGACGACGAACCGATCGAACGGCTTGCGCTGCGGCGCATCGTGGAACAGCATGTTCCCGGCGTCGAGGTGGCGGCCGAGGCGGCGAACGGCCGGCAAGCGATCGCACTGGCGGACGAACATCGCCCCGACCTGATGACGGTCGACATCAAAATGCCGGGCATCGACGGTCTGGCGGCGATTCGCGAAATTCGCGGGCGTCATCCGCGCGTTCGTTTCATTCTCGTGTCGGCGTACGACACGTTCGAATACGCGCAGGAAGCGATCCGGCTCGGCGTCACCGATTACATTCTGAAGCCGAGTTCGCCGACGGACATCGCCGAAAGCATCCGCAGGGCCGCCGAAGCCGTCGAGCGCGAACGGCAACGCGAAGAGGAAAGGTGGCGGCTGCTCGACCGGATCGGGCGGCTGTCGCCGCTGGCCGAGCGGCAGCTCGTCGCCGACCTGCTTGCCGGCAGGCCGCCTTCCGAGGTGGCGGACGTATTCGAACCCGGCGAAGAAGGCTACGCACTGGCCGTTTGCCTGGAACCCGAGCCGTCGCCGCTGCAGGCGGAGAAAGCGATCGCGACGCTCAAGGCGTGGAACTCGGTTTGGACCGGCTGTTTCGCCGCGGGGATCATGCCGGTCGTCGTTCGGCGCACCGCGAGCCGGGCGGTCGCCGTCGGCGCGTCGGCGGACGCGGCTTCCGCGGACGGTTCCATCGCCGCCGTCGCCGCTATCGTTGCCGTCGCCGCCGATGCCGCCGTCGCTGTACGCGCCGCGGGCGACTTGCAAGACGCGGTCGGCACGGCCGCTCATCGCGACGCCCGCGCGGAGGCCCTGACGGATTTGGCCGCGCGTTTGCGCAAGGCGCTGCCGGGCTTCTCCGTCCGCCTGACGGCCGGCCGCATCGTCCGCGATCCCGCCGAATTGCCGCTGTCGTTCGGCGACGCCGTCGTTCTTGCCCGGCGCCGAGTTTTTCACGGCGAAACGGTGCTCGTCGCGAGCGAAGGCGGCGTCGCGACGGACGAAAACGGCCCGGTTGCACCGATGCTTCGCATGATCGGCGCGATTCGCGCCGGCGACGAGGCCGAGGCACTTCACTCCTGCGCCGACGCTTTCGCCGAATGGCAGGGTAAGGCGGGACTGACCGCCCGGGACGCGTTCGTCGCGCTGGCCGCCGTCCTCGTCCACGCGTTCGGCGACGCCGCCGCCTTGCCGCCGTTCGGGTCGTCCGCCGACATCAATGCCTGGAGAGCCGCTGTGGAACAATCCATTCGCCGGCTTTCGCGCCTTGGGGGCGCGAAGGTCGAAAGCGGAGCCGGCCGAGAGGCCCGCCTTCGTGCGTTCGCGGAATCGGCCATGAACTACATCCGCGAACATTACGCCGACGACGTCCGCCTTGAGGAAGCGGCGGGGCGTTTCGGGCTGAGCCCGAGTCATTTTTGCCGGCTGTTCCGGGAAGCGTGCGGAGGGACGTTCGTCGGCGCGCTGACGCGCGTCCGTATCGAGGCGGCGCGGCGGGAGCTCGAACGCGGCCGGTCGGTCAAGGAAACGGCGTACGCCGTCGGCTACCGCGATCCCGACTATTTTGCGCGCATTTTTCGCCGGACGGTCGGCGTTTCGCCCGCCCATTACGCCAAAACCGCAAAAAAAGACGGATAAAGACGGAAGGACTCTTTCGCACTCAGTCGAAAAACCGGCAAAAAAATCCGGATTTTCGCAAACAAAGTCCGCCGCCGGGTATGGTACGATCCGCATTGGGAGCGCTCCCACGACACAAACCGAAGGGGGACGAACCGGATGCGGAGACCGAACGCGCGGACGATCGCCTGCGCCGCGCTCTTCGCCGTCGCGACGGTGGCGGCCGGTTGCGCCGGTAGCGGCGGAGGCGGACAGAAAGCCGAAGGCGGCGTAACGATCGGGCTGTCGATGGCGACGTTGCAGGAAGAACGCTGGCAGCGCGACCGCGATTTTTTCGTCGCCAAGGCCAAGGAACTCGGCGCCGAAGTGAAAGTGCAGTCGGCGGACCTCGACGATGCCAAACAGGTCGCCCAGGCGGAAAACCTGATCAGTCAGGGCGTCGACGTGCTTGTCGTCATTCCCAACAACGCAAGCGCTTCCGCGGCCATCGTCGAAAAAGCGAAAGCCGCGAACATTCCCGTCATCGCCTATGACCGGCTGATCACTAACAGCGACGTCGACCTGTACATCTCGTTCGACAACGTGCGCGTCGGCGAAATGCAAGCGGAAGCGATCGTCAAACTTGTGCCGAAAGGCAACTACGCGCTGATCGAGGGCGCGGATACGGATAACAACGCCCATCTGTTCAAGCAAGGGCATATGAACGTGTTGAAGCCGTATATCGACCGCGGCGACATCCGCATCGTTTACGACCAGTGGACGAAAGACTGGCAGCCCAACAACGCGCTCAAAAACATGGAAAACGCCTTGACAGCGAACAACAACCGGATCGACGCGGTCATCGCCGCCAACGACGGCACCGCCGGGGGCGTCGTTCAGGCCCTCGCCGCCCAAGGGCTTGCCGGCAAGGTGCCGGTTTCCGGTCAGGACGCCGAACTTGCCGCGCTGCGGCGGATCGTGCAGGGAACGCAGACGATGACCGTCTACAAACCGGTTAAGAAGCTCGCCGAAAAAGCCGCCGAACTCGCCGTCGCTCTTGCTAAGGGACAAACCGTTCAGGCGGATCAGAAGCTGAATAACGGCAAGATCGACGTGCCTTCCATTCTGCTCGAACCGATCGCGGTCACAAAGGACAACATCGATCAGACGGTGGTGGCCGACGGTTTCCACAAGAAGGAAGACATCTATAAAGCGCCGTAAATCGCCGGTGCATGTCACGCGAAAACGGCGTCGGGGCCGACTGACGGAACCGGTGGCGGCCGCCCGGACGGTCGACGGGACGTCTCGAGACGGGCGGCCGCCGCCCGAGCCCGGATGCCGGGCGCGACAAACGGCGGGCTGCACGGCTTTGTGCGGCCGTGCGGCGGACGGCGCGGCGGAAGGAGGCATTTCGGCCGTGAGCGCAAACGGCGGCGAAACGGCGCTTGAAATGGTCGACATCACGAAAACGTTTCCGGGCGTGCGGGCGCTCGACCGGGTGACACTGCGCGCCCGTCGCGGTGAAATTCACGCGATTTGCGGCGAAAACGGCGCCGGCAAGTCGACGCTCATGAAAATTTTGAGCGGCTATTACCCCGTAGGTACCTACGAGGGCGTCATCCGCATCGGCGGCGTCGACTGCGCGTTCCGGTCGATCCGCGACGCGGAACGGGCCGGAGTCGCCATCATTCACCAGGAACTGGCGCTCGTCCGCGAACTGTCGGTCGCCGACAATCTGCTGCTCGGCCACGAACGGGTCCGTGCGGGGCTGATACGGCGCGCGGAGACGTACGCGACGGCAAGATTCTGGCTGGAAAAGGTCGGCCTGTCCGACGTCGACCCGCGCGAAAAGGTCGGCCTGCTCGGCGTCGGCAAGCAGCAGCTCGTCGAAATCGCCAAGGCGCTGTCGAAACGCGCTTCGATCCTCATTTTGGACGAACCTACGGCGGCGCTGACGGAAGCCGAGACGGAGCGGCTGCACCGCATGCTCATTCAGTTGAAAGGCGAAGGCGTGACGTGTCTTTATATTTCCCACCGGCTCGGCGAAGTGTTTCGAATCGCCGACACCGTTACCGTCCTGCGCGACGGCAGGACGGTCGGCACGCATCCGGCCGGCGGGCTGACGGAAGATCGCGTCATCGCGATGATGGTTGGCCGCGAGCTGACCGAACGGTTTCCTCCGCCGGAAGGCGGCGTCGGCGAAGTCGCGTTTTGCGTCGAACGCTGGTCGGTCCGCGATCCCGGTCGGCCGGGAGGTTATTGCGTGCGCGACGTCGGGTTCGAAGTGCGAGCCGGCGAAGTCGTCGGCATCGCCGGCTTGATGGGTTCGGGGCGGACGGAGTTGGCGATGAGTCTGTTCGGCGCCTTCGGCGATCGCGCCACGGGGAACATGTACGTCGGCGGCCGGCCGTGTTCCGTGCGGTCGCCGCAGGAGGCGATCGCCTCGGGCATCGCGCTGGTGACGGAAGACCGGAAGCGGTACGGCCTCGTGCCGACGATGAACGTGCGCGCGAACATGACGCTGGCCTCAATCGGGCGGTTCGCGCGGTTCGGCTTGATCCGCACACGCGAGGAAGGGGCGGCCGCGCGGGAATATGCAGAACTTTTCCAGATTCGTTTGCCGTCGTTCGATTCTCCCGTCTTGACGCTCAGCGGCGGCAACCAACAAAAAGTGTTGCTCGCGCGCGCCTTGCTGACGCGGCCGCGCGTGCTGGTTTTGGACGAGCCGACGCGCGGCGTCGACGTCGGGGCGAAATACGAGATTTATCGGCTCGTCCGGCGATTCGCGCGCGACGGGGCGGCTGTCGTGTTGATTTCTTCCGAGCTGCCGGAGGTGCTCGGCATGAGCGATCGGGTGCTGGTCATGCGGGAAGGACGGCTTGTCGGCGAATTGCACCGCGGCGAGGCGACGCAGGAAGCCGTCATGCGTCTGGCGGCGGGGGGGATGCCGGCATGATCGGCGCGATCCGTTCGATTCAGCCGATCCGTTCGATCGGCCGCAAACCTTCCGCGGACGACCGCATCTTCACCATGGTGCTGGCATTGGCCGGCATTTGGACGCTGTTCGCGTTGCTCAGCGATTCGTTTCTGACGCCGCGCAACTTGTCCAATCTGCTCGTCCAGACGTCGGTGACGGCGATATTGGCCGTCGGCATGTTGCTCGTCATCGTCTCCGGGCATATCGATTTGTCCGTCGGGTCGATCGTCGGATTGACGGGCGGCATCGCCGCGATTTTGCAGCTATGGGCGGGTTGGCCAACCGCGCCTGCCGTCGTCGTCACGCTTTTGGCCGGCGTGGCGATCGGATTTTTGCAGGGATGGTGGGTTGCGTACCGCGCCGTGCCCGCGTTTATCGTGACGTTGGGCGGGATGATGGCGTTCCGCGGGGCGCTGATCGGCATTACCGACGGGCAGACGGTCGCGCCGCTCCGCCGCGATTTTCTGGCGATCGGACAGTCGTATTTGCCGGAGGCGGTCGGTTGGACGCTTGCCGCCGTCTGTTCGGCGACCGCAGCCCTGTTCGTGTGGACGAGCCGGCGCGCGTCGATCAAAAACGGGTTCGAACCGAATCCTGCCGTCGTCGACCTCGGGCGATCGGCGCTGTATGCGGCGTTGTTTTTCGGGATCGCCGCCGTCACGAACGCTTATAAAGGCGTTCCGGTACCTTTTCTCGGCGTCGCCGTATTGGCCGGGATGATCGCATTGCTGGCCGGGAAATCCGTTTTCGGCAGACATGTCTATGCGGTCGGCGGAAACGTTGAGGCGGCGCGTTTGTCCGGCATTCCGGTGCGTCGCCGTGTGCTTGCAGTGTTCGTATTGAGCGGCGCTGCGGCCGCCCTCGCCGGCATCCTGCAGACGGCTCGGTTGAACGCCGCGACGATCAGCTCTGGCACGATGTACGAGCTCGACGCGATCGCCGCGTGCGTCATCGGCGGCACAAGCCTGATGGGCGGCCGCGGCACGGTCCGGGGCGTGCTCGTCGGTGCGCTCGTCATGGCGTCGCTCGACAACGGCATGAGCATCCTCAACGTCGAGTCGTTCTGGCAGCAGATCGTCAAAGGCGCGATTCTCGTGCTGGCGGTATGGCTCGACCGGATGCGAACGAAGGAAGTTCGGGCATAATCCTTGTCGAAGCGAATTTCCGGCGGCGAACGAAGCCGGGCGAATCGCGACTCGCGGCGATCCGCCCGGCCGGGTTCGTCGGGCGCGGGCCGCCCCATGGTCCGTCGGAACGGCTCACGGCGCCAGGGGTCCGGCATCTCCGAGTTGCGGCGCCGGACGTCCGGCCGGTGTCTTCAGTGGCCGCGGTTGGAGCTACACGATTCCCGCGCTGTTCTGCAGCCGCCGCAAAATTTCCAGGAAGTCTTCGCGCGTGACGCCGGGCGCGAATTCCTCGGGCAACGGCTCGAGATCGGGCGCGGGAGCGCCTTCCGGCATGCCGCGGACGACTTCCAGCGGGCTGCCGTCGATCGGATGGCGGCCTTTCCAGATGCGCCCGATTTCCCGGTAGTCGGTCTCGCTGAACGTGTACAGTTTGCGGTGGATGCCCTGCTCCTCGTATTTACGGGCCGTGTCGAAAACGCGATTGTCCAGGCGCGGCACGGGCAACATTTTTGTCACGTCGACGCCGGTCGCGACTTCGAGAGCCTTCGCGTACGCGACGATGTGGACGCCGCCGCGCACGAGCAGGTAGCCGATCATTTCCCGCGCGGTCGGGTGGTCGGTCATTTCGTACACTTTCATTTTGTGAGCGCGGGCGCCGATCTCCAGAAAATAATTGTGAAGCAAGTCCTGAATCAGATTTCCGCTGGAAAACACGTATTCGCCCGTCCACGGTCTGCCCATCGAGTCCATCGGCAGGGCGGTCTGCGCCGATGCGATGAAATGGTACGAGTTGCGCTTGTCCTTGGCGTTGCGCATCGGCGCCGCGTCCGGGTCCGCGGCGTACGTCGATCCCGTCAGCATCAGGTTGATCGTATACGAAACGAGTTCGACGTGGCCGAACTCCTCGGCTGTGATGCTGGCGATCAAGTCGTAAAACGGCTTCAGTCTCGATCTGCCGCGAAAATTGAACGACTGGAACATGTAATTGTTGAGCGTCGACATTTCGCCGAACCGGCCGCCGAGCAGTTCCTGTACTGCGGCGGCGGCGTTGGCGTCGGGATGTTTCGGCATCGGCAGGTCGATCGCCAGGCGGTTGAACCGTTGGATCACGTTCGTTTCCCTCCTGAAGCCGGAATCGTTTACGACGGAGAAATCCAGACGATTTGGCGCAGGCGGATGAAGAACATCGCGTTGCCGGAGCGGACGGTTACGTAGTCGGGCCGCAGGTCGGCGACGATTCCGCGGACGGTGTCGCGTACGGTCTGGACGACGACGGCGCGTCCGTACCATGCGCGCAGCGCCTGCAAAAAATACGGTTCGTCTCCGGCCGGCCACGCTTGCGGCCAGGAAACCGGCCAGGCGGTCGGACCTCCCGCGTGCAGACTTGCGCCGGGAAACAGCCCGGCTCCGTGACTCGGGCTTGCCGCGTACGTCGCAGCGGTCATGGATGCGGATCTCCTTTCACGGGATGGTGGGCTTTTCGGTTCGTGTTCATCGTATTCCGGCATTCGCCGCACGGTGCCTGGCCCGCCCGTCGGGCGGTGTATTATAATGGGAATGCGGGCCGCCGCAGCCGGCGGAACCCGTAAAGGAGGGATCGCCGCTTGCGCAAACCGCAATTTGCGGTCATCGGCCTCGGAAGATTCGGCTCCAGCGTGGCGCGGGCGCTCGCCCGCGAGGGATACGAGGTGCTCGCGATCGACGCCAACGCTCAGCGGGTGCAGGAGCTGTCCGAAACGGTGACGCACGCCGTTGCCGCCGACGCGACGGACGAGGAGGCGCTTCGCTCGCTCGGCCTCCGCAACTTCGACGTCGTCGTCGTCGCGATCGGCCAGGACATTCAAGCGAGCATTCTGACGTCGCTCATCCTGAAAGACATGGGCGTGCCGAAGCTGGTCGCCAAGGCGCAGAGCGAGCTGCACGGCAAAGTGTTGCATAAGATCGGCGTCGACCAGGTCATTTACCCCGAGCGCGACATGGGCCAGCGGCTTGCCCACCAACTCATCTCGCCGAACGTCATCGACTATCTGGAGCTGTCGCCCGAACACAGCGTCGTCGAGATGCGCGCATCCGGGCGAATGGCCGGCAGGACGCTGCGCGAGCTCGACATTCGCGCCCGGTTTGGCTGCAACGTCATGGCGATCCGCAGCGGAAACGCGATGAACGTTACGCCGCGCGCCGACGATCGAATCGCGGAAGGCGACGTGCTCGTCGTCGTCGGCCGCAACGAAGATCTGCAGGAAATGGAACGCTTTTTTTCGGAGTGATCGAAAACGTTGCGCATCGGTTCGCGGATCGAATCGCCGCAAAACCCGCGCGTCAAGGCATGGGCGAAACTGTCCGAACGCAAATGGCGCGACGCCGAGGGCCGTTATCTGGTGGAAGGCGCGAAATTGGTTCGGGAGGCGCTTCTTTCGGAATGCCGCGTTGAGGTCGTCGTCGCGACCGAGCGGTGGTCTGCGGACGAGTCGCTTCGTTCGCTCGCGGCGTCGGCCGGCGCGGAATGGGTCGAAGTGTCCGAGCGGGTGATGGAAAAGCTGGCCGTCACCGAGACGCCGCAAGGCGTCGCGGCTGTCGTGCGCAAGCGCGACGTCGAACCGGAGACGTTGCTCGCCGATCCGGTGTCGGTCGTCGTCGTCGCCGATCGACTACAGGATCCCGGCAATCTCGGCGCGATCGTCCGCAGCGTCGACGCCGCCGGCGCGACCGGCGTTCTGATCGGGCCGGACACGGTCGATCCGTACCATCCGAAGGCGGTTCGCGCCGCGGCGGGGGCGCTTTTCCGCGTGCCGGTCGTCGGCGCTGACCCGGCTGTCTGGCTGCCGAAGGCTCGCGCATCCGGCATTCGCGTCGTCGTCCTTTCCCCGCGGGCGCAAACGTCGATCTATGAAGCGGAGATCGCCGAGAAAGTCTGGCTGATCGTCGGCAGCGAGGGGCGCGGTGTATCCGAGCGCACGGCGGCGTTTGCGGACTTGTCGGTCCGCATTCCGATGGCGGGGTCCGCCGAATCGCTGAACGCAGCGATGGCGGCGACCGTCGTGCTGTTCGAGTCGATGCGCCGACGGATGTTTTCGTGACGGACGAAAGGATCAAGCCGCGTCCGTCATGCCCGGTCGGACGGAGCGCATACAATGTGAAGGGGGCGCGGACGCCGGCGCCGGCGCACGGTGTTCGGAGGTGTTCGGAGAACCGGCGTCCGGCGGCGTTCACTTTTTTCGGGCGGGAGGCGCTTTGCGGATGCGCAGGGCGCGCTGGCGGAGCCGCAGGTCGAAAATGACGCGAAAGCGCCGGATGCTGTGGGCGCTGGCGTTTCTTTTTTTCGGGAACGTCTGGGCGTTTGTCTGGATCGACCGAAATTTGACGCAGCCGTTGGCGTTCGTCGCCCAGGTGCGCCTGAAGCAGATTGCGACGGAGGCGATCAACAAGGCGTTGACCGAACAAATGGCGCAGCACGGGTCGGATGTCGGGCGGTTGATCGACTGGCGGACCGACGAAACAGGAAAAGTGAAGGCTTTTTCCCTCAATTACGCCGAACATCTGAAAATTACCGCAGACGCCGTCCGGACGGTACAGGACGTGCTGAAGCGGCTGGAGCGAATGCCCGAGCGGATTCCCGTCGGGCAGGCGATGAAAAGTTCGCTTCTTGCCTCGTTCGGCCCGCGCGTCCCGGTGCGCCTCGAACCCGCTGGTTCCGTCAAGGTCGATCTGAAAACGCGCCATTACGACGCGGGCATTAACATGTTGCTCGTGGAGGTATATCTGCGCGTCGAAGCGCAGGTCGCCATCATCATTCCGTTCGATTCCCGCCCGGAAACCGTCGCGACGGAAGTGCCCATTTCGTACGTACTCGTCGTCGGGGACGTGCCGGCCTATTATTTCGACCACAACGGCAACCCGCTGTCCGGCGGAGTTTCGCCGCCGAACGTGGCGCTGCCCCCGCTGCGACTGCCGTCGCCGGCCCCTTCGCAGTAGATCTGCGGGGGCTGCCGGACGTGCGTCGGTCCTCCCTCGTCCCGGCCGCTGCGCTTGTGGCCGTCCAAAAAGCGTGCCGCGGCCGTCAGCGACGCCGTTTTTTCTCTTCGTATTCCCATTTTTTCAAAAGAGGATAAGGATCGAACGACCATTCGCGGGTTCCCGCGTCGCGGTAAAGCCCGAAGTGGAGATGCGGCGGAAATTTCCCCTGCGTTCCCGGCTTGCCGTAGCCGGAACTGCCGACCCAGCCGATCACTTCGCCGGGGCTTACGTAATCGCCGGGTTTCAGTTTTTTGTTGAAACCGGACAGGTGGGCGAAATAATGATACAGGTTGTCCAGGTCGCGGATGCCGACGCGCCAGCCGCCGTAAGGGTTCCAGCCCATCGTTTCGATGACGCCGTAACAGGTGCTGCGGACGGGAACGCCGTAGGGCGCGAACAGGTCCGTCCCTTCATGGATGCGCGCGCCGCCCCAGCTTCTGCCCGCCCCCCACGTGTCGCGGTACGAGTAACGGGAGCCCTGCGGCAGCGGAAAGGCGTGATCGTGCAGCTCCAGCCGCCCGAAATGGGCGTAGATGCCGGCGAACTGTTCGATGCGGCGGACGCTGCGCGCGTGGCCGTAGAATTTGCCGAGCGCGACGCGCCAGTCTTCCCACGACGGCCCTTCGCGCAGCAAATAAACGGCCATCGTCCAGAGGCGGTCGAGGTCCTGGGCGGGATCGGCGACGCCGTCGCCGTCGCCGTCGCGGCCGATGCCGCCGAACAGCGCGATTGTGCGCGGATCGCGGTCGTCGGGCACCGGATTAGCAAACCCCGACCACAGCGGTTCGGGAATGTCGATGGCGATCAGGCCGTCGTAATCGGTGCGCGATTTCGGGTTTGCCCGCGTCAGCGAACGTTCGTATTGGTCAATCGCCGCGAGGAGGTGCCACGGAATTCCGGTCAGAGCGCTGACGCTGTCAAACATTGCCTTGCGCTCTTGCAGCGGGTTGCCGGCCGGACCAGCGTCGGCCCCGACGACCCGAAACGGCAACAGCAAGGCCGCGGCGGCGAAGGCGGCTGCCGCGAGGCCGAGGTTTCGCATGAGCCGATTCCACCTTTCGCTTTCCGGCGGTCGGTATTAATTTGACCCGGGTGCGACGGGAATATCCTGCGTTTCGGCTGGCCCTTCTAGCCGCGGGCGCTTGGTTGTCGCCCGGGCGCGTGATACGATGGAATCGGGGCGACGCCGAGAGGAGGTCGAAAGCCGTGCGGACGGACGATCACCGGTACGAACATACGGACGACAACATGCTGATCGTTCAGGTCAACCTCGACGACATGAATCCGGAATGGTGCTCGTACATAAGCGACCGGCTGTTCGAAGTCGGCGCGAGCGACGTGTTCTGGATCCCGATCCTGATGAAAAAGGGACGACCCGGCGTCATGTTGAACGTGCTCGTCCACGAATCGCGGCTGGAAGAGATCGAGCGGATCGTGTTTATGGAGACGACGACGTTCGGCCTGCGCTACGTCCGGACGGTCTGCCATCGCCTGGGCCGCCGGTTCGAGACGGTCGAGACACCATGGGGATCGGTGCGGGTGAAAATCGGCGAGTTTCGCGGCGAAACGGTCGAGTTCGCGCCTGAGTACGCCGATTGCGAGGCAGCTGCACGGCGCGGCGGAGTGCCGCTGAAACGTGTGTTCGCCGAGGCGCGGAAACGTTGGATGGAGCGCGCGGAAGCCAGACGCCGGCAGGACTCACCGGAAACAGGAGCGGGCACAGAGCCGGATCCGGGGCAAAAAAAATAGGCCCGGTGGGACTCGAACCCACGGCCTGATGATTAAGAGTCACCTGCTCTACCAACTGAGCTACGGGCCTGTTTTGGCTCACGACCAACAGTATATCACGATTGCTTATGCGAGGGCAAGAGGAAAATCGCGTTTTCGGAGCCGCGGCGTCCGGAGCCGGGACGTCCGCCGCGTGCAACGTGCGGGTGACAAAAGCTTGGTCCGGGCGTTGGCGTCCGGCGTTCGACCAGCCTGCATTTCAGCTTGACGGTACGCGGCAAGTCGTCGCCGGTCCGGTTGATGACGCGGTAAATCGTGTCCATTGCCTTGATGCCCATTTCTCTCAACGGCAAATCCATCGTCGTCAGTTTCGGCGTGTAATAAAAACTGCATTCCCGATTGTCGAAGCCTGTTTCGAGAATGCCGGTCACGTCGCGCGGGTGGACACCGATGTAAAGGATGCCGTCCACTTTTTTGCTTATCAGGTTGTCCAGAACTTTTTTAATCACAGGTTTGCACTTGTCGATCTCGGAAAAACGGTTGCCAATTCTGCGGTGAATGCGCAGATTGGCGAGAATAATGGAAAAACCGTAGCCGTCCGCACATTCGTTGGCCGATGATTTTACCCGGGATGTTCGGCGCGGCAATTCATCATGGGCATCCCGCGCGATCTGGACGAGGCGGCCAAAATCGACGGCTGCAACCGCTGGAACGTGTACGCGCGCATTGTGCTGCCTTTGCTCAAGCCGGTGGTGACGATCATTTGCGTGTTTCATTTCGTCTGGGTGTGGAACGAGTTTTTGACGCCTCTCATTTTCATCAACGACCAGGATCTATACACGCTTCCGCTCGGGATCAATCTGCTTAAAAACGCCTACAACATCGAATACGAAAAGCTGATGGCGATTTCGTGCATCTCCGTTCTGTTTCCCGTCACGGTGTTTTATTGCACGCAAAACCTCATTCTCGGCGGCCTGTCGCTCGCTGGGGTAAGAAAATGAACGGGCGTCTGCGGGCGAAGCCGGCGCGGGTTTTGAGCCGCGCCGGCAAGGCGGACGCCGTTTTTCATCGGTCATTTAGTCCCTCGGCTCTTCTGCCCGCCCCACCACCGCACGCAGCACGTTCGGCCGCCCGGGCAAGTCGCGCGCGCCGGCGCCGTAACCGACGGCTTCCGCCGTCATCGCGGGCAACGACCGGCTGAAGCCGTGGGCGACCGCGGCGACGATCGCCGCGCCGGTCGGCGTCGTCAGTTCGCCTTCGGCGTCTGGAGGTGTGTCGGCGATCGGGAGTCCTTTGAGCAACTCCAGCGTGGCGGGTGCCGGGACGGGATAAACGCCGTGGTCGCAACGGACGAATCCCGTTCCGACCGGTACGGGCGACACGAGCACCCGGTCGGGCGCCAGCGAATCGAGCGCGAGCGCCACGCCGACGATATCCGCGATCGAGTCGATCGCCCCGACTTCGTGAAAATGGACGCGTTCCACCGGCACCCGGTGGATACGCGCTTCCGCTTCTGCGAGGCGGCGGAAGATCGCGACGGCGGTCTCGGTCGCCCGTTCGCCGAGTTCCGCCTGTTCGATCAGGCGGACGATGTCGGCGAAGTGGCGGTGATGCGCTGGCGCGCGGCCGGGTTCGACCTCGACGTCGACTTTGAGGGCGGACACGCCGTTTTTCGTCACCCTGCGCCAGACGAGCCGGAACGGTTCGGCGCGGATGCGCGCGAGGCCGGATTCGACGTAGTCGCGGTCCGCTCCGGCGTCAACGAGCGCGGCGAGCGTCATGTCGCCGCTGATGCCGGAGAAGCAGTCGAGGTAGACGATGCGCAAGGGGCGTTACTCCTTTCCGTCGCGGTGTTTCACGGGCGATGTTCATACGGACTCATACGGACGGGCGTTCGTCCGCATGATGTTCGTCCGGCCGCCGTCCGGTCGGTCGCGGATTGCGCACGGCGGCGGTTCGCACCGCGATCATCCCGGCGGCGTATCCGGCGCCGAACCCGTTGTCGATGTTGACGACGACGACGCCCGGCGCGCACGAATTGAGCATCGTCAATAAGGGCGCCAGCCCCTGAAAATGCGCGCCGTAGCCGACGCTCGTCGGAACGGCGACGACCGGCGCGGCGACGAGGCCGCCGACGACGCTCGCCAGAGCGCCTTCCATGCCGGCGACGACGACGACGGCGTCCGCCGCGCGGATGGTGTCGAGGCGGCGGAACAGCCGGTGAATGCCAGCGACGCCGACGTCGCGGACGCGCAGAACCCGCGCACCCATCCATTCCGCCGTCACGGCAGCTTCTTCGGCGACCGGCAGGTCGGACGTGCCGGCGCTGACGACGGCGACCGTCCCGCGGGGCGCGGTCTCGGACGGCGGCGTTCTGAACCAGGTGAGCGCGCGGGCGTCGGCGTGATAGATCAGTCCGGGCACGAGGGCGGAGACGGATTCCGCTTTAGCGGCGTCGACGCGCGTGGCGAGCACGCGGTCGGCGTTTTGTTGCAGGCTGCGGATGATGGCTGCGATCTGCTCCGCCGTTTTGCCCTCGCCGAAGACGACTTCGGGAGCGCCGGTCCGCCGCTGGCGGTCAAGGTCGACTTGCGCAAAGCCGAGGTCGGCGACCGAAGGCGCGTCGGCAAAAGCGGCGGTCGGGAGTACGTCTGCTACCCGGCCGCCGGCCGGATCGTCGGCCTTGACGCCGTCTTCGCTGGCTCTCGCGTCGCCTTCCTCGGCTCGGCCGCCGCGTTCATCGTCCGGGGCGTTGCCGGAATCGCCGGCCGAGCCGCTGCCAGAGCCGGAGCGTAAACCAAGCTCGCTTTTCAGCCGCGTGATCGCCTCTTCCACGCTCAGACGCCCGGCGCGCACCTGTTGGAGCAAAACGGCCAATTCCTTCGCATCCATGGTCCGGTCACGCCTCTTTCGCGGCCGCCGTTTTTCGATCGCCGGCGGAGGCCAGCGTTTCGTTCATGCTGCCGGTCCGGTATCCGGCCAGATCGAGCGTCACGTACGCGAAGCCGAGCCCGCGCAGTTTGGCGCAGACGAGCTCGCGTTTTTCGAGAAGCCGCGGCATTTCCTCGGGCATCACTTCGATGCGCGCGATTTGGTCGTGGTGCCGGACGCGGACCTGCCAGAAGCCGAGACTGTACAAAAAGTCCTCCGCAGCTTCAAGTTGTTCGATTTTTTTTCGGTCGATGCGTGTGCCGTACGGAATGCGCGAAGACAGGCAGGCGAACGACGGCTTGTTCCACGTCGGCAAACCGAGCGCTTTCGACAGCTGCCGGATGTCGGCCTTCGTCAGTCCGGCTTCCAGCAGCGGACTGCGGACGCCCTGTTCCGTTTTGGCGCGCAGACCAGGGCGATAGTCGCCGAGATCGTCGGCGTTCGTCCCGTCGACGATATACGGATAGCCGAGCCGCCGCGCGATCTCGCGCAGATGCGTATATAGCCCCGTTTTGCAGTGGTAGCAGCGATCGGGATTGTTGGCCGCGAAATTTTCGTTTTCGAGCTCGCGGATTTCCGTCGTCACGAGCCGGACGCCCATCTCTTCGGCCAGCCGGACGGCGGCGTTGAACTCGCGGGCGGGAAACGTCTCCGACGCCGCGACGACGGCGACGACGCCGTCGCCGAGCTCCTGCTGGGCGCGCTTCAGCACGAACGTGCTGTCGACGCCGCCGGAAAAGGCGACGAGCACGCGTCCCATGCCGCGCAAAATATCGCCGAGCAGTCGGTTTTTCGCTTCAAGAGTCATCGATTCGCTCATGGCGCATCCTCCCGCTTTTCATTGTATCATACACGGCGGCCGGGATGTCGCCTACGACGTTTTCCTGCAATTGCTTGTCGACAGGTTCATGTCCTCGGTGGGAGACTGGAACCGTCCGCCTTTTTTCGCCCCGTCCCGTTTCGTGATATAATGGGTGCAAATCCGACGTCGTTTGGGAAAGCGGGCGATGACGCACGATGCAATCGAAAACGGCCGAACGCAAGCCCGACTGGCTGAAAATCTCCCTGCCCACCGGCCGGGATTACGAAAATATCCGGGACCTGCGCCGCATGATGCGCGCGGGCGAGCTGCACACGGTCTGCGAAGAGGCGAAATGTCCGAACCTGCACGAATGCTGGGCGAACCGGACGGCGACGTTCATGATTCTGGGCGATTTCTGCACGCGCGCCTGTCGGTTCTGCGCGGTGAAGACGGGCAGGCCGACTGGGCCGGACCCCGACGAACCGGAGCGCGTCGCGGAGGCGGCGGAGCAGATGGGCCTGCGCCACTGCGTCATCACGTCGGTTGCGCGCGACGATTTGCCCGACGGCGGCGCGGCGGCGTTCGCGGCGACCGTCCGCGCGGTGCGCAGGCGGCTGCCGCTGTGCGGAATCGAAGTGCTCGTGCCCGACTTCAACGGATCGGAGGCGGCGCTGGCCGTCGTGCTGGAAGCGAAGCCGGACGTGCTCAACCACAACTTAGAGACGGTCGAGCGGCTGACGCCCCGCGTCCGCTCGCGCGCGACGTACCGCCGGTCGCTGGAGCTGCTCGCGCGCGCCAAGCGGATCGCGCCGGGCATCCGCACGAAGTCGGGACTGATGGTCGGCCTCGGCGAAGAGTGGGACGAAATTTTGCAGGCGATGGACGATCTGCGTGAAGCCGGCTGCGACATGCTGACAATCGGCCAGTATTTGCGGCCGACGCCGGCGCATTTGCCGGTCGTCCGGTTTTACGCGCCGGAGGAATTCGCCCGGCTGAAAGAAGAGGGCTTGCGCCGCGGGTTCCGGCACGTCGAGTCCGGTCCGCTTGTGCGCAGTTCGTATCATGCGGGCGAGCAGGCGAAACGCGCCGAAGGGATGTGACGGCATGGCAGAAAAGTATTACATGATCGGTAATAAAGCTTATGTCGTTGTTGTTGATTACAAAAACGGCTACAATTATGAAGCGTTTCGCGACCGGTATAGCGAGGTGCTCGACCGGTACGATTATATCGTCGGCGACTGGGGATACAACCAGCTCCGATTGAAAGGGTTTTTCCGCGAAGACAATCCGAAAGCGACGAAGGAAACGTCGATCGCGACGCTACAAGACTATTTGAACGAATACTGCAATTTCGGCTGTGCGTATTTCGTCGTGGAAAAGGTCAACCATCCGCCGGCCGACGGTGAGATCATCAACGAACCTGCGCAACCGGCTGTTCAGGCGCCGGCCGGGGGAGGATCGACGGACGGTGACGCGGCGTTGCCGATGCGGTACAACCGCACGGGCGTCGCCGTGCGTATGACGGCGGCGGACCGCAGTTATGCGGAAGATTATGCGCTGGAGCGCCGGCGTGCAGCCGCCCGGGAGGCGGAAGGCGGAGAAGGCGCCTGGGGCGCGTACGGCCGCGGGCGGGAGCACGGTGTGCGGGAATCGACCGTTCGCGAGCACGTCGGCCGGGAGACGGGCGATCTCGACTTTGCCGCTGGGGAGTCAGGCGCCCGGAATTCCGAAATTGCGCCGTCGGGCGCTTTCGTATCGTCGAACGGGGGAAAGCCGGAGGCGCGGCCGGTCGGTCGGGAGGCGGGCGGCGCAGGCGGGCACGAACGCGCCCGCAACCGCGATGCCGTCGGTGCGGTCGGCCATTCGTACGACAGCCACCGGCACGAGCGGGATAAACCGCGGGAAAAACCCGGCGCGCGCGGTTCGAACGGGCTGGCAGGAGCGGAAGGACCGGGAGCGGAATTCGGCGCACCGGCGGCGCGCACGACCGGAGCGCCCGGCCGTCCCGACGGCGGCTTCGGCGAAGCAAAGGGGCCGTTTTCCCGCCATTCGACGGGGCAAGCGGGATATTATTCGAACCAGCGGCCGTCGCAGCGCCCCGCTCATCCCAAATATACGAAAGCGGACCGGCTGTTTCCGCACGCCCGGCGCAAACACGGTTCCGAGCCTGGCCGCGGACCGGGAAAACCGCTGTAACGTTCGTCTTCAACCCGGAGTCGTTTCGCGCCAATTTTACGGCTTCTGAAAATCCGGGCCGATAAACGCCTCGCGCACGCGCGTCCAAAACGGGAATGCGCGCAGCCGCGCGAACGTCACTTTCGCATCGGCGACCGAACAGCGGATCGAGCGAACGTCCTCGCGCGTTTCGCCGAGATGGTCGACGGTCAAAAGCAGTTTTTGCCCCTCGCGCGGCAAAATGTCGCAGTGGTGGTGTTTCGGCAGCACGATCGGCGAGCCGAGCGTTCGGTAGACGCGGTTGTTGATCGACGCCATTTCGGCGATCTGGATCGCTTCGATCGACGGATGGATGATCGCGCCGCCCAGGCTTTTGTTGTAGGCGGTACTGCCCGACGGCGACGAGACGCAGATGCCGTCGCCGCGGAACATTTCGAACGGTTCGCCGTTGATGCGGATTTGGGCGACGAGCATGTTTTCGGCGCCGCGTACGGTGAATTCGTTCAGCGCAAGCAGCGACCGTTCGTCGGTCGCCGTCGCCACGGTCACCTGTACGATCGGATGACGGACGGTGCGCAGCCGTTCAGCGGAGCCGGCCTCGGCCATCAGGCGGACGAGCGTGTCGATTTCGTCAGGTTTCCAGTCGGAAAAAAAGCCGAGGTGTCCGGTATGGACGCCGATGAACGCCACGCGGTCGAGCCGGTCGCGGTGCAGGTGAAACGCCTGCAGCATCGTCCCGTCGCCGCCGACGGCGATGACGACGTCGGGCTGGCGTTCGTCGCGGATGAGTCCGGCCCGCGCGGCGGCGTCGGCGATGCGTCCGGCGGTCCGGCGGGAATCGTCGTCATTGCGTTCGACGAGGTCGTAGGAGAGCGGCATGTGTCGGAACACCCCGGCGAAAAGACCGCACCCGGCGCCGAAAGGCGGTACCCGCCCGAAGCAGGGGACGTAAAGCTCCGGGCGGGCTTCGACCTCTGCGGACTGCCGGTTACGCGGCCGTCAAGATCACGTTCCCGACACCATCTTACAGAAAACGGCGGCCGAACACAACCCGCGCGCCGAGCCGCAACGTTCCGACAATCGCGAAAGCGGTTCCGGCCAGTAGAAGCGCGGTTGCGGTGCTTGCGGCGGCGACGGCGGCGGGCGTTCCGCCCGGAAAGTCCGAAGCGTGATCGAACGCGGCGACCGGCAGTCCGCTGGCCGATGCGCCCGTCGCCGTCGTCGGAGCGCCCCCAAGCGTATAGACGAGCGCAGCCGCGAGCGCGGCGTGCAGCAATCGGGCGAGCAGAAACGGCGTGTATCGGCAACCGGTTCGGCTGATCAGACTCATCACCTGGGCGTGTACCGACAGGCCCGCCCACGACAAAACGGCCGCCGCCGCCGCTACGCGGTCGGCTACCGGGGCGGCGGCTTCGCCGGCCGTTTTGCAGCCCCACGTGACTTCAAACAGACCAGCGGCGAGCGCCTGAGGCCACACGTTGGCCGCATCGGACGCATCGAATACCCGAAGAGCGGCGCCGACGGCCGCTTCAAGCGCGCGCAAGATGCCGGCTGCGCGCAATGCTTCCATCAACACCGAAAACAGAACGACCAATCCGCCGATGACGAAGACGAGCCGAAGAGCGCTGGCGACGGCATCTTCCAGCAGCCGTCCCGGCGGGCGCGGATCGCCGGCCCGCGCCTCATGCATCGCACGAAACGCGCGGACGACGAGCGGCGCTTGTCGCCGATTCGCGGATTCCGGCGCGTTAGGGACCGTTGGACTCGGTTCCGGATCCCGTGGGGAATCCCGGACCGGTCCGTAAAACCTCATCGCCAGCCCGACGAGCAGACATGCGCCGTAATGGGCCACGGCGAGTGTTGCGGCCGTGCGTGCGTCGCCGAAAAAACCGATCGCCACCGCGCCGGCGAGGAAAATCGGATCCGACGACGTCGTAAACGCGACCAGCCGTTCCGCCTCCGTGCGTCCGATCCATCCCTGATCGCGCAGCCTCGCGGTTAATCGGGCGCCGACCGGGTACCCGGAAGCAAGCCCCATCGCCATGATAAAACCGCCGGCGCCGGGCACGCGGAAAAGCGGCCGCATCAGTGGATCGAACAGCGTGCCGAAAAAGTGAACGACACCCAGCCCCACCATCAATTCCGCGACGACAAGAAACGGGAGCAAGGCGGGAAACAGCACGTCGCGCCAGACGGCCATACCCGAGGAAGCTGCTTTCCAGGCTGCGACGGGTTCATGCAGGAAAAAAACCAGGAACCAGGCAGCTGCGGCGCCTGCAAGCGCGGCCGGGGCGGCGGCCGAGATCGTCCGCATCATCGACCGGAAAACCTCCCGTTTCGGACTACTTTCACCCTATTCGCGTCCGTCTGCAGACATGCTAAAATGATGCTTACAGGGGGTGGTCGGAACGGACACGCTTTATGACCGACTGGGCGGGGAGGAGACGATTCGCCGGCTGGTCGCGGCGTTTTACCCGAAAGTGAAGGCCGACCCGCTGCTCGGTCCGCTGTTTCCGGACGATTTGACGGAGATTATGGAGAAACAGTACCTTTTTTTGACGCAGTTTTTCGGCGGTCCGCCGCTTTATTCGGAGCGGTACGGCCATCCGATGATGCGGGCGCGACATTTGCGGTTTCCGATCGACCGCGCCCGTGCGGACGCGTGGCTGGCGTGCATGCGCCGCGCGATGGAAGAAAGCGGCGTGCCGGAACCGGCGCGGTCGGCGGCCATGGAACGGTTGCGCAGGGCTGCATATCATTTTATCAATTGTTAAACTTAGAACAAAGATACAGAAAGGCGGAAAAATTCCCATGGAAGGGTTGGATCCGCTCTATCCGTCCGCGGTCGAATGCTTGCAATGCGGCCATTCGTTCCAGACGATGCGCGTGCGGCCGAGTTTCAAGCGCGCGGTGCGCTCCGATCCCGATTTTTGCCTGTATTATAAGGACATCAACGCCGATTATTACGTTGTCCGCGTCTGTCCGAAATGCGGCTTCGCGTCGACGCCGAGCTTTTCGCCGGTGTTCAAGCCCGAGCAGAAGAAATTGTTTCAGGAACGAATCGGCAGCCGGTGGGGGGGCAAAGATTTTTCGGGAAAACGGACATGGAAGGACGCGCTGGAGGCGTACAAACTGGCGCTCGTCTGCGCCCAGATCAAGCAGGAGAACGATCGGCTGATCGCGGGATTGTTGCATCATATCGCTTGGCTCTATCGTGAAGTGAACGACGCCGAAAACGAAAAAAAGTATCTGGAATTCGCCCTCGAAGCGTACGTCCGCGCCTACCAAAACGACCGCGAGAGCGACCGCGACGCGAAGCTGATGTACCTGATCGGCGAGCTGAACCGGCGCCTCGGGCGTTACCATGAGGCCGCCCGCTGGTTTGCGCGCGTCATTCACGACAAGCGGATTACGGACGCCGCCATGATCCAGGCGAGCCGTCAGCAATGGGCCGCCATGCGCGAGGAGATGCTGCTTCGCGATATGAAGCCGCCCGAAGCGGCGGATGCGGCACCGTCGTAATCGGGCGGCTTTTGCTTTTTCGATTCGGTCAGATGCGGAAAACGGAGATCGTTCTCTGCAGCTGCGACACTTCGCGCGTCATCTGTTCGGCGACGTTCAACATGTCCGACACCGCACGGATCTGTTCGTTCATGGAGGCGGACACCTCTTGCGTGCCGGCGGCGGACTGTTCGGTGATGGCCGAAATGTTTTCCATCGTCGATGCGATATCGCGCGCGTATTGCAGCATTTTCTCGCCTTCTCGGGCGAACTGCTCGATTTCATCGCTGATGTAGCCGATGCTGGCGAAAATGCGCGTGAAGATCCCCTCCGTCTCGCGGATCAGCTGGACCTGCCGCTCGACGGCCGCTTCGTTCGCCTGCATACTGGCCAACGCTTCCTTGATGCCCTGTTCGATGGAGCGGACGAGGCCGAACACTTCTCGCGTCGACTGCGCCGCTTCTTCCGACAGCTTGCGGACTTCCTGCGCGACGACGGCGAAACCGCGGCCGTGCTCGCCTGCGCGTGCCGCCTCGATGGAGGCGTTCAGCGCGAGCAGGTTGGTCTGATCGGCGATTTCCGAAATCGTGCGCGTCACGGCGGAAATGCCGCCGGCCTGCTGGGCGAGCTTGCGGATCGTTTCGGAAACCGCCTTCGTCGCCGAGACGTTTTGCTGCACGCCCTCGGTCTGCTGGTTGACGGCTTTACGCCCCTGCTCGATCAGCGCCAGCATTTCCTGGGAGCGGGCCGACATCGCGCGCGAGGCGTCGGCGTATGTATGGATGCGTTTTTCGATTTCGCGAATGGCGTCCGATATGCGGACGACTTCTTCCGAAATCTGGTTGGCACCGGCGGCCAGCTCTCCGGCGGAAACCGCCGCTTGGTTGAGCACGTCTTTCAACGTTTCGTTGCGGTTGTATAGATGTCGACCGGTATCGGCTACCTGCTGGGTAATGCGGACCGTGTCGGTCAAAATCGCTTGAAGTTTTTGCGCCATGTCGTTCAGCGCGCGCGCCAATTGGCCGAGCGCGTCGGAAGAAGAGGCGTCCGCTCGCACCGTGAAATCGCCTTTGGCGACGGTAAACGCCAGGCGGGACAACGAGGAGACGGGCCCCAATAAAGCGTTTTCCAAAATGCGCGCCGCATAAAGTCCGACGGCGACTAAAACGAGCGACACGATAAGCGCCGCGACCGCTTTTCCCGTCCAGGCGCCGAACGCGATCAGGACGATCGCGGCGACCAGCAGCATGGCGCCCACTCCTGCGTACAGGCGCCCGCGGAACGTTCCGAGCCAAGCTACGAAGCTCTCCATCATCCGCCTACTCCTTCATGATCCGATTTCCTTCGTCTATTATACCATTGCGCCTCCAAGCGGTCTACGGCGATATGTTATAATCGGGCTGTAAAAGCACCGCAACAAAGCGGCGTCGCAGAAAGGGGTTTTTCGCCGATGGCGGCTTACGAATTTTTGTGCGATGTGACGGAGCAGACGACCACACGATTCGTGACGTTCGTGACGGAGCGAATGAACCGGTTCGATCTGGCGATCACGACGACCGGACAGTTTTACGGCAAAAAGCTCGTCACCAATCTTCAAAACGGTAAAACCGCTATCGTCGGTCCGGACGATTTGAAGGAACCGGGATATTTGTCCTATGCTTTTCAGATCAGCGAAGAAGAGGAGGAGGATCTACTTCCTTTTATGGAGGAAATTATAGGGTTTGTGGAATTCCCGGACATCTAACGGTATAAAGGTTCCCGCTTGCGCACATGCTGGAGATGCAAAGGAAGCGCGAGAGGGGGGCGAACCGTTGACCGATCGGCGCGACGATTTCGATTTGCCGGTGGAGCTGGCGACCGTCGAAGTCTGGCGAAACGAACGCGTTCCCGAAGAGTTCCCGGAAGGCCCGTACGGCGCGCCGGAACGCCCGGACCTTTCGACGGCCCGGGCAACGCGCGGGGCAGTTTCGGGTTCGGTCGGGGCGGGCGAGGCGCCCGGAGAAGGGCGACCGGAACAACGCCCGCATTTGCCGTTCGGCTATGCGGACCGCACGTTTCACGAAGGGATGGCCCGCGCTTATCCGGGCGAAGATCCGCGGCCGTTAATTGACGAGCGGCCCGATGCCTGACGCACGTTCGATCATCCCGTGGCTCCACGCCATCATCGCCGACAAAAACAGCGCGAGCCCCGCATAAAGAAGCCCGTATTGCCAACGTTTGCGTGCCGGCACGTCGTAGTACCGTTCGCTGACGAACGTTTCGCCTTCGATCAGAATGCGAACGTTCAGGCGTTCCGGCGCTTCTTTCGGCACGCGCTCGACGCCGACGACGCGGACGCGCCGGATCAGACACTGTTGGGAAAGCGCGATCGTTTCGTTTAGGCCGATTCCTTCCCAAACAAGCACGAGTTTTTGTTCGCCGTCCAGCGTCGAATACGTCAGCACGGGCAAGTCCCGCTGATGTTGTTCTCCCGGCAGTAACGCGGACCAAGCTGGAGATTTCCATTCTTCTCCCAGATCGACAGCCACTTGCACGACGGGTTGAAACGGTTGCCCGTGCTTTCGGCCGCGGATGTAAGTCTGAAACAGATTCCACGCGAACATCGCCCAGAAGATCATCAGCAGCCACCATCTGAGCGCAACGATGAGCCACAGGCCGAGGACGAGGCCGACGACCCAGAGCCAGCGCGTGACGGCGGTGACGATTCTTCCGCCGTCCAGCGGATGGACGGGCACCAGGTTGATCAGGTTGAGAAAAAAGCCCACATAGCCGAGCACGATCAACAGCGGAGCGTCGGCCATCCAGCCGGCGAGAAAGAGGAGCGTCGCACCGGCCGTGCCGAGCAGGGGACCGCCCATTGCGATATAAGCTTCGGTCTCGGCGTCGCGCGGGTGGCGTTTCATTGCGATGAACGCGCCGAGGAACGGCACGAACAGCGGCGCCGTGACGGGGAGGCCCTTTCTTTTTGCCGCCCAGACGTGGCCGAGTTCGTGGACGAAGAGAAGCAGCACGAAGCCGACGGAAAACGCGACGGGATAGACGAGCGCATACGCGCCCGCCGTGATCGCCATGCTGACGGCTGCCGACCCGAATTTGCTGAGCTTAAAGAGGGCCAAGAACGTTTTGCCCTTGGACAGCAGGGCCAAAAGCAGCGCTCCGATCGACCACCAATGTTTTTTACGGCTTGAGTTCGTTTTTTTCCGCATCGTGGGCCTCTCGTCCTTTCCCGTTGGCTTCGCCGAGCCGTCGAATCGCTTGTTCCATATCATCCGGAAGCGGGGCGCTGAACGAGATCGGCGCCCCCGTCGCGGGATGGATAAACTCGATTTGCGCCGCGTGAAGCGCCGTTCTCGCAATCAGGCCGGTTTGCTCGCCGTAAAGCGGGTCGCCGGCGATCGGACAACCGGCGTGAAACAGATGGACGCGAATCTGGTGCGTCCGCCCCGTCTCGGGAAAAGCTTCGACAAGCGCGAAGTCTTCGGCGAAATTCCGCACCAAGAGCACGCGCGTGATGCTGGGTGAACCGTCCGGCGTCACTTTACGCTTGCGCGGATCGTCGGGGTCGGGGCCGATCGGCGCTTCGATGACGATTTCCCCATGCGGCCATTTTCCCTGAACCAGGGCGATGTATCGTTTGCGCACTTGCCGGTTCGCCAGCTGTTCCGACAAAGCGCGGTGGGCATACGCGTTTTTGGCGATTACGACGATTCCGGACGTGTCGCGATCGAGTCGATGCGCAGGCCTGAAACGGCAAATTTCGCCGTGTTGCGCCCAATGATGGATGACGGCGTTGGCCAGCGTCCCGGAATGTTGCCCGAGCGTCGGATGGACGAGCATGCCGGGCGGTTTGTCGACGACCAGTAAATGGTCGTCTTCATACAAAATGTTGAGAGCCATCGGTTCCGGCCGGATGCGTTCGGACGTCTCGACGGCCATCCGGATTTCGACGACGTCCCCTGCGCGCACCGGTTCGTCGACGCGTCTGCGCACGCCGTTGACGGTAATGCCGAGTTCGGTCCTTTTCAAGCGGACGAGCAGCCGCCGAGAACAACGAAGACGCCGACGAAGCACGGCGCGGACGGGCCATCCGTCTTCGTCGGCGGTGACGACATACCGGAGCGGTGCGTAGTATTGCGTCGCTTCGGTCAAGGCCGCGATCCTCCCGTGTTCGGTCGGTTTGCGCGGACGAACGGCCGACGATTCGCCGTCGTTCCGTCACCATCATAACACATCGGCGCAAGCTCTCCCAAATGCCGAAAACGTCGCGCATGAAGACATCGAGAAAATCGGTCGGCCGACGCAGAGCGGTGTCGCGAAGGGGCGTCAAGTCTTTCCGGTATGTAGAAGATTGGCCAGGTTGTAGTTGGACTCGAACACGATGCTGGCGTGCAGCACGTTTTGCTTGAGGCGAAAATCGATCTGGATTTCGCCGTGCGTCCACCCTCTGCGGTGTTTCAGGGCTTCGATGACCATAAGCCGGAAAGCGTCCTGGTGCCGCTGCGACAGCCCCGGCGAGGAATCGGGAATAATCTTTCCGTTTTTAGGTATAATCGGCAAATGACGGATGCCGAATTTGCCGATCGTGTTGTTGCGGATGTGAATGAACAGGGTTCCGCTTGAGACGGCGGAAAGTTCGTCCCGGATTTCCCGGAAAACGAGGTCCAGCTGCCGGGAAAGCGGCATTGGATGAGGATTTGGAATTGGATTCATGATCTTTTCCTCCTTCGCACGGCGGCAAAGCCGTATATTGAAAAATAGGATTCGTCTAACATTATATTAGGAATGATGGTGCATGACAACTGTTTGACGACCATTTATGACGTGTTTCGACAGAAATGATTCTTTAGACCTAGTCCCGAAGTCCTAGATTTGTCGACGGCGAAGCCGGCGGCTGGTGGTCGGATCGGCGTATTTTAAGGTGATGGCCCGCTCGGCGGGAGTCGAGTCGTTTCGACGGCGGGTATGCATGAAAACAAAAAACACCGATCGGACCCGCCGCCGTTTTACCTTAGATGAAACAGCGACGCTTCCGAACGGTGCTTCCGCTCTTTGGCTGTTATTCTAACCGATTGTGCGGACAAAGTCAAGAGTGGGGATGAAGGTATCCGGGGGAAAAAAGAAAATGGTCTTGCGTTTTTCTGCGACATCGGATAAAATGGTTATCAGACGGAAGCACCGCTTCTTGCGGGGAATGCCCCGCGTAAGAAGCGGTTTTTTGTTTGCGGCGGCCGTCGATCGCCGTTCGGCCGCGACGGTGGAGGAGGCGACGATAAGCCGATCCGACGGCGTATTCCAATAAAAGTTCATCGAAATTTGGGCAGCAAGGAAGCACCTTGGAGACAAGAGGCTTTCTTGCTGCCTTTTTTATCAAGCTAAATTCAAATCGAAGCAAGGAGGATGCGACGTGGAGCTCTTGTTTTGCACGACTTACAGGAAACCGGAGGAAACGGGGACGGACGCGACCGTACGGTTGGAGGTGAGGAAGAAAGACGGGAGATGGGAGGCGCGTTGGAGCGGCGGATCGCCGGAGATGGACGGATTGTCTCCCGATATTTACAAAGGCGATTCGTCGGAAGAGCTGGCCGAATCGTTACGCGGCTGGATGCGCGCGATGCGAAGCCGCGGATTCGTGTCGGCGACGGAAGAATGGTTCGGGCGGAGGAGCGGTCCGAACCGGAGGGAAGCCGTCTTGCTTTCTTACGCGGCCAGACATAGCAATGAGTCGTGTCTGCGGCTGTTGAAGGCTTGGAGGCGCGGACGTGCGGCACAAGAACGCAAACCGGCGTTTATGGTGGCGACCAATGGAATGCTGGAAGCGGCGGCGGCGTTTTTGCCGCAGACCGAGGACGAACTCGGACAGTTGCCCGGCTTTTCGGCGCGAAAAGTACGGGAATACGGCAAAGAAGTTTTGGAAATTACGTCCCAGTTTCGCCGGCAGACCGATTTTCCGCTCGATTGGGTCGAACGGTTGGTTGACGAAGGGGAAGTTCAGGCGTTTCTCGACGAACGGCGGCGCAAGGCGGAGGAGGCGCGCTCTCGGCGCGAGGCGTTGCGCGAATCAATCCTTGAGGCGGCCGAAGCGGGATTGCGTCTGGAGAAAGAAGAGGAAGCCTTCGAACGTTTCGGCGTACCGCTGCGGCGGTTGCTGGAGGCGATGGAGGCGATGGAGCGGGAGGGATTCCGCGTCTATCCGCTCGTCGAGAGACTGGCGGAAGCGGTGCCCGAGCCGGAGAGGCGACGCATCTTAGAGACGATGGAAGCATGCGGGGACCGCTATCTAAAACCGATTTTAGAATCGGTTTATTCTGCCGCGGAACTGAAGGGACGACCGCTTGGGGAATGGTACGACAGGCTCCGGCTGTTGCGGTTCATCCGTCGGTACAAGAAGGACACGTAAGTACCCGTTCGACGAAATATTTTTTCGAGAAAGCGGGTCCGATGGCCGCCGCCTGTCCGTCTGGCTGCCGGATCATTGCGCGAAGCGGCGGCCGTCAGATCCAGTCTTTTTTCTTGAAAAGCCAGAGCAACGACAGGGCGACCGCAACCATCACGCCGAGCACGGCATAGTAGCCGTATTTCATATGCAATTCCGGCATATGATCGAAATTCATGCCGTAGATGCCGGTGATGACCGTCAGCGGCATGAAAATGGTGGTGATCGCCGTAAAGACGCGCATGATTTCGTTCGCCCGGTTGGCCACGTTCAGCTGATACGCTTCCCGAAGGTTGCCGATCAGGTCGCGGAACGTGTCGAACGTTTCGGATATTTTCACGGCGTTTTCGTAAATGTCGCCGAAATATTTGCGCAACTGCTCGCGGATCAGCTTCAGGTCTTTCCGGCTGAGCGCCCAGACGAGTTCGCGCTGCGGTCCGAGCGTTTTCTTGAGCCACAAAATTTCGCTCCGCAGGCCGATGATTTCGTTCAGGTGCGATTTCTTCGTGTGAATCACGATGTCTTCTTCCAGTTTTTCGATTTTCGCCTCAATGCGGTCGCCTACAACAAAGTAATTGTCAATAACCAAGTCAACAAGATAATATAGGAAATAGTCTGGTGAATTTACTTTTTCTTGAAGAAGAATCGGTTTGATCGTCCGCAGCTCGTTGATTTTTTGACGCGTTACCGTGATGATGAGATGTTGGAACAAAAACAGGTTAAGCGCCCGCAAATAAATTTCTTCGTCGTCGAAACGGATGCTGTTGATGACGATAAAATAGTGGTTGTCGTAAATTTCGAGTTTCGGCCGTTGTTCCTCCTCGGACAGCGTATCTTCGACCGCCAGTTCGTGGAGGTTGAACGTCTGCTGCAACTGGGGGACGTCCTCGATGTCGGCCTCGATCCAATAAAAACCGTACTCCGGCGGGGTCAACGTGTCTTCCAGGCGTCCGACAGTGGAAAAAACGCCGTCTTGAACCAGCCGTATTTTCATAGGGTTTCGCTCCTTCAATCCGGGTTTTGGAAATGAAAACCGCGGAAACGGCCGGTGTTCGTCCTTTACGGCGCCGGACGCGCGGACGGCCGTCCGATCGACGGCGCCCGCAGCCGACTGTTCCCGCGAAGGTCCGGTTGTTCGGGGCGGCACGATCGGTCGCCGTCCATCGTCGCCGTCACTCCTTTCACGGAAAAGTCCGCAAACCTAAGTATAGCGCCATCGCGACGGCCGAACAAGGGTCAAACGCATCTTGAACCAGTCGATCTCCGTCGCGAAACCGGAGGTTCGGGCTGGCGTTTTTGCCGACGACGCATCTTCCCCTTGACGCTGCCCGGATTTTTCGATACGATTAACTACAACGTCTTCCACAACCGCATACGACGCATCGCAAGACTCTTATCGAGAGCAGGCGGAGGGACTAGCCCGATGAAGCCCGGCAACCGGCGCCGCCCTGGCAAGGCGTCGCACGGTGCTAAATCTTGCAGGAGCGTGCCGCTTCTGAGAGATGAGAGAGGATGTGTGCCGACGGCCGAAGCCTTTCTCGTTCGAGGAAGGCTTTCTTTCATGAACAAGGGAGCGAAACCGGTCACCGTTCGCCCGACGTGAGCCGTTTTTCGCGAGACAAGGAGGGAACCGACATGCCGATCAAAATTCCGGACAACTTGCCGGCCAAAGAAGTGCTCGTCAACGAAAACATTTTCGTCATGGACGAGACGGTGGCTTATCATCAGGACATTCGCCCCTTGCGCATCGCGATTCTGAACCTGATGCCGACGAAGGAGACGACGGAGACGCAGCTTTTGCGGCTGCTCGGCAATACGCCGCTGCAAGTCGAGGTCGTGTTGCTTCATCCCAAGACGCACGTGTCGAAAAACACGTCGGCGGAACATCTCGCCGCGTTTTATAAAACGTTCGACGACGTCCGCGACGAATGTTTCGACGGTCTCATCATCACCGGCGCTCCGGTCGAGCATATGCCGTTCGAGGAAGTCAATTACTGGCGCGAGCTGCAGGAGATCATGGACTGGGCCGATGACGTGGTGACGAGCACGCTGTACATCTGCTGGGGCGCGCAGGCGGGGCTGTACCACCATTTCGGCATTCCGAAATATCCGCTGCCGGCCAAAATGTTCGGCGTTTTCCCGCATTACGTGACGAAGCCGAACGTGAAGCTGCTGCGCGGTTTCGACGAGGTGTTCTACGTGCCGCAGTCCCGCCACACCGAGATCCGTCGGGAAGACATCGAGCGCGTGCCGGAGTTGGAGATTTTGTCCGAATCGCCGGAAGCGGGCGTCTACATCGTGGCGACGAAGGACGGCAAGCACATTTTCGTGACCGGCCATTCCGAATACGACGCCTGCACGCTGCAGTGGGAATACGAGCGCGACAAGGCGAAAGGATTGGACATCGCCGTTCCGAAAAACTATTTTCCCGACGACGATCCGACTCGAAAGCCGATCGTCGTCTGGCGCGCGCACGCGAATTTGCTGTTTTCCAACTGGCTGAACTACTACGTTTACCAGGAAATGCCCGGCGACCCCGACGAGGCGCGGCGGCGCCGGATGACGTTGTCGAATTCGTGAAGGGAAGGGAGTAGGCGGGATGAGGATCGAGAGCCGGCTGGCGCAGATCGGTTCGCAGGCCGAACCGGTGACGGGGGCGGTCAGTTTCCCGATCTACAACGCGACGGCGTTCCGCCATCCGCGGCTCGGGCAAAGCACGGGGTTCGACTATTCGCGGACGAAAAACCCGACGCGGGCGGTGCTGGAGGCGGCGATCGCCGACCTGGAATCCGGCGACGCCGGGTTCGCCTGCAGCACGGGCATGGCGGCGCTGCAGACGATTTTCGCGCTGTTTTCGCAGGGCGACCATTTGCTTGTTTCGCTTGATCTGTACGGCGGGACGTACCGGTTGCTGGAACAGGTGATGAGCCGGTTCGGGTTGAGCGCAACGTATGTGGACACGAACGATCTCGACGCGCTGGAGGCGAACCGACGCGCGGAGACGAAAGCTGTGCTGGTGGAGACGCCGACGAATCCGCTTATGATGATCACCGATCTGCGCAAGGTGTCGGCGTGGGCGAAGAAGCACGGGCTTCTGACGATCGTCGACAATACGCTTTTGACGCCGTTTTTCCAGCGGCCGATCGAGCTGGGCGCGGACATCGTCATCCACAGCGCGACGAAATATTTGGGCGGCCACAACGACGTACTCGCCGGGCTGATCGTGACGAAGGGCAAAGAGCTGTCGGAGCGGATGGCGTTTCTGCACAATTCGATCGGCGCGGTGCTCGGCGCGCAGGACAGCTGGTTGCTCATGCGCGGGATGAAGACGCTTGCCGTGCGAATGGAGCGTCATCAGTACAACGCGACGAGGTTGGCCGAGTTTTTGCGGTCGCATCCGATGGTGGAGCGGGTTTACTATCCGGGATTGCCGGACCACCCCGGGTATGAGATCCAGAAATCGCAGTCGTCCGGAAATACGGGCATTTTTTCGTTTAAGGTGACGGATGCGCGGTATGTGGAGCCAATTTTGCGCCATATCCGGCTGATCGCGTTCGCGGAAAGCCTGGGCGGCGTCGAGTCGCTGATGACGTACCCGGCCGTGCAGACGCATGCCGACATTCCGGAGGAAATCCGGCGGCGCGTTGGCGTCGACGACCGGCTTTTGCGACTGTCGGCGGGTATCGAGCATGTGGAGGATTTGATCGCGGACTTGTCGCAGGCGTTCGAAAAGGCACGAGCCGAAGTCGACGGCGCGCGGTGAGCGGCGTGCGGTCCGTCCGCGCCGCGACTGGTCGTTTCGGGATGCGTTCCGGCGCGGGATGTGATACGATCGAGGCGGGGGAGGGAAAATCCGATGAGCCGCATCGACGCCATTCTCGACCGGGCGCTGGCCGGAGAACGCCTCGGCCTGGAAGACGGCCTGGCGCTGTTTGAGTCGGACGAGATTGAAAAGATCGGGCACGCCGCCAACAAGCGGATGTTGCAGCTTCATCCCGAACCGATCGCGACGTTCGTCGTCGGCCGCAACATCAATTATACGAACGTTTGCGACGTGCATTGCAGGTTTTGCGCGTTTTACCGGCCGCCGGGCTCAAAAGAGGGGTACGTGCTGCCGAACGAGGTTATTTTCCGCAAAATCCAGGAGACCGTCGACGTCGGCGGTACGGAGATCCTGATGCAGGGCGGCGTCAATCCCGACCTGCCGTTTTCGTATTATTTGGACTTGTTGCGGGAGATCAAGCGGCGGTTTCCCGGCATCACGATGCATTCGTTCTCGGTGTCGGAAATCCGGCGTATGTCGGAATTGTCCGGGTTGTCGCTCGAGGAGACGATCCGGCAGCTGAAGGAGGCGGGGCTTGATTCGCTGCCCGGCGCCGGCGCCGAAATTCTCGACGACCGCACGCGCATGCGCATCAGCCGCCGCAAGGGCTCGTGGAAAGACTGGATCGAGACGATGAAAACGGCGCACCGCGTCGGGCTCAACACGACGGCGACGATGGTGATCGGTTTCGGCGAGACGAACGAGGAGCGCGTGCTGCACCTTCTGCGGCTGCGCGAGGCGCAGGACGAGTGCATCCGCAACCGATATCCGTCGGCGGGGTTTCTCGCGTTCATCGTCTGGACGTTTCAGCCCGACAACACACGTCTGCCGCGGCCGCGGCTCGGTCCTGAGGAATACCTGAAGACGCTGGCGATCGCACGCCTCATGCTGGATAACATTCCAAACTTCCAAACTTCCTGGGTGACGATGGGGCCGGAAGTCGGCAAACTGTCGCTGCATTACGGCTGCAACGATTTCGGCAGCACGATGATGGAGGAAAACGTCGTATCGGCCGCCGGCACGACGTACAAGGTCAACATCGAACTGATCGTCCGTCTCATCCGGGAAGCCGGTAAAATCCCCGCACAGCGCAACACGCGGTACGAAATTTTGCGGGTGTTCGACGAACATACGCCGATTGAACGCGATTTTGCATACGCGGACAATGCCGACATATACTAAATCGCAGCGGAATTTTTCGTGGTTACGGCCGCCGTTGAAGGAGAACGTTTTGGCGGGGAGTTGGGAGGATGCGGTTGCTCAGCGTGACCGCCCGGGGAGTCGCCTGGGGGCATCTCAACGGCTTGCGCGATCGGCTGGAAAGTCGGTTTGCCGACGGCGAGTTCCGCGTGCAGTGGCGGCGGAAAAAAGACGGCGACGAGACGGTCGCGCTGAGCGGCCGAAAACCGTTGGACGACGTGTTGCTCGACGAAATCGCCGAATGTTTGACCGACTTCATCGTTTGCGATCTGGAACCGGTACTGCTGCGGGATGCGTTGAGAAGCGAACGCGGCGGCAGCGTCGACGCGTTCAACGTCGAGACGGTGATGGCGTTTTGCAAACGGGCGCTGGACAGGCTTCGCCCGGGGCGTAGGGAAGAGATCGGTCGGGTGGCGAGAACGTATCTCGGCGAGGAGCGAAAGATGCAGATGGAAGGTTTTCTCGTCTTCCGCCTCCGCGATTACATGACCGACGTGTTTACGGCCGTGCTGAACGGATGGGAGCATTACCAGGCGTATAAAATGTACCATGATTTCATTACCGCACTGAAATTGATTATGTTTTTGCGCCCGCCGCGGACGCCGCTCGTCCATTTGTTCCGGCTGGAAAACGGCGAGTTCGTGCTGGTCGACAAAAAAGGCGCGCCGATCAAGCCGAAAGCCGGACGCCCGGCGCTTTCGGTCGTCCGCGCAGTCGACGCTGGGGGCGATGCCGGCGGGCGACCCGAGGCGAAGCCCAGCGGGGGCGTCGGGCAGGACGATTCAGACGAAGAAGATTTGCGGTTTGTCGGCGTTCAGGACAGGTTGGTCAGCACGCTGATGGAAGTATCTCCGGAAAAGATTCGCATTCACGTACCGAAACCGGACTGGTCGAAGCCGGAGCTTGTGTTCTGGGACGAAGACTCCTCGGACGAGACGCTGCTCAGGACGATTCACCACGTATTCGGATCCCGCGTCGAATGGTGCGGCGGGTGCCCGCTTGACAACACGCCGTTTTCCGGTATAATTTCGGAGAGCGGAAGCCCGGACGGCGCGCCGCGGAAGGCGAAGAAACGCGGGCGCGGACGAGGATCGACATAGGCCCGTCCCTGGGGAAAGGGACGGGCTTTTTCGGTTTTTCCGGAAGGAGGCATGCGGGGTGACGAACATACGCGTGACGTTGCCGGACGGCTCGAGCCGGGAGTTCGAAGCGGGCGTCACGGCGGCCGAGGTCGCCGAGGCGATCGGCCGGAAGCTGGCGAAAGACGCCGTCGCCGCCGTCGTCGACGGCCGGCTCGTCGATCTGTCCCACCGGCTCGATCGCGACGCGTCGGTGCGCATTTTGACGGCCGATACGCCCGAAGGGTTGGCGGTGCTGCGGCACAGCGCGGCCCACTTGACGGCGCAGGCGGTCAAACGCTTATTTGGGCCGGAGAACGTCCGGCTCGGCGTCGGACCGGTCATCGAGGACGGTTTTTATTACGATATCGACGTCGATCGGCCGATTTCTTCCGAGGACCTGGAAGCGATCGAACGCGAAATGGCCAGGATTGTCGAGGAAAATTTGCCCGTCGTCCGAAAGGAAGTGTCGCGCGACGAGGCGATCCGGCTCTACCGGGAAGCCGGTGATCCGCTGAAGCTCGAGTTGATCGACGACATTCCCGAAGGCGAGACGATCTCGATTTACGAGCAGGGCGAGTTTTTCGACCTGTGTCGGGGGCCGCACGTGCCGTCGACGGGAAAAATCCGGGCGTTCAAGCTGCTCAGCGTGGCGGGGGCGTATTGGCGCGGCGATTCGCGCAACAAGATGCTACAGCGCATTTACGGCACGGCGTTTGCGCGGCGAGAGGAGCTGGAGGAATATTTGCGGCTGCTGGAAGAAGCGAAAAAACGCGACCATCGCCGGCTCGGCAGGGATCTGAAAATTTTTACGTTTTCCAAAGAAGTCGGACAAGGCTTGCCGCTCTGGCTGCCGCGGGGCGCCAAGCTGCGGCGCATCATGGAGCGCTATATCGTCGACCGGGAGGAAAAGCTCGGCTACCTGCACGTCTACACGCCGGTGCTCGCCAGCGTCGAATTGTACAAGACGTCCGGCCATTGGGATCATTACCATGAAAATATGTTTCCGACGATGTCGCTCGACAACGAAGAGCTGGTGCTGCGGCCGATGAATTGTCCGCACCATATGATGGTGTACAAGAGCGAGCTGCGCAGTTACCGCGATCTCCCCTTACGCATCGCCGAGCTCGGTACGATGCATCGGTACGAGATGTCCGGAGCGCTGACGGGGCTGCACCGCGTCCGTGCGATGACGCTGAACGACGCCCATATTTTCTGCCGTCCGGATCAGATCAAGGAAGAGTTTGCGCGCGTCGTTCAGCTGATTCTGGAAGTTTACAAGGATTTCGGAATTACGGACTACCGATTCCGGCTGTCGTACCGTGATCCGAACGACCGCGAGAAATATTACCCCGACGACGCGATGTGGGAGATGTCGCAGCGCATGTTGCGGGAAGTCGTCGAGGAGCTCGGCCTGCCGTTTTACGAGGCGGAAGGCGAAGCGGCGTTTTACGGCCCGAAGCTCGACGTGCAGATCCGTACGGCGCTTAAAAAGGAAGAAACGCTGTCGACGGCGCAGCTCGATTTTCTGCTGCCGGAGCGGTTCGGTCTGGAGTACGTCGGGGAAGACGGCAAAAAGCATCGTCCGGTTGTCATCCATCGCAGCATCATCAGCACGATGGAGCGGATGACGGCGTTTCTGCTTGAGCATTACGCCGGCGCGCTGCCGACGTGGCTTTCGCCCGTCCAGGCGCGCGTGCTGCCGGTTTCGCCGGAACACGACGGCGCGTATGCGGAGCGCGTGACCGCCGATTTGCGGGAGGCGGGCATCCGTGCGGAAGCCGACCTGCGCAACGAAAAACTCGGCTACCGCATCCGTGAAGCGCAGTTGGAAAAGATTCCGTATATGATCGTCGTCGGCACCCAAGAGCGGCAAAACGGCACGGTCTCCGTCCGCAGGCGCGGCGAGGGAGATCTCGGCGCCAAATCGATCGGCGAACTGATCGCGATGATCCGGGAGGAAATCGGCGATCGTCCGCTCGGGTGAAACGTATAATTTTGGGAATGATGGGCATCCTTCCTTAACGGGAGGCGATGCCCGTTCATGTTTTTACGCGTATGCGCGTGGTGGCTTGCGATCTGGTTCGCGTTTTCGGCGTGGGCCGCTCCGCCGGCCGTGTTGGCGCCCGGAGACGGACGGGAGCCGGAGGCGGGCGTACCGCAGGCGGCGTCGGGAATCAACCGAGCCGCGTCCGCAGCCGCTGGGGCGCCCGTACCGGCGGCGACGCCTGCGCCGGCGTCTCCGACGAAGGCGCGCGCGCCTGTATCGACGCCCGCACCCGCCGCAGCCGCGTCGAATGTCGCGCCGGTCTCCGCATCCGCGGCCGCTTCAATGGCGTTGAGCGCTGCGGACTGGATGGAACGCAACAAGCGCGCGCCGTCGTTTCATAGTCCCGACCAATTGCGGCAGTGCCGGCGCGTCGTCGTCACGGCGACCGGCTACTACGCCGGGCCGGAATCGACCGGCAAGCGTCCGGGTGATCCCGGTTACGGCATCACGTTTTCCGGCGTCAGAGCGCGCAGGGACGTCTACTCCACGATCGCGGCCGATCCGGCGCTGTTTCCGATCGGCACGGAACTGTACGTTCCCGGTTACGGCTACGCGGTCGTGGCCGATACCGGATCGTCCGTCAAAGGGCATGTGATCGACCTATATTTCGAACGGAAAGATCAGATTTACCGGGAATGGGGCAAACGCCGCGTCGAAGTCCTCGTGCTTCGGCTCGGCGACGGCAAATTGACGGAAGAGAAAATGAACCGGTACAACGACCTCGGCGGCCGGAGGGAAGTCGCTTCCCCCGGCTGCTTTTGATTTTCATAAAATCCCCGCCTTCAGGGAACATTGAGAAAAGACACCTGAAGCGGGAGGACTCCTGGATGTCGGATGTGGAAAGTCTGCGGCGACAGGCGCGCGAGCTGGCACTTCGCCACGACGTGCTCGCGTCCCGGCGTTCGGCTTGCCGGCTCCGGCGTGAATTCGCCGCGGATGTTGTAAGGCTGAGAAAGCATATCGACGTTTTGCGGCAAACGGACGCGGCCTGTTCCCAGCCTGCCGAGGAGTGGCTGTTGGACAACGCCGAATTCGTCGAAGAACAGATTCTGGCCGTCCGCGACGCCTTGTCGGACGATTTGCTGAGACAGCTGCCCGTTTTGCGCGGCACCGGCGAACTGCGCGTCATGTCCCTCTGCGAACATTATCTTGTCGCTTCCGATGGTCTTGTCGATGAAAAGACATGGTTTTCGTGGCTGGACGCGTACCAGGAAGCGTCGGTGCTGTCGCTCGCCGAAACATGGGCGTTGCCCTTCGTCATGCGGGCGGCGCTCGTCCGCCGGCTTGCCGACCTGGCGGCGAACGTGCGGGAGCGAAGAGAAATTTGCGCGCAAGTCGACCGGATTTTGGCGTCCGTCGGAACTCCACCCCGGCCGGAGTCGCTCAGCCGTGCGCTGGAGGAGGCCGGCGTCGCTGTCCCGCTGTCCGCGCCGTGGGTCGTCCATCTCGTCGGCCACCTTCGCGAACGGATGGAAGACGCGGAAGAACTTCGGGCCTGGCTCCGTTGCGAAACGGAAACGTTCATGCTGCCGAAAGCGGACGGATGCGAGCACGCCGATCCGCTGCGAAACATCATGACGTACGAATACCAGCTTCAGGCCGGATTCCAGACGACGGCCGCAAATTTGATCGGTTCGCTGCGGCTTCTTGAGCGCCAGGACTGGAGGGAATGGTTCGAGCGGTGTTCCGTCGTGGAGCGGTTGTTGCGGACGGAAGCGGCCGATACATATGCGCGGCTCGACTTTGAAAGCCGGGATGTGCTCAGGCGGCGCGTGGAACGGCTTGCACGGCGGTTGCGCGTCCCGGAAACGCTGGTCGCCCAGAAAGCCGTCGAATTGGCGAAACGCGAAACGCCCGATGCGCTCCGGCCGGACGAGTTACCTCGTTCGGCGTTTGTCTCCTATTACCTGCTCGAGCCGGCGGGTGTACGGCTGCTGAAGCAGGCGCTCCGAGCATGCTGGCGGACGCGGCGGCTGACCGGTGTCGGAAGGTGGAACCGAAGCTGCCGCACCTATTTCGGTGTTTTGGCGGCGGTGTTCGGCTTGTTTTGGATTGGCGCCGCGCGGCTTATCAACGGAGGCGCCGTTTGGACGCCCGGCGAATGGGCGGTCGCCCTGCTTGCATTGGCGCTTCCCGCTTCCGAATGGGCGGTGACGACGGTACACGGGGCGATCAAGCGCTGTTTTCGGCCTATGCCGTTGCTTCGTTACGATTTTTCAGAAGGTGTGCCGCCGGAAGCGACGACGATGGTCGTCATTCCCGTCATCTGGTCGTCCGCGGACGACGTTCGCGAGACGGCCGAACGGCTCGAACTGCACCATCTGGCGACGAGGGATGCGAACGTCCATTACGCCATGCTCGGCGATTTCGCGGACGCAGAGGCGGAGACCGAACCGAAAGATGCGGCGATCGTCGAGGCGGCTCGTCAAGCCGTCGAAGAGCTGAACCGCAAGTACGCCGCCCCCGGTGGATCGACCTTTCATCTGTTTTTGCGCAAACGCACGTGGAACCCGAAAGAAAACGTCTGGATGGGCTGGGAACGCAAGCGCGGCAAGTTGGTCGAATTCGTCGAGCTGTTGCGCGGCAAAACGGACACCGGCTTTGTGTGGACGATCGGCGACGCTTCGGTATGGCCCCGCGTCCGGTACGTGATAACACTCGACGCGGATACGGAGCTGCCGATGGGTGCCGCGCGCCGAATGATCGGTGCGATGCATCTGCCGTTTAACCGTCCGCGGCTTAATCCGTCGCAAACGCGTGTCGTCGAGGGATACGGCGTTTTGCAGCCGCGCGTGTCCGTCCGGTACGAGTCGGTAACGCGAACGCGCCTTGTCCGTTTCTGGACGGGGGATCCGGGCGTCGACGCCTACGCGTTTGCGGTTTCCGACCCGTATCAGGACGGTTTTGCGGAAGGAATGTTTGCGGGAAAAGGCATTTTCGACGTGGACGCGTTCGCCCGGGTGCTGTGCGACCGGATCCCGGAAAACCGCGTGCTCAGCCACGACTTGCTGGAGGGCGGTTTTTTGCGCGCCGGGCTGCTGTCGGACGTCGAGCTCGTCGACGAACATCCGGCTACATTTTACGCGTATCAGCGGCGGCTGCATCGTTGGGTGCGCGGCGACTGGCAGCTCGTCTACTGGCTGGCGCCGCGTACGGCCGACCGGTACGGCAGGCGGCGGCGCGTCGACCTCGGCGCTCTGACGCGCTGGCAAATCGTCGACAATTTGCGGCGCAGCCTCGTCGCCCCTTCCTTGTATGCGCTCGTGTTGTTCGGAACGGCCGGATTGCCGGGAACGACCGCGGCCTGGTGGGCGGCGGCCGTCGCGACGGCGCTGCTGCCGGGATGGCGGATGCTCGCGGCGTTCGGAAGCCGGCATTTTCATCTGCGCCGGTTGTGGACCGCATTCGGTCAGGGAATAATCCAGGCGGCCGTTTTGCCGTTTCAGACGGCGCTGATGGCGGACGCCGTCGGAAGGACGTTGTACCGGATGACCGTTTCCCGCCGGCGGCTGCTCGAATGGGTCTGTTCGGCGGAAGTTGAACGCAGGAGCAAAAACGGAAAACCGCCCGTCGTCATGATGCGGACGGCCGGTTACGTTCTGGCCGCGTTGCCGGCGGCGGCGGGTCTGCTGACGGACTCGCCGGCGACGGCGGCCGCTTTCGCGGTTTCTCTCCTCTGGTCGGCCGCTCCCCTCGGCATCCGGTGGCTGGAACGGCCCGTCGGGGAAGAAAACATTCCGCTGACGGCGGAGGAACGGCAGTGGCTCGAACGTCTGGCGCGCCAGATCTGGACGTTTTTCGAGCGTTTTGTCGGCGAAGAGGACCACTGGTTGGTTCCCGACAACGTGCAGGTCGACCCGCCGAACGGCGTCGCGCACAGGACGTCGCCGACGAACGTCGGTCTTCAACTAGCGTGCGTTTTAGCGGCCCGTGATTTCGGATGGATCGGGACGCCGGATTTAATAGAATATTTAGATAAGACAATCAGCACAGTCGAAAAACTAGAAAAATGGAACGGTCATTTGTACAACTGGTACGACACGACGACGCTCCGACCGCTGTCCCCGCCGTACGTGTCGACGGTCGATTCCGGCAATTTCGTCGTTTGTCTCATTGCAGTCAAGGAAGGGTTAAAGGAATGGCTGGAGGCGGACGCAGCCGGCTTGAACGAAAGCGTCGCCGAACGGGGACGTTCGCTCGTGAAGCGGATGGAGGCGATCGTCGCGGCGACCGACTTCCGGCCGCTGTACGACCGGAAAGCGAGGCTGTTCAGCCTCGGATTTCGGTCCGACGTCAACGAGCGCGATTCGGTGCTCTACGACTTGCTGGCGTCGGAGGCGCGGCAGGCGAGTTTCGCCGCGATCGCGCTCGGACAAATTCCGCCGGAGCATTGGCGCGTACTCGGGCGAACGATGGCTCCGGCCGGCGGCACGCCGACGCTGCTTTCCTGGTCGGGCACCATGTTTGAGTATTTGATGCCGACGCTCCTCATGCGCCATTACCGCGACTCCTTGCTTGACTACGCCTGCCGGGGCGCCGTTCGGCAGCAGATCGCGTATGCGCGCAGACGGGGCGTGCCGTTCGGCATTTCGGAGTCGGCCTATTACGCATTCGATTTCCGGATGAACTACCAGTACCGGGCGTTCGGGGTGCCGGAGCTCGGGTTTAAACGCGGACTCGAACACGATCTGGTCGTGGCGCCGTATGCGACGATTCTGGCGTTGCCTTACGCGCCGCGCGCGGCGGTCGAATCGCTTCGCCGTCTGGAAGCGATCGGCGCCCGCGGCGAATTCGGTTTTTACGACGCGGTCGATTTTACGCCGGACCGGCTGCCCGACCGTGCGTCCTGCGCCGTCGTGCGGACGTTCATGGCGCACCATCAGGGGATGAGTCTTCTGGCGTTGGCCAACCTGCTTTCGCCGTACCGGCTGCCCGATCGGTTCCACCGCGACACACGCGTCCGGGCGGCCGAGCTGTTGCTGAAGGAACGGATGCCCGATCGTCCCGCCCTTTTGAAGCGACAGCTGGAGGAAAACGAGCTTCCGCCGGAAAGGCGCGCGGCTTCGACGGAAATGCCGGTCCGCGTCTTCGAAACGCCGCATACGCCGTTGCCCGAAGTGTGCGTGCTTTCGGGCGGCGCGTATACCGTCGTCGTCACCGCTTCCGGCTCCGGTTTCAGCCGCTTCGAAGGGCTGGCGGTGACGCGATGGCGCGGCGATCCGACTGCGGACGACTGGGGAACTTTTTTCTACATTCGGGACGTTGCGACCGGCGCGGTCTGGTCGCCGACGTTTCAGCCTTGCCGGACGGAAATCGACGATTTCCGCGCGGAATTTTCGCCCGCCTGCGCCGTTTTCACCGGCGTTGCGCACGGCGTTCGGTCGCGGCTCGACATTTGCGTTTCGCCGGACGTGCAGGCGGAAGTGAGGCGGCTGACGCTGGCGAATGTCGGGACGGAGCCGCGCGAGCTGGAGGTGACGACGTATCAGGAGATCGTCCTTGCCTCTCCTGCTGCCGAATCGGCACACCCGGCTTTTGCAAAACTGTTCGTCGAAACGATGTTCGATGTCGAGCACGAGTGCCTTCTTGCGCGCCGCCGGCCGAGAACGCCGGAAGAACACCCGGTTTGGGCGGTTCACACGCTGTCGGTCGAGTCGGACGAAGCGGCGGGCGCCGTTTCCGCAGAGTCTGGGCCGGCGGAGTTTGAAACCGACCGTATTCGGTTCATCGGGCGCGGATGTCCGCCGGCTTGTCCGCAGGGTGTACGCGGTCCGCTGTCGGCAAGCGTCGGAGCGGTCGCCGATCCCGCTTTCGTCATGCGGCGCCGCGTCGTCGTTCCGCCGGGAGGCCGGGTGGTGCTGGTCGCCGTGACCGGCGTGTCGGACGCGAGAGAGAAAGCGGTCGACATCGTTCGGCGGTTGAAAGGAGCAGCCCAGGTGGAGCGCGCGTTTCGGTCGGCGCGGGCGCGCAGCCAGTTGGAACGGAGTCACTTCCGCCTGAGCGCCTCGGAGACGGAAGCGCTGGAACAGCTGGCCGGCCGGTTGTTGTATCGCGCGCCGTATGACGCCGACAGGGTAAAGCGGGTCGCGGAGCTCGAACGGGACATTTCGGCGCTCTGGGCGTACGGCATTTCCGGCGATTTGCCGATCGTCGCGGTGCGCGTTTCCGATTCGGCGGGGTTGCCGGCCGTCGCGAGATGGGCGGCGGGACGGGAGTACTTGGTCCGCAAAGGGATCGGTTTTGATCTGGCGGTGCTGGTCGAGTCGCGATCCGGCTATCAGAGGGCCGTCCAGGATGCGGTGATGCGGATTGCGGAGCGGTATTCGGCGGCCGACAAGGCTTCCGGCCGGATGTACGTGCTGGAAGCAGAACGGATGCCGCCGGAGACGAAAAACTTGCTTTTGGTCGCCGCCGGCGTCGTGCTGTGCGCCGAGGGGCCGAGCCTGCGCGCCCAGCTCCGCGTGCGCCCGCCCGCGGACGTTTTGCCCGCGCCGCTTGTTCCGTCGGCGGACGCGAGGGAGCCTAGCGCGGTCGCACGGCCGGAAGACGGAGAGTCGGCGTCGCTCGTGTTTTTCAACGGCATCGGCGGTTTTACGCCCGACGGGCGCGAGTATCGGATCCTGATGGACCGGGCGCGCGGCCGGTCGCCGCGGCTGCCTTGGATCAACGCCGTTTCCAACCCGACGTTCGGCTTTCTCGTGTCGGAAACGTATACGGGGTGCACGTGGTGGCTGAACAGCCGCGAGTTCAGGTTGACGCCGTGGTCGAACGATCCGGCGACGGACCGTCCAGGCGAAATGATCTATGTGCGCGATGAGGAAAGCGGCCGTTTCTGGACGGTCGCCCCGTTCGACGCGTCGTACGTTGTTTCTCACGGGCAGGGATATAGCCGCTTTCGGTTTACGAAAGAAGGCGTCGAACACGATTTGGTTGTCTACGCGGCGGGGGAAGACGCCGTCAAGATCGCGCATCTCCGCCTGGCCGACCGCAGCGGGCGGCGCCGCGTCCTGACCGTGACCGCGTATGCGGAATGGGTGCTTGGTACCGAGCGGGATAAATGCGCGCCGTTTCTTTCGACGGAGTGGGACGGGACGGTCGAGGCGCTTTTGGCGCGAAACGGCGCCGCTGCCGAACCGTTCCGCGGCGCGACGGCGTTTCTGGCCGTGCGGGTTCAGCCGTCCGGCGATCCCGAAAGTTCCGGCACACGCGCGGAAGCGGCGCCGTCGTGGACGGGAGACCGCGGGGAATTTATCGGACGCGGCGGATCGGTGTTCGAACCCGCGGCGCTTGGGCGCGTTCGTTTATCGGGGCGGATCGGGCCCACGAACGATCCGTGCGGGGCGGTGCAGGTCGTCGTGCAATTGGAAGCCAAAGGCGAGCGATCGGTTTTCGTGTTGTTGGGATGCGGGGCGTCCCGCGAGGAAGCCGTTCGTCTTGCGCAAAAGTATCGGTCGTCCGACGCCTGTGTCCGGGAATTTGAGGAAGCCGTCTCTTTCTGGGACGACTTGGCTGGAGCGGTGGAAATTCGAACGCCCAGCGCGGAGACCGATCTGCTGTTGAACCGGTGGTTGCCGTATCAAGTGTTGTCGTGCCGAATGTGGGGAAGAGCCGGTTTTTACCAGGCTGGGGGAGCTTACGGCTTCCGCGACCAGCTGCAGGACAGCCTCGCCTTGTTGCACGCGCGTCCCGACCTGACCCGTCGCCAGATTTTGCTGCACGCGTCGCGCCAGTACGAGGAAGGCGACGTGCAGCATTGGTGGCATGAAGAGACCGACCGCGGCATTCGGACGCGGTTTTCCGACGATTTGCTCTGGCTGCCGTACGCGGCGGCGCGCTACGTGGAGCATACCGGCGACGAACGGCTGCTCGACGAGACAGCGCCGTTTCTAAAAAGCGAGCCGCTCGGGCCGTCGGAGGAGGAGCGATACGAACGGGCGGCCGAAGGAGATGTCGGCACCGTTTATGAACATTGCGTGCGGGCGATCGAACGCGCGCTTCGGTTCGGCGAACACGGGCTGCCGCTCATCGGAACCGGCGACTGGAACGACGGGATGAACCGCGTCGGTCCGGAAGGCCGCGGCGAGAGCGTATGGCTGGGATGGTTCCTGTGCGACGTCCTAGAGCGGTTTTCGGACATTTGTGAACGCCGCGGCGACCGGGCGAGAGCGGTGCGTTACCGTCAGGCGCGCGCCTCGTTGGCAAAAGCGCTGAACGATCACGCGTGGGACGGAAAATGGTATCGCCGGGCGCGTACGGACGACGGCGTCTGGCTGGGCACCGCAGGCAGTTCCGAGTGCCGCATCGATGCAATCGCGCAGTCGTGGGCGGTGCTGTCCAAAGCGGCGCCGCGCGAACGCGCGGAACGGGCGATGCGGTCGGCCGACGAGCTGCTCGTCGACCGGCGGATCGGTGTTTTGCCGCTGCTTGCGCCGCCGTTCGACCGGACGGAACCGGCTCCGGGGTATATTCAGGGGTACCCGCCCGGTATTCGGGAAAACGGCGCGCAATATACGCACGGGGCCGTTTGGGGCGTCATCGCCTGGTGCATGCTGGGCGACGGCAACAAGGCATTCGAGTGGTTCCGCATGCTTAATCCGATCGTTCATGCGGCGACGCCCGAGGGCGCGTTCCGTTACGGCGGCGAACCGTACGTCATGGCCGGCGACGTGTATACGGCTGAGCCTTTACGCGGACGTTCCGGGTGGACGTGGTATACGGGAGCGGCCGGCTGGATGTGGCAGGCCGGCGTTGAATGGATTCTCGGCCTGCGCCGCCTTGGCAACCGGTTATATTTCCGCCCGTGCGTGCCTTCGTCGTGGCCGGGGTTTTCGGTTCTATACCGATACGGGCGTTCGCGTTACCGCATCACGGTCCGCAATCCGCACGGCAAATGCGTCGGCTGGACGAGGCTTACGGCGGACGGAACGACAGTGGACGTTTCATCCTGGAAGGACGCGTCCGGCCCGTGGATCGAGCTGGTGGACGACGGCCGCGTGCATGAGGTGGAATTGACGATGTAGGGAACAAGAAGTAGGGGGAAAATCGGCCCATAAGGCGAAAGCCGACCATGGCTTTCGCCTTAAGCTTTCATTCGCATGTATTTCCTTTGAATCCGGGAGATGTAGGCTACTGGAAAGGAATGTCCGGAAATGATAGAATCGAAGCAGGCTGCAATCGCCTTCATAGGAACTGCCGGACGGGAGCGTGGTCCGGATGGAGACCGAACGGGGAACCCCTTTTTCCGATCTGCTCGGTCGATGCAGCGACGTCGACGGGTTGTTCGCCGAGCTTTACCGGCAAATGTACCGGGTGGCGTACGCCATGGTGCGCAACGACGCCGACGCGATGGACATCGTGCAGGAGTCGTGGCTGAAAATTTTGCAGAAAACCGATTCGCTGCGCGACGAACGGAAACTGATCCAGTGGGCCAAGGCGATCGCGACGAACACGGGCATCAATCTGATGAAGCAAAAATACCGACGCAACACGACATCGCTCGAACACATCAACGCCGGCGAATGGGTCCGCAGCGACGAGGATCTCGAGGAACTGCTGCTGATCCGGACCATGATCGTCGAGGGCATGGACCTGCTGCCGGAAGACTTGCACAAAGTCCTGATCTATAAATTTTTCCACGGCATGAAAGACCGCGACATCGCGGAGCGGCTGGGCCTTCCCGTCGGCACTGTCAAGGCGAAAATCCACCGCGCCAAGGAACGGCTGCGCGATCATCTGTCGGCGCTGTCGCCGGAGGCGGACCGGTTTTCCGACGAGGAGGGGCCGGCTTCGCCGTAAAGACCGGCATTCGGGGAAACCTGCGGACGAGGGAACGGACTGTCGTCTCGAATTCCGGATCGGGAGGCGTTTCGTCGGTCGACGTTGCGCACAGTCACGTCCCGGCGGCCGACGTCCCGCGGGACTCTCAGACGCTGCGGTGCCTGCGCAGGGCGATGCCGGCCAGCAGCATGAACGCAAACGAAAAACCCGCGAGCGCCGCGAGGTCGTCGGCGATGTCGGCCCAGCTTTTGCCGCGAATCATGATGTCGCGCAGAGCGTCCGCGCCGTAAGACAACGGCATGACGTCGTGCAGCCAGCGCAGCCAGCCGGCGACGGCGTCCAGGCTGAACAGGCCGGAGAAAAACACCTGCGGCACGAGTACGACGGGTATGAACTGCACCATCTGAAATTCATTATTGGCAAACGCCGACAGCCAGATACCGAGCGCCAGCGCGGTCACGGCCAGAAGCAGCGTCACGGCGAGCACTTGTCCGAAGCTTCCTTCCATGCGCATGTCGAGTACGCGCACCGCGTACCACGCGATCAGCGCCGCCTGCGCGCAGGCGAACAGCCCGAATCCCGCCATGTAGCCGACGACGATCTCCCATCGCCTGAGCGGAGAGGCCATCAGTCTTTCCAGCGTACCGCCGGTCCGCTCGCGCAGGAACGAGACGCCGGCGATGAGAAAGACGAAGAAAAACGCGAAAAATCCGATCAATACGGGGCCGAAATTGTCGAAGGCGGTCATCGATTCGTCGCCGTACAGGTAGACGACGTCCGGCCGAACGACAGATGTGCCGGGCGACGCTCCAGGAGTATCGGGGCGTAGAGCGTTCTGGACGGCCAGCAGCACGGCGCGGCTCACGGCGGGATCGCTGCCTTCAAGCGTGAGACGCGGCCGTCCGTCGTCGATGCTCAGGTATGCGTCGAGTTTCCCGTTTTTCATCCGCGATTCCGCTTCTTCCGCGGTGAGCCGTTCGACCGACAGGCCGGAGCGCTCCAGCGCTGCGACGAGCGGTTCCGGGATTTGCCCGACGCCGACGTCCGGCCGTACCGTTTCCCCGTTGAAAATGAGCGACATCAGCGTCAGCACGAACACGGGCGCGACGATCAACAGCGCGAGCGTCCGCCTGTCCCGCAGAAACTGGCGGGCGATGCGGACGATGATGGCGCCGATGCGCAGCGTCACGGCGACATTCCTCCCCGGACAAGAAAGACTTCTTCCAAAGTTTGAGCTCCCGCGGCGGTTTTGAGTTCCGCCGGCGACCCGACCGCGATCAGCCGACCTTCGCGCAGCAGGGCGAGCCGATGACAGCGTTCCGCCTCGTCCATGACGTGCGTCGTCACGACGACGGTCGCGCCGTTTCGGCTCCGTCGCCCGATTTCGTCCCAGATCGCGCGGCGGATGAGGGGATCGATGCCGACCGTCGGTTCGTCGAGCAGGAGAAGTTCCGGTTCGTGGACGAGCGCCGCCGCCAGCGACAGCCGGCGCTTCATGCCGCCGGAAAACGCTCGGACCGGCGTCGACGCGTCGTCCGACAGGCCGACGAGTTCGAGCGTCTCGGCGATTTTCCGTCTGCGCCGCGCTCCGCTTAGTCCGAACAGCGACGCGAAAAATTCAAGATTTTCTTTTGCCGAAAGCTCCGGATACAGCGCGTCGGCCTGCGCCATATAGCCGATTCTCGGAAACAGCGACAGCTCCGGCACACGGACGCCGAACACGAAAACGGCGCCGGACGTGGCGGTTTCGAGACCGGCGATCAGGCGGACGAGCGTCGTTTTGCCGGAGCCGGACGGGCCGAGCAGGCCGAAAATTTCCGACCGGCCGACCGACAGCGTGATATCGCGAAGAGCCGTCCGGCGGCCGAACGATTTGGACGCGTTGTCGACGCGGACGGTTTGGTCGTCGGTCACGGGGATCGTTCCTTTCGCGTTCGGATTAGAGTGAGCAATCGCTCACGGGACCGGGGAGTTAAGATGTCCTGCCCCGACATGACGCCACCTCGTGGATTCAGCATTTATTATATCACAGCTGGCGGTCGACGACGGACAAGGATCCGTCGTTCGGTTTCGGTAGGAACGCGAAAACATGACCGTCGCCGAACGGCGCTTCCATTCGCTTAGAAGACGACGTCTTGCGTAAGCCGAGGCGCCTGATTAGGCTTGAGTCGTTTATATGTCATATTCATGGGCGTCTTCGCTCGATGACGGTGAAAAACGATTGATTCTGCCTTATTTCTCTCGTATAATGTAAATAAACATTACAAATATGTTACAGTCGATTCGGATGGGAGGGGCGCGCATGGGCCGGTTGTTTCAATGGGTGCAATATGTTCGCGCCGGATCGCACGTCCGGGAGTCCGACGCGCCGCGGCAGCCGTTCGACGAGTCGGCTTTCCGGCGGTTCCTGTACGAATCGCGCGTGGTCGCCGACCGGCTCGTCGCCGTCGTCGAGGAAGTCGACCGCGCCGCCGTCGGGCTGACGGACATCGCCGACCGTTCCGCCGCACAGGAAAAGGAGCTGGAAGTCGGAGGCCGCTCCGCCGTAGAGTGGATCGACAAAGCGTTCGCTTGCTTGCGGCAGCTGGCCGCCGCCGCGGAACAAATCCGCCGCAGCTCCGAACGGATGCTGGCGGAGAGCGACGCCGCCAAGGCGACCGTCGTCGAGGTATGTAGGTCGCTGGTCGAAACCGACCGCGTCATGCAACGGCTCGAGTCGGACAACGAAACGATGAGAGAGCGCATCCGGGCGTTCGTCGGCCATGCGCTGCAAATCGAACAGATGAACGCGTTCATCCGCGAAGTCGTCGCGCAGACGACCCTGCTTTCCCTGAACGCGGCGATCGAGGCGGCGCACGCCGGCGAGGCGGGGCGTGGATTTGCCGTCGTGGCGCAGGAAATCAAGAAACTCGCGGAACAGAGTCATGGCGCCGTTGAACGCTCCTCCCGCATCGTCGCCTCGATCCAAAAAGGCGTCGAGGACGTTCTGCGTGCGGTCGAAGAGGAACGGAAAGCCGTGCGGCTCAGCCTGGACGAAATGAACGCGATGAAAGACAGGCTGGACGACATTTTCCGGAAAACACTTCGTCTCCACGACGAGGTGACGGCCGTGACCGACGCGAGCCTCCGTCAGACGGAACTGGCGTCCGTTTCGGCGGACCAGTTGAAGGCGGCGGTCGAAGTCGTGGAAAACAATTTGCGGAATGTCGCCGCCGCCCTGGAACGGATGGAGGAGCAGCGACGGCAGACCGGGGCGCTGCGCCGCGTTTCCGAAAACCTGAAGCGGACGGCGGAAGAGCTGACCGGCGCACTTCGGTCGTTCGGAGAGGACGATCTCGACGGCCGGCACAGATATGACCGTGACGACCTGATGCGCCTGGCTGCGGAGCTGTCCGGCACGGCAGAGCTGGCCGCGATGGACGGACGCGTGCACGAGCGGGTGCTGACGGCGTTTATGGAGGCGCATGCGGAGATCGAGGCGGTCTGGTCGAACCGCGACGACGGGACGTTCGTGTTTTCGCGGCCGCCTGCCGGGTTGGTCAACGCAAGGGGGCGCCATTGGTGGATACGCGCGATGGAGGGAGAAACGTACGTCTCGCCGGTCTACGTGTCGGCCATCACGAAGCGACCTTGCGTGACGGTGTCGGCGCCGATCCGGGACGAAACCGGCGCCGTCGTCGGCGTCGTCGGCTTCGATCTGAAGGCGGAAGACGTATAACCCGCCGCCCGTCGCCCCATCCTAAAAGGAAAAAAGGGGCGATGCCGGCATGTTTCCCCTTGCATCCGAACTGGAGCGGCAGGAAGTCGAATTCGCAGCGCTCAAGCGTTACCTCGGCTCGCACGGCTTTACGCTCGGCGGCAACTGGGATTACCGCAAGGGTAGCTTCGACCGGCCTCTGGACGATGCGCGCACGATCTGGCTGCGCATACCGTTCGAGGCGATCCGCGGTCGGATCGACGCCGACGCCGACGGTATCGAGGCGAACGTCCGCATCGGCACCCCGTACGTGCTGAAACACGTTTACCGCACGGGCAACGATCCGGAAGCCGCCCGGCCGGCCTTGTTCGGAGCGCTCGTCGACCAGTTCCAGTCGCCCGTCGATCCGGACGCCGATCTGTCGGCAGACGACATCCAGCGCGCGGAGGCCGTTTTGCGCGAGACGGAAGCCGGTTGGCGCGACGAAAAAGAGTAGCGGCCGACCGGCGCGAACGGGCGGCGGCCGGGCCCGGGGTTCCGGACGCGCCCCGCCCGCACGAGCCGCCGCCGGGGGCGCGCGCCAAAATGGCGGAAGCTTTCACCAACCTTTTATCCTTGTTTAAGGTCCGTTTAAGGTTGATGTCGCATGATGATAGTCGAAAACGGAAAACGACAGCGATCCGAGAGGAGGTATCGCCATGGCGGAGAACAGATGGTACGACGAAGCCGGGCGAGCCGACAGCGACGCAACCGGACGGACCGAACCGTCGCGTGACGACGCGGCGGCGCCGGAAGTCGAAGCGGCTGCGGCGGATGCACGGACGAACGACGCGACGACCTATTACTATGCGTATCCTTCGGCCTATTCGGCTTCCTATTCTTCTTCGAATCTCCGCACGGAGCGCGCAGGGTACGGTGCGGTCGACGCACAGGGCGGCCAGCGGGCTGAGCGCACGGAAATACGCGCGCTGTATCCCGCCGTTTCCCGACCGCACGGAACCGCCCGGCCGCAGGAGTGGACCGTCCGGCCGAAACGCGGCGGCATGCTGAGGACGGTGCTCGTCTCCATGCTGGTTGGCGCGTTGACGATGGGCGGGCTGATGTTCGCCTCCGACCGGTACGACTGGTTCGGCGGCTCTGCGACATCCGCCGGAACGGCTGCGACCGGCGGCGGAAACGGCGTCGATAACGGCGTCCGCGTCGCTGCGAACACTCCCGCGCAGTCGTCCGGTTCGGCGGCCGCATTGCCGATGAACATCGCCGACATGGTGGAAAAAGCCAGTCCGGCGGTCGTCAAGATCGAAACGTATTCGACGCGTTCGACGAACCGGTTTTTCGACGACGACATTTTCCGGTTTTTCTTCGGCGACGAGTGGACGCAGCCGAGCCGGCCGAATCAGCCGCAGCCGATCGGGATGGGGTCCGGGTTCTTTTTCGACAAGGCGGGCTACATTTTGACCAACGAGCACGTCATTTCCGGCGCTGACGAGATTTACGTCACCGTGCTCGGGCATAAGGACCGGTACAAGGCGCAAAAACTCGGCACTTCCCGAGACCTCGACCTGGCCGTGCTGAAAATCAACGGTAACGGCGATTTCCCGACGTTGCCCTTCGGCGATTCCGACAAGCTGCGCGTCGGCGACTGGGTGACGGCGATCGGCAACCCGGTCGGGTTCGACCATTCCGTCAGCGTCGGCGTGCTGAGCGCGAAAGAGCGCAAGTTCGACATCCGCGACGGCGCCGGTTCGAGGACGTACGACCATATGCTCCAGACCGACGCATCGATCAACCCCGGCAACTCCGGCGGCCCGTTGCTCAATCTCGCCGGTGAGGTGGTCGGCATCAACACGGCGGTCAGCGCGCAGGCGCAGGGCATCGGATTCGCGATTCCGTCCAGCACGGTGCTGGAAGTGCTGGACAACTTGAAGAACAACGTGAAAACGCCGGTTCCGTTCCTCGGCATCACGATGCGCGACGTCGCCGGGTTGCCGGATGAATGGAAAAAGCAGCTCGGGATAAGCTCCGATGAGGGCGTCATCGTCGTGTCGGTCATCGAGAATGGTCCGGCAGCCAAATCCGATATCCAGCCGTACGACGTCATCGTGTCGTTCGACGGCCAGACGGTCAAAAACGCCGAAGACCTTCAGGCCAAACTGAAGGCGACGAAACCCGGACAACGCGTCTCCGTCGGGCTCATCCGTGAAGGCCGGCGCATGACGACCGCGGTCATCGTCGGCGACCGCAACGATTATGTCAACTGAGCCGTTTTACAGGAACGTTCCGCGGCGGGAACGTTCCTTCATTTTTGTCGGCCGCGCTTTGGCCGCCTGCGGCGTTCGTGTTATGATGAAAACGAATGCGACAGAGATCGGCGGCAGGGCGCGGGGAGGAATGGCCGATGCGGGAAAAAATTTTGGTGATCGACGACGACGAAAAAATCACGTCGATGTTGCGCCGCAGCCTCGCTTTCGAGGGTTATACGGTCGAGACGGCGTCCGACGGCGCGGAAGGCCTGAAAAAAATGCTAAAGGAAGAGCCGGATCTCGTCGTGTTGGACGTCATGATGCCGCATGTCGACGGCTGGGAAGTGTGCCGGCGCATCCGCGAAAGCCGAAGCGACGTGCCGATTTTGATGCTGACGGCCAAGGACGACGTGTCGGACAAGGTAAAAGGCCTCGATCTCGGCGCCGACGACTATCTCGTCAAACCTTTCGCGCTGGAGGAGCTGCTTGCGCGCGTACGATCGCTGCTTCGTCGGCGTTCGGACCGGGCGGGGAAACCGCCGAACCGGCTGACGTTTGAGGATGTCGTGCTCGACCTCGACGCGCGTGAGGCGATGCGCGGGGGACGCCGGCTCGAGTTGACGCCGAAAGAATTCGAATTGTTGCATTTGTTTATGCAGAATCCCCGCCGCGTGCTGCCGAAAGACTTGATCATGGACAAAATTTGGGGTTACGACTATGTCGGCGAGTCGAACGTGCTGGAAGTCTATATCGCGTGGTTGAGACAGAAACTGGAAGAAAACGGAGAAAAGCGAATCATTCAGACGGTCCGCGGGACGGGTTACGTGCTCCGATCCGACTGAAGCGGTGATGCGGGAGGCGGAACCGATGAGCATCCGGACGAGGATGACGCTCTGGTACACCGCCGTACTGACGGCGACGCTCCTTTTGTTCGGGAGCGTTTTGTATTCGGTGATGCGTTTGACGCTGTACCGCGATCTTCGCCAGGAATTGCGGGAAACGTCTTACCGGATTTATTCGCAGATCAGCGCGGAGCAGCTGCCGTTTCTGTTCGGCGGACAAATCGTTTTGCGTCTGCCGAACCTGAACGCGTTTCAGTCGTCGAACATTTTCATCCAGCTCGTCGGCGCCGACGGGCGTCTGCTGGACAAGTCCGCCAATCTCGGCCGGCAAAACATTCCGCTTTTGCAGGCGCATTTCGAGCAGGCGGCGCAAGGGCGTCCGTTTTACGCTTCGGTCGACCTCCCGGAAGTTCGGTACCGGCTGCTTTTGATGTATACGCCGCTGATGGTCGACGGCCGGTTCGTCGCGGTTCTGCAGGTCGGCGGACTGACCGACGATATCGAGGCGTTTTTGCGGAAACTGAGTCTCATCCTCGTAGCGACCGCGGCCGTCGGTGTGCTTGTCGCTGCAACGTTCGGCTCGTATTTGGCGCGCAAGGCGCTTAAACCGATCGACGTCGTCATCGAGGCGGCGAACCGCATCCAGGAGGGCCGCGATCTCGGCTTGCGCATTCCGCGCAGAGGGCCGAACGACGAGATCGGACGGCTGACGGACACGATCAACGGCATGTTGGAGCGCATCCAGGCGGCGTACGAGGAGCTCGACCATTTGTACCGGATGCAGCGGCGGTTCGTCTCCGACGCGTCGCACGAATTGCGCACGCCGCTGACGACGATTCGCGGCAACATCGAGTTTTTGGAAAAAGTGTGGAGCAGCCTATCCACTCGCGCGGGCCTCGTTCCTGCCGACGGAGAGCAAGGCGGCCGGCCGGAAGGGACAGAGATGCCGGACGAGGAAACGGTCCGCGCGACGGTCGAGGCGATGCGCGACATCGCCTCGGAAGCCGAGCGGATGAGCCGGCTGATCAACGACCTGCTGTCGCTGGCGCGCGCGGACGCCGGTTACCGGATGCACAAGGAACCGGTTGAACTAAAACCGGTCGTCGAGGAAGTCGTCCGCAAGGCGCAGATGCTGCCGCGCAGCGCCGAATGGATCGTCGGCGACTTGTCGACGCTGGACGGTCTGTTCGTGCACGGCAACCGGGACTATTTGCAACAGCTGTTGTTCATTTTCATCGACAACGCGTTCAAGTACACGCCGTCCGGCGAGGTAGAGCTGAGCATCGAACGGATGGGGGACCGCGTCGGTTTCCGTATTCGCGATACCGGTATCGGTATGGACAAAGACGACGTGCCGCACATTTTCGAGCGTTTTTACCGCGCCGACGTTTCTCGCGGTCGGACAGCGGGGACGGGGCTCGGGCTGGCCATCGCCAAATGGATTCTCGACGAACACGGCGGCTCGGTAGAAGTACTGACCGGCCCGGGCCGGGGCACGACGTTCGTCGTCTGGCTGCCGCTTTGGTTTCCGCCCGCGAACGATTCCGGTATAATGGGGAAAAACGAAGACGGGTGAACGCCCATGGAAGTCGTCAAAATCACGCCCCGCGGTTATTGCTACGGCGTCGTCGACGCGATGGTGCTCGCTTCGACGGCGGCGCGCAATCCGGATTTGCCGCGTCCGATTTATATTCTCGGCATGATCGTGCACAACAGTTACGTGACGAAGGCGTTCGAGGAAGAAGGTATCATAACGCTCGACGGTCCGAGCCGGCTTGAGCTGCTGGAGCAAATCGACCGCGGCACGGTCATTTTCACTGCGCACGGCGTGTCGCCGGAAGTGCGCAGGCGGGCGCGCGAAAAGGGTCTGACGGTCATCGACGCCACCTGTCCCGACGTGACGAAAACGCACGAGCTGATCCGAGAAAAAGCGGAGGCGGGTTATCACATCGTCTATATCGGCAAACGCGGCCATCCGGAGCCGGAAGGGGCGATCGGCGTCGCGCCGGGACGCGTCCATCTGATCGAACGGGAGGAAGACATCGACGCGTTGGACCTTCCGACCGATAAAGTGGTGATCACGAACCAGACGACGATGAGTCAGTGGGACGTCCGCCATCTGGTCGAGCGCCTGCGCGCCAAGTTTCCCGGCGCCGAAGTCTATAACGAGATTTGCCTGGCCACGCAGGTGCGGCAGGAAGCGGTCGCCGAACAGGCGAAAGGCTGCGATCTCGTCATCGTCGTCGGCGACCCGCGCAGCAACAATTCGAACCGGCTGGCGCAGGTGGCCGAACAGATCGCGGGCGTGAAAGCATACCGGATCGCCGACATTACCGAATTGAAACGGGAGTGGCTGGAAGGGGTCCGCCGCGTCGGCGTGACCGCCGGCGCTTCGACGCCGACGCCGATCACGAACGAGGTGATCGCGTATCTGGAACAATACGACCCGGACGATCCGGCCACCTGGCCGATTCGACGGACGATCGATCCGAAGAGGTTGCTGCCGAGAGTGAAGGAAAAGGCGTTAAGGGGCGGGGAGATTTGAAGGGCTGAGCGCATGTCGCGGCTTATCCCCCACGACCGGCTGTTCAAACAGCTTATTTCGACGTTCTTTGAAGACTTCATGACCTTGTTTTTTCCCGACGCCGCGCGCCATATCGACTTCTCCCACCTTTCGTTCCTGCGCCAGGAGCTGTTGACCGACGTCGCGGGCGGCGACGTGCGCTACGTCGACCTGCTCGTCGAAACGAAGCTCAAGGGAGAAGACGGTGTCATCGTCGTGCATGTGGAGTCGCTTCGGCTGGAGGAGCGGGAGCCGGTGCGTGATGAAACTTTGAACGCGAAGACTTGACGGGATACCCTGTTCTATAGTATATTTGCTTCATCACTTAAAAGCGTATAAGCGTTGAAGCGTATAAGCGTTTAAGCGCGAAAGAACTTCCAGCGACGGGAGCGTGACCGCCATGATCGCCATTACATCCGCCGGCATTTCCGAGGAGCGCCTTCAGGAGATTGTCCAGCATATCGAGAAGTTCGGTGTCAAAGCCCACATTTCTCGCGGCGTCGACCGCATCGTCATCGGCATTATCGGCAAATTCGAGCCGGTGCTCATGGAACAACTGCGCCAGATGAAAGACGTCGAAAACGTCATTCGCGTCTCGAAGCCGTACAAACTGGCCAGCCGCGAATTCCATCCGGAAAACACCGTCATCGACATCCGGGGAGTCCGCATCGGCGGCGACGAACTCGTCGTCATGGGCGGGCCGTGTGCCGTCGAGTCGCCCGAGCAGATTGATCGGATTGCTCGGCTCGTCAAGGAAGCCGGCGGACAGGTACTGCGCGGCGGGGCGTTCAAACCGCGGACCGGCCCGTACAGCTTCCAGGGCATCGGCGTCGAGGGGCTCGAGATGATGGCCGAGGCGGCCCGCAAATACGGGCTGCTGACGGTGACCGAAGTCATGACGCCGGAGTACGTGGACATTTGTGCGCAGTACGCCGATATTTTGCAGGTCGGCACGCGCAACATGCAAAATTTCGACCTTCTGCGCAAGCTCGGACAAACCGACAAACCCGTGCTGCTCAAGCGCGGTTTCGCCGCGACGTATGAGGAATTTCTATGTGCGGCCGAATATATTTTGGCGGGCGGCAATCCGAATGTCATACTGTGTGAGCGAGGCATCCGGACGTTCGAACCGTATACGCGGAACACGCTCGATCTGGCGGCCATTCCGTCGCTCAAGACGCTCAGCCATTTGCCGGTCATCAGCGATCCGAGCCACGGCACGGGACGGCGGGAGCTCGTTGCGCCGATGGCGAAAGCGTCGGTGGCGGCGGGCGCAGACGGTCTCATCATCGAGATGCATTACGATCCCGACCATTCGATGACCGGCGACGGCGTGCAGTCGCTTTATCCCGACCAGTTCGCCGAGTTGCTGAGAGAACTGGAAAAACTCGCGCCTCTATGCGGCAAAACGTTTTCGACGCCGAAAAGCAGCGCGGTGCCTGCAGGTTGATGCCGAATCGCGGCGTGTAGTCAGCCGTTGCCGACGGCGATTCGCCAGCGTTCACGCAGGTGCGGACGGCCCCCGAGAATTCGGGGGTTGTTTATTTTTTGCATTTTTTAGTTTGATTGCGAAATAAAATATGACGATCATGTGAGCGAAAACCTGACATAGCGATCAAAAATACCTGACATAAGTATTGACGACGAAAAAAACGGCGTTTATAATGAAGACCATGATTGCGTTCAAAAGTTGAACGATATCCGACCACAAGGATGCGATCGTTCGGAAAAACGGGAGGAGAAACGTCATGTCCGGTGAACATTTGCTGAAGCTCATCCGCGAGCGGAACATCGAATGGGTCGACTTCCGGTTCGTCGACCTGCCCGGCCGCGCGCAGCACATCACGGTGCCGGCGTGCGAGGTAGACGAGAAGACGTTCACGAACGGCATCGCCTTCGACGGCTCGTCGATCGCCGGCTTTCGCGGAATCGAGGAATCCGATATGGTGCTGATTCCCGATCCGGAGTCGTATTATATCGACCCGTTCGCCGCACGGCCGACGCTGAACGTGATGTGTAACATTTATACGCCGGAAGGCGAGCGCTACGATCGGGACCCGCGTTCTATCGCGCAAAAGGCGGAAGAATACCTGCGCAAGTCCGGCATCGGTACGGCTGCTTATTTTGCGCCGGAGTCGGAGTTTTTCATTTTCGACGACGTGCGTTACGCGACGGACGTCAACCGTTCCTTTTTCGAAGTCGATTCGGTGGAAGCGTTCTGGAATACGGGGCGGAAAGAAGAAGGCGGCAACCTCGGTTTCAAAGTGAAGCAGAAGGCGGGATACGTGCCTGTGCCGCCGACGGATACGCAGCAGGACATCCGTTCGGAAATTTGTCAGTTGCTGATGGACACCGGCTTGCGCGTCGAACGGCACCATCACGAAGTGGCGACCGCCGGTCAGGGCGAGATCAATTTCCGGTTCGACACGCTGACCAAAACGGCGGACAACCTGATGAAATACAAATACATTATCCATAACGTCGCGCGCAAGCACGGCAAGGTGGCGACGTTCATGCCGAAGCCGCTGTTCGGCGACAACGGCAGCGGGATGCACACGCACCAGTCGCTGTTCGACGGCGATACGCCGCTGTTCTACGACAAAAACGGCTACGCCGGGCTGAGCGAGCTGGCGATGAACTATATCGCGGGCATTCTGTACCACGCGCCGGCGCTGATCGCGATCACGAACCCGAGCACGAACTCGTTCAAGCGGCTCGTGCCGGGCTATGAGGCGCCGGTCAACCTCGTGTTCTCGAAAGGCAACCGTTCCGCGGCGATCCGAATCCCGATCGGCGCGGTGACGCCGAAGAGCGCCCGTATTGAATTCCGCACGCCGGACTCGACGTGCAACCCGTATCTGGCGTTCGCCGCGATGCTGCTCGCGGGGCTGGACGGCATCCGCAAGAAGCTCGACCCGCGTGCGCTCGGCTATGGTCCGATCGACAAGAACATTTACGAGTTGTCCGAGGCCGAGAAGGCGGAAATCCGCAGCGTCCCCGGCAGCCTCGATGAGGCGCTCGACGCGCTGGAGGCCGATCATGAGTTTTTAACGGAAGGCGGCGTGTTCTCAGAAGATTTCCTGCGCAACTACATCGACTTCAAGCGCGCGGAAGCGCGGGCGGTCAACATCCGCATTCATCCGTACGAATATCATCTGTATTTCGATTGCTGAGGTTTTCGTGCAAGAGCCGTCGGCCGTATGCGTCGACTCATGCGGCCGATTCATGCGTACCCCCGAAATCCCGCCGGTTTCGGGGGTTTTGCTTTGGTGAACTTGCGTCCGGACATAGGTTCCGGTATATTTGAAGAAAATAGCAGAAGGGTGATCGGCTTGGACCGCACGGACAACGCGGAAACCAAGTACGAGCGCATTTTGCGGCATATCGAGGCGATGGCGGTCGGGACGCGCATTTCGGTGCGCAAGATCGCCAAGACGATGGGCGTCAGCGAGGGGACGGCTTATCGTGCGATCAAGGAGGCGGAAGAAGCCGGGCTTGTCAGCACGCGCGAGCGCGTCGGGACGGTGCGGGTCGATAATCGCCGCGCCAATATCGACAAGCTGACGTTCGCGGAAGTGCTCAACATCGTCGACGGCGAGGTGCTCGGCGGATCGGGAGGACTTGCCAAAACGCTGAGCAAGTTCGTCATCGGCGCGATGGAGCTGGAAGCGATGGTCCGTTACATTTCGCCGGGATCATTGCTCATCGTCGGCAACCGCGTGGACGCGCACGCGAAGGCGCTCGAGCTCGGCGCGGGCGTCCTGATCACCGGCGGGTTCGGCACGACGCCGGACATCCGGAAAATGGCGGATCGCCTTGATCTTCCGATCATTTCATCCGCCTACGATACATTCGCCGTCGCGTCGCTGATCAATCGGGCGATTTATGACCGGCTGATCAAGAAAAAAATTATGTTGGTCGAAGATTTGTTGCCGCCTGAGCCGCGCCCGATCGCGCTTCGGACGGGCCAGACCGTCCGCGACTGGCAGCGGCTTCTGGAGGAGACCGAACACAGCCGTTTTCCGGTGGTCGACGACGCCAACCGCGTCGTCGGCATGGTGACGGCGCGCGATGTGCTCCATGCTTCGCCTGATCAACCGATCGAAAAATGGATGACGCGCAACCCGCTGACCGTGACGCCGCAGACGTCCGTGGCGGCGGCGGCGCACCTGATGGTGTGGGAAGGCATCGAGCTGTTGCCCGTCGTCGACGCCAGGGGCAAACTGCTCGCCGTCATCAGCCGCCAGGACGTGCTCCGCGCCCTGCAGTCCGTCCAGAAACAGCCGCAGATCGGCGAAACGTTCGAAGACGAGATGATGGCCGGTTTCGAGGAGGAACGCGATGAAGAAGGAAGGCTGCAATACCGCGGGCGCGTGACGCCGCAAATGACGAACCGGTTCGGTACCGCATCGGAAGGAGTGCTGACGACGCTGATGGTGCAGGCGGCTTACGGCGCCGTTCGATTGTACAAGCGCGGCGACCTCGTGCTGGAGACGATCAGCAGCTATTTTTTGCGGCCGCTTCAGATCGACAGCGAGATCGTCGTCAAACCGCGCATTCTCGAAATGAGCCGCAAGGTCGGCAAGGCGGACGTAGAGATTTATTGCCAGGGAAATTTGGCCGCCAAGGCCGTGCTGTCCGTACAGATGATCGACTCCGCCTCGGTGTAAAGCGGTAAAAGCGGCGTTGTACCGAGGGGCGGGCCGCCGCGCCTGCCCGCCGAAACACGCCGGGGCCAGGTGTTTGGCGCTTCAGGGAGGGGACGACGGAGCCGCGCGCACCCACACGTGCAGGTCGGAGCGGACCAAGAAAACGGCCCGCAGCTCGACGGCGTATTCTCCCTGTCCGACGCGGAACGGCTTGCTCAGAAGCCGCCGGACGATTTCGAAGTCGAAATACCGCGGGTCGGTCAGAAGCTGAACCGGTTTACCCCTGTACACCTTGAGCTCGTTTTCGATTTGTCGTTTCAGTTCGGTCCGCACCAGTTCGCCGAGCGGGGAGCCGTCCCGCGTCTCGACGTGGGCGAGTACGCTGGCGATGACGGAGTGGCGGGAAGCCTGGTTTTTCATGTCTTCGAGCTCTTCGGTGAGCCGGCGGTTTTCCCCCGCGAGCCGGGTGTTTTCCGTCGCCAGAACGCTGTAGTTCGCCTGATGGACGATCATCAGCGCGACCGCTCCCGTGACGGTTCCGAGCAGGAACAGTCCGAGCCCCTGCAACCAGATCCGGTCGAACGCCGGTACTCTCACCGGTGCGCTCCCTCCTCGCCGATCCAGTTCATCAGCTCCGTACCGGCGTGCGCCCCTGCGAACGCCGCCGCGATGCAGAGCATTTGCCGGATCGCCGACGGAATCATGCCTTCGGAAAGGTTGAATTCGATCGTCCGGATCGGGTCGATCGTGCCGCCGACGGCGGCGACGAGCGCCCACACCTTGACGTTTCGCGCCGTTTCCAGGATGGCCGGCGCGGGCGGTTTCAGAAGCAGCATCGCCCAGAGGCCCGAAAGAAGCGAAGCGCCGACGACCATGCCGAACGCGACGAAAAAATTGCGCGACATCGTGAGCAAGGTTTCCATCGATCGTACCGCGCCTCCCCGGCATCGCCCGCCGAATGCCCCGGTCTCGTCGGGGGCGTTGCGGGCGAAGGTTTTCCTGCCACAGTGTATGGGACAACTTTCGCCGGATATGCTACAATGAGATCGACAAGAACATGCGTTCGGAGGGAAGGTCGACGGAAGTGGCGGGATTCGTGCATCTTCACGTTCACAGCGAATACAGTCTGCTGGACGGAGCGGCGCGGATCGACGCTCTTGTCGACCGCGCGGCGGAATGGGGCTGTCCGGCCCTGGCGCTCACCGATCACGCGGCGATGTACGGCGCGATCGCGTTTTACAAGGCTTGCCGGGAACGCGGCGTCAAGCCGATCGTCGGCTGCGAGATGAACGTCACGTCTGCGGACGGCCGGCCTGTCGAAGCGCAGGCGCGAGGTGGGCTGGCTTTTTATCATCTGGTGTTGCTTGCCTGCGATGCTGTGGGGTACCGCAACCTGATGCGCCTCTGTTCGATCGCGCATCTGCGCGGGGATCACGCCGTGCCGTACGTCCGGTTCGAGGAACTGGCCGATCATCGCGAAGGGCTGATCTGCCTGAGCGGTTGCATGCGCGGGGAAGTGCCCGCCCTTCTTGCGCGCGGCCACCGGCAAGAGGCGAAGTTCGTCGCGCGGAAATACCGCGATTTGTTCGGGGAGCGTTATTACCTGGAGCTGCAAAATCACGGCATTCCCGCTCAGGCGAGCGTCACCGCGGAATTGGCGGCGCTCGCCGCGGAGACCGGCATCCCCCCCGTCGCGACGAACGACGTGCATTACCTCGACCGGGAAGACGCGGTTTTGCACGAACTATTGCGCGCCGTCGCCCGCGGCCGACCGGTAGACGATGACGGAAGGAGCGACGCGGAAGACAACGGCCGGCGTTATTTTCGCAGCGCGGAGGAGATGATCCGGCTGTTTGCCCGTGTGCCCGGCGCCGTGGAAAATACCGTGCATATCGCGGAGCAGTGCGATCTCCGGCTGGAACTGGGCCGGCCGGTGTTGCCGCGGTTCGAGCCGATTCCCGACGGGCTGTCGGCGGGCGATTATCTGCGGAGACTCTGCGAGGAAGGCATCGTCCGGCGGTACGGGGAACGGCCGGAATGGAGCGACGAGCAATTCCGCTTCCGCGTGCGGGAACGCCTGGCGTACGAGCTCGACGTCATTTTGCGCATGGGGTTCGCCGATTATTTCCTGATCGTCTGGGATTTCGTCCGGTTTGCCCGCGAGCGCGGCATTGCGGTCGGGCCCGGCCGCGGTTCGTCGGCGGGCAGTCTCGTCGCCTACGCGCTCGGCATCACGGACGTCGATCCGATCCGGCACAGGCTGTTGTTCGAGCGGTTTTTGAACCCGGAGCGGGTGTCGATGCCGGACATCGACATCGATTTCAGCGACGAGCGACGCGACGAGATCATCCGTTACGTGGCGGACAAATACGGCCGCGACCGCGTCGCGCATATCGCGACGTTCGGAACGATGGCGGCACGGGCGGCGGTGCGCGACGTCGGCCGCGTCATCGACGTGTCGCCGGCGACGGTCGATCGGACAGCGCGGCTCATTCCGAACCGGCCCGGCATGACGATCCGCGCGGCGCTCGAGCAACAGCCGGATTTGCGGCGGTGGGTGGAATCCGAACCGGAGGCCGCGCGGCTGGTGGAACTTGCGATGAAAGTGGAGGGGTTTCCCCGGCACGTCTCCACACACGCGGCCGGCGTCGTGATTTCACCGGGGCCTTTGACCGATCTCGTTCCCTTGCAGCAGGGCGGGGAGACGGCGCCGCTGACGCAATATCCGATGGAAGACGTGGAATCCGTAGGGCTGTTGAAAATCGACTTTCTCGGCCTGCGCAACCTGTCGATCATCGAACGGACGGTGCGGACGGTCCGCGAACAGCTCGGCGTCGAGGTGCGTTTTGCGGAGGCGATGGAGCGGGACGATCCTGCGACGTACGCGATGCTGGCCGACGGAGAGACGACCGGCGTGTTCCAGCTCGAATCGGCGGGCATGCGGCGTGTGTTGCGCGAGATGCGGCCGAGCCGGTTCGAGGACATCGTGTCGGTGCTGGCGCTGTATCGTCCGGGGCCGATGGAGTTCATTCCGCAGTATGTTCGCGCCAAGCACGGCCTGGAACAGGTCCGTTACCCGCATCCCGATCTCGAACCGATTTTGCGCGATACGTACGGCATCATCATTTATCAGGAGCAGATCATGCAAATCGCGTCGAAAATGGCGGGTTTCTCACTCGGCGAGGCGGATCTGTTGCGTCGGGCGGTCAGCAAGAAAAAACGGGAAGTGCTCGACGAGCAGCGCGAGCGGTTCGTCCGCGGAGCGTGCGCCCGGGGGTATGCGGCGGAAGACGCCCATCGCGTCTACGACATGATCGTCCGGTTTGCGGATTACGGTTTTCCGCGCGCACACGCGGCCGCTTACGCGGTCGTCGCTTTTCAGACGGCGTATCTGAAGGCGCATTTTCCGGTGCAGTTCATGGCGGCGATGCTGGCCTCGGTGTCGGGTCATCCGCGCAAGGTGGCGGAATATCTCGAAGAGTGCCGGAGGATGGGGATCGAGGTCTTGCCGCCCGACATCAACGAGAGCGAAGCGCATTTTACGCCGGTGCCCGGCCGTACGGGTTTTTCCCGCGGGCAAAACGGCGATTCCTTGGCGGGCGAGGTTGAGGCGTTCGGATCCGACCGTGCAGAGCATCCCGGCGTTGCGGGGGCGGCGGGAAGCGGCGGGCGCGTAGGCACGGAGGTTTCGGTCGCGGGCGGGGCCGGAGGAGCCGTCCGATTCGGCCTGGCGGCCGTCAAAAACGTCGGGTTGCAAGCGATCGAGGCGATCGTCGCCGAACGACGCCGTCGGCCGTTCGCCAGCCTCGCCGACTTTTGCCGTCGCGTCGATTTGCGCGTCTGCAACAAGCGCGTGATCGAGTCGCTCATTCTGGCCGGCGCATTCGACCGCCTCGGCGGTCACCGCGCGCAGCTCGTCGCCGCGCTCGACGCGGTCATGGATGCGGCCGCCCGATGGCGCAAGGGAAGGGACGAATTTCAGCTGCATTTATTCGGATTGCAAGAAGAGGCGAACTGGGACGAACCGTTGCCCGACGTGCGGCCGTATACGCCGGAACAACTGCTGGAATGGGAGCGGGAGCTGCTCGGGCTCTATTTGTCCGGACATCCGCTCGACGCCTGGAGCAGGGAACTGCGCGCGCTCGAGATCGACGAGCTGCACCGGCTGGCGGAATATCCGGACGGGCAGACGGTGTTGACCGCCGGCATGATCGCGTCCGTCAAAACGACGGCGACGCGGAAAGGGCGGCTGATGGCGTTCGCCGAACTGGAAAACCGCGCCGAGAAGGCGGAGCTCATCCTGTTCCCCGACGTGTGGGAACGTTACGGCGACGCCGTCGCCAAGGGCAGTCTCTGGATCGTTCTTGCCAAGCTGGAGGTTGACGACGAGGGCGCCGTCCGGCTGATCGCCGAGCGACTGTTTTCTTTGACGCAGGAGGAAGATCGGCGCGCGGCCGCGGCGGTGCGGAAACGCCTTTCCGGCCGAATCCGACAGGCGAGCGCGGTCGCCGTTTCCGGTGAAGCCGCATCCGGAAGGCCCGTCGCGCCCCAGCGCGTGTTCGTCCGTCTTGCTCCCGACCGGGAACGTCCGGAGCTTTTGATCGAGCTTCGGCGGCTGCTCGGCGAACATCCCGGCGTTCTGCCGGTCGTGCTGTACTACGAGCGAACGCGTCGCGCCGTCGCGCTGGGCGACAAGCTGCGCGTCCGGCCTTCGCCGGAGCTTTTCCGCGCCGTGGAACAGCTGCTCGGCGCAGGCACGATCCGCGTCAAGTAGGACCGGTCCGGCTTGCGGTTTTTCTTTTGATCGGCGGGACAACGTATGATATGATAAATGCCGGGTTGAGGGCACAGCACGGGTTTCCCGCCGGGAGGTCTCAAAGCGATGTGGACGGTCATCTATATTGCGCCGAACGCCAAGGCGGCGGAGCGCATCAAGGCGAAACTGACGGAAGAGGGTTTTCTCGTGCAGGTCCGGCCGGTCAGCGTGTCCAAACAGCAGTATGAGATCCTCGTTCCTGAAAGTGAGCTCGAGGAAGTGCAGGAAGTGCTGGGTTCCATCTTGCACCGCTAACGCGGCGTCGAAGAGGTGTGCCCCCGGTGTTGAAAGATTTCTTCCATAAGAAGCGAAAATATGCAACTCTTCCAATGGACCGGGTCCCTTCCCCGGAACCGGGGGCGGAAACGCGTCCAAGACGGGAAATTCCGGAAGGTTTGATGAACAAATGCCCGCGGTGCGGATCAATCCAGTACAGCAAAGAAATAGAAAAGAATCTAAAAGTTTGTACTTCCTGTCAGTACCATTTCAAACTGACTGCCCGCGAGCGGATCCGCATCGTGATGGACGAAGGTCGGCTGCTCGAATTCGACGAATTCATGGTCTCCGAAGACCCGCTCGGGTTTCCCGGCTATCGCGAGAAGCTGGCGCATTCGGCGCAAAAAACGGCGCTGCGCGAGGCGGTCGTGACGGGCGAGGGCACCATCGGCGGATTCGCCGTCGTCGTCGCCGTCATGGCGTTTGAATTTTTCGCGGCGTCGATGGGCTCGGTCGTCGGCGAGAAAATCGCCCGGGCGATCGAGCGGGCGCACGAGCGCGGCGTTCCGCTCATCGTGTTTTCCGCTTCCGGCGGAGCTCGGATGCAGGAAGGCATCCTGAGCCTGATGCAGATGGCCAAGACGAGCGCGGCGCTTGCCCGTTTCCATGAGGCCGGGGGCCTCTACATTTCCGTCATCACCGACCCTACGTACGGCGGCGTTTCGGCCAGTTTCGCGATGTTGGGCGATATTATTTTGGCCGAACCGGGCGCCGCATTCGGTTTCGCCGGCCCGGTCGTGATCGAGCAGACGATCCGGCAGAAACTCCCCGACGGTTTTCAGAAAGCGGAGTTCAATCTGGAACACGGCCAGTTGGACATGGTCGTTCACCGGAAAGATTTGCGGCCCGTCCTGATCCGGCTGCTCGATCTGCATATCAGGAAAGGGGGGGGCGGCGATGGCGGGGGAGCTGCCGTTTGAACAGCCGCTCGTCGAACTACGGGCGAAAATCGACGAACTGCGCAAGTTCGGCGTCGAAAAAGGGCTTGATTTCACGGAAGAAATCGCCAGGCTCGAAGAGCGTTACGCCCGTCTCGAAGACGAGATTTACGGCCGCCTGACGCCGCCGCAAAAAGTGATGATCGCCCGCCATCCCGCCAGACCGACGACGCTCGATTACATACGGATGATGTTTACCGATTTCGTCGAACTGCACGGCGACCGGACGTTCGGCGAGGACCGGGCGATCGTCGGGGGCATCGCGCGTCTTAACGGGCTGGCGGTGACCGTCGTCGGCCATCAGAAGGGCAAGGATACGAAAGACAACATCGCGCGCAATTTCGGCATGCCGCATCCCGAAGGATTCCGCAAGGCGCTCAGGCTGATGCGGCAGGCGGACAAGTTCGGGCGGCCGATCGTGACGTTCATCGACACGCCGGGCGCCTATCCCGGCACGGCCGCCGAAGAGCGCGGGCAGGCCGAGGCGATTGCGCGCAATTTGCTGGAGATGTCCGGATTCGGCGTTCCGATCGTCTGCACGGTCATCGGCGAGGGCGGCAGCGGCGGGGCGCTCGCGCTCGGCGTCGGCAACCGCGTGCTGATGCTGGAAAACGCCGTCTATTCGGTGATTTCGCCGAACGGCGCAGCCTCGATTTTGTGGAAGGACGCGTCGAGGGCGGACGAGGCGGCGGAGCTGATGAAGATGACGGCGCAGGATTTGCTGGCGTTCGGCGTCATCGACGAAATCGTGCCGGAGCCGCGAGGCGGCGCCCACCGCAATCCCGAGGCGCAGGCGGCGGCGTTGAAAGACGCGATTTGGCGGCATTTGCGCCCGCTTTTGTCGATGTCGCGCGAGGAACTGCGGGAAGACCGCTATCGCAAGTTCCGGGCGATGGGGCGCTTCCGGACGGAAGACGGCGGCGCCGTTTCGGCGGACGTTGTTCGGACGGACGTCGTTCAGGCGGACGATCGGGAGGAAGTCTGATGCGTAAGACGAAAATCGTTTGTACGATCGGACCGGCCAGCGAGTCGGTCGACGTATTGCGCAAGCTGGTGCTGGCCGGCATGGACGTCATGCGGCTCAATTTTTCCCACGGCGATTACGAGGAGCACGGCCGGCGCATCCGCAACCTACGTCAGGTCTGTGCGGAAACCGGCAGGACGGTCGCCGTGCTGCTCGACACGAAAGGGCCAGAGATCCGGACCGGGACGTTCCGGACAGAAACGATCGACCTGAAGGAAGGCGACACGGTCACGCTGACGACGGAGCCGATCGTCGGCGACGCGGCGCGGTTCAGCGTCACGTACGAGGGCTTGCCGCGCGACGTGCATATCGGTTCGACGATTCTGATCGACGACGGCCTGATCGAGTTGCGCGTCGAAAACGTGCGCGGCACGGAGATCGACTGCCGCGTTCTCAACGGCGGGACGATCAAGGGCAAGCGCGGCGTCAACGTGCCCGGCGTCAAAACGACGTTTCCGATTCTCAGCGAAAAGGACCGCCAGGACATCCTTTGGGGCATCGAACAGGGCGTCGATTTCATCGCCGCGTCGTTCGTGCGCCGCGCCAGCGACGTGCTGGAGATTCGGCAGTTGCTTGAGGACCGCGGGGCGTCGCACATTCAGATCATCGCCAAAATTGAAAACCGCGAAGGCGTCGAAAACCTAGACGAAATCCTCGAGGTGTCCGACGGGCTGATGGTGGCGCGCGGCGACCTCGGCGTCGAGATTCCGGTCGAGGAAGTGCCGCTCGTCCAAAAAACGATGATCCGCAAGTGCAACCTGGTCGGCAAGCCGGTCATCACCGCGACGCAGATGCTCGACTCGATGCAGCGCAATCCGCGTCCGACGCGCGCCGAAGCGAGCGACGTCGCCAATGCGATTTTCGACGGAACGAGCGCGACGATGCTGTCCGGAGAAACAGCCCAGGGAAAATACCCGGTCGAATCGGTGCGGACGATGGCGCGCATCATCGAGCGCGCGGAAGCCGCGCTGGAATATCGCGAACAGTTTTTGCGGATGGCCGAGGCGCGGCAGACGACGGTCACCGACGTCATCGGACAGGCCGTCGCCAACGCCGCGCTCGAGCTCGACGCTTCGGCGATCATCGCGGCGACTGAGACGGGCTACACGGCGCGCATGGTCGCCAAATACCGCCCGAAGGCGCCCGTCATCGCGATTACGCCGTCCGAGCAGGTGATGCGCCGGCTTTGTCTCGTCTGGGGCGTCTGCCCGGTCAAGGGCGAAATGGTCGACAGCACCGACCGGCTGTTCGAGATGGCCGTCGACACGGCGCTCGCCAAAAAGCTGGTTCGACCGGGCGACACGGTCGTCATCGCGGCGGGATTGCCCGTCGGCCGGTCGGGAACGACGAACATGATGAAAGTGCACCAGATCGGACGGATGGTCGGCAAAGGCCAGGGCATCGGCACGCAGGTCGCCAGCGGCCCGGTCGTCGTCGCCCGCTCCGCCGCAGAGGCGATCGCCAAAATGAAGGACGGCGCCGTGCTGGTCACCGTTTCCACCGACCGCGATTACATGCCGGCGCTCGAACGCGCGGCCGCGCTCGTCACCGAAGCAGGGGGCATTACGTCGCACGCGGCGCTCGTCGCCCTTAACCTGAACATTCCGATCGTGCTCGGCGTCGAAAACGCGACGTCGATCTTGCAGGACGGCATGGAAGTGTACGTCTATCCGGAAGTCGGCGTCGTCTATTCGGGGAAAACGCCCGGCTAACAGAGGCGGACCGGCGGGGCGACGAATCGGCGAGCGGGCGCGACCGGGAAATGCGCGGGGGCGTCCGCCGCGGGCCTTGCGGAAGCGGAGGTTCGGAACGTGTCGGACTGGTTCGTGCATGCGCTGCGCGTCCGTTACCAAGAGACGGATCGGATGGGCGTCGTTTACCATGCCAACGTGTTGAATTGGTTTGAAATCGGCCGGACGGAATGGATCCGGTCGCTCGGCGTTTCGTACCGGAAGCTGGAGGAAGCAGGGCTTTATCTGCCGGTCGTCGAGGCGGAGGTCCGCTTCCACCGGCCGGCCCTGTACGACGACATCGTTGAGGTGCGCACGCGACCGACCGACTTGACGCCGACCGGCATTGCGTTTGCGTACGAGATCCGGCGAAGAAACGGTGAATCGGACGGGCAGCCGAACGATTCGGACGACGGGCTTGCGGCCGGTCCGGCGGAAGGCGCGGACGCCGGCGAACTGCTCGCTTCCGGACGCACCCGCCATGCCTGGCTGAACGCTCGATGGAAGCCTTGTCGCCTCGATCGGCAGGCGCCGGAAGTTTATGCCGTGTTGGAACGCGTTTGCCCGGCGCGCCGAAACGGTTGAAAACGCCGGATTTGTCCGGAATCAAGCCTTTATTCCTCGCGACGGCGCGGTTTTATCGGCCTGATAACGAAGTTTTATGCTTTTTTTCGTTTTTTTCGTTCACGAAATGTTTTAAGATAAAAATGACTGTTTCGCGACCTTCCTCTCGTGAAGGAGAGAATGCCGATGAGTGCCACGAAAGGACTCGAGGGCATCGTCGCCGTGTCGTCCGCCGTCAGCTCGATCGTCGACGGCGTTCTGACGTATCGCGGCATCGACATCGACGAGCTGGCCGAACACGCCACCTTCGAGGAGACCGTTTATTTGCTCTGGTACGGCGATTTGCCGACACGCAGCGAACTCGACCGACTGCTCGGCGAGCTGGGCAGGGAATACGCGTTGCCGGCCGGTTTGCTCGAGCTGATTCGCCGGTTTCCCGCCGACGCCAATCCGATGGCGGCGCTGCGGACCGCGGTTTCGGCGCTTGCGCTGCACGATCCGGAGGCCAACGACATGAGCGCCGAAGCGAATCGGCGTAAAGCCGTCCGGCTCGTGGCCAAGCTGCCGACGATCGTCGCCGCTTTCGCGCGCACGCGCCAAGGGCTGGAACCGGTCGCGCCGAAGCCGGATGCGACGGTCGCGCACAATTTTCTGTACATGTTGACGGGTCGCGAGCCGGAACCCGTCGCCGTCCGTGCGCTGGACAAGGCGCTCGTGCTGCACGCCGACCATGAGCTCAATGCTTCGACGTTCGCCGCCCGCGTGACGGTGGCGACGCTGTCGGACATTTATTCCGGCGTCACGTCGGCGATCGGCGCGCTCAAAGGCCCGCTGCACGGCGGCGCCAACGAAGGCGTCATGGAGATGTTGGAAGAAATTGGTTCAGAGGAAAATATCGAGCCTTATATCCGCGGCAAACTGGAACGCAAGGAGAAAATCATGGGCTTCGGGCACCGCGTCTACAAAAACGGCGACCCGAGGGCCAAACATCTACAAAAAATGTCGCGCGAACTCGGCGAACGGACCGGCAATCTGAAATGGTACGACATGTCGGTCAAAATCGAGCGGCTCGTGTACGAGCTGAAGGGCTTGAAGCCCAACGTCGATTTCTATTCGGCGTCGGTGTACACGTCGCTCGGCATTCCGCGCGATCTGTTCACGCCGATTTTTGCGATCAGCCGCGTATCGGGATGGACCGCGCACATTCTGGAACAGTACGCGGACAACCGGCTGATCCGGCCGCGCGCTGAGTACGTCGGTCCGACCGGCCGCCGGTACGTGCCGATCGAACAGCGTTGATTCCGCAGTCGCACGGGGAGGTTGCCCATGGTACAATTCGAACAGTACACGCCGCCGACGGAAGGCGAGCGTATCGCTGTCCGCGACGGCAAGCTCGTTGTGCCCGACCGGCCGATCATTCCGTTTATTGAGGGCGACGGTACGGGTCCAGACATTTGGCGTGCGTCGCGCCGCATTCTCGACGCCGCGGTGGAAAAGGCGTACAAGGGCGCGCGCAAGATCGCCTGGTATGAAGTGTATGCCGGAGAAAAAGCATTCAAACTTTTTAACAACTGGCTTCCGAACGATACGCTGACGGCGATCCGCGAATATATCGTGGCGATCAAAGGGCCGCTGACGACGCCGGTCGGCGGCGGCATCCGCTCGCTCAACGTGGCGCTTCGTCAGGAGCTCGACCTGTACGTCTGCCTGCGGCCGGTCCGCTATTTCAAGGGCGTTCCGTCGCCGGTCAAGCGGCCGGAACTCGTCGACATGGTCATTTTCCGCGAAAACACGGAAGACATTTACGCCGGCATCGAATGGCCGGCCGGCTCGCCGGAAGTGCGGAAAGTGATCGAATTTCTGCAAAAGGAAATGGGTGTCAAAAAGATCCGGTTTCCCGAGACGTCCGGCATCGGCGTCAAGCCGGTGTCCGAGGAAGGCTCGAAGCGGCTCGTCCGCGCCGCGATCGAATATGCGATCCGCCATAAGCGCAAAAGCGTCACCCTGGTACACAAGGGCAACATCATGAAGTTTACCGAGGGCGCCTTCAAGAACTGGGGCTATGAGGTGGCGGAACAGGAGTTCGCCGACAAGACGTTCACATGGGCGCAGTACGACCGCATCAAGGCGGAGCAGGGCGCCGAGGCGGCGGACGCGGCGATGCGGAAAGCGCAGGAAGAGGGCAAGATCATCATCAAGGACGTCATCGCCGACATTATGCTCCAGCAGGTGCTCACGCGTCCCGCCGAATTCGACGTCATCGCGACGCTCAACCTAAACGGCGATTACCTGTCCGACGCGCTCGCCGCGCAGGTCGGCGGCATCGGCATCGCGCCGGGTGCGAACATCAACTACGTCACCGGCCATGCGATTTTCGAGGCGACGCACGGGACGGCGCCGAAATACGCCAACCTCGACGTCGTCAATCCCGGTTCAGTCACTCTGTCCGGCGTCATGATGCTGGAGCATCTCGGTTGGCAAGAAGCGGCCGATCTGATCTACCGCGGCCTCGAGCGGACGATCATGAACAAGACGGTCACCTACGACTTCGCCCGGCTGATGGAAGGCGCGACCGAAGTGAAGTGCTCCGAGTTCGCCGACCTCGTCATCCGGAACATGGAAGGGGGAGCGTCGGCATGACGATCCGGCGCAAGAAAATTTCCGTCATCGGCGCGGGCTTCACCGGCGCGACGACCGCGCTCATGCTCGCGCAGCGGGAACTCGGCGACGTCGTCCTGCTCGACATCCCGCAGCTGGAAAATCCGACGAAGGGCAAGGCGCTCGACATGCTCGAGGCGACGCCCGTGCTGAACGTCGACAGCCGCGTCGTCGGCACGGCGAACTACGACGACACCGCCGGCTCGGACCTCGTCATCATCACCGCCGGCGTCGCGCGCAAGCCCGGCATGAGCCGCGACGACCTCGTGACGACGAACGCCGGCATCGTCCGGTCGGTCTGTGAACACGTGCGGCGGACGAGCCCCGACGCGTTCGTTATCGTATTGAGCAACCCGGTCGACGCGATGACGTACGTCGCGTACCGAACGCTAGGTTTTCCGAAAAACCGCGTCCTCGGCCAGTCCGGCGTGCTCGACACGGCGCGTTACCGCACGTTCATCGCGCAGGAACTGAACGTTTCCGTCGAAGACGTGCAGGGCGTCGTGCTCGGCGGCCACGGCGACGACATGGTGCCGCTCGTCCGCTACACGTACGTCGGCGGCGTGCCGATCGAAAAATGGCTGCCGAAAGAGCGCATCGACGCGATCGTGCAGCGGACGCGCACCGGCGGCGGGGAGATCGTCAACCTGCTCGGCACCGGCAGCGCCTACTACGCGCCTGCGGCGTCGCTTCTGATCATGGCGGAAGCGATCCTGAAGGACAAGAAGCGGATTTTGCCGGCGATTACGCTGCTCGAGGGCGAGTACGGCTACCGCGATCTGTTCATGGGCGTGCTGACCGTGCTGGGCGGCGGCGGCGTCGAGCGCGTCGTCGAACTCGAGCTGTTGCCCGAGGAAAAAGCCGCGCTGGACAAGTCGGCGGAATCGGTCCGCAACGTCATCAGGGTCGTGCAAGCGCAGGAATAAATCGGTTTTCGGATGGTGCAAGCGCTCCGACGCGTTTCACCCGTTTTTCGGACGTGCCGAAAAGACGGGAGGAACGCGATGGGGCGTTTTTTTGGTTCGACTCCTTCCGTACGCGAAACAGCTCGGCAAAGTGGGTGGCATTGCTGCCGAAGTAGCGCTCCTGATACAAGAGCTGCACGCGTTGTTTGAGCGAATCGGCCAAGGTGTGAGCGCATCTTACGGCCCCGATTCCCATGAGCGATGGCGTGAGCACTTCCGATACGCTTGCCGAACGCTGAGGCCTAGGCTGCGTGCAACCTCCTGTTCCGTGAGGTGGCCGTCGATCCATTGTTCAAGGACCATCACGCGTTTGAGTTCGTTCTTCGTCAAGGTGATTCTCTCCTTCTCCATACTGACATTTTCTCGGAACGATAACACCCTGACAATATCACAGAACGACGACATACCTCCTTCTTTATGCTTGAAGTTTTAGCTTACGTTTGCTACACTCAGTATAGCAGTGGCGTTTGATTGGGGTGATTGAATGCCACGACCGAGGTTTTCTTTTCGAGAGGATTTGAAGAAAACCGTTGAGAAGCGGCTGAAAAAACCTATTCCTGATGCGATTTGGGAAACCTTAGTTGAAGAAGGGGGCATAGAGGTAGTAGAACGAGGTGAGGGACTTCCTGGTTGAAAAGACTAGGAAATGTGTTAGAATAGAAGAAAAGATAAAAACCATATCCTGCTGATAACAGGAGAACCTTATTCAAAGGACAGAGAAACTCCGAGAGAGGCACTACCCGATAAACGCCCATGGGCACTTACCAGAATAGTGGCCGTTCTCGCCAATCGCGACGAGGAAGTTCAGAAGTTCCGCAAGGAAGCTCTGGGCGGCAGATTGCTGTCGTCCCAAGAAGTGCCGAAGTGGATTGAGAAGCAAGTGAAGAAGGAAGGCCGCACGTTGACTATAAGCTTCGATGTACCCGCAGAAACTATAAGCTTCGATGTGCTCGCAGAAGAGGGATGGCAGAAAAAAAACACTGGGGCAGATTAAATTTTTTATACAAAATAAAAGATATTCCATAAGTTCAACTGAACTCGCTTACATTGACCCTTCTTCCTCCTGAATAAATCATGTCATAATAAAAAAGATGGAGTTTTAGGAGAAAACTAAAGCGGATCGCAAAGAAATTCAGTGACTTTTGGGATGAAGCGAAAGCTGTATGGTTCATCTTTACTGGAGAAGAACTCCCAATACAGTCAGCAGAGATAAGATTCACATTAGCGATGCCAGGAGTTCACCGCATAAACCTTAAGGTATCGCCCCACTTGAAACCTGAAGCAGTGGCTACGCTTTACGCCCGAGCGAGACAGGACGGTTTCGGAAGTATCGTGCTGGCTAGCAAGAAAAAAACACGTCCCCTCAGCGAAAAGCATCTAACTTTAGCGGTTTTTTCGGTCGAAGAAGAAGGCTCTTGGCAAGTGTTATGGGAAAAATGGAATGCGAAATATCCACGGTGGCGGTACAAAGAGAAGCGGACTTTCGCCAGAGACGCCAAAGCCGCCTATCAGCGGGTTACAGGTCTTCCCTGGAAGGGGGAAGAAAGCAAGACTTTTTAAATCCTGATAAGAATTGTGGAAGTCTTTTCACAAAAAGAATATGGCAAAAATGCGCAAATACTGAGAAAGAAAAAATAGAGGTTCATGTAATCCTTGTATTTGCTCTCCTCGGGGTCTTGCCAAGAATATTTGCCTGATTGTATCATAAGTAACGGGACTGAAAGACCGTTGTTGCTGAAAGGTGAGCCGAAACGGGAAAAGGTGCTGAAAGCCTTGTATACACGCGGATTTCACGGAGAGGTACCGAAGTGGTCATAACGGGGCGGTCTTGAAAACCGTTGGGGCGTCAAGCCCACGTGGGTTCGAATCCCACCCTCTCCGTAAACGGGCGGGTATGCTTGTTGCACAACGGAACTTGCTTCTTCATGGCAACAGCTCTCCCCCCAAAGGTCCTTTCACACCGTTGGTGTTGTTATAATGAAAGACCGTTTTGGTTCACTTCAGCAACAGCGGCTTCATGTAGAGGGAAAAGTGATGCCCCGTGCTTGGCAAGCCGCATTTCAGGAATTTCTTCTCTGCGAATAGGCAGAAGGTCGCGCTCCCCGAACCATCGTGGATTATCGCAAGCATGTGTCGCGTTTTTTCGAGGAATTCCCCACGGCATGGCCGGACTACAACGCCTTGAAAAAGGCAGTGGTTTATCACTTTGCTTCGCTTCAAGGCAAGTCTTCCTCGCATTATAACTTGTGGAGGGAGTATCTCAAAGCGTTCTTCTCCTGGTGCGTCCAGGAAGGATATCTCACGAAAAACCCGGTGGATAGTATCAAAAAGCGCAAAAACAAAGGAAGCCTTAATGTTGCCAAATAAAAGAACTTATGCTGGCCTTCGTGATTATGCGCTCATTCTTTTTCAATTGGACACGGGAGCTCGTCCGGGGGAGGTTCTTCAGTCAAGTACTGGTATAGATCTCGGTTAATTCCATTGTAATCTTATTCAAGGGAGTGGATAAAATGTTTTCATTTTTAACATCAATTTTGTGGTGGTGTTTATTTTTGATAGCATTCTTATCAAAATTTTCAATTTCTTTGGGTACATTCGGGAAGGGAACAAAGCGAGATTTATTGGTTTTTATAGGAGGAATTATATCCTTATTATGTCTTATTTTAATATGGGTACGATTTGGATTCGTTTCTTTTATAATATCTGGTCTCTTATGGTTTTTATTAACCCCAATTTCTGATAGGATTGTGCTTAATCAACTTGCGAAATTAGGTGTTGTGCCGAAAGATGTTGAATTAGCATATGAGTTGGAGTGGCAAAATTTACGAAACAGTAAACCTCTTTCTCTTAAAGATCTTTTTAAAGAGTCGGAAAGTATTGAGAGAAATATTCAAAAAGCAAGAAAATGCATAGCAGGAGATGAAAATATTAAAAAGAAACTATTAGAGTGGGGGCTAGATGTCGACAACGACATAGACGAGTTTATTAATATTATTATATATTTTTGTGGAAATGTGTCATATAGAATTATTTTGAAATTAATTACTAAGAGAGAAAACGTTGAATATTTTATTAAGTGGAATAAATTAAAGAAAGAATTAGAATCAGTGCGGTCGCTTAAGGAAAAAAATGAATCAGTAATTAATGAAATGAGTCAAGAGTTAGAGCAAAGATTCTTGGAGTTAGGATATTCAATAAAAGGATTTGGAAATTAATAAGAAATAGTAAATGTATCCATATTGAGATAAAAAATAAAAGATTTAGAGAATAAGGGGAATAAAAAATCCGAAGTTTATTAATGGGGGTGCGAAAATGATTATTAATTACTATGAAATACTTCAAGTAAGTCCCAATGCAAGTCAGGAAGTGATAGAAGCTGCTTATAAAAAATTGGTACACATTTATCATCCAGATAAGGGTGGAAATCATGAAATGATGGTACAGTTAAATGAGGCATATAGGGTTCTCCGAGATCCCTTTCTCAGACAAAGATATGATGAAGAGCTGAAGAAATTTCGAAGTTATGGTGCTAAAACCACTGGGGAAGATGAAGTCTCCAGAGAAGAATTTACAGATTTTACGTTATGGATAAACGAACAATTGAAAAGGAAGAAATCAGAAAAGAGCAAAAAAATGGTCCACGAAGGAACTATTTTTCCACGTCCGTGGATACGATTTTTTGCTAAAATAATTGACTGGATGATTTGGGGGATTATTTTTGGATTTATATCTATTGGTGTTTTCCTCATTTTATTTCCAGGGAATGCGTTTAATTATATATCCAATTTTCGTGTTTTATTGTCTTTTCTTGGTGCAGTGATATGGATACCTGTTGAAGCTTATTTCATTTCTACTCATGAGACTACATTTGGGAAGTGGATATTAAATATTAGAGTGATTACTACTGATGGAGCTAAACTTCCTTACACGATGGCGTTAAAACGGAGCACTTTCGCGTTGTTTGAAGGAGCTGCAGGAGGAGTGCCTTTATTAAATATCGTATTTATGTTTAGGTCATATGGATATTTAAATAGAAATAAGATTGCTCCGTGGGATGCAAGACTTGGGACTATAGTGGTGCATAAGAAAATAGGCGTTGTTCGTGGTATGGTTGCGTTCGCTTTATTCGTAGGATTATTGTATGTTATTTACTTTATGTGACTGTTTATTCCTTTTCTAAAAACTATATTAAGCTTATTGATGAAAAAGAGAAAGAAAATTAAGTATACTTAATTTTGGAATTCAACAGACGTGTTATCATCATCTTTTGGGCATGAGTTTCAGGAGGTGGGTGGTGGGTTTAGTATGATAAACACAATGGTAGTAAAATTCTTTTCATTTTAAAAAAGAGAAAGCAGATTAGGTTATGATTTACAGAAAATTAACCGTCATAATTTTATTAAGCTTATATATTTCTCAAAGGAATAGTTATGCAGACGCATTACATTTATTTACAGGTGGATTCAGTAATTCGAGGATTTCGAACCTTACCTTCAAAGTCAGCAGCACTGTGTCTTCCAATTATAAAGATGCCATCATTAAACCGGCATCAAATAATTGGAATAACATATCTACCAAAGTAAAGGTAGTAGAAACTAATGCGGGTTCATATGATGTTATTGTTTATGTTGTGGATACAGTTAAGAATGGTTTATTTGGAGAGATAAGACCATATTACTTTAAAACTCCAGAATATTCTTATGTTTATGATTCATGTGCATGTAATACATGGAGTTATGTGGAGTTATACGGGTATGAAAATCAAATGACAGCATATAAATTTTCGCAAGCCGAGAAGATTTCAAACTTTACTCATGAATTTGGCCACGCTTTAAGCTTGGCACACACGAATGATTTATCAACGAGCTCGGTTATGAAAAGCGGCAAGCAAGCGATTGGACCTCAGCCGATTGATAAAGATCATCTTTGCCAGAAATGGGGGCAATAATAATGAAATTTTCATCAAAAAGACACATTGTAATTATTTGTACTTCACTGGTAGTGTTAATGGGATTTTACCTTTACTTATCAAAATTGAACAAAAATCATCACAAGGATATTAACCTACCAATCCGATTTGTAGAAAGTAATTATGCTATTTGGAATAACGTTGATGAACTATTTGAATATGCCGATCTCGTTGTTGTCGGTAAACCCCTTCTCGACATTGAAGAAAGCGCAAAAAGGACTTCCGAAATCGATCATCGCGTTGCCGATTTCTATTCATTAACTCCTTTCCAAATAAGCCAAGTTCTAAAAGGGGGCCATGAAGGTCCGGAAGTCACCGTCATTCAGCCTGCAGCCGTATTTTTTGAAGAAAACGGGGAGAAGTTTATTTTGGCAAATGAAGATTATACCCCGATGATCCCTGGGTTAAAATATATTTTATTTCTTAAAAATACCAATATTGGGGCTTACTCGATCATCGCCATTAATCAAGGAAAGCATAATGTGGACGATCGCGATCGATATGAAAAGGATATCAAGCGCAAAAACAAGCAATTGAGTCAACTGCATGAGCAAGTCATGAATAAATACAAAGATAAAATCAAATCGTAAGTGACCCGGGCGCCGGCCGGATTTTGTCGGACCAAAACATCAACTTGTTTCCCGTCTGTTTCGTCGAATAAGTGAAGGCGAATTCAGGCGGGGGATGTCGAATGCGATCGAATTCGGGCCGCCGGCGGGCGGCGGTCATATGTGTATGGGTGACGGCGTTGGCGATATCGGCTGCCGGATGCGGGTAGCCCGTCGGTTCAGGCGTTTATTCGACCGCGCCATCTGCGATGACGGAACAGTCGACCACACCTCCGGCGACAGTCGCGGCGTCCGACGGAGCGGCAGTGAGGCCGACTCCCGCATCGCCGAGCGTAACACCGTCGGCAGACGCTTCGACGCCGTCGGCGACGGGAGAACAGCCGGGACCGAAGCCGTCTGCAGCGCCGTCCGGCCTTGTGCCGTATGCCGGACCGGTGGAACACATCTTTTTCCATCCGTTGATCGTCGACCCCGCGCGGGCGTTCGACGGCGATCGCATGTCGAAAGGGTATGACGACTGGTTCGTGACGGTTTACGAATTTCGCCGCATCCTGCAGTCGCTGTATGAACGCGGCTATGTGCTGGTCGACATCCGGACGCTGTTCGACGTCCGGGAAGAAAACGGCCGGACGGTCGTCGCGCTGAAAATTCCGCTCGTTCCTGCCGGTAAGAAGCCGCTCGTGCTTTCCGTCGACGATCTCAATTATTACGACTATATGTTGCAAAACGGCAACGCTTCCCGGCTCGTTCTCGACGACACCGGCCGTGTCGCCGCCCTGTACCGCGACCGCTCGGGCAACGAGGTCATTTCCCGGGAAATCGAAATCGTGCCGATCGTCGATCATTTTGTCGAAATGCATCCCGATTTTTCCGTCGGCGGGGCGAAAGGCGTGATCGCGTTGACGGGGTACGAGGGCGTGCTCGGTTATCGCACACAGGCGGACTCGCCGCAGCGGGAACGGGAACGGTCGGCGGCCGAACCGGTCGTCCGCAGGCTGAAGGAGACCGGCTGGGTCTTCGCGTCGCATGGTTACGGCCATCTCGACGCAAGAAAAGTGTCGCTCGACCGGCTCAAAAGCGACACGGAGCGCTGGAAACGGGAAGTCGAGCCGATCGTCGGCCCGACGGCGATCTATATTTATCCTTACGGCAGCCGGCCGGAAACCGGCGGCGACAAATTTCGGATGTTGACGGAGTTCGGCTTTCGCATGCTTTGTTCGGTCGGCCCGGCGCCTTATCTGAAAACGACGGATGGGGCGGTCATGATGGACCGCCGCCACATCGACGGCATCGCCTTCCGCGACCAGCGCGAACGGCTGAAGCCGCTGTTCGACGTCGAGCAGGTGATCGACCCCGCCCGCCCGCGTTGACGGTCGCGGGCGGGCGCGGGGTCGAGGCCTTCTATTTACGGTCGGCTTTTACGGCCCTTGCCGGTCGGCCAGCTGGGCCTGGGCGAGCCGGATCATTTCACGCACCATTTTCCCGCCAATCTGTCCCCCGATTTTGCCCGCCTGCTTGGCGGTCAGATCGCCGTTATAACCAGGCTTGAGAGGAATGCCGAGTTCTTTGGCGACTTCGTACTTGACGCTGTCCGGGCGGTCCGGATCGACGGGCAGCCCTTCGCGCGCCATGACGCCGACTTTCAGGCGGTCAAGCGAATGCTCGGCTTCCGGAATGAGCGGACGACGATTGCGTCTGGCCATGTTCCGGTCCCTCCGGCTAGGCGGTTTTCGGCCTTGCGGACGGTAGGATGCCCGCCCGCGGTCCGGTTTATGCATACCGACGGCTATGGTAAAATGAAGGCGACCCTTTCAGGAAAGGATGAAACCGGTTTGAACGGGGAAACGGTCATTCAGACCAACGGTCTCGTCAAAGCGTTCGGCGACGTCCGGGCGGTCGACGGCGTCGATCTCGAAGTCCGGCGAGGCGAAATTTTCGGCCTGCTCGGCCCGAACGGCGCCGGCAAAACGACGCTGATTTCCATGCTGACCACAATTTTGACGCCGGACGCCGGTTCCGCCAGCGTTTGCGGATACGATATCCGGACGGAAGCCGAACAGGTGCGGCGGGTCGCCAGCCTGGTCCCGCAGGATTTGGCGCTCTACGGCGGACTGACGGCGAAAGAAAATCTGGATTTTTTTGCAAGCTTATATGGTCTTCGCGGTGAAACCAAACGCCGTCGAATCGAAGAGGCGCTCGACGTCGCGGGACTGCGCGAATGGGCCGGACGGCGGGTGTCGACGTTTTCCGGCGGCATGAAGCGGCGGCTTAATCTCGCCGTCGGACTGCTCAATCGGCCGCAGGTGCTGTTTCTCGACGAGCCGACCGTCGGCGTCGATCCGCAATCGCGCCGGCACATTTTCGAATGCGTGCGACGGCTCGTCGCCAAATACGGCATGACGGTCGTCTACACGACGCATTACTATGGAAGAGGCCGAGACGCTTTGCGACCGCGTCGCGATTTACGACAAGGGCCGCATTCTCGATCTCGACCGGACGGACGCGCTGCTGGCGCGCCACGGCGGCAGGCGGATCGAGGTGCGGCCCGCGCATGAAGAAGACGTCGAACGGCTCGGCGACGTGTTGAAGGATACGTTCGGTGCGGAAGCGGTTACGTTTGCGGAGAACCGGTGGGTCATCCGCGCGGATGATCCGCTTGATTCGCCGGAGCGCGCGATTGCGGCCGTGAAACGCTCGGGTGTCGCCGTCGAATCGTTCGCCGTGCGGGAAGCCGATCTGGAAACCGTTTTTTTGCGGCTGACGGGCAAATCATTGCGGGACGAGTAGCGGCCGAAGCCCTGAAGGCAGCGACGGGCATCGGCCGGTCGTTTTTTTTCAATCTATCGCGGGTGTGCGGGAGGTTGCGAGAGGGATGGCCAAAGTCTGGCATCTGGCGGTGAAAGATTTGCGGCTTTTGATGCGCGACGTGCCGGGACTTGTGTTTTTGTTCATCACGCCGATCGTCATCATCGCGGTGGCGAGCTTTGCGCTGTCCGGCGTTTTTGCGAACGAGGCGAGGCCGTTCGATCTTCCGGTCGTGCTCGAGGACGACGGAGAAGCGGCGCGGGCGTTGGTGGATGCGCTAAGCGGCATCGGTGCGTTTCGCGTACTGACGACGTATGAGGGCGACGAGGGCGGGCAAGCGCAGATGACGCGCAACAAGGCGAAACAGCTGCTGAAGGACACGAAAGCGGCGGTTGTGATCCCGAACGGTTTTTCGGACGCGCTGGCGAAAGGCGAACCGGCGAAACTGATCGTACTTAGCGATCCGTCCGATCGGGTGATCCCGTCGGTCGTCCACCAGACGATGACGCAATTGGCGACGCAACTGGCGCTTGCGCGTTCGGGCCAGCGGCTGCCGCCGGTCGAGGTCGTGCAGGAAGTGCCGGTCGACGCGAGCGGCGAACGCCCGACGCCTTTTGAGGCGAACGTGCCGGGTTACGCCGTCATGTTCATGTTGCTCGGCACGACGATGGGCGCCGTCGCTCTGCTGGAAGAGAGGGAAAACGGCACCTTGCGCAAGCTGCGGACGCTGCCGGTGTCGGCGGCGGACATTCTCGGCGGCAAGGCGCTGTCCAATTTTTTGACGGCGCTGGTGCAAAGCGCGGTGCTATTTGCGGCGGGCCGGCTGCTGTTCGGCATGCGGCTCGGCGAGAGCATCGCCGGGCTGATCCTGATGATCGTCTGCACGGCGTTTGCGGCGACGGGGCAGGCGATGCTGCTCGCCTCGCTTTGTAAGACGCGCGCGCAGGCCAACGGCGTGTCGATTCTCGTCGTGCTGACGATGTCGGCGCTCGGCGGTTCGTGGTGGCCGCTCTACATCGAGCCTGAATGGATGCAGAAGGCGGCGCACGTCACGGTGACGGCGTGGGCGATGGACGGCTTTACGGCGCTGCTCGTGTACGGCGGCGGGCTTGCGGACGTGTGGCGGCCGGCCACGGCGCTCGCGGCGATGGGCGCGGCGTTTCTGGCGGCGGGGTGGTGGCGGTTTTCGCGGAAGGAGCGCTTTTTGTGACTGCGGAAGAGGCAGGGGCGGCGGGTCAAGACAAATCGTTCGGCAAATTCCTCGTCGTCTGGTCCGGCCAGCTCGTGTCGGTGGTCGGCAGCGGCCTGACCGCGTATGCGCTGGCGGTCTACGCGTTCGAGCGGACGAACGCCGCCACGGCCGTCGCGTTGATCACGCTGATGTCGTTTCTGCCGTCGATTTTGCTGCGGCCGATCGGCGGGGTGCTAGCCGGCTTCGGCGACTGATCTTCTGACCGAGGATCAGTATTCGAAAGGAAGCGCTTTCGTCTAGCTGGCGGAATCGTCGAAGTTTCTGTTTTCCCCGTTTCTGGCCGGGCTGCTTCTCAGTGCCACGAACGTCGAAACGGTGTTGGCGATCGATATCGGCACATTCCTGTTCGCCGTGTTGGCCGTATTGGTCGTTCGGGAGCGGATGAAGCCCGGGCGGCGGGACCATGCGGACGGCTCCTGGACGGCGGATTTGCGGGAACGGGTGATCGCGTCACGCCGGGGCGTCGCGTTGCTGATTTTCATGATTTCGGCCGTGACGTTTTTCCTGGGCTTTTTGCAGACGTTGATCGCGCCGATGGTGCTGTCGTTCGCCGACGCCCGGACGTTGGGGGCGATCCAGTCGGTGAGCGCCGTCGGCATGCTGGCCAGCAGCCTGTTGATCGGGATGATCAGCGTGGGCAGGCGATATGCCGGCATTCTCGCCGTCGGTCTGACGGTCGCCGGGCTGGCGATGGCGCTGATGGGCCTGACGACGAACACGTATGCGATCATTGCCGGCGGGTTTCTGTTTCTGAGCGCGCTGCCGTTCGTGAACATGAGCGCCGACGTGCTTGTCCGCCGCAACATTCCGAACGAAAAGCAGGGACGAGTATGGGGAATGGTCGGCGTCTTGTCGCAGCTTGGGTTTATCGCGGCTTACGCCATAGCGGGGCCGCTCGCCGACCACGTGTTCAATCCGCTGCTGGAGGAGGGCGGCCTGCTGGCGTCCTCCGTCGGCCGGCTCGTCGGCGTCGGGCCGGGGCGGGGCATCGGGTTTCTGTTCGTCATCGCCGGCCTGCTGGTCGTCGCGATGGCCGCCGTGACCTACGGGTTCCGGTCGATCCGCGCACTGGAGAAAACGGCGGCAAACAGTACGTGAAAAAAAGCCCTTGCCGGTCCGCCTCAGGTCCGACGACCGTTCCCGGTCCGACGGTTGGTTCGACGGCCGATACGACAGCCGGTCCAATTACAGGTCTGATTGCAGGGCCGGCAAGGGCAAACGTAAAACGCGCCGAAACCACGCGGCGGGGTGCCGACTTCATTGCCAGACGACAAAGAAAAATTGGTGGATCGAGTAATTTTCCCTCAAAAACTTACCCCATTCCAACCATGCCGCCAGACCGTCTTCCATCTTGAGCAAACGTTCCGGATACGGAATCGGACCGGCGTCATCCTCGGCGGACACAAGCGCTTTCAGCTTTTCTCCGGCGTTTTGGGGGTTATAAGCGGTTCCTTGTCGAGTTGTTTCGACAGCTGGTCCAGCCATTTGCCGAGCGGGACTCCTTCTTCCGAAAAAGCGTTTTGCGCATGAAAACAGACGTCGTCTGCGGCATCCGAAAAACTGTAACAGCCCTCTGGTCTTTCCATCAAACGGTGAGGCGGAATGCAGACATGATGAGCGGAGAACGGAACATCGTGATATTCCATCGTATAATAAGGCTTGTTGGAGGCATCGACGTCGATAAAGACGTGACTTTCAAATTTTCCTGGAAGTTCTTTTGACGGCTCCGCAAAAATAATCTGGTTCGGCAGCGTTTTCAGCCCGATTCCCAGCGTCGATACGAAAAGCGTGAAGCGATATTCGAGACGGTTGACGAACAACGGACAAACGTAAGCTGCATCGCTGTTCATCAGCCGCTTCAGACGGCTCCGCAGCCGGTAAAGCAGGTTGTGCTGTTCGATGGAAACGGGATTGCCGAGATCGTGCAAGTCGAAAAAGAGCGCGCGGGGATGTGTGTTGAGCGACAGCTTCTTTCTCTGTCGCACGATCGTCGCGGAACTCGAATCTTCATACATGAACGGCTTCCGGAATTGCAGGTAAAACGGCTTAAAGCCGGCGATCTCGTCTTCGCAGACCTCGTCGTAGTCCAGCCATTTCGCATGCTTTCTGGAAAACGTCTCGATCGTCGTGCCGAAGAGCGGATAACAAATCATGCTGAAAAAAGCATCGAAAGCCATCTCCACGAGTTCTTCCGAGTAACTGGCTTCCATCGGTTCGTCCTGTTCTGGATAAGATGTCATGATGCCCTCCTCTTTTCTTGCCAAGAATCAAAACATCCATTATACCATTCTTTTTGTTGGATGTCCAGAAAAATTTTCCAGGCGAACTTCGTTCAGCCGTCACGTATGGAATGCTCGTAGGGGAAAGAAAAAGGCCGCGGTGCAGGTGCGGACGTACCGACTCGCGCGTTCATCCGCATCTTTTCGATTGCGCTCATATTGCCGCACCTGCAGGCGATGACCGCACCCGGGAAGAAACAAAAAAATTAATCATCTTCTCACACGCCGATAACACTTTCGTAATCGACGTCGAGCACAATGAAAGAGGAGAAAGGAAACCTTAGCCTTCTTGCAAAGAAAGGGGATAAAACCATGGCGGTCTTTTTCGCCGTCAAGTCGGGCGAGACGTCGATCAGGATCGACGATGTCGTCGATGTAGAGGCGATGCGGAAACGGATCGTTTCAGGAGTCTATTCGGCTTCGGATCTGGCAAGATGGCAATCGGTGCTGTACGAAGAGCTGGAGCATTTGCGTTCGGAATTGGATGCACTGATGAAAGAGTTGAAAGATCGCTGTTCAGGCGTTCGATGATCCCTGTACGGAAGATGCTGCGTTGATACTGCTGATGATTGGGCCATATCTGTCGTGCTGTTTTTCGCCGGAAAGAGTGACGTGCGTGATGGATGCGACAACATTATTTTATACTCCGATTCTTGAAGACAGGTGAGGCGGATGAAATGGGGAGGGAGAATTAGATTAATCGGGCAATTTGATGCTTGCTGCTTCAAGTTCTTTTCGGATTTGTTCTGCTTCTTCGTCTGTTAACGCATAAGCAAGTAACAAGCCTTTAACAAGATCGGAATCGTAAATGATTCCCTTTTTTGCGTTTTCCCGCGCTCTGTCCAACCTTTCTCGAAACCGCTCCGGTATCATCATCATCTCTCGATCTCAGAGTATATTCTAAATTTCTTGATTTCTTGTATCAAACCCATAATCCGTTTCGTGCATTTACTAGATGGTGAGGAAGGAGTTTCAATCCCTTCAAGGTACGATCCCAACAGGCGCGGATCGGGACGGCGAGCCCCTGCCGAACAAGTTTCAATCCCTTCAAGGTACGATCCCAACGTCGTCCAATTCCAGTGGTTCATTGGCGTAATACCATGTTTCAATCCCTTCAAGGTACGATCCCAACCAAGGTGACCATCTGGAAGAACGCCATGGAACGGTACGGGTTTCAATCCCTTCAAGGTACGATCCCAACCCGGTCCATTACTTTTACTCATAGGCTTTTTGCCGCGTTTCAATCCCTTCAAGGTACGATCCCAACTCTTCATATTTACTACGAACTAACTTTTTTCTAAGCGGTTTCAATCCCTTCAAGGTACGATCCCAACAGCAAACATGCGTTCGCGCAAACACACGCAAAATTTGGTTTCAATCCCTTCAAGGTACGATCCCAACTGTCGTGTTGGACTACATCACGGGCGTGGTGGCGGCCGGGGTTTCAATCCCTTCAAGGTACGATCCCAACATTGATGTTTGACGAGAATGGCGATTTGATTATCGCTTGTTTCAATCCCTTCAAGGTACGATCCCAACCGATTTCCTGCTAACCTAAGCAGATTTCAAATCCTTGTTTCAATCCCTTCAAGGTACGATCCCAACCAAAGAATTGTTATTATCACCGGAATTGAAAAAATTGTGTTTCAATCCCTTCAAGGTACGATCCCAACTAGACGTCCGATTCCTTGAAGGGGATTCTTCCTGATACATGTTTCAATCCCTTCAAGGTACGATCCCAACACGAAACCGGCCGCATTCGGCCGGTCGCGGGAAGCCGCAGTTTCAATCCCTTCAAGGTACGATCCCAACCATCTTGCCTACATCCGCGAACTAGGATACGAACTTCCGTTTCAATCCCTTCAAGGTACGATCCCAACGCGCGCTTCCGGTTGGGTTGCATCCGATCATTTGTACGGTTTCAATCCCTTCAAGGTACGATCCCAACTCGCCAGTAATGTTCTAACTCCGGCGGTTGATAATCGGTTTCAATCCCTTCAAGGTACGATCCCAACGATGCGCCAGCGTCACGCCGCCTTCCGGCGTGACTTTGTTTCAATCCCTTCAAGGTACGATCCCAACGATTGTAAGTTTCATTGTGGATCACCTCCTTCGAGTCGTTTCAATCCCTTCAAGGTACGATCCCAACGAGCCGTTGCGTGGACGTGAGTTTTACGCAGCGCAACAAATGTTTCAATCCCTTCAAGGTACGATCCCAACACAGTGTTTGAAAGCCGTAAACCGGAGACCAAGGCTTTGTTTCAATCCCTTCAAGGTACGATCCCAACCCGAATCCTCCAGAGGTATTCTTGGGAAGAATGGGGTTTCAATCCCTTCAAGGTACGATCCCAACACAGGAGCGCTACGCCGAATACGCGACCGTGTTGCGGGTTTCAATCCCTTCAAGGTACGATCCCAACCCATTAGTCCGGTCACCGAATCCGACGGCGACCAACCGGGTTTCAATCCCTTCAAGGTACGATCCCAACCGTTTGAGCCGAACGATTTTGCACCGTTTAACTTTAGTTTCAATCCCTTCAAGGTACGATCCCAACGCGGAAGTTGAAGGAATAGAAATAGTTGGAATCAGAAGTTTCAATCCCTTCAAGGTACGATCCCAACTCGAAAGCGCCATGAACCTGCCGGAGCTGAAAGGATGTTTCAATCCCTTCAAGGTACGATCCCAACATAGAAATTCGCGAGCCGAAAATCCCAGCGATCGAAGTTTCAATCCCTTCAAGGTACGATCCCAACCCCGGCGCGTCTTTTCGCGCGACTTCTTCGACGTTCAGGTTTCAATCCCTTCAAGGTACGATCCCAACGAGACGGGCATTTTCGATTGACCACCACGCCTCCCGTTTCAATCCCTTCAAGGTACGATCCCAACCATTTTACGTCACCTTCCTTCCTGTGAGCCTGGCTGAGTTTCAATCCCTTCAAGGTACGATCCCAACGCCGAAGCGCAAGCGGAAGCGCAAAGAACACAACAGGTTTCAATCCCTTCAAGGTACGATCCCAACCTGATTCCACGTCATATTGTACAGGTTATTCCATACCGTAGTTTCAATCCCTTCAAGGTACGATCCCAACAGATTCCGGATCACAATTCGAGGAACATCATCTACAGTTTCAATCCCTTCAAGGTACGATCCCAACCCGCACTCGCAGCCCCGGGATAAATCTAGCAATCATCGTGTTTCAATCCCTTCAAGGTACGATCCCAACAAAGACGGAAGACAAAAACTACCAAAACAAAACCAGAGTTTCAATCCCTTCAAGGTACGATCCCAACTCAGTCCGGTCACCGAATCCGATGGCGACCAACCAGGTTTCAATCCCTTCAAGGTACGATCCCAACGGTAGATGAACTTGACCCGCCTGGAGGTGTACGGAAGTTTCAATCCCTTCAAGGTACGATCCCAACGCGCGCCCCGCTGAGGTGAAGGTGGGGCGTTTTGACTGTTTCAATCCCTTCAAGGTACGATCCCAACCTCATGTCAAAAGTGGAAAAACGAATCCAAAATTCCGTGTTTCAATCCCTTCAAGGTACGATCCCAACGAGGATGGTTTTGAAGAAAAAATCGTTTTTAAAAAATGTTTCAATCCCTTCAAGGTACGATCCCAACCTTTCGACGAAAAATCGCGTTTGCAGCGCAAAAATAAAGTTTCAATCCCTTCAAGGTACGATCCCAACACATATGTTTGGAGGGATTGAAATGGCCTCATTCCGGTTTCAATCCCTTCAAGGTACGATCCCAACCGATCATATCGCCGGACCCGAAGGCGCCGGGTGGACGTTTCAATCCCTTCAAGGTACGATCCCAACCGCATCACTCCTTTTAGATGGTATTAATGACTTCGCGTTTCAATCCCTTCAAGGTACGATCCCAACCATTTCGACTCGTTCTTCGGTTTCTCTTCCATTTTCTTGTTTCAATCCCTTCAAGGTACGATCCCAACGTCGTTTGGCGAATCCGCGTTGGCGAAGCAGGGCAAGTTTCAATCCCTTCAAGGTACGATCCCAACCGTCGGATACCACACCCGAACGGTATGGTATCCTTCGTTTCAATCCCTTCAAGGTACGATCCCAACGATAACCAGGTAGCACACCGCGTCGCGGTATTGTCCGTTTCAATCCCTTCAAGGTACGATCCCAACCCCGCTTTAAGGAACTGCGGAAAAAATACAATTTGGAAGTTTCAATCCCTTCAAGGTACGATCCCAACCAAAAATCCACTGTGAATTTCCGCTGAGTCAATTTGACCGTTTCAATCCCTTCAAGGTACGATCCCAACACAGACCGAAAGGAGGATTTAAAAATGGGTAAAATAGGTTTCAATCCCTTCAAGGTACGATCCCAACACGAAGGTTATATTTTGGTGGAAAAAGACTCATACAAGTTTCAATCCCTTCAAGGTACGATCCCAACCGCGTCGGATTTGTCGGGATCGAGACGACACGATCCCAACGTTTCAATCCCTTCAAGGTACGATCCCAACGGAAATACGGGCTGGTAAACCGTTGAAACAAGCGCGTTTCAATCCCTTCAAGGTACGATCCCAACATGCCGTCCACCCCTTCCGCAAAAACTGGGAAATTTTATGTTTCAATCCCTTCAAGGTACGATCCCAACAACAAGACTAGAAGACGAAAGCTTTGATAATTTCGTGTTTCAATCCCTTCAAGGTACGATCCCAACGAACAAACGGCGGCGTTTAATGAGGTACTGGCGCGGGTTTCAATCCCTTCAAGGTACGATCCCAACCGTCCGCGGAAGCGCCGTCGTCTTTGCCAACATTCCCAGTTTCAATCCCTTCAAGGTACGATCCCAACCTCGTTGACGGCGGCATGGATGCGCTATTTGCATGGTCGTTTCAATCCCTTCAAGGTACGATCCCAACCAAGGCTTCCCGGACCGCCGAGCGATCCGGAAAACCGTTTCAATCCCTTCAAGGTACGATCCCAACCTCGCCGCCGTCCGGCGAAAGGACGGCGGCGGGAAAGAAGTTTCAATCCCTTCAAGGTACGATCCCAACCGTCGCCGGTGGCGGCATCAAGAGAAAGATGCAAAAGTTTCAATCCCTTCAAGGTACGATCCCAACCTTTTAGACTAGTATAGCAAACCGGCGAAAAACGAGTTTCAATCCCTTCAAGGTACGATCCCAACACGCTGCGGGATACGCGCCCAAGCCCCCGGATCACACACGTTTCAATCCCTTCAAGGTACGATCCCAACCCCGGAGGAACCGCCGTGACGTTTGATACGCCGTATCGCTGTTTCAATCCCTTCAAGGTACGATCCCAACCCGAACGATGACCGGCGACCTGGGCGCGGATCCGGCCGCGTTTCAATCCCTTCAAGGTACGATCCCAACCAAGCGAACCGCGACGCTCCATTACACCTACCACCGTACCCTGTTTCAATCCCTTCAAGGTACGATCCCAACCCGCCCTCGCCTCAATGCGCGATAAGCCTGCCAAGCGGTTTCAATCCCTTCAAGGTACGATCCCAACCGCCGGTCATCGTTCGGATTTAGCGGCCGGATTCGCGCTGTTTCAATCCCTTCAAGGTACGATCCCAACCTCTCAACGGTCAAATCAAGAGCCGGGTCAGCAAGTCGTTTCAATCCCTTCAAGGTACGATCCCAACCGTCTGGCTAAGGGGTATACTCTTATGGAAGGGTTGAGTTTCAATCCCTTCAAGGTACGATCCCAACCCCCATACTGTTCGAGCCACTCAATGACTGAACTAGGTTTCAATCCCTTCAAGGTACGATCCCAACCTCAAGCGTATAAACAGGCCAACTGGCCGCCGGTACGAGTTTCAATCCCTTCAAGGTACGATCCCAACCCCGTAATTACCCACCCGATCGGCCCCATCGCCAAACCCGTTTCAATCCCTTCAAGGTACGATCCCAACCCCATACCCGCCCCTGACTCGGTTGCGCGTGGCGCCGGTTTCAATCCCTTCAAGGTACGATCCCAACACGCAATCGCATTTACCGCTCAAACGATCTGGAACGGTTGTTTCAATCCCTTCAAGGTACGATCCCAACCCAGGCGCTGGCCATTGCCTATCGAATCATGCGCGGTTTCAATCCCTTCAAGGTACGATCCCAACACGGCACTCAGCATCGACGACGCTTGCACGAGTTCTGGGTTTCAATCCCTTCAAGGTACGATCCCAACGACGAAGTGATCAACATGCGTCCAGAGGAATTTATTGCGTTTCAATCCCTTCAAGGTACGATCCCAACTCATGTCCAAATCCAAAATTTTGTTAAAAATTTCGATGTTTCAATCCCTTCAAGGTACGATCCCAACAAGAAGGAAATTTTAGGCATTACAAAAAAGAAAAAAGTTTCAATCCCTTCAAGGTACGATCCCAACGGTTGTGCAGCTACCTTTTCAATACGTCGTTCTGTTATGTTTCAATCCCTTCAAGGTACGATCCCAACTTTAAATTTTTGCCGGATATTTCTATTCCGCCTCCGGGTTTCAATCCCTTCAAGGTACGATCCCAACGAAACAGAACTAAAAAGACCAGTAATAAGACTACCGTTTCAATCCCTTCAAGGTACGATCCCAACCTGAAGCTCATCCGCTGAAGGCTGCAGATGGATCGGTGTTTCAATCCCTTCAAGGTACGATCCCAACATATGTTTTTCCCGCTCGGCGACGTGCCGAGCGATTTGTTTCAATCCCTTCAAGGTACGATCCCAACCCTGTTGCGCCGACTTTGCCTTGCGTAGCACTTTGCAGTTTCAATCCCTTCAAGGTACGATCCCAACTCCGAATTACGAGTCATTGTTCCGGCATCTTGTCGAATGTTTCAATCCCTTCAAGGTACGATCCCAACGAGAATTTCAAGAAGACGCAAATTCGTACCAAATTAATTGTTTCAATCCCTTCAAGGTACGATCCCAACAACGCCGCCGTTTGTTCGGCAAGCGCAATTTGGAAAGTTTCAATCCCTTCAAGGTACGATCCCAACATCCGTCCATCGTCGGCGACCCACGCCCAAAGGCCGCCGGTTTCAATCCCTTCAAGGTACGATCCCAACGTTTTAGACCGCGCCCCTGCGAAAGGGGCGCGGAAGGTGTTTCAATCCCTTCAAGGTACGATCCCAACGTACCAAGCGAAGAAACCGAAGAAAACAAACCAGTTATGTTTCAATCCCTTCAAGGTACGATCCCAACCAATCCAAGAATCATAATGCTTAGACCACTCTGAAACCGTTTCAATCCCTTCAAGGTACGATCCCAACTGTGTTTTCTAAAAATTAGAAAATAGAAACAAGCAGGTTTCAATCCCTTCAAGGTACGATCCCAACTTTGTATTAATCAGTGGAGTCACCATTTTTTGGACGTTTCAATCCCTTCAAGGTACGATCCCAACACCCAAAACGATAGTCACGCCCAAAACCAAAATCGACAGTTTCAATCCCTTCAAGGTACGATCCCAACGCCGGGCGACGCCGCACCAGGCGGACGTCGCCCGCATCGGTTTCAATCCCTTCAAGGTACGATCCCAACCGCTCGATTTCCTTTTGCAGCGCCTCGATTTCAGCTTGTTTCAATCCCTTCAAGGTACGATCCCAACCATCGTGATTTCGTCGTAACGATACGTCGCCATCTTTTGTTTCAATCCCTTCAAGGTACGATCCCAACTCATCGGAAGTGATCCGCTGGCCGCGGCTGAAAAACGTTTCAATCCCTTCAAGGTACGATCCCAACCTGCGCCTGCGCCGGAGCCGCCGTCCGCGCCGGTGTGTTTCAATCCCTTCAAGGTACGATCCCAACGTCACAGTCGCACGCGCGGTGACCACGACCAACCCAGTTTCAATCCCTTCAAGGTACGATCCCAACACGATCATTTGTTCGCCTATGCGCGGGCACTTGGTGTGGTTTCAATCCCTTCAAGGTACGATCCCAACCCGACGTAACGCCGTCCGGCCATGACGCGGCGCCATGTTTCAATCCCTTCAAGGTACGATCCCAACACTTTTGCGCTTACCGGGCTTATCGGGCTCTGCGAGTTTCAATCCCTTCAAGGTACGATCCCAACCAGAACGAAATCGAGTACGATAAAATCCCTTTTTCAGAGTTTCAATCCCTTCAAGGTACGATCCCAACGAGTTTTTCAAGAAGATTTAACCACTTCCGACGATTTTTGTTTCAATCCCTTCAAGGTACGATCCCAACCCTGTGGCCACGGATTCCGGTTTTCCTGGATGTCATCGTTTCAATCCCTTCAAGGTACGATCCCAACCGGGCTTATTTAATGGATTGCAGGATGAAGAAATAGTTTCAATCCCTTCAAGGTACGATCCCAACGAAATGGATTTTTTCCAAAAAATCCTTGATCAAATGCGTTTCAATCCCTTCAAGGTACGATCCCAACGACGAGAGGCTGGCCGGCCCAGCGACCCTCTTTATGCCGGTTTCAATCCCTTCAAGGTACGATCCCAACTTGGCATGGCAAATCGTTGCTATGCCGACTGGGGGCGTTTCAATCCCTTCAAGGTACGATCCCAACTATCGTCTCTTCGTTAGCCGCGCAGGCTGCGGCCAAGTTTCAATCCCTTCAAGGTACGATCCCAACTCGTTTATAATCAATGGATCAGAAGCGATCCCAACTCCGTTTCAATCCCTTCAAGGTACGATCCCAACCCCCTTGAACGGGACGAGTGGGTTAGGGAAGCTGGTTTCAATCCCTTCAAGGTACGATCCCAACGCCGCCGTGTTTGGCCGCATGGCATTGCCGGCACAAGTTTCAATCCCTTCAAGGTACGATCCCAACTTCGCCGCGGCGAATGTGCTCCTTTTGTCAGCATGGGTTTCAATCCCTTCAAGGTACGATCCCAACCGGATTTTTTAGAGTAAAGATTCTTGAACCGAAGACGCGTTTCAATCCCTTCAAGGTACGATCCCAACTTCCTGCAATTCCAAGAATCGACTTCTTGCCACTTGAGTTTCAATCCCTTCAAGGTACGATCCCAACTCCAGCGCGGCGAGTTCCAACCCTTTGTCAGTATGGGTTTCAATCCCTTCAAGGTACGATCCCAACACGTCTGACGACGTTACCGGCATCGTCATAAACAAGTTTCAATCCCTTCAAGGTACGATCCCAACCTACAAAAAAGGTTTCACTGTTTTTTGAAAACGGTCTTGTTTCAATCCCTTCAAGGTACGATCCCAACCTCGTTCTCTCGACGTTTTGAAAAATATGGGAAAGGGTTTCAATCCCTTCAAGGTACGATCCCAACATCAAATCAACGCAGGATGTTTCTGTGTTGATTTGATTCGTTTCAATCCCTTCAAGGTACGATCCCAACAAAGTACACTTTGGTTTCGTTGGAAGTTCGAAAATGGTTTCAATCCCTTCAAGGTACGATCCCAACGAATTGCAGGAAGAATACAAAAAGAGAGGAGGCAAAGTTTCAATCCCTTCAAGGTACGATCCCAACGTGAATATGGTGGCCCTGAAGAAGGTGGATGGTGGTAGTTTCAATCCCTTCAAGGTACGATCCCAACCGGTCGCGTCTGTTACGGTTCTTGTTTTTCGCATTTGCGGTTTCAATCCCTTCAAGGTACGATCCCAACCGGAGGATAACGACGGATGACGTTGCCGTCGTTCCCAGTTTCAATCCCTTCAAGGTACGATCCCAACGACCGCGAGGCGGACGACGATCTGGGAAATATGTACGTTTCAATCCCTTCAAGGTACGATCCCAACCATCTATAAAAGTCTCTATGTTTTTTGAAGATGGTCTAGTTTCAATCCCTTCAAGGTACGATCCCAACACCCTAAGACGAAAACTATCAACACCCTCGGAGAAAGTGTTTCAATCCCTTCAAGGTACGATCCCAACTCTACCAGCCATATAGACGTCGTCCCTAAAGTAACGAAGTTTCAATCCCTTCAAGGTACGATCCCAACTGGAGCCAAGCCTCCCTTAATATCTCCACAGGGTCTGGCCAGTTTCAATCCCTTCAAGGTACGATCCCAACCAAAACTTCCACCCGTTGTGGTGGATCCGACATTTGAGTTTCAATCCCTTCAAGGTACGATCCCAACTGGGGCCCACAAATAGTTATCGCAGATGAGTCTCAAAAGATGTTTCAATCCCTTCAAGGTACGATCCCAACACAATTTGCTAATATGATTACAGAATTCATCAAAAAAGTTTCAATCCCTTCAAGGTACGATCCCAACCCATGCCGACAAAAGGCGCCATTTCACCGCGGCGGATGTTTCAATCCCTTCAAGGTACGATCCCAACTGAATTTCCGCCGAGTCTATTTGCCCAAGATCAAAGTTTCAATCCCTTCAAGGTACGATCCCAACGAAACCCTCACTTCATCAATCCGATTATCACGATCCCAGTTTCAATCCCTTCAAGGTACGATCCCAACTACGGGCGATGTATCAGTAATCGAAGATGTGTTCGGGTTTCAATCCCTTCAAGGTACGATCCCAACGCATAAAAATAAACCTTACTCTTTTCTTCTTCATTTGAGTTTCAATCCCTTCAAGGTACGATCCCAACTCTGTTAGTGCGATTTTTTGCATGAAAGGTGTTTGAGTTTCAATCCCTTCAAGGTACGATCCCAACACAAAGGAGGAATGCTTGGATCTCCCCGAAACAATGTTTCAATCCCTTCAAGGTACGATCCCAACCCGACGTTCCTGCGCAGTCGGTCGACGTGTTTATGTGTTTCAATCCCTTCAAGGTACGATCCCAACGTTGTTCGAGGCGTGTTCGAAGCCCCATCGCTTATAGAGTTTCAATCCCTTCAAGGTACGATCCCAACCCAAAAATGCCCAGAATAAACGACACCAGCATAGAAACGTTTCAATCCCTTCAAGGTACGATCCCAACTGACGTCGACACCACAGGTATGCCGTCGACTTGATCGAGTTTCAATCCCTTCAAGGTACGATCCCAACTCACGAACAGAATTACCACTATAGGCACGTATTTCCAGTTTCAATCCCTTCAAGGTACGATCCCAACGGGGCACAAAATACAGGAAGAGAGTCTCGCGCTTTGAGTTTCAATCCCTTCAAGGTACGATCCCAACAATTGACTCAGCGGAAATTCATAGCGGATTTTTGCTCAGTTTCAATCCCTTCAAGGTACGATCCCAACGGATCCAAAAAAAGTAAATAGTGCTTTACGATTCCAAGGTTTCAATCCCTTCAAGGTACGATCCCAACCCAAAACACCGCTTCCCTATTTGACATTTCGACATCTTCGCCCAAAATCCTGCTGCCTTTTTCGCAATAATATCGATCGCCAAAAAAACGCTTACATCCTCGATAAACTTCCCCAATCTCATTTTTTCTTCACTTTTCTTGCTGTCGTCGATCCCCGGGGGTTTTTGCTCGATCGGAGGTCGACGACAAAATCGCCGTGCGCTGAGGCCTTTTCCGCAACGTTTGGTTTGTTTTTTCCGTGCTTGATCCTGTATACTGATCTTGACCCGTGTGCGGAAAGGAACGAGGCAAGCATGGACTTGACTTATCGGATCGCGTTGTTCGTGCATGTATTATCAGCTGTGCTGATGGGCTTTTATCTGCTCGCGCCGTTTTTGTTGCCGGGGGCGAAAGCGGAAGAGGCCGTCCGGCGCGTCGTCGCGAAGGTGGTGGGACGGTTGAACCGCGTCGGCCAGTACGTCCTGGTTGCGGCGGTGTTGTCGGGCGGCTACATGCTGCATGGCGCCAACTATTCGGTGATCTGGATCATTCTAGTGATCGTTCTGGTGTTGGCGCTGTTCACATTTTCCGGAATGCTTGGGAAACCGCTTCGCGAGCTGGCCGTTCACGCCCCGGAGGCAACGCCCGAAAACCGCGACGAGGGACAAGCGGCTTCCGTCGAACGGCGTGCGCGCATGTTCGCCTGGCTGGCGGCGGCGACGTATTTTTTGCTGGTCGTCGTGATGTTGTTTCCCGACATTTGATCGTCTGCTTGGGGGCTGCCGCTCGGGCGAGCGCCGGCCGGGCTGCAGTCTGAGCGCCCGCCTGAGCACCCGCCGGTCGGCGGCGCCGGAAGTTTAAGCGTCGGACGACGGGTCGGAGCCGTTTTCGGATTTGGCCATTTCGTCCAGCGTCTGCGAAAAGCTCGGCGCAAACTGCTGCAGAAAATAGTCGAGTTCGGGCAGCGCCATGTCCCGCATGGCCTGCTCGATCTGTTTTTGCGCGACGGAAAATTCGCGGTTGCCCGCGGTTTGTTCGGTGACGCATTTTAAGTAGGCGTCAAGCAGGTCGGCCGCTTTCAGGATGCGCCGGACGTCGTCGCGATCGGTGTCCCCGGCGATGAGCGGCCGGTAGACGCGGCGCAGCGGTTCCGGCACCATGCCGGCGAGCCGTTCGGCGGCTTCGCGCTCGATTTCGCGGAAATGGCGCAAAATGTCCCGGTTGTGATGTTTCACCGGGGTCGGGATATCGCCGGTGAACACTTCGGTGGCGTCGTGAAACAGCGCCAGCGCGACAGCGTGTTCGGTCGGGTACGAACGGCCGAACAGTTCGTTGCCGATCGTGCAGAGCGCGTGCGTCAGGAGCGCGACCTGGTAGGCGTGTTCGGCGACGTTTTCGCGCGTGACGCTGCGCATGAGGCTCCAGCGGCGGATGTATCGCAATCGGTACATGTAGGCGAAGAAGGGGTAGCCGTTTTGCCGCGCGTGTTCGGGTGCGCCGGAGGTATCGTCGCCCAGGTTGGTGCCCCCAGCGGCGCTTGCGTTGGGATGCGGGTCGATGCCCGGGCCGGCGTTCGTTCGGAGGCCGGCCCGGTTTTTCTCCTGCTCCCACGGGTGTTGCGGTTCCGAGGCGTCGGCGGTCTGCGGCATCGCATCGATCCCCTTTCTCGCCGCCGCATGCGTTTTTCGTCCTGCCTGCCGAAAAGTGCGGTCGCCGTCGGCCGCACAGGAGGTTCAGCCGTTCGGCGTCGGCCGCTGGCGGGGCGACCGTCCGCGGGCCGGCTGCGGCGCAGGTCTCGTTCCCGGAACATTATAGCACAAAAACGGGAGCGCGAGGATCGGACTCTTTCGCCAACCCGCCGGGCGGCTCAGGCTTTTCTGAATACCGACGTCCTGAATACCGACGCCGCTGCCAGGACCAAGCATACGCCCGCCAGCCACCCTAAAACGGCGTAACTGTCGGTTAAACGGTCCGTTCCGCCGAAGTACAAAATATCGCGCAACCCTTCCGACACGAACCGAAACGGCGTCCAGACGTACACGCCGAGCCGCGTCGCCTCCGGCAGAAACTCCGGCGGCAGGTTGATCACCGGCATCGAGAAGAAAAAGAGCAGCACCAGCAGGCCGACGGCCGGGAGGTCCAGCCAGTTCAACAAAGAAATTTGCAGGAGGAAAAAGGCGGATCCGGCCAGCCAGAGAAACAGCCACGCTTTCATCCCGTTATGGAGTTCCATGCCGTACCACGACGACGCCGTCCACAGCAAAAACGCCGATACAAGGCCGGCGAGAAGAAGGCCGGCCGCCGTCTGGGCAAGCACCGCGGCCCAGGGGGCGGAACCGTCGTGTCGTTCTTTCCGGGCGGCAAGGAACAGGAAAATGCTTGCGACCAGACTGCCGATCCACAAAAGCTGCGTCAGCATGTTCGGCGCGTTGCCGCTTGCGTTGTTCGCGCCGACGGGGTGCGCCGTTTCTTCGCGCAACATAAAGGGGGTCAGCATCGCACTTGCCGTGCGGATCATCATTTGTCCCAACATTTGCCGAACCGCCGCGGCCGCCTGCGCATTCATCCCTTCGTTGATCAAAATCGTCACGGTTGCCGGCTTCGGGTTGGCCGTTTGCAGCGACAACAGGCCGGCGCTGAAATCCGCGGGAATGATCAGTGCGCCGTAATAGTCCCGATGGTCGATCCCCCGGCGGGCGTCCGCCTCGCTCTGGAGAACGTGCCATTTCAGCGGGATTCCTTTTGTTTCCTGGAGTTTGGACCGGATCGTTTCTCCCGCCGCCAGACGCCCCCCGTCCGGAAGCTCGGCTCCCCGGTCCAGCACGACCAGAGCGACCGGCAAATCTTTGGGCGTCGCTCCGAGTACCGATCCCATCATGGCCAGGCCGAACAACGCCACCACGGCGAAAACGGCCGCAATTTTCGCCCATAACAGCCGTTGTCGAAACAAATGCATGGAAACTCACCTATCCTTTGCTCTTAATTTAATAGACATGATGTTGATTAATGATCGCGCTGTTCATTATAATGGAAGTTGCGCGGTGTTTCAATCATCAGTTCTTTTTTGAAATGTTCAGCAATCGACACGAAACTTGCGTTTTGTTCATTTTCACGGTCGACGGGAGGGGCACCGATGAAAAAACAGGACCGCCGGAAAGCCAGGACGAGGCAATGGTTGTACAAAGCTTTGCTCGAACTGATGGAAGAGAAAGGAATGGAAGGCGTCACGGTCAGCGAACTGACCGAACGGGCGGGCGTCAACCGGGGGACGTTTTATCTGCACTTTCGCGATCCGTCCGATATGCTGAATCAATACAAGATGGAAGTTCTCGATGGGTTGGCACAGGAGCTGGACCGGATCGATCCGTTCGAGCTTCAACGATACGCCAGGAAAAACGAACCTTATCCGGTCAGCCTGCGGGTTCTCGAATATATCGACAAACACGCGGATTTTTTTCGGGTCATGTTCGGGCCGAAGGGGGATATCTCCTTTCTTATGCAAATCAAGGAATTCATGAAGAACAAAATGTCCGACTATTTCTCAAAAAACTTTCCGCAGACCGATCGCGCTCTTGTTCCCCGCGATTATGCGATCGCGTACGTCGTATCCGGCAATCTCGGCCTTTTGGCGTATTGGTTTGAGACGGGAAGACGGCTTCCTCCGGCCGAAATCGCCCGCATGGTGACCCGGATTCTGAGCGACGGTCCGCTGGCGTCGATCGGGTTGAAGGAGTGACGGCGACCGGTGGCCGGGTTTGGACGCCGACGGGTCGGCCGGCTGCGGATACCGTGAACCCCCGCCGCAAATCTGTTATCATGAAAAGTAAAGGGTCGAACGTGAGGAAAGAGGGGGACGGCATGAACCTTTTCCGACAGAGCATGTACGAACTGGTCGTAGAGACGTCGACGAACTTGCCGGCCGACGTGCGGCGGGCGATCCGGTCGGCGCGCGAGCGGGAAGATGCCGGCACACGGGCGGCGCTGGCGCTCGATACGATCGCTGAAAATATCGCGATGGCCGAATGCGACGTGTTGCCGATCTGCCAGGACACGGGAATGCCGACGTTTTTCGTCCGCTGTCCGGTCGGCGCCAACCAGCTTGAGATGAAACGCGACATCCGCGAGGCGGTGCGGCAGGCGACGCTGGAGGGCAAGCTCCGGCCGAATTCGGTCGATTCGCTGACGGGTAAAAACAGCGGCGACAATCTCGGCCCCGGTACGCCCGTCATTCATTTCGAACAGTGGGAACGCGACGACGTCGAGGTGCGGCTGCTCTTAAAAGGCGGCGGCTGCGAGAACAAGAACATCCAGTACAGCCTGCCGTGCGAGCTGGAGGGTCTCGGCCGTGCGAACCGCGATCTGGACGGCGTGCGCAAGTGCATCCTGCACGCGGTATACCAGGCGCAGGGGCAGGGCTGCAGCGCAGGGTTCATCGGCGTTTGCATCGGCGGCGACCGGACGACCGGGTACGAGCTGGCGAAAGAGCAGCTGCTTCGTCCGGTGGACGACGTCAACCCCGACCCGAGGCTGCGGGAGCTGGAAGCATACGTGATGGAAGCGGCCAACCGGCTCGGCGTCGGCACGATGGGGTTCGGCGGCAACGTAACGCTGCTCGGATGCAAGATTACGGCGGCCAACCGGCTGCCGGCGAGTTTCTTCGTCTCGGTCGCCTACAACTGCTGGGCGTTTCGCCGGCAGGGCGTCCGGATCGATCCGTCGACCGGCGCGATCGTCGAGTGGCTGTACGAGCGCGGGCAGAGCGTGCCGATGGCGCCCGGGGCGGCCGAATCCGTCGGCGGGCAGGCGGCGAAGGGCGTTGCGGCTGTGGGCGAAAATCGGCGCACGTTCGTGCTGACGGCGCCGCTGTTGGAAGAAGACGTTCGGCAGCTTCGCGTCGGAGACGTCGTCGTGCTGAACGGTCTCGTGCATACCGGTCGCGACGCGCTGCATAAATATTTGGTCGATCACGATTCGCCGGTCGATCTGCGCGGCGGCGTCATCTATCACTGCGGGCCGGTCGTCGTCAAAGACGAACAGGGGCGCTGGGCGGTCAAGGCGGCGGGGCCGACGACGAGCATCCGCGAGGAGCCTTACCAGGCCGACATCATCCGCAAGTTCGGCGTCCGCGCGGTCGTCGGCAAAGGCGGCATGGGCGCCAAGACGCTTGCCGCGCTGAAGGAATGCGGCGCGGTTTATCTGAACGCGATCGGCGGCGCAGCGCAATATTATGCGCAATGCATCAAGGAAGTCGAAGGGGTCGATTTTCTCGAATTCGGCATACCGGAAGCGATGTGGCATCTGCGCGTCGAAGGGTTTGCCGCGATCGTGACGATGGACGCCCACGGCAACAGCCTGCACGCCGATGTGGAGAAAGATTCGCTGGCGAAGCTCGCCGAGCTGAAAGAGCCGGTGTTCACGTGAGCGGGAAAAACGTCGGCGATCCTGCCGTCCATGTCGCCGCGCCTTACGACGGAAAGCCGGCCATAGAACCGGTCGAGCCGCGGCCCGCAGGTCTGGCCGGACGTTCCGTCGAACGCCCGGCCGTACAGTCGGACGTGCGGACGGACGGATCGGAGCTTTCGGACGCGCAACAGGACGTGCGCGCAAGCGGGCCGGGGTTTCCGCCTGCTTCTCATGCGCGGTGGCGCGAAGCTGGGCTTGCGTTCAACCGCGCGTTCGAGCGCTATCTGTTTCTGATCGTGCCGGCGACGCTCGTCGCGGGCTTTTTCCTGTCGCCCTGGCTGAAGGCTGCGACGGAAGCCGTGCCGTGGATGTTCGCGTTTCTGACGTTCGTCATGGCGATGGATTGCCGGCTGGCCGACATCCGGCGCGCGCTCGCAATGCCGGGAACGCTGGCGGCAGTGTTCGCGGCCGTGCACGTGCTCGTGCCGGCCGTCGCCTATGCGGTCGGATCCGCCGCATTCGGGAGCGGATCCCTGCTTACGGTCGGCCTTGTGCTGTTTGCGGCGATTCCCGTGGGAGTGTCGTCGATTTTGTGGGTCGGCCTGTCGAACGGTTTTGTGCCGTTTGCGCTGGCGTTCGTCGTGCTCGACTCGGCTCTCAGCCCGATCGTCGTGCCGTGGACGATCGAGCTTCTGTTCGGTGAGACGGTTCGGTTTTCGTTCTGGGGGATGGCGCTCGATCTTGCGCTGATGGTCGTGTTGCCGACGGCGCTCGGCGTGCTTGCGTGCGAATGGACGAAAGGCAAAATCAAGCCGGCGACGGCGCCGCTGGCGTTGCCGCTGTCGAAGCTGGCGTTCGCCGGGGTCGTAGCCGTCAATGCGGCGGTCATCGCGCCGCAGGTCAGAGAGCTTCGGCCGGAGGCGGCCGCCGTCGTGCCGATGTGCGTGCTGATCGCCGCGATCGGTTATGCGGCGGGTTGGTTGGCCGGACGCCTGTTCCGCCGGGAACTGGCGGCGTCGACGCTTGGCTATTTAAGCGGAATGCGCAATATTTCGCTCGGCATCGTGCTTGCGGCCGCGCATTTCGAGCCGCTGGCGGCGGTACCGGTGGTGCTGGCGATTCTGATCCAGCAGCCGCTGGCGACGTTGTGGCATGTGCTCGTCCGGCGGCGGTGGCAAGGACGGCGACTGCGGGGAGTCGGTTGACGAATGCGGTTCCGGCACCGGCTGACGGCGGTTTCGGTCGCTTTGCTCGCGTTAGCGACGGTTGCGTCCGGTCTGTATGCGGCAAGACTGCTGGAGCGGGCGCATATCGCCGAACTGCGCGACGCGCTGGCGCGTGAAGGCAAGCTGATCATGACCGCAGATGGTCTCGGCGTGAACTGGACGGATTTCCCGACAGCCGAACCGTCGGATCGTTTCGGGCGGCTGGCGGCGGAGCTGAAACAGGTGACAGGCGCGCGCATCACCTTGATCCGGTCCGACGGCGTCGTGCTCGGCGATTCCGATGCGGACGCGCGTTCGATGGACAACCACGCCGACCGCCCGGAAGTCGTTGCGGCGCGGCGTGAGGGGATCGGATACGCGATCCGGCACAGCGACACGGTGGACGCGGACATGCTGTACGTTGCCGTCGCCGTCCCGGCCGGTGATACGTGGAATGCGGCGATCAGGGGGGACACGACCGCCGTCGCGGCTCCGGTCGGGTTCGTGCGGCTTTCGCTCCCGCTCGGTTCAGTGGCCGAATCGGTGCGCGCTCTGTGGTTCGGCCTGGCGGCGGGTTTCGCAGTGTCGTTTCTCGTCGCGGCGTTCGTCATGTGGCGGGTTGCGGGGGGGCTCACCCGTCCGCTCGAGCGGATCGCGCGCGCGGCCGAGCGGATGGCGGCGATGGATTTTTCCGGACGGCTCCGATTTCGCCGGGACGACGAGATCGGCAAAGTAGCGCGGACACTCGACGCGATGGCGGACCGGCTCGAGCGGCAGATCGGGCTGGCGAGGGAGGAACAGGCGCGCCTGAACAGTGTCCTTTCGGCGATGGCCGGCGGGGTCGCGCTCGTCGGCCCGGACGGCCGGCTGTCGCTCGTCAACCCGTCGGCCGAACGCATGCTCGGCCTGTCGCCGCGGGAATGGGAAGGTCGATCGTTCGAGGAGCTGCGGCGGGCTTCGACCGAACTCGTTCGTCTCGTGCGGACGTGTTTGGAAAGGCGAGAACCGATCCGCGAAGAAATTCGGCTGTTCGTGCAGCAGGAACGCATCGTCGAAGTCCAGCTCGTGCCGCTTGAAGGCGCTGGGGACGTGCTGCTGTTTCTGTACGACATGACGGCCGTCCGGCGGCTGGAACAGATCCGCAGCGAATTCGTCGCCAACGTGTCGCACGAGCTGAAAACGCCGATCGCTGCGGTAAAAGGTTTTGCAGAGACGCTTCTGTCCGGCGCGATCGACGACCGGGAAGCGGTCCGAGCGTTCCTCAAAATCATTTTCGACGAAAGCGACCGACTGAACCGGTTGATCGGCGATCTGCTCGAGCTGTCCAAAATCGAGTCGCGGCAGATCGAACTCAGGTTTTCGCCGGTTCATCTCGCACCGTTCGTCCGGGAGACGGTCGACTTGATGCGCGCGGCGGCGGAGGCGAAGCGGATCGAACTGGAAGTCGACATTCCGGAAGATATTTATCTAGAAGCCGATGAAGATCGTCTACGTCAAATTTTGCTTAATCTGTTGTCGAACGGAATCCAGTATACGCCGGAAGGCGGCAAGGTGTCCGTGCGCGCGGAGTGGGCGGAAAGCCGGGAAGGCGGCGGAGAAAACGGCGAGGAACCCTCCCGCGTCCGCATCGCGGTCGAGGACACCGGTATCGGCATCCCGAAACAGGATTTGCCGCGCATTTTCGAGCGGTTTTACCGCGTCGACAAGGCGAGGTCGCGCGCTTCCGGCGGCACGGGGCTCGGGCTGTCGATCGTTCGGCATCTCGTCGAGGCGCACGGCGGCACGATTTCCGTAGAAAGTGAACTCGGCGTCGGTTCGACGTTTACGCTGGAGCTGCCGGTTTTGCAGTGATCTTAACACGACGTTAACATGGGGTTGATACGATATTTTCAAAAGCTTCTTCAGCGAGGGGGAAACGGCATCCGTGTCGCGGCGCGTGCTGGTCATTGAGGACGAACCGACCTTGTCCCGTCTTTTGTCCTACAATCTGGCGCAGGAAGGCTATGCCGTCGAGGTGCGCGATCACGGCGGCGAAGGTTTGCAGGAAGCGCTTTCAGGATCGTATGACCTGATCGTTCTGGATTTGATGCTGCCCGGCATGGGCGGGATGGAGGTGCTGGAGCGGCTGCGGAGCGAAGGCATCCGGACGCCGGTCGTCATTTTGACCGCCCGCGGTGCGGAGGAGGAAATCGTGCAGGGTCTGCGGCTCGGTGCGGACGATTATGTGACGAAGCCGTTCGGCGTCGCCGAGCTGCTCGCGCGCATCGCCGCCGTGTTGCGGCGGGCGTCGGGCGTCGAACCGGAACGAGCTGAAGAACAAGAGAACGTCGTCGCGATCGGCGGTTTGCGCATTTATCCGGACAAATACGAAGTGACGGTCGGCGGCCGCCCGATCGCCCTTCGGCCGAAAGAGTTCGAGGTGTTGCTCTATCTCGTCAAACGGCCTGGCGTCGTCGTCACGCGCGACGACCTGATGAACGCCGTTTGGGGATTCGACTACGTCGGCGGCCAGCGGACGGTCGACGTCCACGTCAGTTCCTTGCGGAAGAAACTCGAGCTCGACGGTGAATCCGTCCGCATCGAAGCAATTCGCGGCGTCGGTTACAAGCTGGTCGTCCGCCAACCGGGTGAGAAAGCCGTCAGGAATTGACGGGAAATTCGGCTTACCGGTATAATCGAAATCAAAGCGACGGCGAAAGGCTTCCAAAAGACGGTGGGGAGGTGGAACCCGCCGGTTGTTCGCCGGAACGCGGCGGGGTTTCGTTGGACAGCGAGCCTTACAGTTGGATCGGCGTGATGGCGCAATGGGCGCTGGTGCTGTTGCTGGTGTTCCTGAACGGATTTTTCGTCGCGGCTGAGTTCGCGATCGTTAAGATCCGCGCGACGCGGCTCGACGCACTCGTTCAGGAGGGCAACGTCCGCGCCAGGTTCGCCAAGTCGATCGTCCGGAATCTGAACGCGTATCTGTCCGCCTGCCAGCTCGGCATTACGCTGGCGTCGCTCGGGCTCGGCTGGGTGGGCGAACCGTTCGTCGCGCGGTGGCTGCAGGCGATCCTGCCGAAAAGCGTACCGGAACCGGTGTTGCACACGGCGTCGTTCGTCGTGGCGTTTTCGCTGATCACGTTGCTGCACATCACGCTCGGCGAACAGGTGCCGAAAACGTTCGCGATCCGACAGGCGGAACGCGTGACGCTCTGGTCTGCGGCTCCGATGGTGCTGTTTTACCGCGTCATGTATCCGTTCATCTGGGCGCTTAACGGTCTGTCCAACTGGATGTTGCGGCGGGCGGGCATCGAGCCGGAATCCGGCCACGAATCCGCCCATACCGAGGAAGAAATCCGGATTTTGCTGAAAGAGAGCCATCAAAGCGGACTCATCGACAAAACAGAGCTCACATTCGTCGATAACATTTTTGAATTTTCGGAGACGCACGCTCGCGAAGTGATGGTGCCGCGGACGGAGATGGTGTGCCTGTACGCCGACGTTCCGATCGCCGAAAACCTGCGGATCGCGTTGACGGAGCGACATACGCGGTATCCGGTGTGCGCCCCCGACAAGGATCACATCATCGGATACGTCCATATCAAGGATCTGTTTAAGGCGGGGGAAAACGCCGACATTCGCGCGATCGTCCGGCCGCTTCTCACCGTGCCCGACTCGATGTCGATCAGCGAACTTTTGCGCCTGATGCAGAAAAAGCGCACGGAAATGGCGCTTTTGATCGACGAGTACGGAGGCACGGCGGGGTTGGTCACCGTCGAGGACATTCTGGAAGAGATCGTCGGCGAAATCCACGACGAGTTCGATGAGGCGCGTCCCGCCATCGAGCAGCGCGACGAGCGGACGTATTCGGTCGACGGCCTGCTGTTGATCGACGATTTCAATGCGTATTTCGGCGCCGACGTGCCGAACGACACGCACGACACGATCGGCGGCTGGATTCACGCGCAGGTCGAGTCGCCGCCGCGGCCGAACCAGACGGTTCGCTACGGCGGCATGGAGTTTGTCGTCGACGAGGTGGACCACATGCGCATTTCGCGCATTTCGGTTCGGGTGCTCGAACCCGGCGTCGGCGGCGAAGCCCGACAATCGCAGGCCGAGGAAGATTCCGGCGAGGAATGGGCGACGGCTTGACCGCCGCCGGCCTGCCAGCGGCGACCTCAGGGTGAGTCGGCGGCGAAACCCGAACAGTGACGATTCCACGGTTACGACGGAAAATCGGAGGCGAGCGCTCCTGCTTTGTGCCAGGAGGCGCGGTCGCCTTCTTTTTTTTCGCCTTTTTCGGCGGCCGCGGCGTTTTCGCCGTCCGTCCCGGCGTCCGTCCGTCCGCTTCGCAAGCGGAACACGCCGACTTCGGCAAACAGTGTCCGTGCCAGGTCCGCCAGCGAGGCGGCGCGCCCGGCCAGTTCGCGGACGGCGTCGTGCTGGGAGGCGGCGGCCGAGGAGACTTCCTCGGCATGGGCGACGGCCGCTTCGGCCAGTTTCGCGACGGCTTCGGCGACGGACCGCTGCAACCGGTTCTCTTCGGACGTGCGGCCGATCTGTTCGCGGATGCGGTCGATCTGGTCGGCCAGCTCCGCCATGGCGGCTTCGACTGCGGCGAAGGCGGTTTTCGTTTGCCGCAGGTGTTCCGCCTGTTCGGCGCCGCGGCCCGACAGACGGCCGAGCGCGGCGCGGGCGTCCGCGATGCGGCGGGACAGACCGCGCAGTTGTTCGCCGACCGTTTTGGCGGCTTGTGTCGTTTCTTCGGCCAGTTTCCGCACTTCGTCCGCGATGACGGCGAAGCCGGCGTGCTCGGGCCCGGCGCGAGCCGCCTCGATCGAGGCGTTGAGCGCGAGCAGATGGGTTTGCGCCGAAATGCCGGAGATGGCGGAGACGATTTTGCCGATGTTGGCGGAATCCGCGACCAGTCGCTCCAGATCCTCCGTCAGGGCTGTCAGCGCTTCATCGGTTCGCGCGGCCGCAAGTTCCAGATCGGCGATCGCCGCTCTGCCTCCGACGGAAGCGCGCGCGGTTTCTTCACCGAGGCGGCGCATCTGTTCCGCGCTGTCCAACAGGCGTTCCGCCTGTTCCGCCGTCCGTTTCGCTTGTTCGAAACCGCGTTCGGCTTCCATTGCCTGCCGTTCGGCGCCGGATGCGATTTCGCCGACCGCCCGGACGATTTCTTCATGAGCTTTCGCCGTCGAATCCGCAAAGCGGTCGAACGCTGCAGCGTGTTCCGCCAGCGTCGCCGCGACGCCGTGAACGCGCGACAGCAAGTCGGACAGCCGGCCGGCCATCCGGTCGAACTGACCGGAAAGTTGCCCGAGCTCGTCGTCCGAGTGGATGTCGGTATGGTGGGCGAGGTCGCCGTCGGCGACCCGGGCGGCCGCCAGCATCAGGGAACGGATCGGTCGCATGAGCGTGCGGACGAGCCAACCGGATGCGACGGCGGCAATGAGCGCGGTCAGAAACGGTACCGACCAGGCGACGAAGACGGCGTGCCGCAGGGCGTCCGCCGTCCTGTTCTGGGCGCGGCGGGCGCTTTCGGCGTAAGAAGCGGTGAATTTCTCGGACAGTTCGAACAGCATATCCCGGTGCGCTCCTGCCAGCGTGTACGCCTGCCGCATCAAGAAACCGGCCTGTTCCGGATCGGAGAAGGTCTGAATTTGATGGACGGTCCGTTCGAACAATCCGACGAATTCTTCCGCCGTAATGCGTAGTTGCGCTCTCCATTTGCGCTCGTCCGGCGTGGCTGCGGTATCGCCGATCTCATCGACGAGTGTTTTCAGCCGTTCGGCGATCGGTCCAAACTGCTCGAGTCGAGAGGTATTGCGCGAAATCCAGTAATCGGACAAGAGCAGATTCAGCTCGAGCGCCGTCTGTTGCAGATCTTCGGCGAGCATCATCCGGTTTTGCTGTCGTCTTTCTTCCTCTTGAAAGGTCCGGACGACGGACAATTCGCGCGCCAGGTAGGCCGAACCGGCCAGAAACAGAACCAGCACGACCGCAAACGAAAAAACGAGACGATCGCGCATCCGCAAGCCGCGTTTGAACACGGACAATCCCCCTTTCACCTCCAACGTATCCGATCGCCGTAAGCGGCGTGTAAAACGAACGTCATCGCCTCGTTAAAACGCACCGGACAAATTTTACACGGCGTTAACAAAACGTTGAGACGGCGAAAACACGGCGCCGTTACACTCGAAAGCGGAACCGGTCGAAAGACCGGATGCAAAGACCGAATTTTCATGGGGGAGGAATCCGAAGTTGAAGCAGTGGGAGTTGCGGGAAAAACGGATGTTCGGCCGGCTGTCGTTGCCGGTTGCGCTCGGCCTGGCACTCGTGTTGTCGGCCTGCGGCGGGGCAAAGCAGGAAAGCAGCGGAGCGGGTGCCGCGTCGCCGGCTGGTTCACCGCAAGGAAGCGCGAAAACGGAAGCGTCGCTGTCCGGCGAAATCCGGATCGACGGTTCGTCGACCGTCTTTCCGGTTACCCAGGCGGCGGCGGAAGAATTTATGAAAAAACATCCGGGGGTCAACATCACGGTCGCCGAATCCGGATCGTCCGCGGGATTTAAGAAAATCGGAAACCTGGAAATCGACATCGCGGACGCGTCGCGGCCCGCAAAACCCGAAGAACTGGAAGCGGTCAAAGCTAAAGGCGACGAACTGATCGAACTTCCGATCGCCTACGACGGGCTGACCGTCGTTGTCAACAAGAAAAATACGTGGGCGACGGAAATGACCGTTGAGGAACTGAAAAAGATTTGGGAGCCCGACAGCAAGGTGCGCAAGTGGAGCGACGTACGCGCCGGTTGGCCGGACCAGGAGATCAAGCTGTACGGGCCGGGAACGCAGTCGGGCACGTTCGATTATTTCACGGAAGTGGTCGTCGGCAAGGCGAAGGCGTCGCGAACCGACTACGTCGGCTCCGAAGACGACAACGTCCTGGTCAAGGGCGTCGCCGGCGACGAATACGCGCTCGGCTATTTCGGATTTGCCTACTATGTCGAAAACAAGGACAAACTGACCGCGGTCAAAATCAAGGAAAAGCCGGATTCGCCGGCGGTCGAACCGACGCACGACACGATTCTGAACGGCACGTATAAACCGCTGTCGCGGACGATCTTCGTGTACGCGCGCAAAAATTTGCTGTCGCAACCGCATTACAAGGCGTTCCTTGAGTTTTTGAACGGGCCGGAGGGCCGCAAGATCGTCGAAGAAGTTGGATACGTGAAACTACCGGACGACCAATATCAGAAAAATCTAGAAAAATTGAAATAATTCTTTGCCAGACGCGCCCCTCTCACGGGTCCTGGGGCTTCCGGTGCAAGAAGCCCCGGGATTCGCTTTTTAGAAGCCTTTTTTGAAAAAAAGGAGGCTTTCATGTGAAATTTCAAAGATCAAGATCCTTCTGGAACGCCGACCGGTTCATGCCGGGCGTTTTGCTGTTTTTTTCGGTCTTGTCGGTTGCGACGACGGCCGGCATCGTGCTGATCTTGGTCGTGGAATCGCTCGGGTTTTTTCGTCATGTGTCGGTCGCCGAATTTTTGACGGACACGCGCTGGACGCCGCTTTTTCACGACCAGCACTTCGGTGTCGCACCGCTTGTGGCGGGAACGCTGCTCGTTTCGGCGATCGCGACGGCGGTCTCGTTGCCGGTAGGACTTGCAAGCGCGATTTATTTGAATGAGTTCGCATCGTCGCGCGTTCGGGCGCTCGTCAAGCCGGCACTGGAAGTGCTTGCCGGCGTGCCGACGGTCGTTTACGGCTATTTCGCGGTGACGTTCGTGACGCCGGTGCTTCAGCGCTTATTTCCCGGCATGGAGATGTTTAACGCCCTGAGCGCGGGTCTGGTCATGGGCGTCATGATTATTCCGATTGTCTGTTCGCTCAGCGAGGACGCGATGGCGGCCGTGCCGCGCCCCTTGCGCGACGGCGCTTACGCGCTCGGCGCGACGCGGCTCGAGGTGGCGCTGCGCGTCGTCGTTCCGGCCGCGGCGTCGGGTGTCGGCGCGTCGTTCGTGCTCGGGCTGTCGCGCGCCGTCGGCGAAACGATGATCGTGTCGCTGGCGGCGGGCAATCTCGCGCAGTTGACGTTGAACCCGCTGGAGAGCATTCAGGCGATGACGGCGTATATCGTGCAGGTAAGCACCGGCGATACGCGGTTCGGTTCGGTGGAATACCAGACGATTTACGCCGTTGGTTTCGTTTTGTTCGTGATGACGCTCGCGATGAATATGATCGCCGACTGGTTGTCGCGCAAGTTTAGGGAGGCATATCAATGATCGTCGAAAATGTTCGGGACGTTCGCCGAATCGAGCGGAAGCGAAGGCTCGACCGGCTGTTTCACGTTTTGTTTTTCGCCGCGACGACGATCGGATTGATCGCCCTAGCGCTGCTTCTCGTGCAGGTGATTCGGCAGGGCGTCCATTGGCTTCGGCCGGAATTTTTCACGAATTTCGCGTCGCGCATTCCCGAGCGGGCGGGTATTAAAGCTGCGCTTGCCGGCACGCTCTGGCTGATGCTGATGACCGGGCCGCTGACGTTCGTCGTCGGCGTCGCGACGGCCGTCTACCTGGAGGAATACGCGCGCCCGGACTCGCGGCTGGCGCGGCTGATCCGGTTGAACATCGCCAATTTGGCCGGCGTGCCCTCGATTGTGTATGGGATGCTCGGGTTGACCGTGTTCGTCCGGTTTCTCGATCTGAAGAGGGGGCTTTTGACCGGGGCGCTGACGCTGACATTGCTCGTCTTGCCGACGATGATCGTGGCCGCGCAGGAAGCGATCCGCGCGGTGCCGGACCGGCTTCGCCACGCATCGCTTGCGCTCGGCGCGACGCGGTGGCAGACGGTCGTCCGTGTCGTCTTGCCCTCGGCGATGCCCGGGATTTTGACGGGAAGCATTCTCGCGCTGTCGCGCGCGATCGGCGAGACGGCGCCGCTGATCGTCATCGGCGCGGTAACGTATGTGGCGTTCATGCCGCGCAATTTGTTCGATTCGTTCACGGCGCTGCCGATCCAGATTTACAGCTGGACGGCTTTGCCGAAGGCTGAGTTCCAGGAGTTGGCGGCGGCGGCGATTATCGTCCTGCTGGCCCTTCTGCTCGGCATGAACGCACTGGCGATCGCGCTGCGCGACCGGTACCGGAACCGGTATCGCCGCTAGCTTTTCAGGGAGGGGACGCGTTTTGGAAAATCGACAAGACCACGAAACGATCGTGCGCATCCGCGGTTTGCAGCTCTATTACGGCACGTTTCACGCACTGAAAAATGTTTCGATGGACGTTCCCGGCCGCGCGGTGACGGCGCTGATCGGGCCGTCCGGCTGCGGCAAGTCGACGCTTTTGCGCACGCTCAACCGGATGAACGACATGATTCCCGGCGTCCGCATCGAGGGGAAAGTCGAAATCGGCGGCGTCGACATTTACGATCCGAAGGTGCACGTTGAGTTGCTGCGCAAGCAGGTCGGCATGGTGTTTCAGCAGCCGACGCCGTTTCCGAAATCGGTTTACGATAATGTCGCGTTCGGTCCGCGCATTCACGGCGTCCGCAAGAAGGCGGAACTCGACGAAATTGTGGAAAAAAGCCTGCGTGCGGCGGCGCTCTGGGACGAGGTGAAAGACCATCTGCACCGCTCGGCGTACGGTTTGTCCGGCGGGCAGCAGCAGCGGCTGTGCATCGCGCGCGCGCTCGCAGTCCAGCCGTCGATTTTGCTGATGGACGAACCGACGTCGGCGCTCGATCCGATCTCGACGCTGAAGATCGAAGAGCTGATCCGCGAGCTCAAGCGGTCGTATACGATCGTCATCGTCACGCACAACATGCAGCAGGCCGCGCGCATTTCGGATCGGACGGCGTTTTTTCTGCACGGCGAGCTGGTGGAGTACGCGGATACGGGCACGCTGTTTTCCAGACCGCGCGATCCGCGCACCGAAGACTACATTACCGGCCGGTTCGGCTAAAGACGGCCGCCGGTTTCGAAATGGGGAGGACCGATCGATGATCACGAGCAGACGCCCGCAATTCGACGATGAGCTCGGCGAGCTGCGCGATCGGCTCGTCGCGATGGGCAAGGAAGTAGAGCAGGCGATCGACGACGCCGTCCGGTCGCTGAAGACGCAGAACGGGCAGCTCGCCCGCCGCGTTGTCGACGGCGATGTCCGCATCAACGCGATGGAAGTCGAGATCGACGAGACGGCCAGTCGGCTGATCGCCACGCAGCAGCCGGTCGCCAAAGATTTGCGGCGCATTCTTGCAGCGTTCAAAATGGCCGGCGACCTCGAGCGGATGGCGGACCTGGCCGTCGACATCGCGAAGGTGACGATTCGCATCGGCAGCCAGCCGCTCGTCAAACCGCTCATCGACATCCCGCGCATGGCCGAGATCGTTCGGCGGATGACGGCGGAAAGCATCGCCGCCTATATCGACGAGAACGTCGATCTGGCGTACAAAATGGCGCAGCTCGACGACGAGGTCGACCAGCTGCACAGCCAGGTCATGCGCGAAATGTTCGCTTATATGGTGGAAAACCCGAAATCCATCAACCAGGCGATGCTGCTCTGTTTCGTCAGCCGATATCTCGAACGGATGGCCGATCACGCGACGAACCTCGGCGAAAGCGTCGTCTATCTCGTCCGCGGCGAACGGCCGGATCTGAATCAATAAACGGCGACCGCCGCCGACGACGTCCGCCGACGGTCGTTCGCCGGCTCAGGCTTGCCGCCGGCCTGTGGGGACGAGCAGCGCCGGCAGTTCGTCGAGCGACCGGATCACGACGACGCGCGGGCGTCCGGGCGTACGAAACGGCCGCGGCGACGGGGCGCGTCGGGCTCGGCATCCGGACGGCCGGTACCAGACCGCGTGCAGGCCGGCGCGAAGGGCGCCGGCGACGTCGCGCGCCCACGAGTCGCCGACCATCACGGCGCGGTCCGGCGGAACGCCGGCCGTCCGGCAGGCGGCGGCGAACAGCCGCGGGTCCGGCTTGTGGAAGCCGGCGTCGGCGGGCGTCACGATCGCGTCGCGGCCGATGGTTTTGAGCAGGCCGATCGCATCGAGTGCCGCTGCGACGCGGTCCGGCCGGCCGTCCGACACGACGACGACGCGGCAGTCGGCCGCGAGCGAGCGGACGACGTCGGCGGCCCCGGCGACGGGACGGTATGCCGCCGGCGCCGCCGCGATATCCGTTTTGCGCCTTTTGCGCCGCGCGGGGACGGCCAGCGTGCCGTGTAGGTCGAACAGGACGGCTTCGACGGGGATCGGTTTCATGTCGGTCATACTCCTTTCCGTTTGTCGGTCGCGGGCATTTTTCTCGAAGACTACTTGCAGAGTATTCGAACCGGGGCGGGGCGTCGACGAATAAAACCGCGTTTTTCCCCCAACCTAACTGAAAAACGGCAGCAGGGGGACGGATGACGAAAATGAAAAGCAAGCGGCGGATTTGGGGGCCTGTCGCGATCGCGGTCGTCGGCGCCGCTCTGTTGGCGGTCCGTGTTGCGGAGCCGGAGTACGCCTACATGCCGCCCGCCCGGAAGGTGATGAATCGGCAAACCGACTTTTTCGGCCAGTCGAGCGATCAAGAGACGCAGCGGGTATACGACCTCTGGGGCGAGACGATCACGGTGGAAAATGCGGGTAAACCGCGGCAGGCGGGAACGGACGCCGCGCCCGGTCCGGAAGACGGAGCCGTGGAGATCAATGGGGCGTTGCTTAAACTCGGCCGCAACCAGTTTTACAAGGAAACGTTCGGGAACGAGGTATTCCTGACCGACATCCTGGGGATTGTCGACGGACCGTTCAAGATCCGCAACATCATGAAGGCCGTCGCCCAATTGCGGGGGAAAGGAACGAACAATCTGCAGGTGGAATTGGCCGAGGACATCACGATCGGGGGGAAAACGTACAAAAAGGGGCAAAAAGTCGATACCGGACTCGATGTGCCGAAAGGTTCGTACGTGCCGCTGGGACTCCCTGTGAAATACGCCGACGGTAAGCTGAAGGTCGGGATCAGCTGCGCGGCCTGTCATGCGACCGTGGATCCGCAAACGAAAATGGTGGTTGAAGGAGCGCCCAACGCCGATCTAAACGCCGGTCTTCTCCTGGCCATGGCCACTAATTCGGCCGCTTATTTCATGCATACCGGTCAAAGGCTGTCGGATGAGCAGGTTCGGCAGTTGCAGCATGAATTGAAGAGAATGGTGCGCACGACGGACGGGAGAGCCGTTACGTTGCCCGACCCCGACAAGCTGGAGGCGGCCGTGGATGCCGATCTGGCCAAGTGGCCTGCCGGTAATTTCGACTCCACCATCGACCTCAAAAACGATCCCGCGCAAATTCCCGACTGCTTCACAAAAGGAGGCCATCCTTACGGTTGGAGCGGGTTTGCGATGGCGGGACCGTTTCACGGCCTGAGCGCGTTCAGCAACAACGTCCATGCGCAGAACGCCGATCCCCTGGCGCAGGCCGAAGCGAGCCGGGCGCTTTTCGACATCGACAAGGAAGTGTACATCGGCACCATTTTGCAGAACGCGGCCGATCCCCGGTATCGGTACGATCCGGCAAGCGGCCTTAAGCCGTCCACCTTTTTCGCCAAAATCGATCCCACCCCGGGGGTGCCGGGCGTCAACGAGCTGATCAAGCCGCCGACGTTTCCCATGCTGAGCCTGATGGCGCCCGATGGCGTGTTCGCCGGTACGAAAGGTTACCGGGTCGGCGAGCAGGTCAACGCCATGGCCGCGTGGCAAAACACCCTCGTGCCGCCGGCTGCGCCCGTCAGCCCCGACCCGGCCAAGGTGCGCATGGGCGAAGCGGTGTTCAGACGGGCGCAGTGCATTCGCTGTCACACCGGAGAAGCGTTCACCGATCATCGCATTATCCCCGTCGACGTCATCGGGACGGAACCCGCCCGCGCCGCGGCGCTGAAAAAAATGCAACGCCAGTTCGCGGACGTAACTACCATTTATGCGCCCGACACCCCCGTACCGGTTCCGCCGGACGCGCGGGTGCTGCGGGTACCGACCGACCACCTCGATCCGGAGCAACTCAAACTGGCGTTTGCCCGCGGTGACTCGCCCGGCGGTTACAAGGTGAAAGGATTGATCGGTCTCTACTGGAGCGCCCCCTATCTGCACGACGGCGGTGTGGCGGTCGGCCGGGACGAGCGGACTCAATTGGGCGTCGCGGGCACGCTGATGAAGGGCATTCCGGTCGACCCCGCGAACAGCCTGAGGGCCTTGATCGACCGACGGCTGCGGCGGGAAGTGATCGAGGCCAACCGCCGTTCGCCGGAATTGCGGGGCGCCCACGTTGAGGGTATCGGCCACGAATTTTGGGTGGACGACGCCGGCGGTTTTACACGGGAACAGCAGGACGCGCTCGTTCATTACTTGCTTACGTTGAAGTCGCGGTCGTCGGACGGCGATCGGCCCGGTTGACGTTCGGGGCGGATCGACGTGCACGCCGGCGTCCGGTCGTCCGGTCGACGACGCGGGTAAACGGCCGTTTTTATTTCTGCCGAGCCTGTTCCGCTTGCCGCAGCCGCGCGATTTCGTCGAGCGAAAGGCCCGTGACCCTCGTGATAAACGCGTCGTCCATCCCTTCCGCCATCAGCCGAACCGCCGTCGCTCTCAAACCCTCGACCCGGCCTTCCTCGCGGCCTTTCTTGCGACCTTCCTGCAAACCTTTCTCCCAGCCCCGCCTCTCCGTCTTCTCCAGCCACCGGTCCAGCATCCGCTCGAAATTCGTCGCCACTTCTTCCGCCTCCTTCCCGCTTCGCACTTCCTTCAGCCGCCCCAAAAGCGCCGGCCCTTCCTCCGCCGGCAACCGCGACCCCAACACCGCGTTCACCCAGTCCAAAAGCGGCCCCACCTGATCCTCCGGCACCCGCGAAAGCAGCCGCACCAGCCGCCTCAGCCGCCGCGCCACCTCCGCCTCCTCCCGCGTCCCGTCCAGCCAAAACACCGCCGCCATCGCCCCCGACAACCCCAGCAGCTCCTCCTCCTTCAGCCGCCGCACGTCGATCAGCCCATACTCAAAATCCACCAACCCCTCGCCAAACCGCTCCGCCCCCTCGATCAGCTCCCGAAACCGCCGCGCCGCCGTCCACGGCCGCTTCCCGTTGTAAATCACGATCGGCACGATTGCCGGCAGCTTTCCCGACGTCGCGCTCGATCCCGGCGACTCGTTCGATCCCGGCGGTCCCGTCGAGGCTCCCGGCGTCCGCTTCTCGGCTTCCTTCTGCCAGATCGCCGTCATGTACCCGAGCAGCCGCAGCGCCATTTTCGTCTCGACCGTCGACTGCACCTCGACCAGCACGACGACGACGATCTCGCGGCCATCGGTGCGCAGCCGCCCGCGCCAGAGGACGTCCGGTTCCCGCTTGCGGAGGTCCTGCAGGACGAGCGTCGACTCGACCTGAGTGAAGCTGTCTTCGTCGAGGTCGCGCACCCAGTCGGCGGGCACGAACGAGCGCAGGAAATCGAGAAACACCGCCTTGACGGACAGAAGGCCGCGGTAGGCAAGGTCGTGCACGTGATAGGCCGAAGCGGGCGGCGAAGGGACAAGCTCCGCCGGACCGGTCGTATCGGGTGTCTGTGGCTGCGACGAAATGCCGTCGGCATCGACCGGCGAAGATGCAGCCGGCGAGACGGGCGACGTCGGCCGCGATGGTCGTGCGTCCCTCGTCGCCGGCAAATCTTCGGGATGCGCCGCCTTTTCGACCGCCGCCGCCGCTTCAGCAGCGGCGATCTCCGCTGGAGCATTCGCACTCCCCGGCTCGGCATGATCGCAATCACGGTCTACGGACCGACCGTTATTTTCCGAATCTCCGCCATCTTGTTTTTGCCGTTCGACCAACACCCTTCGTCCTTTCGCTTACAAGTATTGTACCACAAAACAAAACCGCCCGGAGCCGGGCGGCCAGTCGTGCGCAAGACTAAACGCACAACCGACAACCCGGTCCGGACGGTGCTTCCGTCCGCAGCGGTTCGCTTTTTGAGCTATTTTCATTGTAGCGAATCGGTCCGCGGATTGCAAATCCGACCGAGAGCCACGTCTGCGCCAAGATGGGTTAGGAGAAGACGACCGCCGAATTCTTCCGGCTTGCATCCGCAGCCTCGTCGGGCTAAAGTAGAAATCGAGACGACCGGAAAGAAGGCGCGACTTTGAAAGCCGGCATAAGTCCGCGGGTGCGCGGCAACTTTCGCTGCGACTTGTATGCAGCGGTTTTGTTCAGCGGATTCAACGTCGTTTTCAACCAGTTTTACGTTCCGATCGCCATACGCGCCGGCGCGACGCCGCTCGAAGTCGGATTGCTGACGGCGGCCCCGGCGTTCGGCATGCTGTTTTCGCCGCTGTGGGGGAGACGGATCGCCGGACGCGATCCGAAGCCGTTCGTCATCCTTCCGAACCTGGCGGGGCGATCGCTCGTCCTGTTGCCGGCTCTTTTCGGCGAACCATGGGCGTTTATTGCGGCAAGCCTCGCCTTCCACCTGTTGATGGGCGTCCAGGCGCCCGCCTACGCGGCGCTGATGACGCGCGTCTATCCGGGAGAGGTTCGCGGCCGGCTGATGGGTTCCGTGCGCGTAGCGATGGGGCTGTGCATGATCCCGCTGTCCTACGCGGTCGGCAAATGGCTGGATGTCGCGGGCCCGTTCTGGCCGCTCGTCGCCGCGGCCTTGTTCGGAGTCGCTTCGTCGCTCGCGTTATTGCCGCTTCGGCCCCTGGAATCACTGCCGGCGTCCGGTTCGCCGGAGCGCCCGACGAACGAGAATCGACAGGAAAAAGGCCGATCGTCGCTGAAAGGGAACCGCGCACTGGCGGTATTTTTGATCGCAACGTCGTTCGCCGGGTTTGGCAACCTGATCGCAAACCCGATTTACCAAATCATCCAGGTGCGGCACCTGGGGCTGACCGATTCGGAAATCGGAACTGCGCGCACCGTCTATGTCGCCTGCTTGCTCGCCGCTTACCTGATCGGCGGCAGGGCGATCGACCAGATGCCCGTCCGGAACGTGCTCTCGTGCGGATTGCTCGCGTATGCCGTGGTTCCGATGATGTACGCCTTCGTGCCGCATTACGGAACGGTACTCGTCGCAAGCGGGGTTCAGGGCGTCGGCGACGCGATATGGGACATCGGCATCCTCAACTACGTGTTCCGGATCGCCCCCGGGCGGGAAGCCGCGGTCTTCAGCCTTCACCTGATGCTGTTCGGCATTCGCGGGTCGATCGCGCCTTTCCTCAGCACGGGACTGGTCGGCGTCGCGCCGTTTTCGGTCATTTTGGCGGCCGCCTCGCTCTGCGGCTGGATCGGCGCCGTCCTGTTCTTTACCGCCGAGTCGCCTCTTCTTCGACGATCGTTGCGAAGTCTCGGTCGTAACCTTGGTCGAAACGCAAGCGAATGCGGAGGTGATCGCCCGTGGACGACCTGAAACAGGCTTACGAAACGCTCGGCCTTTCCGAAAACGCCGAAAAATCCGAAGTCGAAAAGCGGTATTTTCTGCTGGTGCGCCAGGCGCGGGCCCGCCAGCTGCGCGGAACCGAGGAAGAACGGCGCGCCGCGGAAGCGGAATTGGAAGCCGTCAACCGCGCGTACCGGACGATCGTCGCCTCCGCCGAACGGGCGGAACAGGAAGAGCTCAGGAAATCGTATTATGGGAAATATAAGAAATGGTCTTCGGTTGTAGAAAAAATAGATCATTTTCTCCATTACTATAAATACTATTTGCTCGGTGCGGCGGCTCTCGTCCTGCTCGTCGGCTTCGGCGTGAAAACGTATCTCGATCGGCAAGCGGAACGCGAAGCGCTGGCCAAATTGCCGCCGGCCGATCTGACAGTTTCGTTTTTCGGGGAATTTTACGCCGACAGCGGCGTGCCGTCCGACCCGAAACCGGTGGAAGACGCGCTGCTCGCCCGTTTTCCCGAATGGAAACGCATCGCCGTTACCGTCACCTTCGTTCCGGGGGAACCGAAAACCGAATTCGACGTAGCCCTGCTGCAAAAAAGCGTCATCGCGCTCATGACCGAAAAACCGGACCTGTACATCGTCGACCGGGTCAATTTCGAAAAACTCGCCAGGCAGGGCGCGTTCCGACCGCTCGACGACGAGATCGCCGGTCGGCTCAAGCCGCTGCTGCCTCCGGGCGTCGCGCTGTCAGAGACGGCGGAAGGCGAATCCGCGCCGCGCGTGTACGGCATCGATCTGACAGGGACGTCGCTTGGAAACGTCGTACCGTTGCGCGGCAAGGAAATGATCGCCGCCGTGCGCGCCGACGCCCGCCATCCCGACAATGCTGTCAGGCTGATCGAACGTTTCCTGGAAAGCCGATAGTTTGCCGAGCCGGTGTCCTCTCGGACGCCGGCTTTTTCAATTTTTGACCGCCGGTTGAACGGCGCTTGATGTTCCGCGAACATTCATCGCCGATAGTGAAAGGCGAAGCCATTATCCGATTGACGGAGGGATCGGCGTTGAAACGCAAGCTTTGCCTTACGCTGCTAGCCGCCGCCGCGGGCGCGACCGCCCTGACGGCGTCCGCCGTCGCCTTGTCGCCGGCGGGGGATGCGTCCCGTCCGGTGGAAACGTCGCGCAATCTGATCATCCTGATCGGCGATGGCATGGGCCCCGCCCAGGTTACGGCGGCTCGCCTCTACTTGATGCACCGCCGCGGCGTCCGCGATCTCGCGCTCGATTCGATCTATGTCGGACAGGCGACGACTTATGCCGATCGCGGGGAAGACGGCGGTTCCGTCGTCTCCGGCGTCGTCACCGATTCGGCGTCGGCCGGAACCGCGTTCGCCACCGGCTACAAAACGTACAACGCCGCGATCAGCGTCTCGAACGAAGAAGTCGCCAAACCGCTCGGTTCCGTCATCGAGGCGGCGGAACAGGCCGGGAAAGCGACGGGGCTCGTCACGACTGCGCGCATCACCCATGCGACGCCCGCCGTGTTCGCCGCCCACGTCCGCCATCGCGACAACGAGAATGCGATCGCGTCCCAGTACCTTGAAAGCGGCGTCGACGTCCTGCTCGGCGGCGGGCGCGACTTTTTTACGAGCAAACAAGACGGAGGCAAGCGCCCCGACCGCACGCTGCTGCCTGATTTTCAAAAGGCAGGCTACCGTCTCGTGACCGACAAGGCGGGGCTTGAAGCGTTGCCGGCGGATACCGACAAGGTTCTGGGTCTTTTCTCTTCTTCTCACATTCCTTACGTATCCGACCGTCCGGCCTCCGTTCCCGATCTGGCGACGATGACGCGCCGCGCGCTTTCCTTCCTGTCGCGCGATCCCGACGGTTTCGTGTTGATGGTCGAAGGCGGGCGCATCGACCACGCCGGCCATGCGAACGATTTTCCCACGATGCTGCGCGAGACGCTCGAGTTCGATGAGGCCGTGCGCGTCGCGCTCGACTTCGCGAAAAAGGACGGGCGGACGTCCGTCGTCGTCACGGCCGACCACGAAACCGGCGGACTGTCGCTTTCCCGCGACAACATTTACGAGTTGAACATCGAGCTGTGGGATCGGCAAAACCGTTCCTCGGAAGCGATCGCCGCCCGGCTGAAAGCGGCGAAAACGGCGGAGGACGTTCGCGCGATCGTGGCCGACAACACGTGGATCCGCGACCTGAGCGACGAAGAAGCGGCGTTCATTTTGCGCGGGGACGGCTCCTCCTACGGTCGCGAGGGCGCGTACAACGCCGTGGTGTCCAAACGCCTGCTCGTCGGCTGGAGCGGTCACGGCCATTCCGGCGTTGACGTCGGCGTCTGGGCGTACGGTCCGATCGCCGAGCTCGTCAGGGGCCAGATCGACAACACGCGGATCGCCCTCGCGTCGGCCGAGGCGATCGGCGTCGATCTCGCGCGGACGACCGCAGAACTTCAGGCCCGATATCTTTACCCGAAGTTCAAAATCGACCGCGACGGCCGGGTGCTGTTCCCCGCACGCCCGCTGGCGGAATCGCTCGGCGCCCGCGTGACGTGGGATGAGGCGCGCGCCGCGGTCGTGCTGACGCTCGGCGACCGAACAATGGAAGTGTCGGCGGTTGGCGGGCAAACGCGTCTGAACGGCCGGGACCTCGGTCCGCTCGGCCGGCTGGACGACGGCAAGCTGTACCTGCCGCTGTCCGCGTTCAGCGAGCTGACGGGCAGACCGCTGAAATGGGACCCGCTCTCCGAACGGATCGTCCTGTCTTGAGGCGCGGTGAGACCGATGATTCGCTTAAGCGGCGTGAAAAAATCGTATCGGCCGGGCAAGGAGCGCATCCCGGTGCTCGACATCCCCGACTGGACGGTGGAAGCCGGCGAACGCGTCGCTGTCGTCGGCCCGAGCGGCAGCGGCAAAAGTACGCTTCTCCACCTGATCGCCGGCGTGCTGACCCCGGAAGAAGGAGACGTGTTCGTTGCCGGCGAACGCGTCTCCGCCATGGAGGAGCGCGAGAGGGACTCGTTCCGTTCGCGCATGATCGGATATGTTTTTCAGGATTTCTATCTGATCCCCGGGATGACGGCGCGGGAAAACGTCGAGTTCGTCCTGCCGCGGCGCATGCCTTCATCGGAGAAAAACCGCCTGTTGCGCGACTGGTTCGCCCGACTCGGCCTGGCCGACCGCATGAACCGGATGCCGTCGGAGCTGTCGCGCGGCGAACGCCAACGCGTCGCGATCATTCGCGCGCTCGTCCGCAAGCCGCCCGTCGTGCTTGCGGACGAACCGACGGCCAGCCTCGACCCGGAGGCGGCGCTCGACGTGACGCGCATCTTGGTCGACCTGTGCCGGGAGGAAAACCTGACGCTCGTATTCGTCACCCACGACCCCGACGTCGCGAATCTGCTGGAGCGTACCGTGCGGATGCGCGATCTGAGCCGCCCGGCCGATCCGCAAGCTGTCGCCCGTCCGGAGGGATGCCGATGAACGCGCCGAAATGGATCTGGCGGAACATGATGCGCCGCAAAGGGGCAACGTGCCTGTCCGTCGCGTCGGTCGCCGCGGCGGTCGCGCTGTTTTCGCTGCTCGCGGTCGCCGGCCGCAGCGTCGAACGCGGCGCGGCGACGGGTTACGGTCCGTTCGACGTCGTCGTCGGCGCGGAAGGCAGCCCTCTTCAGCTGGTGATGAACACGTTTTATCACGTCGGCGCTCCGACCGGCAACATCCCTTACGACGTCTTCACGGCGCTGCGCGACGACGGCTCAGTCGCCGCGGCGTTCGCCGTCACGACCGGCGACAGTTATCGCGGCGCGCCGATCGTCGGCGTCGATCCCGCCTATTTCCGCGTGCGGTATCCGAACGCCGGACACCTCTCCGGCCGCTGGTACGCTTCGACCGGAGAAGTCGTCGTCGGTCGGACGGCCGCTTCCGAACTCGGGCTGCGGATCGGCGACGAATTCCACGGCATCCACGGAACCGCAGAATCGTTCGAGCGTCGGGACGACGGTCACGACGCGTTCCGCTACCGCGTCGTCGGCATTTTGCCGAGGCTCGGGACGCCGGACGACCGCGCCGTTTTCACGACGGTCGACTACGCGTGGGCGGTACACGGCGACGCAGAGCGGCACGTCACCGCCGTCGTCGTCCGGCCGAAATCGCTCCCCGACGCTATGGCGATCCGCGCGAAATACGACCGTCTGGACGGCGTACAGGCGGTCTATTCCGGAAAAGCGGTCGCCGAACTGCTCCGTCAGTTCGATTCGAGTTCCCGCATGTTCGGGCTGGCCGTCGCCGTCTGCGGGGGGTTGGCCGCGGCTACGCTCGCGCTGTCGATGGCAGCCGCCGTATACGAGCGGATGCGCGACATCGCCCTGTTGCGACTCGTCGGCAAGCCACGGGCGACCGTCGTCGGCCTGCTCGTCGGGGAAAGCGTCGCCCTTGCCGCCGCCGGCGCCCTGCTCGGCGCGCTCGTCGGCCTTGCGGCGGCGTACGCGTTTCGCGAACCGGTCGTCCGCGCCTACGGCTTCCTGCTGGAACCATGGCCGTTGCCGCCCGAACTGGGGTGGCTCGCCGCGGCCGTCGTCGCCGTCGGCGTCGTCGCCTCGCTCGTTCCTGCGCACCGGGCGTACCGCCTGGATCCGCTGACGCTGTTCCGGCCTTGAGGGAGGCGGTCGAACATGTTCAAACGGACGTTGGCGGCGGCTTTGCTGATCGCTGGGACGGTCGCCTGCGCGAAAACCGACGTTTCTCCCCCGGCCGGCGGCGTCTTGTCCCCGGCGAACACCTCCGCGCCGGCCGACGCCGCCTTCGCTTCGCCGACGGCATCCCCGCTCCGGTCCGAATCCCCGGCCGAGCATACGCCTGCGGCGACCTCCTTGTCCGAGGGAACAAAACCTCCGCCGTCCGTTTCGCCTGCCGCCGCATCGGCGAAGACGACGGCATCGCCGCGCCGAGTCCCAGACGCCATGACGCCCGGCGCAGCCGCTCCCTCCGCGACGACCGGCTCGACGCTTTCCCCCGCAGAAGGCGTCGTCGAAATCGGCTGGGCGGAATTTTTCGACGACGAGCGCCAGGACCGGCCATCGGAAAAATTCTGGACCTTGAGCGAGCAGCGCCGTACGGTCGTCCTTCGCGGCTTCATGGGAGAAGTGTTTTCGTTCGAAAAGCGGTGGTTTCTGCTCATTCCGGCGCCCGGAGCGGAATGCCCGTTCGACAACGGCGACGGAACATACTGGAACAAGATCGTGATCGTTTTTCCCTCTCCCAAAACGCCGATTCGCTTCATCGCCGGCCCTCTGATAGTCGTCGGCAGACTGGACGTCGGTGTCAAGATCGACGAATCCGGGTACAAAACCATGTTTCGGCTGTACGACGCCGCCGTTGAAAAAGCGGACGACTGATCGGGCATGCTAAGACGGTCCGAATGTTTCACACGTTCGCCTATTTTTCGACACGGTTCCGCCATAGACGATCGGATCCCATTTTCTTTATACTGGAACCAGAACAACTCCTCTTCATCATCCAAAACAAATGGGGTCGTGCCGATGAGCGAACTGGCGCATTTTTACCGCCCCGACGGGGTGGCCGTCGTCGGCGCCTCGAATAAGCCGGGCAAAGTCGGCCATTCCATCATCCGCAACATGTCGCAATGCGGCTACGGCGGCCGCCTTTATCCGATCAACCCGCGCGAAACCGTGATCGCCGGCCTGAAGGCGTACGCTTCGGTCCTCGACATTCCCGAGCCGGTCGAACTCGCCGTCGTCGCCGTTCCGGCCGCTTCCGTCCTCGACGTCGCCCGGCAATGCGGCGAAAAAGGCGTGCGGCACCTCATCGTCGTGTCGGCCGGCTTTCGAGAAATCGGAAAAGAAGGCCTCGATCTGGAAAAAGAACTCGTATCGCTTTGCCGACGTTACGGCATGCGCCTGCTCGGGCCGAACTGCGTCGGCATGATGGACACGCATACGCCGATCAACGCGTCGTTTGCCCAGGCTTTCCCCCTTAAGGGCGACATCGCCTTTCTGTCCCAAAGCGGCGCGATGCTCGTCGCCATTCTCGACTGGAGCCTTTCCGCCGGCATCGGTTTCAGCAAAATGGTCAGCCTCGGCAACAAGGCGGACTTGTCGGAAATCGACTTTATCGCGGAAGCCGCCGACGATCCGAACACACGGGTGATCGCCTGTTACCTCGAAGACGTTGCCGACGGCGAGCGGTTCCTGAAAACAGTGCGGGAAGCGGCGCTTAAAAAACCGATCGTCGTCCTGAAGTCCGGCGCGAGCCAGGCCGGCGCCCAGGCGGCGTCGTCGCATACCGGCGCGCTCGCCGGCAGCGATCTCGCTTACGACGTCGCCTTCCGCCAATGCGGCGTCCTGCGCGCGCGGACGATGACCGAACTGTTCGAACTGGCGACCGCTTTTTCCCGCTGTCCGATTCCGACCGGCAACCGGGTCGCCGTCGTCACCAATTCCGGCGGCCCCGGCATTGTGACGACCGACCGCATCGAAGCCGACGGACTGGCGATGGCGCGCTTTACCCGCGAGACGGCGGATGCGCTGCGCCGTGCGTTGCCCGCGGAGGCGTCGGTATATAACCCCGTCGACGTTCTCGGCGACGCCGACGCCGAGCGGTTCCGGACGGCGCTGGAAACGACGCTCGCCGACCCGAACGTCGACAGCGCGATCGTCCTCCTTTGCCCGACGGCGGTCGCCCAGCCGGCGAAAACGGCGAAGGCGATCGTCGAAATGCGGAACCGGTTTCCCGCCAAACCGATCGTCGGCGTTTTCCTCGGGGGAGAGACGATGGCGGAAGCGACGCGCATCCTGACGGAAGCGGGCGTGCCGTGCTTTTCGTTCCCGGAACCCGCCGTCGCCGCGATCCGCGGACTCGTCCGGTATGCTGACGCCCGCCGCGACCCGCCTGCCGAACCGCTTACCGTTCCCGGTGCCCTCGACCGAAAGACGGTCAAAGCTGTTTTCTACGACGTGCTGCGCGACCACCGGCTCGTGCTGCTCGGCAGCGAGGCCGCTCTCGTCGCCGAAGCGTACGGCATTCCGGCGGCGCCGACCGTTCTGGCGACCACGGCCGACGAAGCCGTACGGGAAGCGAACCGGATGGGCTACCCTGTCGTGCTGAAAGTCGCCTCGCCGAACATTCTCCACAAAACCGACGTCGGCGGCGTCAAAGTGGGCCTCGGCACGCCGGAGGATGTTCGGAAGGCGTTCGCGGACATCGTGGAAAGCGTCGGCAGACTGCTGCCCGACGCCGTCGTGCACGGCGTGGAAGTGCAGAAAATGATGCCGAAAGGCGTCGAACTCATCATCGGCATGACGCGCGACGTCCAGTTCGGGCCGCTGATCGCCGTCGGATTGGGCGGCATTTACGTCAACTTGCTCAAAGACGTTTCGTTTCGCCTCGTCGACGGACTGACGCGACGCGACATCGAGCGCATGCTGACGGAAACGAAAGCCTACGCCTTGCTTCGCGGCTATCGAGGCGAAAAACCGGCCGACATCGGCGCGCTCGTCGACGTCGTCGAGCGGACGGCGCGGCTTGCGCTCGATTTTCCGGAAATCAACGAGATCGACATCAACCCCGTCTTTGCTTATGAACGCGGCGTCTGCGCGCTCGACGTCAAAATGACGATTTCCGACAACCGGTAAGGAAGGTGGCCTGGCCCGTGAACGCGAAATCGAAAGGCCTGTATATCATGGGGACGCCCGCCGCCGGCAAGACCGCGCTGGCCGCGGGGCTCATCCAGAAATTGCTGAAAGAAGGCTTGCGCGTCGCCTATTTCAAACCCGTCGCCCAGTTCGCCCACGGGCGCGAGGAAGACGACGACGTCGCCCTGATGCGGTCGTTGCTCGGCGCCGAAGGCGACGGCGGAAACGGCACCGAATGGTCGGCCGTCCGGATGGCCGGACCGTCCTATCTATCGCTCGGCGCGCAGCGCGACGACGACGCCCGGCGGCACGTCCGCCGCATTTTCGAAGACAAGGCGGCATCCGCCGACGCCGTCGTCGTCGGCGGATCGGCGTACCCGTACGCTTATGCCGGCTGCGGGCTCGACGATCTTTCCCTGGCCGGGGAGCTCGGCGCGAACGCCTTGTTCGTCTTCACCGCGGACAACGACTTCCGGCTCGATCAGGCGCTGTTTTTCGCCCGAAGCGCAAGGCAAGCCGGCATCCCGCTGCTCGGCGCGGTTCTGAACAACGTGCCGCGGCCGCTTCTCGCCAAGACGGAAGGCATCTATCGCCCCGTGCTCGAGAGGGAAGGATGTCCCGTGCTGGGCGTCATCCCCCGCCGGCGGGAAATCGCCTCGCCGACCGTTGAAGAATACGTGGAAACGCTCGGCGGCGAACTGCTTGCCGGCGAAAACGCCCTCGACCGACTCGTCGGTGAAGTCGTCATCGGCGCGATGACGGCCGACAGCGCCCTGACCTATTTCCGCAGATCGGCCGACAAAGCGGTCTTCCTCGGCGGCGACCGCGCGGAAGTCGCCCTCGCCGCCCTGGAAACGAGCACCTCCGTGCTCGTGCTGACTGGCGGCCTTTACCCCGACGTCCGCGTCATCGCGCGCGCCCGGGAAAAAAACGTCCCCGTCCTGCTCGTCCACGACGATACGTTTACGGCCGTGGAAAAAGTCGGTCACCTGACGCGCCGGCTGAAGCCGGGCAACGCCGCCGCGCTTTCCGTGACACTGGAAAACGTGGAAACGTACTTCCGTTGGTCGGCCGTCGTCGAGGCGTTGCGATGACGGCCATTGGCAGCGCGGTCGGGTCACGCCGTCGACGTTGGCGCGCCGTCGACGTACGAGAGCAGTTCAAGACATTGACGGTGTGACTTTGCCTTCCTGTTGTTGCAGGACGAATTCGACAGGCGACAGGCCAGTGACCTGTTTGAACATGCGGCTGAAATATGCAGGATCGGAATAACCGACCATCTCCGCGACTTCATAGACCATGTAACGTTTTTTCGCCAACAAAGACTTCGCCTTCTCGATACGAAAACGTGTCAAATATTGCATGAAACTCATTCCTGTTTCCTTTTTGAACAAGAAACTGAGATAGTTTCGGTGTAGTCCGAGTTCCCGCGCGAGTTCCGCAAACGACACCTTCTGCGAATAACGCTCGGCCACCGCCCGCTTCACATAATCGACGTACGAAAGACTTTTCGGGTCGACGGCCCGGCGGAACGCTTCCAGATTCGCCTCGACGATTTCGTTCAGCCGTCGGTATAGGGTTTCCTTCTCTGTATACCGCAATACGTCCCGAAGCAGCTTCGCCGTCCGATCGGCGCCCACCTCCGCTTCGGCGTCTCCGACGGAAAACGCGGACAACGCGCAAATGATCGCCGTCGACACCATTTTGGCCATCGCCAGCGTTACACGCTCGTTGCGGAAAAACGACGCGCCAATTTCTTCCCAACACGCCGCCACTTCGGCGCCGTCCTCCCTGGCCAGCGCGGCGAACAGCCGTGAAATCGACTCGACCGGATATTTCGCCTGCGGGTCGTCGACGAAAAACGCAGGGCTTTCCCCTTCCATTTCCGCGGTTTTCAACGCTTCCCGAGCTTCCCTGAACGATTGTGGCCATTTCGAGACGTCGCGGTATAACCTGCCGATTCCCACAAAAACGTCGAACCGCAAATAACGCCGGGCCGCATCCGCGAGCGCAAGCGCCGTCCGCTTCGCCCGCTTCGCCAAACCGTCAGGTTCGCCGTAAAGCAATACAGCCAAACAGTCGTCCGGCGCATAATAGGACACAAAAGCCGGCCCGTCTTCCCGGGCAATCTCGGCGGACATGTTGGACAAGGCGAACAGATACAATTCCTTGTCCCGCTCCGTAAGGGCGCAGTCTTCCGCGAAATCAGGTCTTGCCGCAATCACAACGCCCCCGCCCAGCAGTTCGGCGGACACGCCCAACGTCCGAAGTCTTTCTTCCAGGCGTGGTCCAGCCTTTTCTCCTGCCGTAAGAAGCTGGTGCATCATCAACTCGCGCAGAGCTGGAAGATGCCGTTCGAACTGCTCCCGGTATTCACCGAGCAGTTGTTCCTTCGCCTTGCGATGTTCCGCCTCCCGCAGCACGTCGCGGATTTCCCGCTCGATCTCCCGGGGCACCGACGGTTTCAAAATATAACGGCTGACGTTGAAATGAATCGCTTCTTTCGTATAAACAAAGTCGTCGTAAGCGCTCAGGACCACGATCGGCACATCCGGATCGATCTCCCGGATGCGGCGGATCAGCGCGATGCCATCCATATGCGGCATGTTCATATCCGTGATGACGAGGTCGGGGCGGGCGGCGACGAATTTTTCCCACGCCGACCGTCCGTCTTCGGTAAATTCCAACTCCCGAACACCAAGCCCTTTCCAGTCGATCGTGTCGCGAAGCCCTTCCAGCACATGCCGCTCGTCGTCCGCAATCAACACTTTCATCGCGGATCATCTCCTTCCCCGGACCGGATGACCGGCAACACGATCCGGACGACGGCGCCGCGTGGCTGCCGGTTCGAACACTCCACCCCGTACTCCGGCCCGAAATACAACCGGATCCTGTCGTGAACGTTCGCGATACCGCGGCCGCCCGCTTGCTCGAAGCGCACCGGACTCCCGGGCGCAAATCCTTTGCCGTTGTCTTCCACCATCAGGCAAAACCGTTTCTCGTCAAGAGCGACGGCAGAGACGACGACCTGCGCCCGCTCGCCCGCGTCCGCGTCGAATCCGTGCTTGATCGCGTTTTCGACCAGCGGTTGCAGGATGACGCGCGGCACGTACAAATCGCGGAACTCGTCCGTCACACGGTCGACGAATTCGAATCGGTCGCCGAACCGAACCCGCTGGATCTGGGCGTAAAGCGACACATGTTCCAATTCCTCGTCGAGCGGAATCCACTGTTCGGGTTTCCCGAGGCTAATCCGCAACAACCGCGCCAGCTTCGCCGCCATTTCGCTCGCCTCGACGGCACCTTTCGCAGCGGCCGTCCAATTTATCATATCCAACGTATTGTAGAGAAAATGGGGATGGATCTGGCTTTGCAGCAAGCGAAGTTCGGCGTCGCGCTTTTTCCGGTGTTCTTCCTCCAATTGTTCGAGCAGTCCCTGGAGCTGCTCGGCCATCGCGTTGTAACTTTGCGCGAGTTGGTCGAACTCGACGATGGAAAACGGGCCGAGCCGCCAGCGGAAATTGCCCGTTTCCACCCGCTTGAAGCCTTCCAGCAACCGGACGATCGGCTGGATGACGCGGTCCGAAATGAACGCCGCCGTCGGCAGCGTCGACATCAGAACGACCGCGCCCACGGCCAGGACGAGATTCCGAAGACGCTCCATGTTCCGGAACGCTTCTCCCACGGGAACGAACGACACCAGCTTTCGGCTTCCGGTCGAATCGCGGACGACGACCATCAACTCCTTGGATCGCGCGCCCCCGATCACTTCTGCTCCTTCCCGCGTGAGAGCGGCGCGTTCGAGCCAGTTCGTGCCCGCAAGCCGGCTTTCGTCGAATTCGGGAGATCGCGACACGATTCGGCCTTCGCGGTCGAGCAAGACGTACATCCGTCCGACTCCGCGCTCGCGGTCGACTCGACCGCCGATCGATTCCCAAAGCGCCCGCTCGTTCAAATTCATCTCCACATAACCGATCGGAACGTTGCGCGAATTCCAGATTTTGATCACAAACGTCAACACCTGCGCCGGCCCTCCCGACGCCCACGGATCCGAGCGCGCCGAAATCCAGAAAGCGTCGACCTCGCGGAAGCGCACCAATTCGCCCTCCCAGGGAACGTCAGACATCGGCAAAATTCGGGAACCCGCCTTGGCCAACGGACTGTCGGTATAAATCTGAATACTCGTCAAATAGGACTTGACATAGACGATGCCGCTCAGCCAGTCCGCCAGTTCCCGCGAAGCGACGATCCGGTCGTAGACGTCGGCCGGCGGATCGTCGAGCCGGTCGACGAGGCGTCGGTTCGTCGCCACCGTCAGCGCCGTCTCCTCGACTTCCTGAAAACGCTCTTCGATCCGCAGCATGTCGTTGACGACCGCCTCCACGTTCGTCCTCTCTACTTCGCGCATGATCAACAGGCGGAAAACCGCATAAAAAGAAAGAAGGGTGATCAGGACAAACGCGATCACCAATCCCAAGAGCGACACCGCAATAAACGGCCTGAGATGCCATCGTCCCGGCATAGAGACCCCCTGAAACGCACGATTTGGAGGAGAAGGTTATTATCATTTTAAAAGATATATGAATCTATTTCAAATCTGGGTTTTAAATTTGGATCCCCCGGGATATAGGAATATTTTTTCAACACTTCGTCCGTCAGCTCGACGCCGAGCCCCGGCACGGGCTTCGGCAGTTCGACGTATCCGTCGCGGTAGACCAGCGGTTCGACCAACAGTTCGTCGCGCAACGGATTGGGTGTGCGGTCGTATTCCATGACGAGCATATTGGGCGTCGAAAAAATGACGTGCAGGTTGGCCATCAGCGAGACACCAGACGTAAAAATGTGCGGCGCACACCGCCGGCGGAACGCTTCGGCCAATGCGGCGATTTTCTTCGCTTCGAGAATGCCGCCGCAACGCGTCGCGTCGGGTTGAAGGATGTCGACCGCCCGAGCGGTCAAATATCGCTTGAATTCATATTTCGTATAGACATGCTCGCCGGTCGCGATCGGAATGTCGGTCAGACGTCGAAGCAGCGCGAAATCGTCGATGTTGTCCGCCGTAAAAGGTTCTTCCAGCCAAAACAGCCTGCATGGTTCAAGCTCGCGCACGACGCGTCGGACGGTCGGAAAATCCCACGGACTGTCGACGTAACACATCCCGGCGTCCGCCATCAGATCCACGGCCGGACCGAGCGCCTCGCGCGCCGCCCGCACCGCATCGATGTCCGACCGGACGTCGCGGTTGCCGATGCGCATTTTGACGGCGGTATAACCTTCTTCCCTGTAACGTTTCATTTCATCCTGCAAACGTTCCGGCGTCTGATTCATCCCCGCGCTGGCGTACACCCGGATTTTCTCCCTGCACGGACCACCCAATAGATCGTAGACGGGGCGCCCCAACCATTTGCCCAAAATATCCCATAACGCGATTTCCAGACCGCTGATGATGGCGACGGCCAATGCGGTCATCCCCCAGTGCTGGGTTCGGATATACATTTTGTTCCACAAATACTCGATCCGCGTTGGGTCCTCCCCCAGCAACATCGGTTTGAACCGTTCTTCCACGATCCGCATGACACCTTCAGGAATCGACGTGGCCTCGCCGATTTCGCCGATGCCGCATATGCCCTTGTCCGTATGAAGCCGGACCAGCATCGCGTTGCGTTGCAGGGATACCCACCCGGGACATTTCCATCGCTCTTCTTCTTTATAGCGATAAGACAACGGAATCGTCTCCACCTCGACGATCTTCAAGTCGCTCACGCCGAACCGGCTCCTTCCCGAACGTTAGGATAACCGAACGCTTCTTTCAATCGGGCGATAAATTTTTCGAACAATTGCAAATAAGGGCCGTCCGGTTCGAACGACGGACTGCGGCACCGGTCGCTCGAAAAAACGCCTCTGCGCATCAGCAGGATTTTTTCGTATTTGATCAAACTTTCTGCCGTTTGGGAACAATGATTGATTATTGGTAACAATCGCTCGAACCGTTCGAGCGCGCGTTCCATTTCTCCGCGCCGGAAATCTTCATAAATGTCGACATAGATTTTCGCCATTGAAGCGCCGGGCATGACGCCAACGGCTCCCCGTCGAAGCGCGTCGATCATTTGTCGCCCGGAGTTACCGATGAACACGCCGAGCTTGCCGTCTGTCTTTTCAATAAGCGCCGACACGAGCGGTCCCGGCGGTACCGATTCGATTTTGGCGTATACGGGAGCGGCTCGGCGGTTTGCCAATTCGACAAAAATGTCGGCGGGAATGCCGACACCGGTCACTTCCGGCGCGTACTGCACGACGATCGGCAGGTCGACACTTTCCGCCACGGCGAACAAGTGCCTCCCGATCGCCTCCGCAGACGGCGACATGAGAAACGGCGGAACGACCATGACGGCGTCGGCGCCGATCGCCTGGGCGTGCCGCGCGTCCTCGACCGCGAGTTCGAGTGCGTGCCGCGTCACGTTGACGACGACGGGAACGCGACCGGCGGCCTGTTCCACCGCGATCTCGACGGCCCGTCGCCGTTCTTCGTCGGACACCTTGTAAAACTCACTGGCGACGCCGAGCAGTGCGATGCCGTGTACGCCTTCGTCGATCAAGACGTCGATCATTCGCCTCAGATCGTTCTCCTCGATGTCCGAACCGTCCGCTGTAAAAGGCATCGGCAAAATCGGAACGACACCGTGCAATTTCTCGCCCATCGTCATCCCCTCGGCTTTTCTGGAGAAAGCAGGATTTTCAGAACGTCGCCCTCGGCCAGCAACCTCTCGAAACAAGCTTGTCCTTCGTCCAGCGGCGCGAACACAAATCCGTCGTCGAGGCGAATCTTGCCGGATGCCAGCCACTCAAGCGCGGTTTCGAAATCCCGCGGTTCGTAGCAAAACGCGCCGCGCAGATTCAATTCATTGCGCACTGCGACATTAACCGGAAGTTCGCTGTCGGCCTCATGGAGACCGGACAAAACGACGGTACCGCCCAACGCGGCGGTTTCCACCGCCAGACGTCGCGTCGCGCGGACGCCGACGGCATCGACGGCGACGTCGAAACCGCGTTTTCCCGCCAACTCCCGCAGCGCCTCTTCCGAAGTGACCGTGGTCGCGCCCAGCTCGGCGGCCATCCGCAGTCGGGAAGGATTTCGTTCCATCACGATCGTTTCCTTCACACCGTACACCTGAGCGACGAGCATAACGAGCATCCCGATCGGCCCAGCGCCCAACACGAGCAGCCGTTCGGTCGGACTTAGAGCGGCCAAGCGCGCGATATGGACGGCACAGGCTAACGGTTCGGCTAGGGCAGCCCGTTCCAGCGGTTCCGAATCCGGCCAGACAAACACGTTACGCTCCGGCACGGCTACTTTCTCCGCGAACGCACCGGCACGATGCGCCCCGATAATTTGTCGGCTTGCGCAAAGCTGCGGTTTTCCCTGCAGGCATTTCCTGCAACGTCCGCACGACACGAGCGGATTGACCGCAACGCGGTCGCCGGGCTTCCAGCGCGTAACCCGAGAACCCGTCTCGATCACGATTCCCGAAAATTCATGCCCCATCACAAGCGGCGGCACGCGCAACGAGTTGTGGCCGAGATAACCGCTCAGATCCGAACCGCAAATGCCGGCCCACGCCACCCGGATCACCACTTCGTCCTCGCCGGGCGTCGGGTCCGGCCAGTCGCGGACACGCAATTCGCGGACGTTTTCATATACGAGCGCCTTCAAAACGATCCCGTCCCCCTTTGCAGCCGTGCGGGAAAATTCACCCTTTCAGGCTTCCCGCGACGACTCCTTCGAGAAGATATCTCTGGAAGAACAAAAAGACCGCGAAAACCGGCACGAGCGACACGACAGACATCGCAAACATCGGCCCCCATTGCGACTGGCTGCTGGAGTCGAGAAACAGCCTTAGGCCGAGCGAAACCGTATAGCGTTTCGCATCGTTCAAATAGAGCAGCTGGCTAAAAAAGTCGTTCCACGTCCAGATAAACGTGAAAATCGCGGTCGTCACCAACACCGGAACGGAAAGCGGCAGTGCGATTCGCCAGTAAATTTGGATCGGCCCGCACCCGTCGACCGTCGCCGCTTTGTCGAGCTCAGCGGGAAGCGTGCGCAGAAACTGAACGATCAAAAAGACGAAAAACCCTTCCGTTGCCAGAAACTTCGGCACGACGAGCGGCAGAAACGTATTGACCCACCCGGCCTCGTTGAACAGGATATATTGCGGAATGATCAACACATGGTACGGTAACATCATGCCGACGATCATCGCCGCAAACCAGAGCCGTTTGAGCACGAAATCCAGGCGGGCGAACGCATATGCCGCCATCGAACAGGACAGTAAATTTCCCGCGATCGACAAAAACGAGACGTAAAACGAATTTTGAAAAAACGTCGCGAACGAAATGCCTGAAATGCCGCTCCAACCTTTTACGTAATTTTCCAACGTCCAAGTCTTCGGCCAGAGGCCGGGATCCGCAAAAATCTCCTGTTCCGGTTTAAACGAACTGCCTAGCAACCACAAAAGCGGATACAACATGACGACGGCTCCGGCCAAAATCAGGCCGTGCAGCGTCGCATTCCTCCAAACTGCCGCCCCCATCATTGTTCGTAGTACACCCACTTTTTCGAAGTCAGAAATCCGACGGCCGTCCAGCATGCGATCACCACCAATAAAAACCAGGCCATCGCCGAAGCGTATCCCATATGAAACTGCGTAAAACCCTTTTCATACAAATACAACGTGTAAAACAGCGTCGCGTCCGCCGGCCCTCCCGTCCCGTCGCTGACGATGTAAGCGGGCGTAAACGCCTGGAATGAATACACCATCTGCATGATCAAATTGAAGAACAGAATCGGCGACAAGAGCGGCATCGTGACATACCGGAAACGCCCCCATTTTCCCGCGCCGTCGATGGAAGCAGCGTCGTACATCTCCTGGGGAATCTGCCTTAATCCTGCAAGAAAAATGATCATCGGCGATCCGAACTGCCAGACTTTCAGTAAAACGAGCGTATAAATCGCTGTCGACGGCGTTCCGATCCAGCTTATCCCTTGAACACCTAATAAACTTAAAAACTGATTGATGAATCCGTCGATCCCGAACACTTTCCTCCATAAAATAGCGATCGCCACACTGCTGCCGAACAAATACGGAATATAATAAACAGCGCGATAAAAGGACAATCCCCGCAAACCGCGATTCAACAAGAGCGCCAGCCCCAGCGCAAACGCCAGCTCGAGCGGCACGCCGACTCCGACGTAAAGAAACGTCACTTTCAATGCATGCGCAAACCTCTCATCTTCTAAAAACATCTCGATAAAATTTCTAAATCCTATCCATCTTGGAGTCGTAAACAACTCATAATTAGTGAAGGCGAGATACAACGAGCTGACGAACGGCACAAGCGTCACAACCGAAAATCCGACGAGCCACGGTCCCAAAAAAAGGTACGCCGCCGCGTTTTGTCGTGTCAACGACTCCACTTCCCCTCCGCCGCCGTATGGCCGTCGCGTGCCCGGAATACCCCGGGCACGCGAGGTCGGCCTTCTGCGGTTACTTCAAAATCCGTTCGGCTTCCTTGAAAAAGTCGTCGACCGCTTGTTCGACACTCTTTTTCTTGAATGCCACGGCCTCGTTTGCCAGCTTGATTTGTTTGACGATTTCCGCCCCGCCGGTCGGCGACAAGTTCGGCGCCCGGGCGATGTCGGATACTTTCTGGACGAATTCCAGACTTTTCACTTCGGCCGGTTTCAGAAGCGGCTTGATCAGGTCGTTCATTTTCCGCGATCCGACCGGACCGTACTCGATTTTCAGGATTTTGGCGGAATCCGGATCGTTCAACAAGTAGTTGATCAGCAGCGCCGCTTCTTTCGGATGCTTGGTTTTCGCGTAAATGCTGATGTGGGTGCCGTCGAGGTCCTGGCCTTTCGTCCTGTCGGTTCCCGCCGGCACGCGGACCAAATCGATTTCGTCCTTCATCGCCTGTTGATTGGCGTTGAACTGGTTCGACGGACGCATGAGCATCGCGACTTTGCCGCGCGCAAACATTCCCTGCTCCGGAATTTCAGACGGATACTCGGCCTGCACCTCCGGCGGCGGCGTCACACCAGCTTTGCGAAGCTTGTCCCACAGCGACAGCCAGTCGATCAAATCCTGACGATCGAAGCCGAGCTTGCCGTCCGGCGAGAACAAATCTTTGCCCCGCCCGAGGAAGAACGCCCGGAACTCGTATTCGTCGCCGCCGTAATCTCCCGTCGCCCATACGTCCGTGATGCCGTTTTTCTTGAGCGCCTCCTGCAGCTCGATCACCTTGGCGACGAACTCGTCCCACGTCCAGTCGAACCGCGGCGGGCTGACGCCGACGCGTTTGAACAGATCGGCGTTGTAGAACGTCGCGGAAGCGATCGTCCCGATGGAAATCATGTACGTTTTACCGTTCAGCTTGCCGCTGTCCAGCACCGGCTGGCTGAAGTCGGACACGTCGATCGCCTTCGACGCGATCAGGTCGTCGAGCGGCAGCAGCTGGCCGCGCTGCACGTAATCGCTCGACCGTTTGCGCGCCATCGTCATGACGTCGGGCGCCGAGCCTGCGGCCATTTGGGTGTTCAGTTTGTCGAAAAAGGCGTTGATGTCCGTATATTCCCGCTTGAGTGTGATGTGCGGGTACTTTTCCTGGAACTTGTCCAACGTCTCATTCCACAGCTTGTGCCGCGCTTCTCCCCCCCACCAGGCGACGCGAAGTTCGACTTTTTCGGGGGACGCCGCAGGCGACGCCCCGCTTTCTTCTGATTTCGGCGCCCCGCCGCATGCGGCGAGCGACACTACCAGTACCGCGCAACATACCGCCGTCCATCCTCTGTTCATCGGATGATCACCCCTCCTTCGATGTATATTGAACCAGACCTTATACCGGTAAGCCCATGGAGAATGTTCATGTCTTTTTGCACGCCGGTAAGGGGAAGGGCCGGTTTTGCCGGAATCGTTCCGGCCGTTTTTTTGGGACGTCCGGTTCGAGGGGGAGCATCGCGCGCTCTTGTGGCTGTACCCGCCCTGCTTCAGCGTTTGGAACGCTTCGACCGGTAAAATTCGTGATACAGCTTCATTAGCGCCCGCTTTTCAATGCGCGACACGTACGAACGCGAAATGCCGAGTTCCCGGGCGATCTCCCGCTGGGTGCGTTCTTCGCCGTCGCCGTCGAGGCCGAAGCGGTGCAGCACGATTTCTTTTTCCCGCTCGTCGAGAATATCGAGATTCTGATAAATTTTACTCTTCTCGATCTTCAGCTGCACGTTATCCAGCACTTCGTCGGGCTCAGTTCCAAGAATATCAAGAAGAGTAATGGCGTTACCTTCTTTGTCCGTCCCGATCGGATCGTGGAGAGAAACATCCTTGCGTGTCTTCTTGAGAGAGCGTAAATACATTAAAATTTCATTTTCAATGCAGCGAGCGGCGAATGTAGCGAGCTTCGTACCTTTTTCCGGTGAAAAACTTTCGATCGCCTTGATGAGGCCGATCGTGCCGATCGAGATAAGGTCGTCGACATCCTCTCGCGTATTGTCGAATTTTTTCACGATGTGCGCAACCAGCCGCAAATTGTGCTCGATCAGCTTGTTGCGGGCGGCGATGTCTCCTTCGGCCATTCTGCGCAGGCATTCCTCCTCTTCTTCCTCCGACAGCGGCTGGGGAAACGCGTTGTTTTTGACATAGGAAATGAGCAGCGACCATTGTTTGACCAGCAGCGCAAGCGCGGCAAACAACCCGGGCACGCGCGGGTCACCTCCCTCGGTCGTCGGCGAACGTTCGGCCGGCTTTTTTAATCCTATGTAGGCGGACGCCCACGCGTGCCTGTACGCAACTTTCCGGAGTGTCGCGACATCTAATGGATGAGGAGGAGAACCCAATAATGAAAACGGTAAAAATGCGGCCGCGGACGGCTTTGATGGCCGTTCTGATGCTGATGATGCCGCCGGCGTTTGCGTCCTGTCGTCCCGACGCAATTCCATCCGGCGGAACGACGCCGGCCGGCACTCCGACGGCAGAGGCGCGGCCGAACGATCAAGCGCAAGCGTCGGTCGTGTTCGACGACGGTTTCGTGACCGCCGTCGACGCCGACAACCGCCGTTTTCTCGTCGCGCGAGCGGCCGGCGATCCGCCGCAAGTGCGTGCGGCTTGGTTCCGGGTTGCAGCCGAAGCTGCCGCGGCGTTTGAAACGGTCGCCCTCGGCCGACGCGTGCGCGTATGGAGCCGTGAGCCACTGCGGGAGTCGCTCCCCGAACAAGGCCTCGCTTCAAAAATTGAAATATTGCCCGACGCGCCGGCACCCGACGGCTGGGTATCCCGGCAGGCGGCCGTCGCGGCGGCACTGGCCGACGCAGGCGGCGCCGGCGCGGATTCCCGCGCTCTCCTGGCGGTCGCGGACGCCGTTTTGGCGCTTGAAGAACAATTATGGACGGTGCGTCTTGTCCGGATCGACGACGCCTTGCGCGTGACGGAAGTTTCAGTCGACGCCGCGGACGGGCGGATCATCCGGCTGAAAAACCAAGCGTTCCGCATCTTCGAACCGCGCCCGTCCGACGCCGTCGGCTCCTCGTTCGTCGTGCGGGGCAAGGCGCGCGTGTTTGAAGCGACGTTCAACTGGGAACTGGAAGACGGCCATAACCTTCTCGCTTCCGGACACGAAATGACCGACGCCGGCGCTCCGGGATGGGGGAATTTCGCGTTCCAAGTCCGATACGAACAGCCGACCAACGCGCATCTCGGGCTTATCTTATTCGTCCATAGCGCCAAAGACGGATCGCGCGATCACGAACTGATCTTGCCCCTGAAAGCCGCGGATTTCCGGTGAGCGACGCCCTGGGGCACCCGCACCGGATGATACGGAACGTCAAATCTTTTTGCACACCGGTAAGGGGAAGGGGTACAATAAAAGTGACGCCTCGCGTCGCGTCCTGATTTGGCGGTCGCGGTGCGCCGGGAGGTTGCATCATGAAAGAACGGAACGGCGCCGCAGCGGTTTTGCCGGAATCGTTCCGGCCGTTTTTCTGGGACGTCCGGTTTGAGGAAATCGATCTCAACGCCCACAAAACGTTCGTCATCGAAAGGTTGATGAACGAGGGGGATCATCGCGCGCTGCTCTGGCTGCTCAGGACGTTCACCGCGGACGAGCTGCGCGCCGTCGTCGTCCGCAGCCGACGGCTGACGAAGAAAACCGCCCGGTTCTGGCAGGTTTATTTCGGACTGGACGAGGTGGACATGCGGTGTTTTGGGACATCCTCGACGGAACCCGAATTTCCGTTTTAAAACAGTCCGCCCGTCTTCCGGTCCCCGGAACCTATCTGGCGGGAGGAACGGCCCTGGCGCTTCAGCTCGGACATCGTGACTCTGAAGATTTCGACTTTTTTACACCGGAACCGTTCGATCCGGACGACGTCATCGCCGCATGGTCCGAACTCGGCGAACTGCTCGTGACCGACTCCAGGCCCGGCACCGTACACGGTTTGCTGAACGGTGTGCGCGTAACGCTTATACGATACGCAGCGCCGATGCTGGGCGAATGGCTGACGGACGACCGCATTCCCGGTCTTCGCATCGCCTCGGCACTCGACATCGCACTGATGAAAGTCATCGCGCTCAGCCAGCGGGGAGCGAAAAAAGATTTTATCGATCTGTACGCGATCCACCATTCCGTCTGCCCGCTGGACGGCGTGATCGATCGTCTGCCTGAAAAATTTCCCGGCAAACGGATCAACTATTATCACATTCTCAAAAGTTTCGTGTACTTCGACGACGCCGAACAGGAACCGACGCCGAACATTCGCACATCGTGGACTTGGGACGATGTCAAATCGTTTTTTAAACGAATACAGCCCGTTCTGCTTCACCGCCTCGAAGATTCCGATCGGTAAAACGCGGACCGAACGCGCGCAGGTGCGGCCGGTCCGCCTGACTGTTTTTACGTCCATTTCGCCGCCCAGAGCTTCATTTCTTTCAAAATCCGATGCAAATCCTGCCCTTTCGGCGTCAACGAATACTCCACCGTGACAGGAACGGTCGGATACGCGCGCCGTTCGAGCACGCCTTTGGCCTCCAGATGGCGCAGCGTGTCGGTCAGCGCCTTCGGGCTGATGCCGCGGATGTTGCGCTGCAGCTCGCCGAACCGTTTCGTGCCCTCAAACAGCTCGCGCAGCACGAGGAACGACCATTTGCCGCCGATGACGTCCAGCGTCTTCTCGATTGAACATTCGATATGCGTCGGCTCCTTCGGTACATAATTGCGCGGATCGCGGCCTTCCGCCATCAGCGCGGACGCGATGTCGGACTCCATCTTTTGTTCCCTCCGTTTTCGTCGATGTCCTACAAAAAGTATAGCAGCTTTCTTCCGTGAAACAACATCACGTTTGATTCACTACTTTCGCAACCTGCGCCGCTTGCGGTAAAATGAACACGGGATTCGGTCCCCTCCCGCGGCGACCGGGTGCCGAACGAATATGAAACAGGAGGGAAACCGCCATGCAATACCGCCGATTGGGCCGAAGCGGCGTGAAGGTCAGCGAAATCGCGCTCGGCAGCTGGCTGACGTACGGGGGATCCGTGGACGCGGCGAAATCCGAGGAAATCATCGACCGCGCCTATGCGCTCGGCATCAACTTTTTCGACACCGCCAACGTGTACGCGCGCGGCGCGGCTGAAGAAATCATGGGCAAGGCACTGCGCAAATACCCGCGCGACTCGTACGTGCTGGCGACGAAAGTGTTTTTCCCGATGGGCGACGGACCGAACGACCGCGGCCTGTCGCGCAAACATATCATGGAACAGTGTGAGGCGTCGCTGAAACGGCTCGGCGTCGATTACATCGACCTGTACCAGTGCCACCGGTTCGACCCGGAAACGCCGCTCGACGAGACGTTGCGCGCGCTCGACGACCTGGTCCGTCAGGGTAAGGTGCTGTACGTCGGCGTCAGCCAGTGGACGGCCGCCCAGATCGCCGAGGCGCTGCACATCGCCGACAAGCGCGGCTTCGACCGCATTGTGTCCAACCAGCCGTACTACAACATGCTCGGCCGCGAGATCGAGCAGGAAATCGTGCCGCTGTGCAGCCGCGAAGGCGTCGGCCAGATCGTCTATTCGCCGCTTGCGCAAGGCGTGCTGACTGGCAAATACAAGCCCGGCGCTCCGATTCCGCCCGGTTCCCGCGCCGCGGACGACAAGTCGAATATGTGGATCAAACGTCTGCTGACCGAGGAAAACCTCGTCAAGGTTGAAAAACTGTCGCGTATCGCCGAACGCCGCGGCATCACGATGTCCCAGCTCGCATTGGCGTGGATTCTCCGGCTCGACAACGTTTCGAGCTGCATCATCGGCGCCTCGCGCGTCGAACAGCTGGAGGAGAACGTCAAGGCGTCCGGCATCCGCCTCACGGAAGAAGAGCTGAAAGAAATCGAAGCGATTTTGGGTGGCGATCAGGAGGCATGACGGTGTTGCCTGCGGATGCGGCGCTCCAGTCAGGGGCCCATCTGTTCTCGCCGTGGACGGTGCGCGGCGTCGTTCTGCCCAACCGGATCGTCATGTCGCCGATGTGCATGTACAGCTGCGAAGCGGAAGACGGCAAGGCCACCGACTGGCACGTCGTTCATTACGCGACGCGAGCCGTCGGCCGCGTCGGGCTCGTCATGACGGAAGCGACGGCGGTCGTTCCCGAAGGGCGGATATCGGCGCGCGACCTCGGTATCTGGAGCGACGATCATATCGACGGCTTAAGCCGAATCGTCGAACTCGTGCACCGTTTCGGCGCGAAAGCCGGCATCCAGCTGGCGCACGCCGGGCGAAAGGCCGCTTACGGCGGTCCCGCCTTCGCCCCGTCGCCGCTTCCTTTTCAGCCGGGCGACACCCCGCCGATCGAGCTGGATGCGGCCAGCATCCGCACTGTCGTCGAGGCGTTCCGCGCGGCCGCCGTACGCGCCGCTCGGGCGGGATTCGACGTCGTCGAGATTCACGCCGCGCACGGCTATTTGCTCAACCAGTTTCTTTCGCCGCTTGCCAACCGCCGCGACGACGACTACGGCGGAGACCGCGCCCGCCGTTTCCGCCTGCTTGCGGATGTTATCCGAGCGGTTCGCGACGTGTGGACCGGTCCGCTGTTCGTTCGCGTCTCGGCCGACGAATATCATCCCGACGGCAATCATCCTGCCGATTACGTCGCCTACGCGCACGAGATGAAGGCGCTCGGCGTCGACCTGGTCGACTGCAGTTCCGGCGGCGTCGTGCCGGACGCCGGCCCGCCGGTCCTGTATCCCGGCTACCAAGTCCCGTACGCCGAACGCATCCGGCGCGAAGCAGGCGTTCCGACCGCCGCCGTCGGCCTGATCACGTCGCCCGAGCAGGCGGACGAAATCATCCGCAACGGCCGCGCAGACCTCGTCTTTCTGGGCCGCGAGCTGTTGCGCGATCCGTATTGGCCGCGACGGGCGGCGAAAGCGCTCGGCGTCCCGCTTGATCCGCCCACTCCTTACGCTCGCGGTTGGATTTGACTTTTTTTGCGATCCCCGCCCGTCCCGGCGACCGGCGGGGTATTTTTTATGATAAAATAGAACCAAACGCGAAAGGAGGTCGAAACATGCGGCTGCCGAAATATCTTCACGCCCAAGGCGGAGATCTTTGGCTGACCGAACAGGAACGCGACAACGTCAACATCCAGTACCGCATCAAAAGCGTGTTGTTCGAAGCGCAGTCCCCGTTTCAGCATATTCTTGTTCTCGACTCGTATCAATTCGGGCGTATGCTCGTGCTCGACGGCGTCGTCCAGACGACCGCCATCGACGGTTACATCTACAACGAGATGATCGCGCACGTGCCGCTTTCCTTTCATCCGAACCCCGAGCGCGTTCTCATCATCGGTGGCGGCGACTGCGGCGCGGCGCGCGAAGTATGCAAACACCGCGCCGTGCGCGAAGTCGACCTCGTCGAGATCGACGAGCTCGTCGTCCGAGCCTGTCTGGAGCATTTGCCCGAAGTGTCCGGCAGGCTGAACGACCCCCGCGTCCGTTTCGTGTTCGCCGACGGCGTCGAGTTTATCCGGAGCGTCGACCGCCCGTATGACGTCGTCGTCGTCGATTCGTCCGACCCCGTCGGACCGGCGGCGCAACTGTTCGAGGAGGAATTTTACCGCAACGTCTTCCGGGCGCTTAAACCTGACGGCCTCATGGTGTGCCAGAGCCAGTCGCCGATTTTTCACGCGGAGGTCATGCTGCGGACGTACGAACGCATCGGGCGGCTGTTCGCGGACACACGATTGTATACCGCCGTCGTGCCGACATACCCTGGGGGGTTATGGTCGTTTACGCTCGGTTCGAAAAAACCGCTGCCGCCGGCCGAGACACTTCGTTTCCGCCTCCCGGCACGGTATGTGAACGAAGACATTCTCCGCAGCTGCTTCCGTCTGCCCGAATTCGTCCGGAACATGCTCGAGATGAAAGAAAAAGTCCCCGAAAACGCCTGACGACGGCCGAAAAAGCGGGTCCGGAGGCTTTGAGAGCCCGGGCGCACCGGTTTCTCGCGCATCGGCCGACGACTCCGGACCGCTTTTTCGTCCGCTCCGAACGATTATTTCGCTCTATGCCCCGCCGAACGACGCACCAGCCGCCCACCCAAGCGCGGCGAGCGCGACGCCGGTCCCGTAACTTGCCGCGACGTACAGCGCTGCGGCCCGGCGTCGTCCTTGCTCCCACATCCGGACGACTTCCAGATTGAACGTCGAAAACGTCGTAAACGCGCCCAAAAACCCGACGCCCAACAGCATCGCCCACTGCGTCGCGACGTGAAATCCGGCCAAAACGCCGACGGCGAACGATCCCGCCATGTTGACGGCGAACGTCCCGACCGGCACTGCCGTCGGAAACCGTCGATTCGCCCACAGGCCGATCAAATGGCGAAGAACGGCCCCGACGAATCCGCCCGCGACAACCAGCGTGATTTCTTTCATGCGGCTTCCTCTCCGCTCGGGCGGAGCGCGCCGACGACGGTCGCCGTCTTTCTGCCCGCAAACATCATCGCCAGTCCCAAAATCAAACTGAGCGCCGCATATCCCGCAGCCGCCGGCGCGCCGTCCTGCCGGGCGAGCTCGACCGTTTCCAGCGCCAGAGCAGAAAACGTGGTCAACGACCCTAGAAAACCGGTCGTCGCCGCGATTTTCACCCAGACCGGAAGCCGGTCATCTTCTCCGAACCGGACCGACAGCCAGCCCAGCGCGAAACAGCCGGCCGCATTCGCCGCCAGCGTCCCCCACGGAAACCCGGAGAAACGGTCGACCACGATCCACGCATCCAGCGCATATCGCAACAGCGATCCCGCAGCGCCGGCCAAACCGACGGCGACATGACACAACCATTTCGTTTTCATGGATGATTCCCTCCCCAAAAAAGACAGACTCCTACCGAACCGATCGTCGGTAGGAGTCATCAGCCTTGCGGCGGTTGACGGCGGACTCCATCGCCTTTTCGGACTACGACTTCTTTTTTATTTTAGACGATGCCGCAGGTCGGCGTCAAATTTTCAAAACCGCCCCCGTGCTCGCCGACGTGACGAAACGGGTATACCGCGCCAGATAACCGGTTTTGACCTTCGGCTCGAATCCTTTCCATTCCGCGCGGCGGCGGGCGAGTTCCTCGTCGCTCACTTTCAGCTCGATGCGCCGGTTCGCCAGGTCGATCTCGATGATGTCGCCGTCGCGCACGAACGCGATCGGCCCGCCTTCCGCCGCTTCCGGCGAAATATGGCCGACGCAGATGCCGCGCGTCGCACCGGAAAATCGGCCGTCGGTGATCAGGCCGACTTTCGCGCCGAGCCCCATGCCGACGATCTGCGACGTCGGCGCGAGCATCTCCGGCATGCCGGGACCGCCCTTCGGCCCCTCGTAGCGGATGACGACGACGTGGCCCTCGCGCACTTTGCCGTTCGCGATGCCTTCGAGCGCTTCGTCCTGCGAGTCGAAACAGATCGCCGGGCCGACGTGGCGGTCGCCGACGGACGGGTCGATCGCGCCGACCTTGACGATCGCGCCGTTCGGCGCCAGATTGCCGAACAGCACGGCCAGCCCGCCGGTTTCGCTGTACGGATTGTCGAGCGGGCGAATGACGTTTTTGTCGAGAATTTCGCAACCGGCGACGTTTTCCGCCAGTGTTTTGCCCGTCACAGTGATGCAGTCGCCATGCAGCACGCCGGGCTTTTTCAAAAGCTCGTTCAAAATCGCGCTGACGCCGCCCGCGCGGTGAACGTCTTCAATGTGGTAGTCGGACGCCGGCGCGATTTTCGCCAGGTGCGGCACGCGCTTGGCCAGTTCGTTGAGCCGTTCGAGCGGGTATTCGATACCGGCCTCGTGCGCGATGGCGATCGTGTGCAGTACCGTGTTCGTCGAGCCGCCCATCGCCATGTCGAGCGCGAACGCGTTGTCGATCGCCTCGAGCGTCACGATGTCGCGCGGTTTAAGGTCCATCTCGATCAGCTTCATCAGCTGGCGCGCCGAGCGTTTGACGAACTCCCGGCGTTCTGGGCTGACGGCGAGAATCGTACCGTTGCCGGGCAGCGCGAGACCGAGCGCTTCAGCTAAACAGTTCATCGAATTGGCCGTGAACATCCCCGAACACGAACCGCACGTCGGACAGCCGTACCGCTCGAGCTCCAGCAAAATCTTGTCGTCGATCTTGCCGGCCTGGTACGCGCCGACGCCCTCGAACACGCTGGACAGCGAAATCGGCCGCCCCTTCGAGTCGCGTCCGGCCTTCATCGGCCCGCCGCTGACGAAAATCGTCGGAATGTTCAGCCGCATCGCCGCCATCATCATGCCCGGCGTAATCTTGTCGCAGTTCGGAATGCATACCATGCCGTCGAACCAGTGGGCGGACACCATCGTTTCGACGGAATCGGCGATCAGCTCCCGGCTCGGGAGACTGTACCGCATGCCGATGTGCCCCATCGCAATGCCGTCGTCCACGCCGATCGTATTGAACTCGAACGGTACGCCGCCGGCTTCCCGGATCGCCTCTTTGACGAGCCGGCCGAACTCCTGCAGATGCACGTGGCCCGGGATAATGTCGACGTAAGAGTTGCAGACGGCGATAAACGGCTTGTCGAAATCTTCCTCGCGGACGCCGGCCGCCCGAAGCAGGCTTCGGTGCGGCGCCCGGTCGAACCCTTTCTTGATCATGTCGGAGCGCATTTTGCGCTTCGCCGCGGTTGTCGTCGCCACGTTCGCTTCCACTCCCTCGGACAGGATCGTCGCTTTTCTTAAAGTTTATCATATGGGGCGGCCGCGCGCACGCCCGGGCGCGACGGGAGTGCGGCGGAAGACGTGGTGGTTTTATAATTTTTTTTAAAATTTCTAACATAAATGAGTTTTAAATAAAGTCACCTAAGTGTTAAAGAAGTCACAAAAGTGATAGAAAAACATGGGGGGAGATTAAAATGAATTTCGTGAATGCTGATGAGACTTAGGTAAAAATATTTTAATACAAGGAGGTGTTCTTTATTGATTATCTGAATTTTAATGAATAATCTAAAAAAAGTTCACGGACTCACGAAATTATGCATCAAATTGAATTGAGATTGGAGGTTTAAATATTCCAGCATTAGCGGCACAACCAACTGATGCTGGGTCCTTCCCCTATGAATGGTATTCAGACGGAGGAAAAATAGGATATTTTCCTCACAACATAAATTATGTGACCACAATAAAAGTTAAATTTGAGCGCGGGTCCAACTGTCTCATGCCCGAATCGACATTTTCACAGATCGCACCCTATGGATTTCAACAATGGTCATCAGGATTGTTAATTACAATGTCTACTACTTCATTAAGTGACTACCATATTTTTGTGAGTTGTATTTCTGGACAAGAAGCTATGGATTTATTTAAGATTAACCCTCAGACGGTTGGCTTTGCACCTTATGAATCCTCTGAAATTGTATATTATGCTCGAACGAAAACGGGGCAAATTAAATATGTGGAAAGACTCTATAAATCGAGAGTATACTTTATTTGGAATGGAACTTCTCTTTTCTATTCATTAGATAAATGGAAAATGGTATCAACACACGAATTCGGACATGCATTGGGGTATTATGGCCATGATATGGGCGCGAGTGCAAACAATCCTGCAATCATGTACGAAGCTGCAGGGACGGTTTACGATAAATGGAAATTAACTAGTCCAACTGTTCGAGACTTTACCCATATTAAAAACTCATATACGAAGTTTTATTCATAATAGGCGGGAGGTATAAACATGAGGAATAAAAAAATCCTATTCTTTATATCTCTGGTTTTATCAAGTATTTTTCTTTTGGTATTTCTTAATCATAATAGAAATAACGAAATATTTTTTACAAAACCAAATAATGAGTATTTAAACTTAGATGGAAATTCTCATGCTCTTTATCATTCATATAATTCCTTAAATGAAATAAAAAAAGAATCCGATTTAATTATCATCGGCCAGCCCGTTTCTATAGCTGAAACCGGGTTATACGGTGTTGTTTCAAACATTAAAGTTATCTCAACTTTGAAAGGAAAAAAGTTTGATACTATTAAAATTTATCAAAACGGAAGTGTTAAAAACAATGTCATTGAAGGCGACATACTCGAATTCGGGAAAAATTACATTTTATTTCTAATCAAAGCCGAAGACGGTCGGCCCGACACGTTTGGCGTCATGGGCGGAACGCAGGGCGAATTCCGGATCGAACCCGACGGCCGACTCGCCAATCGACACTCATGGATACGAGAAGAAGTCGAAAAATTGAAGGCTTCTAAAAATGGAAAGAAAGAATCGGATATTCTTATTGAATATTCACTATCGGATGAATCTTCCGAAATCCTTGAACCTTGACCTCGCCGAAGCACAGCGGCCGTTAACTCTCTTGCCGGACGCGCCGCTGTGCTTTTTTAGACACCGCGATATCTAAATCGCCGATGACGACTTGTCCGATTCATCGGGTACAAGCGGATTGCCGCGGATGATATGATGGAAGCGTATTCATTCGCGTTTGCAAAGAGGAAGGGGTGAAGCGGGCCCGAAGGGAATCTTTTACATGAAATTTACAACTCCCCCATCCTGTGAATCCGTGAACTCTCTCCAGGCTCCGATCAAATCCCGTCTTTCGTTCGCCGGCAATCGAGAGTTCACGGATTCACGACATCTTTTCATTTTCACGTATCGAGGAGGAACGCGTTGATGAGTCGCAAGAAAGTTTGGACCGGTCTACTGGCGCTTTTGCTCGCCGTTACGCCGTTTCCCGGCGTTTTCGGCGACGGCGGGACGGAAAAGGCGCACGCCGCCCCGAGTCAGCCGTACGTCTGGCGCAACGTCGTCACCGGAGCGGGCGGCGGTTTCGTGCCCGGCATCATTTTCAACACGAAAGAGCGCGATCTGATCTACGCGCGCACGGACATCGGCGGCGCCTACCGCTGGAATCCGGCCGATAACAGCTGGATTCCGCTGCTCGACTGGGTCGGCTGGGACGAATGGGGCAAACTCGGCGTCGACGCCCTGGCGACCGACCCCGTCGATCCGAATCGCGTGTACCTGGCCGTCGGGATGTACACGAACGAGTGGGACCCGAACAACGGCTACATCCTGCGCTCGACGGACCGCGGCAACACCTGGCAGCAGACGCCCCTGCCCTTTAAGGTCGGCGGCAACATGCCCGGCCGTTCGCTCGGCGAACGGCTGGCGATCGACCCGAACAAGAACAGCATTCTGTTCTTCGGCGCGCGCAGCGGCAACGGGCTGTGGAAGAGCACCGATTACGGCGCGACGTGGACGAAAGTCACCAGTTTCCCGAATCCGGGGACCTATGTGCAGGATCCTTCCAACTCCTATCAGGGCGACATCGTCGGCATCGCCTGGATTACGTTCGACCCGAGAACCGGAACGCCCGGCAATCCGACGCAAACGATCTACGTCGGCGTCGCCGATACGGGAACGAGCATTTACCGCAGTCGCGACGGAGGACAGACGTGGGAAGCGGTTCCCGGTCAGCCGACGGGCTTTTTGCCGCACCACGGCGTGCTGTCCTCGAACGGGTATCTCTATATCACGTACAGCAACGGCGTCGGACCGTACGACGGGTCCAAGGGCGACGTGTGGAAATTCAACACGGCGACCGGCGAATGGACGAACATCAGCCCCGTTCCGAGTTCCAGCAGCGACAACTACTACGGTTACGGCGGTCTGGCCGTCGACGCCCAGAACCCGAACACAATCATGGTGGCCAGCCTGAACTCGTGGTGGCCGGACGCCATCATTTTCCGCAGCACCGACGGCGGCGCGACGTGGACGCGCATCTGGGACTGGGCGGGCTACCCGACGCGGACGTTCCGCTATACGCAGGACATCTCCGCGGCGCCGTGGCTCGACTTTGAAGCCAACCCGCAGCCGCCGGAAATCACGCCGAAGCTCGGCTGGATGATCGGGGATCTCGAAATCGACCCGTTCAACCCGGACCGGATGATGTACGTGACCGGCGCGACGATCTACGGCGCCAACAACCTGACCGACTGGGACCGCGGCGGCAAAATCAACATCACCGTCATGGCGAAAGGCATCGAAGAAACATCCGTCGTCGACCTGGTCAGCCCGCCGTCGGGGGCTCCCCTGCTCAGTGCGATGTACGACGTTTCCGGCTTCCGGCATACCGACCTGACGAAACCGCCCGCCAAAATTTTCGCGGGCCCCAACAGCACGCTCAGCATCGATTTCGCCGAAAATAATCCGAATTTCGTCATGCGGGTGGGACAGGCGGATTACAACGCCAATCCGAACGCCAAATCGATCGCGCTGTCTTACGACAACGGGGAAAACTGGTACAATCCTCCTTCCGAACCGCCGGGCACCCGGGGCGGCGGCATGGTCGCGGTATCCGCCGACGGCAGTTCGATTGTCTGGAGTACGCCGGACGTAGGTGTCTACTATTCAAAAAACGGCGGCAACTCCTGGACGGCGAGCACCGGCGTGCCGACCGGGGCGAAAGTCCGCTCCGACCGCGTCAACAAAAACAAATTTTATGCTTTCGCGAACGGCCGGTTTTACGTCAGCACCGACGGCGGCGCGACATTCGTGCAGACGCCGGCCACCGGGTTGCCGACGTCGGGAGTCGCGAACTTCAAGGCCGTTCCGGGCATTGAAGGCGACATCTGGTTCGCCGGAGGAACGGAAGGCGGAGTCTACGGGCTATGGCATTCCACGGATTCTGGCCAGACGTTCGTCAAATTGTCCAACGTTCAGGAAGCCGACGTCGTAGGCTTCGGCAAGTCGGCGCCCGGCAAGACGTATCCCGCGATCTACGTCGCCGCCCAAATCGACAACGTGCGCGGCATTTACCGTTCGGACGACGGCGGAGCTTCCTGGGTGCGCATTAATGACGACCAGCATCAATGGGGCGTGACCAACACGGCGATCACCGGCGATCCGCGGATTTACGGACGCGTTTATGTGGCGACGAACGGTCGGGGCATCCTGTACGGCGATCCGGCCGGCACGCCGACGCCGACACCAACGCCGACGTCTACACCGACGGCAACGTCAACGCCGACACCAACGCCGACGCCCACACCGACCGTGACACTGACGCCGACACCGACACCGACGTCAACGCCGACGCCTAGCGCAAGCGGCACCCTGCGCGTCGAGTATCGCGTGGGCGACACGAGCGCCACCGACAACCAGATGAAACCGCAGCTGCGCATCGTCAACACCGGCTCGCAAGCCGTGCCGCTGACCGAGCTGAAGGTGCGCTACTGGTACACGAAGAACTCGACGCAGGCCGAACAGTACTTCTGCGACTGGGCGCAAATCGGCTGCTCGAACATCCGGGCGCAGTTCGTGTCGCTGTCGCAGCCGGTCAGCGGGGCGGACAGCTACATCGAGCTGAGCTTTACGGGCGGAAGCATTCCGGCGGGAGGCAACACGGGCGAGATTCAGAACCGGATTCACTTCACGAACTGGATGAACTACAACGAAACGGACGACTGGTCGTACAACGGGGCGCAGATGACGTGGGGGCCGTCGACGCGGATTACGCTTTATCGCAACGGCGTGCTGGTGTGGGGCACGGAGCCGGGCGGCGGATCGTCGCCGCCGACGCCGACGGTGACACCGACACCTACACCGACATCGACGCCGACACCTACGCCTACGCCGAGTGCGGCGCCCACACCGACGCCGTCGGCCGGCGGCAGCCTAGTCGTGCAGTATCGCGCGGCGGACACGAACGCGGGCGACAACCAGCTGAAGCCGCATTTTCGGATTGTGAACCGCGGGACGACGAGCGTGCCGCTGTCGGAGCTTTCGATCCGGTACTGGTACACGGTGGACGGGGACAAGCCGCAGGTGTTCAACTGCGACTGGGCGCAG